>OCHO01000135.1_pt1 | contig 79720 bp, 70 predicted proteins | sample 1538441 | NCBI WGS metagenome assembly OCHO01 (sample SAMN04571691, study PRJEB22368) | human gut metagenome | biome: human gut; material: stool | host: Homo sapiens | place: Luxembourg | collected 2012-06-29
TCTTATTCGATTTTTGATAGAAGTGATAGTTATGACAGTTTTGATTGTTGGAATCAACATATTTATGAATGGTATGTATCTTTGGGGATTGCCCCGCATAAATGATATTCAGTCTGTAAATATCACATATCCGAGTGTCACGGATGATGTTAAAGAAATTTCGAGCAGTGCGGACATTGAGTTAGCATTAAAGCTAACGGGATTTCTGAAATATGATTTATTTGGGGAAGTGAATAGCGAAGAAGAACCCGCTATTACAATTACTTATTTTCTCAAGGATGGAACAAGCAAAACAATCTCCGCTAATAACACTACTGTCTGGTGGAACAATAAAATTCATGTAATCAAGGACAAGGAAATGTTTGTCAACCTAACAGAGGGAATTTTCTTTCTGGAAGATTTACAAACAAAGTAAATCAATTCCTGTTTGACGGACTATCAAATTATTACACACCTTCTGCGGGCGACCCTCAAAACGGTTGCCCGCTATTTTTATACCCTAAAATCTGAAAAAGGAGGAACGCTATGTCAAGCAAAACCGAAGAATATCTCGCCCTTGCCCAGCGCACGGCGAACGGCTTGACCCGGTACTGGGAAAGCTGGACGAACTATCTGACCACTGCATCCCGGCTGTACAAGTACCCCTTTGCAGACCAGCTGATGATCTACGCCCAGCGCCCGGATGCCACCGCCTGCGCCGACTATGATGTTTGGAACAGCCGGATGAACCGCTATGTCAGACGTGGCTCTAAGGGTATCGCTCTGCTGGACGAATCCAGCGGATTCCCGCGCCTGCACTACGTTTTCGATGTGTCGGACACCGGTGTGCGCCGTAATTCCCGTGACCCGGAGGTGTGGCAGTACAACGATGATCTGAAACAGCCTGTTTCGGAAATGCTCGCCGCTATCTACGGCATCAGCGGAGAGCGTGTCAGCCAGCAGCTTGCCGATGTTGCCGGAAAATTGGTGGCGGATTACTGGGACAACAACGGCGGCGACATCCGTGCCATCGTTGACGGCTCGCTCCTGATGGATTATGATGAAGCCGGGGTGGAGATGCAGTTCAAAAGCGCAGCAGCAATGAGTGTCACCTACACGCTGCTGGAACGCTGCGGCTTTGAGCCTGCCGGGTGGTTCGACAAGGACGATTTTCAGGCAATCTACAATTTCTCTACCCCGGATAGTGTCTACGCCCTCGGCGCAGCCGTCAGCGACATGAGCCGAGAGGTGTTGCGGAACATCGAGCGCACCGTAAAAACCACCATTCGCCGCCGAAACAATGAAAGGAGCCAGCATGAATATGAGCAGCAATCTGAGTTACACGCAGACCGGGGATTATCTTCTCCCGAACCTGACCCTGCATCAGCCGAAGACCCCGCTGGGCAAGTACGGCAGGATGCGCCTGAACTTTCTGAAACAGCAGCACCCGGTTCTGTACCACACGATGCTCCTGAACGGGAGCCTGTACCCGACCCTGACCGAACTGGAGCAGACCGCAGCAGCGATGAAGAAGCAACTGATGGCCGATCTGCTGGCGAAGAACCCGGCCCCGGACAAGGAGAAGAATCAGATGGCGTGGGTACAGCACATGAACAGCCTACAGGAGCAGGTCGAGGAAGTGATTCGGACGGAACTGATCTACAGCTAAGTTTTCTGGATGCCGTCATCCCCACCGAAGCCCAGCAAATTGAACATATCGACCGAGCGGAGAGCGAAAAATCGCCCTCCGCTTTTGTTTTGTCGCAGGCTGAAATTGAGAATGAACTGCGCAAGCATGGTTCCGGTTTTCAGGATGGCAAGCAGCGGATCATCGAACTGTACCAGACACAGCCCGACCGCAAACTCCGCGCTAAAGCATTGGCGAAAGAGTACGGCATCGGCGGACATTCGCAGGATTTTCTGGATGGCAGCAGCGGTTTTGTAAATCATGATGGAAAAGGACTTGAATTTGACCACTACCCGGATCATCAAAAGGTTACGTTAAGCTGGACACAGGTCGAGAAATACATCGACCTGATGATTCAGTCTGACCGCTACCTGACCGATAAGGAAAAAGAGCATCGTGCCGCCGTGCAGGAAGCGGAACGACAGCTCCCAATGCTGGATGGTGATGCCGCTGCCGAATACAATGCTCTGAAAGAGCAGTACCCCAATACCCTGATTGGCTTTGAACTGGGCGGATACTTTCTGTTCTATGACAAAGATGCAATCACTGTAAAGGAAGTTTTTCGTTCTAATTTGCTGTCACAGGAAAATGCGCTGGGAAAAGTCAAAGTGACCGGCTTTTTGCGCAGAGAGTGGGTAGCAAAATCGCAGAAGCTGTGGGCCGAGGGCAACAGCATCTATCTAGCCGGACAGGGCGGAGATGGTACCCACCATCAGACAAAATATCTGCGAGAGGAAGATTATCTGCCGATCGGCATCATCATCAAGCTAGATGGCCGGGATTTCCGTGTGGATCACGTCAACTTCATGTTCAAATCCGTCAGCTTGCAGGACATGGACTTGACCAACAGCGGACAGCCCATCTTCCGGGTTGAACGGTTGCCCAATATCCGGGAACTGTATGAACAGCAGCAGGATGAAATTATTGACGTTTCTCCTGAAAAGGCTGTTGATTACAAGGTCGGTGACGAAGTTGTTGTTGACCTTCCCACCCGAACCATCGAAGGCAAAATCGGCTATGTTGGCGAAACCGATGTGCGCATCGACACCAGCGCGCATGGGCAGTCGTGGGATAACGAGGTACTCAACAAGCAGCAATTCGAGGACGGTCTGCGGCGGGATGAACCTACACCTGATGAGGAACTGGACAAGTTGCCTATCTCTGTGGAGGTCAATGGCGAGTGGCAGACCTTTCCGGATGCTGCTGCCGCAGACGAAGCCCTGAACGCTGAACCGATGCCGGAAGCCGCAGGAAATTTTCACATCACGGATGATAATTTGGGTGTCGGAGGCCCCAAGCAGAAATTCGCCCGCAATATTGAAGCCATCCAGACCTTGCGCACTTTGGAGCAGGAGCATCGCGGTGCCACCGCCGAGGAGCAGCAGGTGCTTTCGCAGTATGTAGGCTGGGGCGGTCTTGCAGATGTCTTTGACCCCAACAAGGAAAACTGGTCTGCCGAGTACACCCAACTGAAAGGGTTGCTCACCGAAGAGGAGTATGCCGCCGCCCGCGCTTCCACTCTGAATGCCCACTATACCTCTCCAGTGGTAATTCGCGCCATCTATGATGCTGTGGAAAAGATGGGCTTCCAGTCTGGAAATATCTTGGAGCCTTCCTTGGGTATTGGCAACTTTTTCGGTATGCTGCCCTCTGGCATGGCTGACAGCCGTCTGTATGGTGTGGAACTGGATTCCATCACCGGACGCATCGCCCAAAAACTATATCCACAGGCCGACATTACGGTTGCTGGCTTTGAAACCACCGACCGCCGAGATTTTTACGACCTTGCCGTAGGTAATGTCCCTTTCGGTCAGTACAAAGTCAACGACAAGGCGTACAACAAACTGGGTTTTTCTATCCACAACTACTTTTTCGCCAAGACTATCGACCAGATCCGACCGGGCGGCGTGATTGCTTTCGTGACCAGCCGTTTCACGATGGACAGCAAAGACAGCAGTGCCCGCAAGTACATGGCGGAACGTGCTGATTTGCTGGGAGCCATCCGCTTACCCAACAACGCTTTTAAGGCAAATGCAAGCACCGAGGTTGTTTCGGATATCCTCTTTTTGCAGAAGCGTGACCGCCCTGCAGACATCGAACCTGCATGGGTGCAGCTGGGGCAGACCGAAGATGGCTTCAATATCAATCAGTATTTTGTAGACCATCCGGAAATGGTGCTGGGAAATTTGGAACTAGAAAGCACCCAGTACGGCCATGACCTGACCGTTGCACCAATCGAAGATGCAAACCTTGCAGACCAGCTTACCGAAGCGGTGCAGCACATCGAGGGCCAGTACACTGCGGTGGAGATTGCCGCTCCGGACGTTGCCGATGCGGAAGTGCAGCGCAAAACTCTGCCCGCAGACCCTACCGTGAAGAATTTCAGCTATACTGTGGTGGATGGTGAAATCTACTACCGCGAGAACTCCATCATGACACAGATTGAACTGTCCGACAACGCCAAAGGCCGTGTGGCTGGCATGGTGGAACTGCGGCAGATCGTCAACGAGTTGATCGACCAGCAGTTGAATGACTTCCCGGACGAGGATATCAAGGCATCGCAGGCAAAGCTGAATTATGCCTACGATGCGTTTACTGCAAAATACGGTCTGATCAACGACAAGAAAAATGCCCGCCTGTTCGATGATGACAGTTCCTACTATCTGCTCTGCTCACTGGAGAATCTGGACGAGAATAAAAATCTCAAATCCAAGGCAGATATGTTCACCAAACGGACGATTCGCCCGGAACGCATTGTTACCAGTGTGGACACCCCCAGCGAGGCACTGGCAGTGTCCATCGGGGAGCATGGCAAGGTTGATCTGCCTTATATGGCAGAACTGCTGGGCACTCCCGGCAACTATGAGCGCATCACCACCGAACTCTCCGGCGTGATCTTCAAAGATCCTGCCGCCGATGCAGACGACCCGGAAGCAGGCTGGCAGACTGCGGACGAATACCTTTCGGGTAATGTACGCGATAAGCTGCGGATGGCACAGCTTGCTGCGGAAAGTCACCCGGAGTTCAAGGTTAATGTGGACGCACTGACCAAGGCACAGCCCAAAGATTTGGAAGCTTCTGAAATTGATGTGCGGCTGGGTGCCACATGGCTTGCCCCCTCTATTGTGCAGCAGTTCATGATGGAAACTTTTCAGCCGCCCTATCGTATCCGCTACAACAATGCCATCACCGTTCGCTACTCCCCTTACACTTCCGAATGGCGGATCAGCAATAAATCTGCTACTGGCTTTGGTGACATTATGGCCACTGAAACCTACGGTACCCGCCGAGCCAACGCTTACAAGATTTTGGAGGATACCTTGAATTTGCGTGACAGCCGCGTTTATGATACCATCGAGGAGAATGGGAAAGAAAAGCGTGTGCTGAATCAAAACGAAACCACCCTCGCCCAGCAGAAACAGCAGGCCATCAAGGATGCTTTCGCTGGCTGGGTCTGGAAAGATCCGCAGCGGCGGACTCTGCTGGTGAAGAGGTACAATGAGCTTTTTAACAGCACCCGACCCCGTGAGTATGACGGAAGTCATATTCATTTTGTGGGCATGAACCCGGAGATCAATTTGCGAGAGCATCAGCGCAATGCGGTTGCCCATGTGCTGTATGGGTACAACACCCTTTTGGCGCACGAAGTCGGTGCCGGCAAGAGTTTTGAGATGGCGGCTTCCGCTATGGAACTGAAACGTCTGGGCTTGTGTCAGAAAAGTCTTTTTGTCGTGCCAAACCATTTGACGGAACAATGGGCCAGCGAATTTTTACGCCTGTACCCCAATGCAAAGCTGCTGGTCACCAGCAAAAAAGATTTTGAGCCCAGTAATCGCAAAAAATTCTGTGCGAGAATTGCGACCGGTGATTATGATGCGGTTATCATCGGACACAGCCAGTTTGAAAAGATACCCTTGTCCGCAGAACGACAGGAGCGTCTGATTCAGGAACAGATGGATGAAATCGAGGAGGCCATCGAAGAAGCGAAAGCGCAGGTTGGCGAGCATTTCACGGTAAAGCAGCTGGAAAAGCTGCGCAAGTCTTTGAAACAGAAATTGGAAAAGCTGCAAGGCACAGACCGTAAAGATGATGTGGTTACGTTTGAACAATTGGGCGTAGACAGGTTGTTTGTGGATGAGAGCCAAGCGTTTAAGAACCTCTACTTGTACACGAAAATGCGTAATGTCGCAGGTTTGAGCACGAGCGAGGCGCAAAAATCCAGCGATATGTTCGGCAAGTGCCGCTATCTGGATGAAATCACCGGAGGCCGTGGCGTGATTTTTGCAACGGGTACGCCCCTGAGCAACAGCATGACCGAGATGTACACCCTCATGCGCTATCTCCAGTACAACACCTTGCAGCAGAAAGGGCTGACCCATTTTGATGCGTGGGCTTCTACTTTTGGTGAAACTACTACTGCCATCGAACTTGCGCCCGAAGGCACCGGATACCGTGCACGCACTCGTTTTGCGAAGTTCTTCAACTTGCCTGAACTGATGGCGATGTTCAAAGAAGCAGCAGATATCAAGACCAGCGACCAGCTTCATCTCCCAGTGCCTGATGCAAAATTTGAGACGGTGGTGGTCAAACCTTCGGAAATCCAACAGGACATGGTGCAGGCGTTGAGCGAACGTGCAGCCGAAGTCCACAGCGGTTCTGTTGACCCTTCTGTGGATAATATGTTGAAAATTACGTCGGATGGCCGCAAAATCGGTCTTGATCAGCGGTTGATGAATTCCGCTCTGCCCGATGACCCCAACAGCAAGTTAAATGCCTGCGTCAACAACGTCCTGCGCATCTGGAACGACACCAAGGAGCAGAAGCTGACCCAGTTGATTTTCTGCGATATGTCTACTCCCAAGGGGGACGGTTCGTTCAACGTCTATGATGATATTCGCACCAAGCTGCTCAACGCCGGTGTGCCCGAACAGGAGATCGAGTTCATCCACAACGCAGATACGGAGAACAAGAAAGCAGAACTTTTCTCCAAGGTACGCAGCGGACAGGTGCGTGTGTTGCTGGGCAGCACTGCAAAGATGGGAGCTGGCACCAACGTCCAGACGCTGCTTGTGGCGGTGCATCATCTGGATGTGGGCTGGCGTCCGTCTGATATGACCCAGCGCAATGGCAGAATCATCCGTCAAGGCAATCAAAACAAACAAGTGTACGTCTATAATTACGTCACTGAATCGACATTTGACGCCTACTTGTACCAGACCTTAGAGAATAAGCAGAAGTTCATTTCGCAGATCATGACGAGCAAGTCGCCTATGCGCTCCTGCGATGATGTTGATGAGCAGGCTCTGTCTTACGCTGAAATCAAGGCTCTGTGTGCTGGTGACCCGCGCATCCGGGAAAAGATGGATTTGGACGTGCAGGTGGCAAAATTGAAAGTTCTGCGCGGTGACTTCCAGAATCAGAAATATCGTCTGGAAGATAAGCTGCTCAAAACATTCCCAGAAGAAATCCAGAAACAGAAAACCCGCATTGCTGCTTTGCAGCAGGATTCACAGATTGCAGCAGCACACCCGCAAGACAAAGAAAACTTCTGCGGTATGACCATCAAAGGTATGGTGTACGATGACAAAAAGGCTGCGGGCGAACGGCTGCTGCTGGCTCGGCAGGAGATGCCCAATGCCGATATGATGCTGCTGGGCACCTACCGTGGCTTTGAACTGAACATCCGGTTCGACAGCTTCAAAAATGAGCATCAAGCCGTTCTCCGGGCAGAGTTGAGCTATCCGGTATCGCTGGGCGATGATGCGCGCGGCAATATCACTCGTCTGGACAATGCCATCGACAACTTTACGGACCGTATTGCAGACGCTGAAAATGCTCTGCAAAATCTGGAGCAGCAGAAACAGGCTGCAGAGGTTGAAGTGGCAAAGCCGTTTGCACAGGAGGAAGAACTGGCCGAAAAGTCTGCCCGACTTTCTGAATTGAACGCCTTGCTGAACATTGATCGCAGTTCGGCACAGGATTCTCCCGAAAAAACAGAAGAAACCCCCACAACTCGTCCGTCCGTGCTGGCTGCGCTGGAGGAAAAGGTCAACCAACCGGAACCAGTCAAGCCGTTCAAGAGTTATCTGGATAAGGAGGGGCGATAATGTGAAAAAGCGGGAACACCGTCTATTTATTCGTGTGACCGATGAAGAACGAAACCGCATTTTAGATAAGATGTATGGAATGGGCATCCACAGTCTGAGTGCCTATATCCGCAAAATGGCACTGGATGGCTACTGCCTGAACCTCGACCTTCCACAGCTGCGGCGAATGGCTTATCTGCTTCAGAATTGCAGTAACAATCTGAATCAGGTCGCCAAACGCGCTAACGAAAACGGCAAGATCTACTCTGCCGACCTTGCTGATCTGCGCACCCGGCTGGACGAACTGATTTCCATTGGCAAGCAGATTCTGACTAAACTGGCAAATCTCTAAGAAAATTCCCGCAGTTGGAGGACTGCGGGTGTACATATAATGCTTGACATCCTTGCAACGCAGTAGTCGATACCTTTATAATAAGGGCGAACAGGAAGGAAGTGCTTGATATGATGTCTATGCTGAAGAAAGTTGTTCTTTTCCCGATTTCTCTCTTTGTGGCGTTTTTGGCTCTGATGGCAAAGTGGCTGCTCACGTTGTCCAGTTATGTGGTCGCTCCGCTGATGCTCTACATCTTCGGCTGCGGCATCTACACCGCCTGCCGTCAAACTTGGGATCAGTTTCTTATCCTGCTAGTGTCCGAGTTCATCTGCTTCATCCTCTTTTTCGGTGCAACTGCCATCACCGAGGGTATCGGGCGTTTTAGTGAATGGCTTTCAGAACTGTAAGAAATAGTTTTAATCCTTTGCCGCCTTCGGGCGGCATTTTTCTTTTATGGGGGTGATTCAGGATGGCCGCGACACGGCTGATCGCGTTGCACAAAAACAAGGGCAAGTCGGTTGCGGCTTGTCTGAAAAGCCGCACAGACTATGTGCAGAATCCAGATAAGACCGAACAAGGTGAACTGGTAAGCTGCTACGAGTGTAGCCCTCTGACAGTCGATGAAGAATTTATGCTTTCCAAGCGGCAGTATGAACTTGCTACCGGGCGCAGACAGAAAAGCGACATCATCGCCTATCAAATTCGACAGTCTTTCAAACCCGGTGAGATCACCGCCGAGGAAGCCAATAAGGTGGGCTATGAACTTGCCATGCGGTTTACCAAGGGCAAATACGCTTTTATCGTTGCCACCCACACAGACCGTCACCACATCCATAACCATGTGATTTTCAACTCCACCGCATTGGACGGTTCAAAAAAGTTCCGGGATTTTTTCTTTTCGGCACTGGCCGTTCAGCGGTTGAGCGACTTGATTTGTCTGGAGCATCAGCTCTCTGTTATTGAAATAAAGCCCTACCGGGAACGGCAGAAACGTACCCTCTATCCACCCAAAGAAAGCAATCGTGATAGGCTGTGTGGCATCATCGACAGCATCCTTGCAGAAAAGCCCAAGGATTACGAAGATTTTCTGCAAAAACTGGAACAACAGGGTTATGAGGTCAAGCGTGGAAAATACACTTCCGTCAAGGGCGCACGGCAGAAGCGGTTCATCCGCTTCAAAACGCTGGGAGCTGGGTACAGTGAGGATGAACTGCAAGCGGTGATTGCGGGAAAAACCGAACACCGTCCGCGTCAGACACAGCCGTTCCAAGAGCCGCCGTTCCAATTGCTGGTTGACATTCAGGCAAAGCTCTCCGAGGGCAAAAGCGAAGGCTATGCACGATGGGCGAAAAAATATAATCTGAAAGAAATGTCCAAGACGCTGATTTTCTTGCAGGAGCACAAAATTGGCAGCGCAGATGAACTGAATGAACGCACAGCGGCGGCAACAGAAAAATACCACCAGCTGGGAGATTCCATCAAAGCCGCCGAAACACGGATGGCGGAAATTGCTGTGCTGAAAACGCACATCGTCAATTACGCCAAGACCCACCCAGTCTACGATGCCTACCGGAAAGCGGGATATAGCAAAAAGTTTCTGGATACTCACCGGGAAGAAATCACACTGCACAAAGCAGCCAAGGCCGCTTTCGATGAAACTGGCTTAAAAAAGCTGCCGAAGGTCAAAGCACTGAATGCAGAGTATTCCGATCTTCTGACCCAAAAGAAAGCAGCCTACCCGGACTATCGCAAGGCACGAGAAGAAATGCAGGAGTTGGTAAAGGCACAGAAAAATATTGAATTGTTCTTCGCAGAAGAAAAAGACGCACAGGAAAAGCAGCAGACCCGATAAACGAAAGTCGCCGAGGATTCTAACCCTTTCATGGGGCGGAATCCTCGGCGACTTTTTTAGTTTATGTAGCAGCGATCCTGCGTTACGAGCCAATCTTCACACAGCCGTTGGGCTTCATCTGTTGAGCGGCACACGCAATTGAACAGCTTGCCATGCAGGGAGCAGTAGGTGTAACGGATTTTGGGCACACCGTTCTCATCCCGAAACTTTGTGTAGCGTTCCTCACCGGGCATCAGATAAAGCTGCTCCATTTCTGCATCGTCCTTTCCGTTTTCATGTGTCAGGCACACAACGCACCTATTCTATCATGAACTTAGGAATTATGCCATTGACGCTTGCACCAAAAAGCGCCCCGGATTTTCGGAGAGAGTGTGCATTGACACATTCAATAGCGTTCGGAAAGAACGCGCAGCCTGCACCGGAACGGTGCAGATCAGAAAGGGTTTGGGATTTCCCAACAAGCATTTTGCAACGCAAAATTTGCATTTGTGCGCACGAATGCACTGCTTGCAGAAGCTTTGCAGAAAAAGAGTATCAGATAGGGGAGTAGATATAAATGTTGCGTCCCATCTCTCCTGTTTCCACGTCAAAACTTCCCGATGCTATAACTTTTCCGTCCAGAAGCACTTCAACATAGATATCCCAAAGCCCTGCTGCTTTCCAATATGTCTTTGGATACTGTTTGATTTCCACATTCAAGTCATCTGGGACCCCCAAATCTTTTGCAATGATTCGCAGTTGCTGATCTGTAAAGCTATCTCCTTGGGATATTTTATCTGTTGGGTCGTCCCATTCACAGATGTAGGCACATCCGGCATCAATTATTCCATCTGCATCATTCCACGTCCCATCCTGAAACTTTTCATAGAGCATGGCATAGTGCTCAATACCATCCTGATTGTTCGGCTCACCAGAATGCCAGTTTGTATAAGCTGTGCTGGTTCCATCGACCCATTTCCAGTTTCCTTCAGAGCTTTCATCGCTGAATCCAAAATAGGCATTCTCGTACCCTTTTGCTTTCATTGCACTGTAGAGAAGGAAATTTTCCGTTGACGATTCAATGACCGCCAGATGACCGCCTTTCCACTCGCAGCGTCTCTCTGCTTGCTGCCATGTGATTGGGCCGGACTCCCACTCCGATTCGGGCAATGTATAGAACTCATAGAGGTGTCCCGTGTAACCTTCGACCTGTGTTTCCTCGGCTGCATTGGATGCTTCCCATTCACAAATGTAGCCGCTCTGTTCATATGTATTGCTGTTTGCCAGATCGTTCCACTTTACCGGCCACACGGCCACACAACTCTCGTCTGCCACAACATTGCTGGAATTGTTCGGCTCTCCATCGCCCCAGTTCTGATATTCCCATGGTTCACCTGTCACCCAGCACCACTCACCGGCAGAATTTTTATAGCCGCCGATCCAGAGTTTGCTGTTTTGAGTATTCAGGCTTTCAATTAGTTTCTGTTCTTCCTGCGAGGTAATCGTTGCAAGGTGTCCACCCTTTGCTTCGCAGGCGGCTTTGGCTTCCTCCCATGTCAGGGTCTCACGGAAAATCTCGTACTTATGTCCGTCTGTTGGCTCAGCCACTGAGTTTTCTTTTTCATTTGCTTTCTGATCTCGCAGTTCAATGGCCTTTTCTACGGCGAGTTTCGCGTTCAACATTTTATATCCTTCCTCGCCATAGCTACCTGTCGCAGTACTTTTGATAATGTCCTTTACTTCCTTTGCCGTAAAGGTCGGGTCAATACCAAAAATCATAGCAGCGACACCGGCAACGTGAGGAGTTGCCATTGAGGTGCCAACTTTATATCCATATCCTACTGCACCATCGGCAACTGTGCTATAAATCTTTGCATCCGGAAAAACATTATCAGAATCGCTTCCTCCCGGTGCCAGCACATCAACCCTGCTTCCTCGGTTGCTATATGAAGCAACCTGATATCCATTATGTTTACAGCCAAAATAGGAATGTGTTCCTGAAACAGCTGCCGCTCCAACTACAATAATCGAATCTTTTATTTCAGGTTCATCAATTCCGCTATATATATCCCATCTTGCATCCGTCCCACCTGACACCCATTCATCTTTCTTAAATCGATTTTTATATTTGTTATAATCGGGATCTTTTTTATAATCTCCCTGCCAAAAGTATTCAATTCCATTTTTTACATCTTCTTTATCTTTTTTATAAAACAATTTGTCATTGTCATTATCCGCTGATTTGCAAATAAGAAATGAGTTCCCTGTGTTTTTTTCTAAGTCATCTAAAAATTCCGTGAGATCAGCATTCAGAATATTGAAGTTTTCCTGAGCCTTTTTCCCTCCCTGACTTGCACTATACATCAGCCCATGTTCGCCTAAGCAGTAGCTGAGATTCAATACTCTGCAGCGCTTGATTTGAACAAGGTAACTCAATGCTGTTTTCTGAGAGAAATAAAACTGTTGTCTGGTCTCGCCCTTTTTATAAGTAGCACCATATAATTTTGCATTCGGTGCAACTCCGCAAACACCTTTTTCATTATCAAAATCCGCACCAATAATTCCTGCCACATGAGTCCCATGGCTTTGTTCCGATGTCCACCATCCAAGACCATTATACTTGTAAGGTCCCATCGCCGAAACATTTCCAAACGGCATCTCCTGAAAAGTCAGGTCTTCGTGATAGAAGTCAAAAATCTCCTCAATTACGCCAACATTGACTGGCTTCATCTGGTCACGGTATACCCATGCACCCGGCGCATCAATGGCCTTCATGTTCCAGTTGTTTCCAGAATTTCCGCTCCAATCATCCCATTTTTTATCATTGGGGTAATACGCCGAAGAACCCGAAATCGCGTCATTTTCCAGCTCAAAAGCATAATTCAGAGAAGAACGTCTCACATAGGGGAGTGCTTTGAGCTGTTCAATCATCTGCTCCAGTTCTTCCTGCGTGTGCGCAGCAGGGAGAAGAATCTGGTAATCCGCAGTGACTGGGATTTCACCAACGACCTCACCGCCGACACCCGCAAGGTATTCCTTCAGCGCAGGAAGACTGTCGGCGCTGTTCAATGTCACCAGAAGTTCATTGTTGACATAGCCGAATCCGCCCTGCATTACAACATTCTCTGCTGCCGGTTCGTGATAAATCAGATCGCCCATGTCCGTTTCAGGGATGTCTTTTTCTACATTCACCGCAGAGACTTCTTGAGCAGTTTCAGCAGGCTTAGACGACAAATCACTGAAAATCAAAAAAGCCAAAATCGTTCCCAGAAACAGTACAAGAATACCAAGCAGGGCAAAGAGCCATACCAAGTTATTCTTACGGCGTTTTCTGTGCATACGGTTCGCAGTAGATTTTTTCATAATGATATTCCTTTGCTTGAGTTACCGAAATTTGCGATGCAATAAAAAAACTGGAAGAATCGCTTTCGTTTCAGGAGCTGTGAGTTCTCACAGTTCCTTAGAATTTACAGATAGAACGCAGCAAACAGATCGCCGATGCCGTAGAAGAAATCGCCGAGGCTGGTAAAGCCCCAGTTGCTGCCGCCAGACATCGTGTGGGTATAACCGTCAGAGTAGGTGTAGACACCATTTTTCTTGGAAACAACAGCACCATGAGACTGTTCGAGGGTCTTAGACTCACTCTCCCAGTTATCATAGTAGGTGCTGCGGAACATCCGGCCAAAAGCATAGCAGATCTGCGAAACAATACCGCCGCCCTCAACACAAGACATTTCGTTTTCATTCAGAGCCACAAAATTTGCAGGCATCTGAATCTTGTTGTTTGTCATAAAGCAACACTCCTTTGATTTGCGTCTTCTTCCAGCTTTTTTATTGCACCCCTTTCTTTTTTATATTTTCTGACTTTAGCCTTTGTACTTTGTCAACAGCACCGATGTGTTATCGTGTGCTCCGGGAAATGTCAGAGCTGTTTCCACTAGCAGCTTGGAGGCCCGCTTCAAATCTTTTGTGGCATTCAAAATCTGGCAGATTGCATCATCTGATAAGCAGCGATACAACCCATCTGTACATTGAAGCAGTACATCATCCTTTTGCAGAGGTAACGGCATCCTATTTCCACTAATCAATGTTAGTTCCTGAATGCCAAGATAACTTGTCAGTGCTGCACGCTGCGGATGACGCAGTGCCTCCTCACTGCTAATGCTTCCCTCCTGCACCATTTGATCCAAATGCATGCCAAAATTGTGATCAATATTCAACTGCCGCAATTCACCCGCACGATACAGATAAATATGGCTGTCGCCGATCCCGCACCAGAATAGTTCCCCATTCCGAATAAATACAGCGGTCAATGTTGTTCCGGCTTCTATTTTGCGGTTTTCGCTGTCGCGGATGTCTTTAACTTTTTCATTCAGCCTCAGTGCCGCACGGCCCATCTCTGTAGAAATATCCGTCGCCTGTGCATTTTCGAGCAGATGCTGTGTCATTCCCTGCGCCGCCAGAGCACTGGCACGTTCACCGCCGGATAAGCCGCCCATGCCGTCACATACCACACAGACTGTGCTGAATTCGTTATGGTCGAAGCGAACTGAATCCTGCTGATTGTTTCTCGTTCCAATCGACATATAACCGGCAATTTCCGTTGTGTCGGTTTCACAGCTGTCAAAGCACAGTGTCTTTTCCGAATCATTTTCAGACGGGTACAAAAGCGTCTGTGTCACATCATCCATCGCCTGCATTTCGTCGGCAGCTTTCCCCTTTAACTTTTTTCTCTTAAAAAGAGAGATCACGTTTCAATCACCACCTTGAACTTATACTCTGGCGACAGGACATAAAAACTGTCTCCATCCCTCAATGTATACTGTTTTCCTTTTTTCATCGGTTCTCCGTTTGAAAGGAGCGTACCGAACTTTGAAAGATCCCGTATTGTAAAATCTTTTCGTTTTTCATTGTAAAAGATCTCACAATGGTTTCGGCTGATTCGATTGTTTGCGGGCATCATCACATCACTTGTAGCCGACCGGCCAATCTTTATCGTGCAATTCGGTTCAAGTAACCACCTGCGCTTGGAGAAGCATCCCGCTGTCTCTCTGTAATCGATCGTCAATTCCAGATAGGCCATCTTACGTTTCTTTGGGTGGAAGAATGCTGCAAGGCCTCTGGGTTCTTGCACATCCTGCTCTTCAACAGAGCACACCTTTTCAGAATCGTCATGCACAGCAGCCGTTTTCGGACGAACAACTGCCGTTCCGGAAGCTCTCGACTTTGGCATCAATGCTCCCAGATCAATATCATATTCTTCCGGCTCAACGACCTGCTCCAGCGCACTCAGAAAGTCCATCATGCTGCGATAGCGGTCATGGTAATCAAACGCCAATGCATGATCCATTACATCTGATAATGGTTTTGAAACAGCTGGAGCCAACTTCCATAGCGGAAGATACGCTCCTCCCTTTGCCCGGCTCAAAGCGTCCAGCATTTTCTGGCCAGACACAATAAAGTAAAAAGTTGATGCCAGTGCATAGATATCAGTCCACGGCCCCTGACAGGGTTTTAAGGTGTATTGTTCGTATGGTGCATAATTTGGCTTCAGATAGATCTTTCTGCCCTGCTTTGCGCTGCTCTGACGGAAGGAACGCGCCGCACCGAAGTCGATTAGTTTGATTTCTCCATTCTGTGTAACCAGGATATTTTCCGGACTGATATCCCCATGGATCATGCCAAAGCGGTGCACTTCGGCTAAAGCACTGCCGATCAGAAGCAACATCTGAAGCGCCATCTTGAAAGTCTGCTCTTCGTTGTGTTCTTTCTTAAAGGTACGCAGATTGCAGCCTTCGATCAGTTCCATCACAAAATATGCCGTGCCGTTTTCTTCAAAAAAATCCTGAATATCAACAACAGAGACATTCCCGCGAAGTTCCTGCAGCGTTCGTGCTTCTTCAATAAAGCGTTGTTTCCCATCTTCAAACTCACAGCGATTTTCTTCGCCTGTCAGGGCAACCGTGCCATCAGGCATTCTGCCCTGAATCAAATTGGACGGAAAATACTCCTTGATGCAGCAGCGTGATCCATTCAACATATTTTTTGCCAGATAGGTAATGCCAAAACCGCCCTGTCCGAGACTTTTTCCCAGCAGATATTTTGTATTCAAAATTGAAAATGACCGCAGGTAGTTTTTCCCCACAGATGCTTCATCCGAAACATATCCACAATTTTGACATTTTCCGCCTTCCATCGCTTCCCGAAAGCAGACTGGACAAAGCTTTTCTTCCAATGTGGCCATCGTTTTATTTTACCTCATTCCAGCCTCTGCTGAAGTCAAACCTTGAACTGGAAGATCTCATTTCCTAGCGTGATGTACATACCATCCGTCAGAACCACGATATTGTTTCCAGAAATCTTCTGATCCCCAACGAACGTGCCATTTTTAGAGCCAAGATCCTGAATCGTGCAGGTACCGTTATGGCAGCTGATCTTTGCATGGGCACGGCTGATGATCGGGTTGGAGACGATCACATCTGCCTGAGAACCCTTACCAATGACCAACTCCGTATTGTTCATAATTGCAAAGCTCTTGCTCGTGTTCATCTGGATCAGAGTAGCAACTACAGTCGAGGCAGACGGGATGCTGCCGGTCACAGGGGCAGTATCATTATCATCAATCAGACCAGTCGGCGCATTCCGGTTTTCGTCATCGTCATCCCAGTAGGCATCACCCTCTGCATCCTCCTCGGAATGAACTGCATAGCTGACGATTACAGAGGCAACGGACAGGATAGCGGCAATTACCAAAAGCGCGATCAAAACTGCGGTCATTGCAGGAACAACTCGGCTCCCGGTCAAAAGGTTCACTCCGTTTTCATTGAATCTATTTTTGAATACGAGGAAGAACACCGCCAGCAGTTCAAGCACGCCAACAAGGTTTGCTGCCAGCGTCACCCAGCTCATGGTATACACTCCGGCAATTGCAGCTGCAACAATCAAAACGAAAAATACAGCCAAGAGTATCCATCCCATTGGGGACTTTCCAGATTCCTTGTCAGTAGTAATGTTTTCATCTGTCATCAGCTTTGCATTCAGCAAACTCGAATCCGAAAGATAGGAAAACACGCTCGTCTTTCCATTTTCCAAAAAGCTATTCAGTTTTCCGGAGATTTTGTTGGTTCCCAGCTGAACATTAAGTTTCCACGCCTCTTTCGCCTGATTCAGTTCGTAGGTCTCCGTTGCCGGAATATCCTGATACTTACCGTTTTGATTCTGTGTCTGAAACTTCACCCGGAATCCCGGCACAAAAAGTGCAACGAGCAAAATTGCTGTGGCGATCCATGAAAGGACTGCACCGATTTTTTTACCTTTCGGTGCATCTGAAAAGAAGATTGCAAATTCTTGATTGTTTTCCATACTAGTTCTCCTTTGCTTTATTATGTTTGATCTGCCAGATCATAATGTTTCAGTAAAACATCTTTTACGAGTTTTCCTGATGTTCTCAGCGTATCCTTTTTCCAGAACGGAACCAGCCGTTTTGGTTTATCGAAGGTGCTTATGAGAATCCCTGTAATATTATCCGTTTCTTTTCGTTTCTTGCATAATCGGGTCACTTCTTCCAGTGCATCATGCAGCTTCTTTTCCTTGGTAGAATATTTGCAGATTTCCTTGATTTCGCTTCCCGTTATTCTGCGGCGAAACCCATCACAGCAGAGCAGGAATACCTGATGCGGCTTGATATCGCCATAGAGATAATCCGGTTTTACCACCTTGCCGGCTCCTACGCATTGCAGTAAAAGACTCTGGCGTGGGTCTTTTGCCGCCTGCTGGGGCGTAAGCCTTCCTTCCGTTATCTCCCGCTGCACAACGGTATGATCCGTTGTCAGCTGGTCAATCGTGTCCGAAAGGACATATGTTCTGCAGTCTCCAATATGGCAGATGTAGTACTGATTCTTCATAAGAAGCACAGCTTCCACCGTTGTCCCGCTGCGAAAGCCGGCATTTTCCGAGTGTTCCTTCAGCAATCCATGAAGTTCCTGAATGAGCTTGTCCCAATCATTAAAAAGCGCAGTCATCGGAATTTCCTGATGATACAGCCCTTCGATCTGGTTGTTGAACCAATCATGAAACGCTGTCACAACTTCTGCGCTGGCTTGCTCGCCCATTTTCAACCCGCCTACACCATCACAGATCACCGCAAATACAATTTCGTCCCCTTGAGGCTGTCTTCGCTGCATCAGAAGGAGGGAGTCCTGATTCGTTTCTTTTTTCCCGATATCCGAATAATATGCGGAACAAAATTTCATGGCTCTTTTCCTGCTTTCTCAGCGGTATTCATGTTCAATTTCAAGAAGAACCGCCTTTTTCCTTTTGTGTAGAAGAATGCTTCCAAATACGCCAAGCAGAGCAGCAGCCACAACCAGACAACTTCCACATATCACCATGATTTGTCCTACAGTCATCTTGTTCACCTCTTTTACTGCCAGTTATTTGCTGCAATTCGGTTCAACTCATCCATCTGGGGGTCATACATACCGGAGGCCTGTACAGCACGGTACAGTTCAACCGCCGTTGTATAGTATTCAAGTGATTTGGTATAGGACGTACCATTTTTTAGGTCGATTTCCCCTTGAACGAATGCAAGCCATTTATATACGCGATAGTCCTTAGGATAATCGGTCTTTAATGCTTGAAGCGTCTCCATGGCATCTGTGAAATCCCGTAGCTGATACTGCAGCATTGCAATGTTTAATCGTACTTCCAATGTGGTATTCCCATTGTCTTCCATCTTTTGGTATGTTTGCAGTGCCTTTTCCTGATACGAGGAATTTCCAGTCACCTCGGCCTGACGGATATAGGAAGTCGCCAGCTGTCCTGCCAACGCATTGTAATATCCACCGGGTAATCTTTCGATTCCATGCTCCAGCAACTCGATCTCTTCGGAAATTTTATTTTCTCCGATCTCTTCGCAGATCGACGCGGCAAGACGGTATGCTCGTGCCAGCAGATCATTGTCATCAGATATTTCTATCGCCTTATATGTAGCCTGCAGTGCACCTGACAAATCGCCCTGCTTTCTCAGCAGTTCACCTTGAACGATCTGATAGTCCCCGCTCTGCTCCGCCTGAGGGATTGCAGCCTTCATCTGTTCAAGCACATCATTTGCGCCTGAAAAGTTCCCCAGTTGGATCATTGCAGTGGCAGCCCCCTGATAATAGCTTGGTACCTCCGGTGCATACTCCAAAGCTTTTTGGTACATCTTGATCGCCGCTTCATAGTCTTCCAGCGCATAGTCCGCTTCCGCCGCAATATTGTAGAGATTTGCAACGCTTTGCTTACTGTAATACTTCAATGCGCGGGACTGTGTCGTTTCAACAGCATCGATGCACTCCTGATACTTACCCTGCCGATAGAGAAGCACCGCCTTTTCAATATACGCTTCCAGCTGATCATCATAGATTGCAATTGCCTGATTCAGATCCTGCTCAGCTTCGTCAAAGTGCATCTCTTCTGCCGCCGTGCGGCCTTTGCGCACAAGAGCATCATAAGCTGCATATCTTTCCACACCGATTCGCTGTGTTCCAAGCAAAATGGTGGCCGTTCCTGCGATTGCAAGCACGATTGAAGCCGCTGCCACGATTTTCTGAGAGCGAACGACCTTTTTATAGCGGCCATCGATCGCATGGATATCCTGCAGAGCACGGAGCATTTCCTGAGCATCGCAAAAACGTTCTTCCTGCCGTTTCTTCATTGCTCTGGAGATAATAAGCAAAAAACTTCGGCTGAATTTCAGCTTGTAGCTTGTGATGGGCCGGACGCTTTTCAACGAATGGCCGGGCTGCTGACCGGTAATAGCATAATACAATGTTGCACCGATGCCATAGACATCCGTTCGCTTGCTAATTGTACCATACCCACCGGCATTCGTTGCCTGTGCCGCTGTCACGGAAGCATTTGCATTGCTTCCAGAGGATGCCGTGTTTCGATAGGCAACTGCATTTCCGTATCCACGCAGTGGCATCGTTTCGGCCAGTGGAACCGTTTCAGCAGAATCCGGCGTCAGATGCGTTCCTTCCGGGCGTGTGTATTGCTCCGGTGCCGCATAACCCGGCGTTGCACCAATCGCCAGCACTCCCTTGGAAAAAACCAGCGAGGTGTTAAAATCGATCACGCAGATGTCCCCGGAAGGTGTAATCATAATATTGCTGGGCTTAATATCACAATGCAGGATCGGCGGGATCTGTGAATGAAGATAAGCGGTCACTTCACAAAGCTGACAAGCCCATCGATAGGCAAGCTTTTGATCAACCGGGCCATGTGTTTCCACATATTTCTGCATATTTACGCCCGGTATCATATCCATGATCGTGTAGACATAGCCGCTTTGGCTTTCAATCACGTCATAAATACGCGGAAGATACTTATGTTTGAGCGTTTTCAGAATGTTTGCCTCAGCGCGTTCATCCATCCGTCCCTTGAACTTTTGCTTCACACGCTTGATAACAACATCCACGTCCAAACTATCTTTGTGCGCACAGTAAAGTGTGCCCATTCCGCCTTCGCCCAGCGGATAGATTCGGCTGTATCCACTCCCCAGATCAGCGGTCCACTGGCTGGCATCGTTATAATTCATACCCACACCTCCGTATAAATCTTAGGATGCTAGGTCATCACTGAACGCCGGAAATTCCGATTCGATCTCAGCCCAGTCAAATTCCTCGTCTGTACCATCGTCCTGTGCGGGGTCGTATGCGGGAGCTGCAATGCTGCTTGACGAGCTTGCCGCCTGCGTTTCAGAACTTCCTAAACCCTTCCGGAGGGCTTCCTGCGCCATCGAATTTGCAACGCTTGCCGCATCACCGGTAAGGCCGCTGTCCTTTACCACTTTGCTTGCGGCACTGTCGGCGACTTTTTCCGCCACCTTTTGGGTCGCAGTTTTGGCATTGTCCTTTGAATCCAGTTCAACTTTTACAGAAGAGCTTTTCCCAGCTTCTTCCTGCATAAAATTCTCGATCTGTACCGTCAGTGTGCAGCTTCCATCCGAATTGACTTCGACCTTCTGATTGATTGCGTTAAAGTCCACACCATTCTCTTCTGCTTTTTTCAGCAGCTCTACAATGCCGTTTTCATCATCCTGCGCAGAATAATATGCTCCCAGCAAGGCATACGGTTCTGCATTATCAGGTTCCGCCTCAAGCCATGCATCGCTCACGTCCTTCGCAAAGATAGAGTTGGTATCATCCCAATATTGATTGGAGAGGAATTGGAACGGGCTGTTTCCGCCACCATTTTCATAAACTAGGTTTGCATCCTTCAAAAATTCCGGCAAGAACTCTGCGTCATTCTCAAAAACTTCCTGTGCCTTGTCAAGGACTTCGTTTGCCTCATCTGTTTTTCCCTGTGCGGCATAGGCTGCATAAAGTCCTGCGTATGCTTCTTTGTTTTTGGGGTCATGCTGAATAATATCGATATACTGTAAAATCGCATTCTCATAATCCAGCGAGACGAGATAATTCGTACCCAGATCCAAAACCTTCGTCAGGGAAAAGACTTCCGCTGTTTCCGAATCGGATTCAGTAGACAGCGTAGACATCGCATTTCTCGGGCTGCAGCCCATCAGGACTGCGGCACTCAGTACGATTGCCACTGCTGCAATAATTTTTGCTTTTTTCATTTTTTGCTCCCATTGACTTTACGTCAATTGAAATTTATTTGCACCATCTGCCAGAAAAAGAACGCTTTCCGATGGCACATAAGTCGGCACACTGTAGAGAATGCGCTTTCCATTAACAACGACTCCATTTCTGGAAAGATCTGTAACGGTATACCCTAGCTGGTTCCCATTATATTGGACCAGACAGTGTACCCTACTGATTTTTTCACTATTAACGATCACAGAAGCTTCCGCAGCACTTCTTCCAATCTTGATCCGTTGTCCCGGCTTCAATTCAATCGTCTGCCCGGCCAGACTCCCAACTAATCCAATAAGCGTTCCCCGCCCGGAAGACAGGGAACGCTGTGTAATAGGGCTAGTACATTTTACAAAATGCCGTCTTTTTTCATATTCAGCAGCTAATTGATTAACATCCGAAACGAATCGGTGCATTGCAATAAAATATCCAATGAATGGAACCAAAATCATCCAGATAAAGAAGCTTTCACTGTCCTGCCGAATCTCTACATCATATTCATCTGCACTATCATAGACCCGGTCTACAATTTCTGCGAGCCACAGATACTGATAAACGCCAAATGTCAGAATACTGAATCCGATCATCCTTCCGACCCCAACGGTATCCTGTCCGTCTTTCTTGCAGATTGCATTGACATCCTTTACCAGCGAATCCATGAACCAGTAGTGATATAAAGAACAGGTTACGACAGAAAGCAGGATGTATTGTAAAAAGCTTCGTTTTTGCTTGAGCAGTTGAATCTTTGGCTTTGAATCCATTCGATTCCCTTGTTTGGCTGGCATATCTTATTGCTTACAGCAGCTTCATAATGTTGTTGCTGTCTCCCAGAGAGATTTCCGTTCCACGCGCAAGCTTCACCGGAGCGTTCGCCGGCAGACGGCTTCCGTTCACATAAGTGCCATTGCTGGAAAAATCTGTGACTCGATACTGTTGGGTCTGGCTGTTAAACATGACTTCGCAGTGCCGGCGGCTGATTTTTTGTGCTCCCTGAGAGAACACAATCTGGGCTGCTGCGCTGTCTCTTCCTAGGATCACCGGCTGATCCGGCGTAAGTGGGAAGTTGGAGCCTGCATACATACCAGAAATACCCAAAAGTGCAGGCACATTCTTCTGCGCAGCAGACTGGCGCTGCTTTTTCTCCTGCTCAATTCTGTTTCCAAGGTCGTTGATTTTTTCTGCAACATCCTCCGGCTTGATTGCAATCGTCAGACCCGAACCCTCGGCGATACTGCTCTGGATGCCATCTAGAGCAATGGCACGGCCCTTCAGTTCTTCAAATACCAGAGCCTTTGTCATATTATAGTAGGGTGTCACATAGAGCAGGCCGACAATACCGCCGGTAATATCATTGAGAAGCCACCAGCCCAGATAGCTCAACTCAAAAATCAGAAGATCACCAATGTGTCCTGCGGTCATTTCTTTGCAGCGTGCGATCACCTGCTGTGCCGACAGCTGCGGATGATCCGCCTGAACCCATGCCATCGGCCAAAGCTGGAGACGTCTGTAAATGCTGATGACTGCCGCTGCGATCATACCAACCATCAGGATCAGAACTGCAAGCCAGATAACCCCGGACAGCAAAAATACGAACGTAAGGATCACCGTTGCAACAGCAATTACAATAGGAAGCCACTGAATGACAATTTCTCGTGTTCCAGTAACGATTGCAAACTGCACAAAGAAATCAAAGCTTTCAAAAATGCTGCTGGCACTTGTCCGTGTTCCATTTTTACGCAGATACAAATAATAGCGATACCGCGCAACTTCGAACGGTGCCTTGAGCATCTCTGTTACGATTCCCGTTGCTGCCACGAGCAGAACGAAAATCAGTGCCATCAGAATAAACTTGAATGGACTGAAGATCATGCTGGGGCTATAATACCCCCATCTGGAAACTCTACTCAGATCGTTAATGAAGGACACCACAAGCGAAACGAGTGTGGTACCATAGATACGAACTGCTGCTGCAGAAAATGCCGCCATCATACTTGTGACAGTTAGTGTGGAGATGATCGTGTATAAAATCTCCATACCAATCATTGCAGCCTGATTTCCGTTATGTTTTAAAATACTCTTGGCACTTTCTTTATCCGCAACTCGATTTACCATAATAACCCCATCCTTTCAGCTTACCAGTGAAACTGCTCTCCGCACAGAGGAACAAACATCAGCTTGGTGTCACCAATGTTCAACAGATCCATAGTCTTGAGTTCGACCGGGTTCAGCACCAGCTTGTCGTTCACATAGAACAGTTCCTTCGAGCTGCCCGGCTGCGCCAGATACACATTGCTACGGGGATCGTACACTACGATCGCATGCGAGCTGCGAGACACCGTATTATCTCCCAGAATGCAAACATCCATCTCAGGCGAACGACCAACAAAGTTGCGGCCCTGATGCAGGCGGTAATCCGTGCCCTTATTTACACCGTCGGTGCAAACCAGCCAGCCGACCACTGGTGCCGGCTTTTCTACCATACCGTCCAACATATCTGCGGTCACAGGCAGGGTGCGGTCATCATCGCTTACTGTCGGTGCAGTCACATTTGCAGGCTGAGAAACCACAGGCTGAGAAACAGTCAGCGGCTCCGTTACCTCATTGGCGGGCTGGGGCGCATCCGGAATATTCAGCGGCACAGTGGTCTGGTCTGCGCCGATACTAGCAGCTCCGCTCATGCCGCAGTGGGGGCAGTTGTTGCCAAAGCGGGAAGAATCATAATAGTGGCCATTCGGACATTTCACCAAAGTCATAATAGGGGCCTCCTCAAAATAAAAATGTTTTTATATCCTCGACAGACAAATTCTGCCGCTGAATCATCGGGTGTGCTCCATTCATCTTGCAAGTTGAATCACACGCAGAACGATATTTCCCAGTTGGAGCGTATCCCCAACATGAAGCAGATGTTCCGCTGGAATCTTTATTCCATTGACGTAAGTTCCATTGTGTGAGTTCAGGTCAGAAAGCACCACGCCGCATTCCCGCACCTCAAAGACACAGTGCTGCTTTGAGATCCGCGGGTCGTCAAAAGAAACATCACACATTTCTTTGCTGCGACCCCAAATCGCACTTTTATATATCGTGCATTCGATCTGCCGCCCAGCCTGTGCACCGCTTACAAGCTCCATAAGCATTTTAACCGAACTGGAGTTTTCTCCTGCAGATGAGATTACAGCCTTCGGTTCAGTAACAACATGCTGAATCTCATATTCAACTTTCTGCGTTTCAACAGGCTGTTCTACCCTGTTTTTCTTTCTTTTTATCCAAAGGAATATTACGATAAAAAGAAGAAGCAGAATTCCGCCGCCCAAGATATACCAGCCAGCATCCCTCAGCTCAAATGGCTTACAAAAATCAAGGCTGCTTTCTTTCAATGGATTTTTTTCCATCGAATCATCACAGATGCCATACATTTCCAAGGTATAGTCGCCCTGCGGGAGATCGTCCGGCAAAACCAGTTGATAGCAGCGCTTTTCTTTGACTACGACACCCTTGATCTCTTGCGTTTTCTCATTTCGCTTCAGTCTATAAGCATTTGCTTTGTCCGCGCCGAGAACAGGCTCCGAAAATTCGATTTCGATCGTATTTTTTTCATTGTCGTATCGGAACGATATGACCTCTGGTGCAACATCATCCACCAGCCAGTTTGTGATCCGAATCTGCCTTGTATCGCTTTGCGCTCCGGCTGTTTCTTTCAGGAGCAGTGTGTGCAGTTCCCCATCAGCATAATTTGCAGTGCTCTCAAATCCAAGACAAACGGTTTGATTCAGCCATTCTTTCCACTTTTGCCATACCTGAGCTGCATTCTGTGGGCCAAATACAAAAAGTTCGCCTCCCGTAGTGCGCGCAAATGTCCCCAGCCCATCCCGTGACTGCCGATCTGCCGTATCCACACAAAACGCATATACCGGCATACTTGCCTGTGTCAGCCGTGTTTCAAGTTCTTCCTGCGTGATGCCCGCATCCCCTGTATCCTGAATGCCGTCTGAGATGACCAGAACGATCTGACGCTCCTTCTGTGATTCAGCCTCTACATATTTCAGGCACTGATCAAACGCCCGGTAAAGGTTTGTTTTTTTATCTTTTGCCTGTAACAACGCCAGTATTTTCGAGATCTCATCCGCATTCTGGCTGTCCGAAACCTGCATTTTAACGGTATCTCCAAAGGTGATCAATGTGATTTTGTCCTTTGGTCCAAGATTCTGCGCAAGTTCCTCAACTTGTTTTTTGGCAGCTAGAAAGTATTCCGAAGTAATTGAACCCGATATATCCAGCATGATCAGATAGGAAGTGCCGTTTTCATCCAATGACTGGTTCCCTGTGCTAGTTAAAGCGTTTCCATCCAAATACGCTTCACAAGCCTCATTCGCATTCACGCCCCGCACATAAACCTGAATCTGCGGCATCTCTGCTCGGACCTGTTCGATTTGAAAAACTTCAAGTTCCCCGGTACCGGGTGACTGCGCTTTTGCACAAAGCGACATTCCGCTGAATGCCCCCAGCAAAAATATGACGCCAATGACCGCTACCGATATTCTCCGCAAAAACTTTGAAAACATAACTGTTCCTCTCCCACACACATCTGATCACCATCTGCTAATAGCTGTGGCTCCGAAAGCAGCTGCCCATTCAGATAAACCAGCGAAACCTCACCGGGAACCAGTATAAATTCTTTGTGTTTTCCATCATAAATGACTGAGCAGGCACATCCGCATTCCTGCCCTGTCAACTGAATCGGAACCTCTGCATTCACTGCTGTTCCAATATCGTTCCGCCCTTCGTGTAATCGCCAATCCCGTCCGCAGTTTTTTCCTTTTACACAAACGACCCATCCAACGGTTGGTTTTGCCACAACATCATCCTTCAGTGCCTGATAGCCGATTGTCTTGTCTGCCACATTATCGAGTGGTGTTGTATAAGCTACAGTCCTATCTTCGTTCTCATGGTTTTGGGAAGACAGCGAAAGACAAATCGGGCAGACCTTATACTTTTCATCATCATAGAAATGATGCCTTGTGCATTGCCTGATTGCCATCGTACATCTTCTCCTTTTCCGGATTTTCGCAGAGTACCCTACTCTGCGAATTGTTTTGCAAAAATACGATTATGCGCTGACTTTTTGAAATTGACGGATTATTTGACGGCGATGAAATCAGCAAGCTTCTCCATACTATTTCGCTTTAGACTCAATGAGGGATGAACATATCGATTCATCGTAATGCTAACAGATGAATGTCCTAAAATTTCACTTAGTGTTTTAATGTCGATATTAGCCTCAACGCAACGAGTAGCAAATGTATGACGTAAAACATGAAAATTCTTCCTATCTATGCCACATTTCTTAAGAATTTTATGAAAACGGTACTGGATACGACGAGGCTCGACTACTTCTGATAACGACCCGCTTAAAAAATATCCAGTTTTCTCCATTGGATATTGACTCAAAATCTTTAGTAAAGTGTTCGGAATGGGAATCACACGGTTTGCTGAGCTACTTTTAGGTGCAGCGATTATGATATGTGTCTTTTTGTTTTCTGAAGTACGCTTTTGTATACGCTGCATCGTTTGACAGATGCAGATTGTCTTATCAGAAAAAGAGATTTTCTCCCATGTCAGCGCACATAACTCACCAACTCGGATTCCTGTGTATAGACAGATGAGAATTCCAAGATTAAGAGAGTCAAGCTGATTCACTAGATATTCCTGTAAGGTTGTCTGCTCGGACAGACTTAAGATTTCCATTACCTTTGGAGTCTGTTTGACCCTTATGTTGAAAGCAGTCACATCGATAGAAATATTTTGATCCTGTGCATAATGCAGAATTCTCCTCAAAACAGAAAGAATATCTGAAATTGTTTTAGGGGACAGCCCTGTTCCATCTTTTTTTCCATGCTTTTCCAGCTCCTTACAAAAGGTACAGACTTGCTCACTTGTAATCTCTGATATCTCTAATTGCTGGAATGATGGCATAAGATAGCAATTTAGTAAAGTGCGGTAGCGAATATACGTTGATTCCTTCAAACTGGTCGATGAATTTTCAAGCCATATAGCAGAAAAGCCCATGAATTTACAATTTGTAGCAGGGACTTTTTCAGCATCATAAGTATTCATAGCTTGAATAACTCTTTGTAAATTGTTTCGAACTTCATGGTAAGAAGTCGCATATAGATAGCCATATCGCGGTTTCCCTTGCGTATTTCGTGATTTTATGTATCGAGCTTCCCATCGGCCATCCTTTCGTTTATAGATGTTCAATCCTTTTCTTGCCATGTGTTAATTCCTTTCGTTTGACGGTCTATTTGACGGAGTATACAATCAAATTGTAATGTTTTTGGCAAAACTGTCGATTGTTCCAAACATTATTTCCGAAATTTCTTGGCTTTTGGACTGATTTCCCTTGACCGATAGCTGAATTGGCAGTAAAATTTAAGAGAAAATATTGTCGTAGAGTAGGGTACTCTGCGATATGAAAAGCACAGCCATGAGCACCACGAACGCTCATGGCTGTTTTTCTTACTCATCTGAAATCTGTGGAATTTCGTTTAACAATCGCTCAAGAACATCTTGCAAAATCACAGCTGCTTGTGGCAATTCTCCATCTGCATTAGCTAAAGAAGTTATTTCATGGCGAGCATATTCCTGAAAATAAGGAGAGAGCCTTCCTAGACTGGCATCTACTATGCAATCTAAAATCTCTCTATAACTAACTTCACTTAAATCAATCATTTTCTGCTCCATTTTATTGAAAGTCTCTTAACTTACGGTCTCAATGGTTATCGGCCTTGTGTCCAGTCTATCACAAGCGATTGATTATATCAATCAAAAATTGTAGATTCAACCGCTCATTTTTGACTGTCCTCTAGACTACAATAGAGTAAAGAAGGATGGTGGTTGCTCATGTACGAAGAACAGTTTTCCAAGCGGCTCGCTGAACTGCGCACGAAAAAGGGAGTATCTGCGAGAGACATGAGTCTTTCCATTGGGCAAAATCCCGGATATATTCGTGCAATCGAATGTGGAACTACCTTTCCTACCATGTCGAACTTCTTTTATATATGTGAGTACCTCAACGTAACTCCACAGGAATTTTTCAATTTCAGTGAGGAACCTTCCAATGGAATGAATGCTCTTACCGATCAACTCCAGCAATTCGATTCCGAGCAGATAAATGCACTTGCTACATTTATCAAAACCATCGTAAAAAAGTAATTTCATTCAGCTCTTGCGGTTGCATGATAAAATACAGCACAGCATTTGACTTCACCGTATAGAGCGGATGAAGCTAAAATGCTGTGCTTTTTGTTGGAGGCATTATCATGTTGCAGTCTACATCGGAATACGAAGAACGCAGTTTTGATGATATTCAGCGTGCGCTTGACATTGAACACACTGTGAAGGCTTTGGAAGCTCAACTATGCTATGACCAACATTCGCCAGAAGAAGTTGCCCGACAGATTCTAAAGGCAGCGTGCAAATTCTACGATGCCGATTGGTGTGGTCTTATCCAAGTTGATTTGGACTTGAAAATCTGGACACCGTTCTGGTGGTATAATGATAGTTCTGAAGATAAAACAACCATCTTGACGGAGGAGTTTGAATCTGCTGAATTTCTTGACCGATGGGTACAGGCCGTGCGCCATGGGAAACCGATGATCGTTCCTGATGCAGAAGAAGTAAAAAACACCTATCCTGCGGAGTATAATCTCTATCAGCGTCTGGGAATCCGATCTGTCCTTGGTGCTTCTCTGGAGCCACGCCCTGTCGCTCTACTTGCGGTACGCAATCCCAAGCGGTACATTTCCGAAACGAGTATTCTGCGGCTGTTGGCGTATGTTCTTCTCGTTGCTTACAAAGACAAAAAGATGAATGACGGTCTGAACATGGCTTTCGCTCCAGAAAACATCGAGAGCAGCCATGATGTTTTTGTCAGTCTCTTTGGCGAACTGAAGATTTACACCTCCCACGGCATCCTGCGAGAAGCCGATCTGAAATCCCCAAAAATCAGCCGCTTGCTAACCTATCTTTTGATTTCAGGTAAGAAAGCGCACTCATCGCTGGAAATTGCGCAAGCTCTTTGGCCTGATGATTCAACGAATCCTGCTAAGAATATGAGAAATCTGATTTATCGCCTCCGGCAAACATTTGGTCTTATTTCAGAAAAAGAACTTATTGTATCTACAGCTTCCGGTTATCAATTTAACCCCGATCTTCATATCATGACAGACTATCAGCAATTTGACGATCTTATCCAGTTGGCCTCGAAAGCATCTTCCGTTATCAACCGGGTAGAACTGTTAAAAAATGCAATCGACCTCTATTGTGGAAAAATTCTTTCTTCTGCTGACGGGGAGCATTGGCTTATTCAGTTTGCGGCAAAGTATCATATTGCTTATGTTGGCGCCGTGAATGAACTCCTGAAGCAACTGAATGCGCTGCATTCTTATGATTTGCTGAATCAGTATGCTGCAAGGTCTCTGGCAATCGTCCCTGAAAACTCCAGAGGATACTACTGGCTGATTCACTCCCTTAAAGTTCAAGGAATGGATGAATTGGCCTCAAACGAGTATCAATTAGCAAAGCAGCACCTCACCACCGAAGAATATAAAGAATTGTGTACTTCATTAGGTGATAGCTGCGAATAATTCTCATAAGACCTTCATGAGATGTTCAAGAGACTTTCATGTGACATAAAATTTTTCAGGAGATTCCCTAAATAGGATAAAAATGGCCCTATGTGACTTTTGTGAGATGTTCATAAGACTTTCGTAAGACCCTCGTGTGATATGCTTATACGGCACGAATCGCTGCCTTGTAAGCTACCACACGAGGTTTTTCTTTTTTGGCAATTTTCCAAGGCTTTCGATTCGTCCGAATAAAAACATATCGAAAGCCTGAGATGCATTAAAGGCCGAGGATACTTATACTGCTTTCCATTTTCGGATGGAAAGGTATCGGTAACCTTTTCTTTTAATGCGTCTTTTTTTCGCTGAGAAAAGCCCGTAAACTGTCCCACAGTGAAGTGTCCTCAACCTCCGCATCCGGCGGAAAGGACACTCATTATGTTCACCTTGAAGGAATTTGGCAATCGAATCAGTATGCTCCGTAAATTACAGAATCTTACGCAGGACGAACTAGCCGAACGGATTCATGTCAGCAAAGACCATATCAGCCGCATTGAGCGTGGTATCCGTGCTTGTTCGTTGGAATCTCTTATTGATCTAGCACAAGAGCTGCACACCAGTACAGATTATCTTCTGACAGGAACCGGCCCCGCCAATGACTTTGCAAAGGAGCAGCTTTTGTCGGCAATCGAAGTACTATCTTCCGTAAGTAAGCTGATATAAAAATTGGTGCTTATTCCCATATCGTCCAGCCTATCGTAGGGTTCACAACGATAAAGACCTCCCGGAATCAACCTATTGTAAGGTCAGATTCCGGAAGGTCTTGTGGTTTAAGGATACTATAAGCCTTGCACTGTCAATGCGAGTGTGCCGTCAAACAGCTTGGCACACTCTGATTTTGTTGATTTCCTCGGCAAGGCTGATCTTCAGATTTCGGATATCAATATCATTCTGCATATCCAAAAAATACCGATCTGATACGCCAAAATACTTTGCCAGTCTGAGAGACGTATCAGCAGTTATTTTTCTGCGGTCATGCAGGATATCCTGAATTCTGGATACAGGAACGTGGATTTCCTGAGCCAGCTTATATGCCGAGATATCCATTGGTTCCATAAATTCTTCCTGTAAGATTTCTCCGATTGTAGGAGTATCAATATAGCCTGTCATTGAAATTCTCCTCTCCTTGCATATTATGCGCAGTCTGCACTAATGATAATCGACAATTTCGACATTGAAAAAACTGTTTCCATCTACATTGAAGCAGACCCTATACTGACCATTGATTCGTATGCTGTATTGTCCCGCCCGATCACCTTTCAATAATTCCAGCTGATTTGCTGGCGGAACACGCAGATCCTCCAAACATCCTGCATTATCAATCATAATCAATTTTCGCAATGCAATTTTTTGAATCGACTGGGGTAACTTCTTTGAAAAAAGCTGATTATAAACTTTTTCCGTTTCCTTGTCTGCAAAGCTCTTTATCATGATTTCATTATACCCGTTTCTCATGTATATGTCAAGCGGGTATAATTTTCTGTTCAAAATTGGAAAATCATTCCAAAAGTAGACCTATCAGGCTTACCAAGTAGATCTACGAGGCCCACGCATTTCACAATTTGAGCCGCTATACTATAAGCAAGCCAGACAACATCTGGCATCCGCCCCTTGAAAATTGAACACGCATTCTTCAGTCACGTTCCTGTGATGATGAGCCACGTCCGTAACAAATGCGATGATCTCCCACTGAGGGAATGAGCGGTAGGTTGACGGTAAATGGATGACAGCTTCTCCATAGCTAAGAGCCATCACAGAATAATGATACTTCTGCCTTCGGGCAGCTCGGTGAGAACCACGGAGAGGTGAGAACCCTATGGATTCGGTACGCTGCCGGACGGCTGAAAGATTTCCCACACGAAAACTGAGTTTTCGTTTTCCGGGGATGTCGGGGACAAATACGGAAAGGTATAGAACTATAAATCACAGCATTTTTGCTGTTTGAGATAGTAGGGTGGGCTGTGCGAGCAGCCCACTGTTACATATACGGATAGAGAGGAGAAATCTAAATTGGCAACACGAGGCAAAAAAGAGAAAGAGTATCCGCCTATGCCCGCAAACTGGATGTACAAGCGCGGGGATGTCTACATGATGGATCTGAATCCTTACAGCGGTTCCGAGCAAGGCGGCATCCGACCTGCCATTGTTGTCCAGAACGATGACGGTAATTTTTATTCCAATGTTCTTCTGGTCGTTCCGCTGACAACACAGATCAAAAAGCGAAATATGCCAACGCATTTTATTCTGCACAATCGTTTTTTGAGTGCGCCATCTATGGCGATTTGCGAAAGCCCGCGCCCCGCAGATAAATCCAGAGTGTTAAGCTACATTGGGCACCTGTCCAAATATGAAATGCGGCAAGTGTCAGTGTGTCTGCAATACAGCTTTGGGTTCATTGGATACAAGTCATTCCGAAAATACCTTACGGCTCCTCCGCAGGAGGATGTCCTTGCTGCTGCAAAAGAACTGCTCTCTCAGCAGTTTCAAAATCTTCGGGTACTGAACAGTCAGCCCCCTGCTCTCGCCAAGCACACAAAAGGCGATCTACATAGCATTGAGCAGATATCGGAAAGGATGCTCTCCACCCCGACGGAATCTTCTGTTGAGTTCATGGTTGCAGAACTGGATGATGCACTTCAATCGCTTATGTTCCGCTGGAATATCTGTTATGAACGGTATTCCAGTTTCCGCTTATCCGATAACGAAAAGAAGAAAATCGGTTCGATTATCCAATCAGGAATTGATTTTCTGCAAAAGAAGAAGGAGGTTCCTTTATGATGAACGCAGTTGTAAAACCTTACCATGAGATGTGCCTGAACAGCAGTGAGCTAATCGTTCCGCGCGATACTTACCAGCGCGCTCTTCACCCCGCTCGTGTTGCCCGCATCGCAAAAGAATTTGACGAGCGGGTTGCCAATGAGCCGAAAATCAGCTTCCGGGATGGTCACTACTATGTGATGGACGGGCAGAACACCATCGCTGCCCGGAAGTTCCTGAACGGTGGTGACGATCTGCAAATTCGTTGCAAGGTCTACTTTAACATGACCGAGCAGGAAGAAGCCCTCCTGTTTGCACAGCAGACAGGCATTTCGGAACGGCTGAGTGCCGGGCAGAAGCTCCGTGCCCTGATTTTTGCAGGGGAGCCTGCTGCCGTTGCATTCCAGCAGGCCACCGAATTGGCTGGCGTTCATCTTTCTTTTGAAGAAGGCCGAGGCAAACAGCGGATCAGCTGCATTGCAACCGCCTATCACGAATTCATCCGGCTGGGTCCGGAACTGTATATCGAATCCCTTGATATTTTGCTGAACGCTTGGAACGGCGAACCTGATTCCATGAGTTCCGCAAACCTGCTCGGCATCTGCCGCTTTGTAGAACTGTATCACTCCGAATATAACAAAGGCCGCTTGATTGCCAAACTGCGGCAGGTCGATGCGTTCACGATTTTTCGCCTTGCTCGAACCGCAGGCGTAAGCCTTCCCGGCAAGACGAAGTACCTTCAGCAGGTCTATACTATTTATAATGGTGGAAGCCGCCGGGCCGCACTGCCGCTCAAGTTTTAACTTAATGTATAATCAAAGAGGTTTTATCCAATGAATAATTGCGAAAAAAAAATACCTACTGCATCTTCCACCCCCACGCCCGTAGTACAGGATACCCGCTGTTACACGATCGAAGATCTGATGGCAATGCTGATTTTAAGCCGCCCCACCGTCTGTCGTCTGCTGAAGCAGAATGAATTCCGCTGGTTCAAAGTTGGTGGTGCCTATCGTATCTCCAAAACCAGCTTCGATGCGTGGCTGAACGATGGCAGTATCGAACCCAATCCTGCTGTTTGACATCCTCAACATTTCAAGAGAAATCTGCTATTCTCTAGCCGGGACGAGAAATCCCGGCTAAACTTTTACATAGATAGAGAGGTGTCTTTCATGGATGATATGCGGAATACTCAGGCTCCCTTATACGGAAAAGCTGAACCTGCCACCGCTAAAACCACCATGTCGGTTCGTGAGATGCAGCATCTTCTCGGTCTCGGCAAAACGGATAGCTATTGGCTGCTTCATAAGAATTTCTTTGAAGTCATTCTGATAAACGACAAAATGCGTATCGTTATTTCCAGTTTTGAAAAATGGTACGCCAATCAGGTCAAATATCATAAGGTCAATGGTCCTCCACCGGGCGAGGAACTTTGCAAGCGGTCATATTCTGTTTTGGAAGTTGCTGAAATATTAAAGGTAGACTCTGACACTGTCTATACGCTCGTCCGTCAGGGCAAGTTGAAAGCAGAAACGGTAGACTTCTGGATGCGGATTCCGAAAGAGGAATTTGAGCGTTGGTATCGGTCACAAAGCCGCCACCGCACTGCGGCTGATCGAGAGCGTGACCGGGAGATTGAAGCACAAACCATCTCCATCCCAGAAATGGCAAAACTGCTCGGTATTCCAAGAGAAAAGGTCTACTGGATTCTCGACTGTAAAAAATACCGTGACTGTTTCGTTATTGAGCGCGTGGCCGACAGGCGGCGCATTACCAAAACAAGTTTTGAAATATGGCTCAACAGCCAATCTACATATCGACTCCAAGAACCGGTCATGGAAGCGCATGAAGAACCACCGCTGGAACTGAAATGCCCTAAAAGCGAAAAGTATTACAGTTTTCAGGAGATTCAGGATTTCTATGGTGTCAGCCGCACCACGCTTGTAACATGGATTCGTGAGGAAGGAATCCCCACAATTGATGTAGGGCGGGCAAAACGCGTCCGAAAAGATGTATTCGATGATGTTCTGAAATCCAAACGTAAAGTGGAAGGAGATACATAATGGCCAGCATTATCAAGCGCAACAATAATTTCTGTGTTGTCTATTCCTATAAGGATGCAAATGGCACCCCCAAGCAGAAGTGGGAAACCTTCACCGATCTTTCGGATGCCAAGAATCGCAAGAAAGAGGTCGAATACAAGGAATCAGTTGGAACCTTTGTAGTTCCGCAGTGCAAAACCCTTAACGACCTGCTTCCTGAATATGTTGCCCTCTATGGAAAAAGCAAATGGGCACTTTCAACCTATCAGGCAAACACTGCACTGATTGCCAATTACATAGCTCCGCTCATCGGCTCGATGAAGCTGCAGGATATCTCCACTCGTGTGATCGAGGGGTATTATCAGCGGCTGCTCAAATATGAGGCTGCTGACCCTATGTGTGGGAAGCGGAAGCACCAGTTTGTTTCCCCCGGTACAGTCCGTTCGGTTCATAAGATTCTGCGGAGTGCCTTTGAGCAGGCTGTAAAATGGGAACTCATGGAAAAGAATCCCTGCATTTACGCTACCCTGCCCAAGTACACTTCCAAGAAACGTGATATCTGGACAGCCGAAACGCTGTTCCGTGCTTTGAAAGTTTGTGATGATCCGAAGCTGCGGCTGTGCATCAACCTCTCGTTCTCTTGCTCCCTGCGTTTGGGCGAGCTGCTCGGTCTGACTTGGGATTGTGTAGATATCTCCCCTGAAAGTATCGAAGCTGGGCGAGCCTCCATTTACATAAATAAGGAATTGCAGCGTGTGGACGTTGCTTCACTGAACGCATTGGAAAACAAAAATGTTATCACCCGTTTTCCATCGCTGAGTTCCCGCTGCACTACGGTTCAGGTTCTGAAAAGTCCTAAAACGGATAGCAGTATCCGAACCATCTTCCTGCCCAAAACGGTCGCTGAAATGCTCGTTGAATTCAAAGCAGAGCAGGATATGACAAAGGAAGCACTGGGTGCAGAATATACCGACTACAATCTTGTGGTTGCCGGCCCATTGGGAATGCCAACCGAGCAGTCTACCATCAACGGTGCATTGAAGAAACTGATTGAGAAAAACGATCTTCCCAAAGTGGTCTTTCACAGCTTCCGACACTCCAGTATTACATACAAACTCAAACTGAACGGCGGTGATATCAAAGCTGTTCAGGGTGACTCCGGCCATGCACAGGCTTCGATGGTCACAGAACAGTATGCACATATCTTGGATGATGATCGGCGTCTGAATGCACAGCGTTTTGATGATTTCTTCTACCAGCATCAGGGCGCAGAGCCTGAAATGCCCCATCAAACAGCGCAGTCCATCCCTGAAAACAGTGCGGTCGATGCCGACGCGGCAGCAGCACTTACCAAATTGCTGGCTAACCCCTCTATGGCCGAACTCATCAAAAATCTTGCAAAGAGCTTATAAGCCCCTATACATAAACAGCGACAGCTTTCCGATTGGGAAAACTGCCGCTGTTTGTTTTTAAGAATATCTTGGCTGAATTAAGATTAGGCGGGTTTCTTTGTATCCAGTGCCTTTACTTCTTCAACAGGAAGCTGAACCGACCGAGCAATTTCTTCATAGGTCATTTTTCCAACTTCTAGCAAAGATTTTGCAATTTCAATCGACTGCTCATGCTTTGTTTCTTCTCTCACTTCTTCAAATGCTCTGCACATCGTTGCCACTCCCTTACTTAAAGTAAGAATACCATAAGTCCCTTCCTTTTACAAGACAATGCGCATTTCCATTCGCACTGTTACATAGACCAGAGTTTTCTCGCAGAAAGCTCTGATCTTTTTCTATTGAAAACATTTGTCCATCACACCAGCTACGGCTGTATGGTCTGGTTCACGAATGCTATACAAGCAAATATCCGTAGGGAAACGTACACCTCCCAGCTAATAAAAGGTGAGCGTTGTACAATAGAGCGGCCACTTTTCATTAGCTCAGCTAATTTCCAGCTAATAAACATCTGTTTACACAGAATAAAAAAGGTTCGAATCCATTTACATACGTTGACATCACAACAAAAAATTCGTTAATATAGAGTAGAATATATTACCCTATTTTGTAATGGGTTTACAGGTGTACGGTCTACTCCTAAGCGAAAGGCCTGCAGTTCGAATCTGCATGGGGACATTGAGAAAGCAGCAGACCCCGCGCGGGGTCTGCTGCTTTTGTGCATTCATCGTTCAGTTCAGGACGGTTTTGCCGGTCAGGGGGTCGGGGATGCCGAGGAGGGCCAGAATGATGGCCATGCGGATGTAGACACCGTTGTGCACCTGATCGAAGTAGGCGGCGCGGGGGTCGTTATCCACGTCCAGCTTGATCTCGTCGATGCGGGGCAGCGGGTGGAGCACCGGCATGTCCGGCGGGGCCAGCTCCAAGAGCTTTGCGTTCAGGGAGTAGCAGCCTTTGAGCCGCAGATAATCCTCTTCGTTGAAGAAGCGCTCCTGCTGGATGCGGGTCATGTAGAGGACATCAAGGGCAGGCAGCTCGGCTTCGAGGTCTGTGGTCTCCTTGTACGTTTGATGGAGAGGCGTCAATGTCTCGTCCTTGACGTACTGGGGAATGCGCAGCTCCTCCGGCGAGATGAACACGAACTTGTTCCCCTCAAACTGGCTGAGGGCTGCGGTCAGGGAGTGGACCGTCCGGCCAAATTTGAGGTCGCCGCAGAAGCCGATCGTCAAATGATCCAGCCGCCCTTTGCGCTGGCGGATGGTCATGAGATCGATCATGGTCTGGGAGGGGTGGGCATGGCCGCCGTCGCCCGCGTTGATGATGGGGACGCGGGCATACATAGAGGCCCGGAGCGGGGCGCCTTCCTTGGGGTGGCGCATGGCGATGACGTCGGCATAGTTGCTGACGACGCGGGCCGTGTCGGCCACCGTCTCGCCCTTGCTGGCGCTAGAAAGCTGGGCCCCTGCAAAGCCCAGCGTCTTGCCGCCCAGCCGCAGCATGGCCGACTCAAACGAAAGGCGGGTGCGGGTGGAGGGCTCGTAGAACAGCGTCGCCAGAATGCGCCCGTCGCACAGGTGCGCATAGGGAGCGGGATTCGCTTCCATCCGGTCGGCAAGGTCGAGAAGGGCCAACTGCTCGTCCAGAGAAAAGTTGTTCGGCTCGATGAAGTGTCTCACAGCCATTCTCCCTTCAGCACAAACTTCTCGCGCTCGGCACCAGTGGAGACGAACTGAATCTCGTGGTTCAGTTCTTTTTCAAGGAATTCCACATAAGCCTTTGCTTCTTTGGGGAGGTCATCCCAGCTCTTGCATCCGGAGATATCGGTGTTCCAGCCGGGCAGCATGGTGACCACCGGCTCCATCCGGTCAAGGTCGGACAGGGTGTCGAAGCGGGGGACTTTCACTCCATCCAACTTGTAACCGGTGATGACCGGGATCTCCTCCATGCTGCTGAGCACATCCAGCTTGGTGAGGGCAATCTTATCCGCGCCCTGACAGGCCAAACCATAGCGGCTGGCTACGCAGTCGAAGGGGCCGACGCGGCGGGGACGGCCGGTGGCCGCGCCGTATTCGCCGCCTGCCTTGCGCAGCTTCTCGTTCCACTCTTCGCCCATGGCGTTCTCGGCGGCGAAGGGACCTGCACCCACGCAGGTGGAGTAAGATTTCAGCACGCCGACCACATGGTCGAGCTTGCAGTTGGGGATACCGGCCCCCAGCGGCGCGTAAGCGGCCAGCGTGTTGGAGCTGGACGTGAAGGGAAAGATGCCGTAATCGATGTCGCGCATAGCACCCAGCTGGGCTTCCAGCACGATCCGTTTGCCGCTGTCGTGAGCCTGCTGCAAAAAAGCACCGACGTCGCAGATGTACGGCGTAAAGTGCTCGGCCTGCAACTTGCACCAGTTCAGCAGGGCATCGTAGGACATCTTTTCCTGATGGTAGCAGCCCGCCAGCTCCATGTTCTTGGAGTCCAAAATCATACGCAGACGGTTCTGGGTGCGCTTCTCGTCCAAGTGGAGCAAGTCGCCCAAACGCAGAGTCTTTTTGCGGTACTTGTCGCTGTAGGCGTAGGCGATGCCGCGGCGGGTGGAGCCGAAGGCACTGCCCTTTTGGGCAAGGCGGTCTTCTTCCAGCCCATCCTGCACCTTGTGCCACGGCATCGAAATGGTGGCCTTATCGGAGAGCTTCAGATTCTTGGGGCTGACTTCCACACCACGGGCTTCGATGGCCTGCATCTCGTTTGCGAGGTGATCGAGGTCAATCACCATGCCGGTGCCCAGCACACAGGTCACGTCCGGGTGCAGGATGCCGGAGGGCAGCAGGTTCAGGATGAACTTGCCCTTCTCGGTGACGACGGTGTGTCCAGCATTGTTGCCGCCCTGATAGCGGGCAACGATGTCAGCATGTTCGGCCAGCAGGTCGATGACGCGGCCCTTGCCCTCATCGCCCCAGTTGATTCCAGTAACAGCAGTAAGCATAACTCTTTATTTCCCTTCTTTTTCGTTGTTTACAATGGCCTGCACCTTGGTGGGCAGACCGTAGATGCTGATGAAACCGGTGGCATTGCTCTGCTTGTAGTCGCCGCCTGCGGCAAAGGTGGCAATGTCCTCCCGGTAGAGGGAATAGGGCGACCAGACACCGGCGTTGATGAGGTTGCCCTTGTACAGTTCCAGACGCACCTTGCCGGTGACATGCTACTCCAAGCCTTCCAGCTCACCTTTCTGCCCCACATTGCCGCAGACGGCGATGACCTCGCAGTTGTCGTAATGCTCTTTCAGCCACGGAATGATGATGGACGTATCCAGACCGCCGGAATATGCCAGCACGACCTTTTTGATTTCAGACGCGGTAACTGCCTCCGTTCAAAACCAACTTTAATACTTTCAAATTCCCTCTTGCAATTTCCGATTGCAGTTGCTATTATACGAGCAGAGAAAGAATGTGTAAAAAGTATCCTGCACATAGCTGCAATGTGATTCTTACATGGAGGAGGCAGACGCATCATGTATGTGGACTGGGAATACTACAAAATTTTCTATTATGTAGCGAAATACCAAAACTTTACCAAGGCCGCGCGGGTGCTGGGCAACAACCAGCCCAACATCACCCACTCGATGAACCGGCTGGAAAGCCAGCTGAACTGCGTGCTGTTCATCCGCTCCAACCGGGGCGTGACCCTGACGCCGGAGGGCGAGATGCTCTACTCCCGCATCGCGTCGGCGGCGGTGCAGATCCAAGACGCCGAGGAAGAGCTGAGTGCCAGCGCCACGCTGGAACACGGAGCCATCTCCATCAGCGCCACCGAGACGGCCCTGAACATCTACCTTTCCGAAAAGCTGCGGGCTTTCCACGCCGAGTACCCCGGCATCCGGCTGCGCATCTCGAACCACTCCACTCCCCAAGCATTGCAGGCCGTGAAGAACGGCGAGGTCGATTTCGCCATCATCTCCACCCCGGCCGAGGTGGAACCGGGGCTGAAGCTGGTGGAGCTGAAATCCTTTTACGAGGTGCTGGTGGGCGGCCGGACCTTCACCGCACTGGCCAGCCAAAGCCTGACCCTAAAGGAGCTGGGCAATTACCCGCTCATCTCCCTGAGCGATGAGAGCATGACCCGCAGTTTCTACCGGCAGTTCTTCCTCGACCACGACGCAGTGCTGCGGCCCGACACCGAGGCCGCCACCACCGACCAGATGCTGACGCTGGTGAAAAGCGAGCTGGGCCTCGCCTTTGTGCCGGAACCCATGGCAAAAGACCTGCTGGCGCGGGGCGAGCTCGTCCAGCTCCACTTGCAGGAGATCATCCCTACCCGCTCCATCTGCCTCGTCTACGACCACCACCGCCCGCTGAACACGGCGGCGCGGAAGTTCCAGCAGATGCTGGTAAAATGACGCAAAAACGCCCCTTCACGGAACAAAACCGCGAAGGGGCGTTCTTTGTTTCAAAAAAGGGTCATGCGTCGGAGCGGGAGTAGGCGTTCTTCATATTGCAGCTCAGCTCGAAGAGGACCTTGTCCAGCGTATCGGCGGCGCGGGCTTTCAGCGCCTTGGCGATGGCCTCGTTGGCCTCCTCGCGCAGGGCGGCGCGGGCAGCGGGATCAAAGGCGGACCGCTGCTTCTCGTCATACTCATGCAGCAGGGCGCGGGTGGCCGAGAGGACGGCCTCCTCATAGCGCTCGATGTGGAAGATGGACTTGCCGTAGGCGGCATCCGCCATAGCCGCGATCATCCGGCTGACCCAATAGAAGCTGTCGGTGGAGACTTCGCCGGTGGTACAGGCGAGGTAGGCCGGGGTGGTGTCCACGTTGGCGTAGAAGGGCACCATGGTGTTGAAGGCGTTGGACGCATAGGCGATCCACTCCACGGTGCGGAAGTCCTCCGGAACATCCGGGCGCATCTGGATCAGGGCCATGAAGTCGTTGCGGTTGATGCCGATGGAACGGTATGCGCCCTTGCTCTTCTGGTCGCCGTAAGCCGCATAGGGGTCATAGGGCGTACCCTGATAGTGGGACGAGAGCAGGTACTTCACATCTTCCGGCGTGATCTTCCGCTCCGGCACCATGCACCACGGCAGATCGTCCGACCGCGGGGTGTAGTCGGCATCCGGGCCGTCCCACGCCCACGTATTCGGGTTCAGATACCGCAGCATGAACCATGCGCGGGGGGTGTTGTAGACATGGTCGGAGTCGTCGTGGCTGCCAAAGGCGTCCCGCGGGTTGAACTCGCCATCCAGCGAGAGGTCAAGGTGGTACTTATCCACAAACTCCTTCAAATCAGCCGAGCACATGTAGTTTTCCTGTGCACCGGCTGCATCGGCGAAGTCGAAGCTGTCGATGCCGAGCTGGTTGGGCATGACTACATAGCTGTCGTCGGGCACGCGGCGGGCCATCCAGTGATGGCCGCCGATGGTCTCCAGCCACCAGATCTCATGGACATCCTGAAACGCGATGCCGTTCATCTCATAGGTTCCGTAAGTCTCCAGCAGCCTGCCCAGCCGCTCGACGCCCTGACGCGCCGAGCAGATATAGGGCAGCACGAGGTAGACGATGTCCTCCTCACCGATGCCGCCGGGCACCTCCGGCTGATCCCCCTGCGCGGGCTGGTACACCACGAGCGGGTCCGCGCCCAGAACCCGCGGGTTGGAGGTGATGGTCTCGGTGGCCGTCATGCCGACATTGGCCGCGTTCACGCCCGATGCCGCCCAGATGCCCTTGCCCGCCACGGCGTTGGGCATGGCAGTCATCCGCATGGCCTGACCTGCGCCGGGCAGCGGAATCTGCACATGGGAGATCACCGACTGATAGACCGCCGGGAGTTCTTCCGGTTTTACGACCACGAACTTTTTTGCGGTGAAATGGCCCGACCCCGAATCGTCGTTGCGGGCGATCATCGTGGAGCCATCGTAGGATGCGTTTTTGCCAACTAAGATTGTAGTACAAGCCATTGCTTTGTCCCTCCGAGATCTTGTCATGTTCCGTTCGGTTTGCCGAGACCATTGTAAGCCTTTTGCAGGGAAAAGGCAAGATTTTTCGGGAGAGAAGGGGAATGGGCGCACCGCTAAAGGCGCATGGTGATCTGTCGCCAAGCGCCTTTGCCTTTGATGCTTAAAGTATCAACGTTTTCTCGTGTCGCTTTCAATCCAAAAAGTGCAGCAACTTTTTCCTCTTGCTTTTCTGCATTTTGTAAAGTTGCATAAAGTTTACACTTTATTTTTAGCATTTAAGCTCTTTTTCCTCCACCAGCGCCACTGCCACGTCGTTGACGTTCGTTCCGGTGGGCCCGGTGAGGATCAGGCCGTCCACGGCTTGCAGGGCGTGGTAGGCGTCGTTATTTTGCAGGGTATCGTAGACGTTCCAGCCCGCTGCGGCCAGCGCGGCAAGGGTTCCACCGTCCACATAGCCGCCAGCGGCATCGGTGGGGCCGTCGGTGCCGTCGCTGCCCACCGAGAAGACCGCCGCGTTCCGGCCCGCCAGAGCCGGGGCTGCGGCCAGCGCCAGCTCCTGATTGCGTCCGCCGAGGCCTTTGCCGGTCAGGTGCACGACCGTTTCCCCGCCCGCAATGAACGCAAGCTTCCGGCCCTGCCCTGCGTGGGCGCGGGCGATGGAGCCGAGGAAGCTGCCCGCTTCCCGCGCTTCGCAGCAGAGCTGGTCGGTCAGGAGAACGGGTTCATAGCCCCGCGCCCGGCAAGCTTCGGCCGCCGCCGCGCAGAGTTGGCGCACGCTGCCGGTGATCTTTGTAGTCACGTTGTCCAGCACCTTGGGCGTCTCCTGCGCCAGTAAAGCCTTTGCCTGTTCCGACAGGTTCAGCCGGTACTTTTCCGCAATGGCAAGGGCCTGTGCGCAGGTGGAAGAGTCCGGCGCCGCCGGGCCGCTGGCGATCATGTCCAGCGGGTCACCCAGAACATCGCTGAGCACGATTTCGAACACCCGCGCAGGGGCACAGCGCTGCGCGAACCGCCCGCCCTTGACGCCGGACAGCCGCTTGCGGAGGGTGTTCATCTCCACGATGTCTGCCCCGCTGGCGAGAAGCTGGGATGTAACATCCTGTAACTCATCCCCCGGAATCAGCGGCTTTTCAAACAGCGCGCTGCCACCGCCCGACAGCAGGAACAGCACAGTGTCCTCCGCCGTCAGGCCCCGCACCAATTCCAGTGCCTGTTCCGTGGCCGCAAAGCCGTTTTCGTCCGGCACCGGGTGGCCCGCTTCATAGCACGCCACGCCGGGGATCTCACCTTTTCCGTGGTCGTATTTCGTCACGACCACGCCGCCGTCCACCCGGCCCAGCACCTCCACCGCTGTGTGTGCCATCTGCCACGCGGCCTTGCCCGCCGCCACCAGCAGCACCCGGCCTTTGCCGGGCCGGAAGGCTTCCAGCGCCCGCCGCACCGCTTCGTCCGGCAGAACAGCGTTCAGGCTGGCGCGGATGATGGCATCCGCATCCTCTCGCAGAGTCGAGTTCATGAAAGGAACCTCCTTTTCAAGTTCGTACCTTCTTCGTGCGGCACGGCCTTTTCTTGTCTGGCCCTATCCTAGCATAGATTCGTCTCCCGGTCAAACCGAACGCTGAAACTTGTCTGCAACGTTTTCCACCTCGCTTGTGTAAAATGTTTCCCAAAACGGCTAATAAAACATTGTCATGCGAGCGGAAACGGACTATAATAGACTTGCGGAAATCTAATTCGGAATAAGCTCTGGATGTTCGCGGAAAAAAGCCATGGCTTCTTCAACCGTCATCTGTAATACCCCTTTAAGTTTGTATTTAATGGTTCTATATCACAACCGCATTCAAAAAAAGCAAGAGAAAAGAGGAAATTAAAATGAAGCTTGTAAAATGTGGCAAAATTGTGGTTGCAAGTTTGTGCATGATGGCAACTCTGGCCGGTGCGGCTATGCCCGCGCTGGCGATCAGCCCCGCCGGGTGCACCTCGCTTGCGCAGATCGAAGAAATGAATGACGACGAAGAAGCCCAAGTTCAGGCATTGAAAGCCGCCATTGCGAAGGTGAACGTCAAGTATGACGAGGTACAGCGGAGCTGGCAGTTTGACAGCCCGATCTATGACAAGGCCGAGAAAAACAAGACCTGCTGCCTTTCTCCGTGGATCTACATCTTCGATGGATGCAAGGACGTGTATTTCGACGAGGACTTTTCCTACAACGGCTCTTCCTGCATCGACCTGAACACAGTCTATGTCCGCGCTGGAGATAATCTGTACGCTTACGAGTGCGACCCGGATTATACAGATTACGCCTATGATACAGACAAAAAAGTTTGGTGGGCCCTCTCCAATTTTGAGATGGAGCCCAGCGAAATCGATTGGCTGCGTGAGATGCTCAGTGCCAAATCCATCATCACAAGATATTCCGGTGCATCCGGTGCGCAGTACGATTACACATGGACTGCCGACGACCGACAGGCCGTCACCGATATGGTCAACCTCTACGATCTGCTTGTCGCAGCGTCGCCGGAAGTCCGCGCGCGGGCACTGAGAGGGTAACAATGGGACTCTTGTTGTTGCTTGTCATTATCTGGTTGATGACTATGTATTTTAAGTGGGTCAAAAAGTCGGCGCGAAAAAGTCAAGGCACTACCGCATAATGCAAACCCGTGGCAGACGTGCTATAAAACAAAAAGCTCAGCGCCCGTTCATGCGTTGAGCTTTTTTGGTGGAGCGAAGCAACCCAAATCCGAACCATTGCCCTCTGGGGCATCTTTGGCGGCGATTTCATCGAAAGTGATGGTTTTTGTGCCGTCTTTGTAGTTGAATGTAATCAAAACTTTTTCATCATAGAGATAAACAGCATTCACGAATGTATTGATAAGCGTTTCCCGGTGGCTTTTCACGTTCGGGTCGAGCTTGCGGAACCGGGTCAGCCAGAAACGAACCTGATTTTCACTCAACCGAGGCCGAGCGATTTTTTCTTCGGCAATCCGAACCTCAAGTTCTTTCTGCTGGGCTTCCAGCTTTTCCAAACGCGATTTGGTGGAGTTGGTCAGCACACCTGCTTGAATGGCGTTCAGCATATTTTCAATGCCGTTCTCTACCTCGCGCATCTGCTTTTCCAGCAAAGGGAGAGTGGTGTTTTCCTGATCCTGCAACTCCATGACTTCTGCAACGATGGCATCAATCACGGCATCGTCCTGAATCAGCTTCATGGTTTCAGCTACGACCAAATCTTCCAGCCACTCTTTACGGACGGTCTTTTTCTTGCAGGTCTTGAAACGCTTCGCGGTGGCGCACTTATAATAATGATGAACGACCTTGTTTCTACCCGTACCGCACTCGCCGAACATCATCGCGCCGCACATTCCGCAGAACAGCTTGGTGGTGAGCAAGTAATCGTCCTCGGCCTTGTGACGGGCAGGAGCGCGGCTGTTCTTCTTGATTTTTTGCTGCACTTCTTCAAACAAGTCCTTGTCCACGATGGCCGGGATGCTGTCGGGCATCACAATGTCCTTGAAGTGGTTTTCTCCGATGTACCGTTTGTTCGTCAACAGCTTCTGAACACTGTTGTAGGTAAACTTCTGATTGCGGTTGGTGGTCACGCCACTGTCGTTCAGCCAGTTCATCAGTTCCTTCATGGTCGCACCATCGTTGTACCGCTGAAAGGCTTCTACCACAAAGGGAGCTTTCAGCGGGTCGACTTGAAAGAACTTCTCCTCATCCACCTTAAAACCAATGGGAATCGTGCCGCCGTTGTACTTCCCCTTCAGAACATTCTCGGTCATGCCGCGCACGACCTTTTCAGAAAGTTCTGCGGAATAGTATTCAGCCATGCCGGTGAGCATACTCTTGACCATGATACCCGCAGGGCTGTCAGAGATAGGCTCCGTGGCAGATACCAGCTTGACATGATTTCGTTCCAACTGGTACTCATAGTGGGCCGAATCATAGCGGTTTCGGGCAAAACGGTCAAGCTTCCAGACCAGCACAATGTCAAACAACCGTTTCTCGCTGTCCTTGATCATCTGCTGGAAGTCCGGGCGGTTGTCGGTTTTGGCGGAAAGGGCGCGGTCAATGTAGTGTTTGACCACAGTGATGCCGTTCTTTTCGGCGTAGGCCGTACATTCACGAATCTGCCCTTCGATGGATTCTTCGCGCTGGTTATCGCTGGAATAGCGGGCGTAAATCACGGCGGTCATGCAAACACCCCTTTCACTTCATTCTCCGCAGGCGGCGCACAAGGTCGGATGCACTGTACAGCACACGAGCCACCGACACGGTATCCTCGCCCACAATGTAGAACACCGAGTAGTTATCCACCAGCATCTGCCGCAGCCCTTGGGTGCGCTCCGGCTCGCTCTCTACCAGCGCACAGCGTTCCGGCAGGATGTTCAGCGATTGGATAGCTTCTGCAATGCGGTTATACTGCCCCATAGCCGTGTCAGGCTCCAACAGACGGTCAGCAATGTAGCTGTAGATCTGCTCCATATCACTGAGGGCTGCATGGGAAATTTTTACGTCATACTGCTTCATCTGTGCTGTTCCCTGAACTGTGCGAATGCGCTTGCAGCATCCACGGTATCACCGTTCTGAATCTCCTTAATGCCCACCTGCAAGGCTGCATGAAGCTGGTCATCGGTCATGGTGTCAGCGTTCAGAGCCGCAGGAGCCTTCGGCAGGGACAGCGAAAAGGGGATGCCGCCCGTCAGCGTGATTTGGCGCAGGTACATATCAATGGCGGTCGCCATCGGGATGCCGAGCTGCTTCAACACATCCTCGGCTTGTTGCTTGACGGTAGGGTTCACGCGAAGATTGAGTGTCATCGTTTTTTCCATGGTTATCACCTCAGCTTTATTGTAACGTATTTTGCGTTATAAGTCAACCAAATACAATCATTTTAATAACATTTCACAGCCTGAACAAATCATCGTTACTTTCCGAAGTGTCGAGTAAACTTAATTTTTCTCACCTATAAAAGCGATCCCTACATTTTACGGTTGTTCTGATTTCATCTAAGCCGAATCAGCATTATATAACACTTTCCAACAGACATCTATTTGCATTGAATCAGAAAAATTCATTTTATATAAATATTTCCAACCGGAACGTTGCTTTTGTTTTTATAAGTAACCGGATCCCATTATCAACCGCACTGTCCTACGTCAATCTTAAACTAGGCATTTCACGCCAAAAATGAAACTTGCGTGAAATGCTATGGTTTCTCATTTTTGTTTGCATTAAAATCATATTGCAAGATTCGGAAACATTCACATTTAATGTTGAATATTTTCCGATTCCATTCTAGGAAAGGAGGCATTGTAATGATTACGATTTTTATGAGACCGAGTGTAAAGAAATTCTTGGTGAACAGGTACCACATTGACAATCCGTATGGCGCGGCATACTAAAAAGCATTATCGTAGGAAACAGCCTGTTTGCTAATATGGCAAACAGGCTGTTTCCAAAATTAGAAAGGAATAAAAAGCATGGAAAACTACTTAATGAAACGATTTGAAATTCTCAGAAAAGAAACGGAGTTGAATTCTATTATCGTTTGGCCTGATGTTCCTTACTGGTTGTACCTAAGTGACGAAACTATAAAAATCATCCAAATTATATCTAAACATTCATCTTATAGCGCAATGATCGAAGAAATTAAACTGTCTTTTGGTACAAATGCCGATTTCTCTGCATTAAATCAATTATTTGATGAACTTTGTTACGCAGGCGTAATTGTCTCTCCAACTGAAAAAGAGAACATTTCACAGAATTACTATGTAATTCGAACCGTTACCATTAATATTACTGATGTTTGCAACTTATACTGCAAGCATTGCTACATCAATTCTTCTTCACAAAGAAATCAGTTTATGAGTTTACACCAAGCGAAAGTCGTAATTGATTCAATCGTTCCTTATATGACTCCTTCCTGCAGCGTTATCGTGTCCGGTGGTGAAGCCTTACTAAATCCCGATTGCATTGAAATCCTAAATTATATTAGTTCTACTGGGAAAGGAAAAATCACACTTGTCACAAACGGAACTACTGTTACAGAAGCTCTTGCTGAAAAATTGTCTAAAATTCAGCGTCTTTCTGTCCAAGTCTCTCTTGATGGCGCAACTCCATCTGTACACGAAGCTATTCGAGGAAAAAGCACCTTTTCGAAGACGATCCAAGGTATAAATTTTTTAACCAAATATCACATTCGGCTTGTTCTCTCTCCAATGGTTACCGAAGCACTTTTAAATCAACTTGAAGATTATTTTTCTCTTGCAAAAAAGTTAAATGCCATCGCTGTTTTTCTACAGCCAATTAACAATGTTGGACGAGCTCGTCAGAATAGGCTTCATCGCGTTCGCGATGTATACGTCCTAAATAAACTAATCGAGCTATATGAAAAGAATCCTGACATTCTCAAATTTGTTCCCGGATCACTTGAAGCTAAATATATTTCAAGCATTTGTTTACTTAGCAAGTGTAATAACTGTGGCGTCGGGTCGACCACTCTACTTATTCAACCTAATGGTGACTTGTATCCATGTCCTAACAATATCAACTCTTATATGTTTCTCGGAAATATTTTCAGCGACTCCTTTTCAGCTATCTGGAATAATTCGAAAGTTCTTCGTGAATTACGAAATATAGATGTTGACAAGAATCTATCCTCTGATTGCAAGAATTGTGTCGTAAAACATTTTTGTGGTGGAGGATGTCGTGGAGTTACATTACAAAACACCAATAATCTTTATGCCAAATCACCAATATGTGCTTTCGAAAAAGAGCAACGCATTGAAATGATTTGGATTGCCGCCCAAAAGCCAAATATTTTTGCGCATGAAGTATCTCGTTCGCTTGATGCTATCAATAATGACATCATCGAGACTGCCAATGTAATCAAAGCCTTAGGGTATCAAGAAGAGGTTTATCATGAAGAAAATATTTGATTATTGTAAGTGTTTTCTTTCTGGGACACTGATTTTGTTCTTAGTTCTAACATCAAGCATCGTAAGCCTATTTAAAACAGGCGTTGGTGCTGTTGTCGATACCGCTATGCTTTCCATGTGTTTACTGACATTATTTCATGGTTTGACTAAAACCAATGTTGCCTTATCGGATATATTTTCACGGGCATTTATATCGGGAGCATCAACAATTTCTGTTTATCTTGCCGTTTTGTTTTTGAATGGTCAAAGTATCGCAACAAGTCAAGGAATGTCACTTGTCTTACTTGTTAGCATTTCTGCCTCCGCCGGCATTCTGTTTTTTTCATCTTTAAGTGAAATTTTCACAAGCAAAAATTACGCTTTCCCTCAGTTGACCTCTCGATTAGAGATTTTATCTGCACCGAGCAATAATGCAAAAAGCAATATAACAATTTTTGGTTCAATGGCACTCTCTTCGTTGTATTCTTTTTTTTGCAAAAAAGCATCTATAAAGGACCTTATGCTGCCAGACACATCCATTCCATTATTTTCCAACAGTCTTTTGTATATCTCTACTGGATATTTTATAGGCTTTTCAACTTGGAAAAAAATGTTTATAGGATTTTTGTATTCTGTCGCCGTTTTCGCTTTTAACCCAACCTCAACATTTTCTTCACATATCACAAACCCCCATATTTATTCCGTAATTCTTGCGTTTTCAGTCGTAAATGGTTTGTTTGTTATTTTTGAAACATTACACAAATGGAAATCCTCCTTTCTTTCTTCCCTTCAAAAAACAATTCGCATTATCTTTCCATTATTTATTCTTTCTGCTTTAATCTTATTCTACTATTTATTTTTTCAATCCAACAAATTTATAAATCCTTTGTCAATTTCAACTATATTTGGCCTTATCGTTTTAACTCTTGTATCAAGCATTTCTACTATAGTTGGTGTTGCTGAGACCGGTTTTTGGTTTTCATCCCTTGACGATTTGATTCCTATCGTTGCTATCACTTTAGTCCACATTAGAGATATCTCACAAATAATTTTTATTCTCATCGGCTTTACGTCTTTTGAAATGGCCGGGATTTATTATATTATAAACTGTAGAGTTGCCCAAAAATTTGAAATAGCCAACAAAACCCTAACTTTCTCTAGCATTGTTAGTTGCTTTTTTGCTAGCGTCATTACAGTTTTATTTGTTTATCTTTTGTCCCAAAATTTTTCATTTGGTGAGTCAGAATATCCTATTCCAAATGCCAAAGTCCTTTCATTTACGATCAACAGTCTAATCTCCGCTATTTCCGAGTTTAGCATTCCCACCTACTTTAATATTGTTTCTTTTCTTTTAGCCTGTGTTGCTTGTATAGTATTAAAACATTTCAAAATCTCTCCCATGACTGTAATGAGTGGCATTCTTCTACCATTTGGTTCGTTTATCACACTCGGTATTGGCGCACTTATTCAAAAGTACTTGTTTCATATTTCTCGCCATGAAAACGGCGTTTTTTCAGGCATTGCCATTGGCGAAAGTCTCTTTACTACTATAACCATATTATTCAAATCACTATAAACAGCTTTTACGAAAAAGGGGTATATCATATGAAAAAAATCATTACACTCATTCTTTCTTTGGTTTTTATCTGCGCTGTCACCTTTTTTACTCCTCCAATAGACCCTGCCAATGTCATTTCCGACAGCAAATATGTCTCTTATGATGAGGATGTTTCTTCTTCGCCATCCTGCGATGCTACTGATCCAATCAATGATTTTGCTTAACACTCAAGATCAATATTAAAATACTTTTTCATTTCATGTTTTATAATATCTAGGTCATTTTTTCTTCCAACCACCTTGCACAAGTAGTATGCTTGCTGATACGATTCAATGCTTTCCTTTTCTTTGCCCAAGAAATAACAACATTCAGCATATATTTCAAGACACTGAGGAAGGCATTGATAATGGCCGTATTGAATACAAGCTTCCTTTCCTTTTAGTGCATATTTTGCTCCTTCATCATATTGTTCACTCAAATCCATAATGCGCGCATAATTATATAACACCATTGGCAATGCCCCCACTGTTATCATTGTTTCGCGGTGATGCCTTTGTACATATTCAAGCAGCTGGTTGAATATATCAGCTGCTTTTTCATTTTGTCCCATGCAAGAATAAGTGTTTCCAATCTGATTTATTATTTTTATTTCATCCATTGTATAAAGATGATTTTCTATTTTTGAAATTTCAAATTGTGGAACTGTAATACAAATTGCTTTTGTTAACAGCTCTAGTTGTTTTTCCAAGTCATACTCTCCAATCAAGCTTTTTAAAAGCACTTTCGTTCTCAAAACAAATTGCTTTACAAGACGATCATCTTCGTCAGCAATATCTTCCAATTTTTGAAGCTTTTCTAGTCCTTCACATGCTTTTTCTGTAACATTACATGCAACTATTTCTTTTTTCAACGCCTCTATTTCCAACTCATGATTTGAGCTTAAAGCATAATATCTGGCATCTGGCATATCCAATCTTTGTAAAAGTGCATTCAATAAATTTCTTCCCGGTGTTTGTTTGTTGGTCTCAATTCGTGATAATGTTACGGGATCGCAAATTCCATCGCATACTTGCTCTTGAGTTAATTTCAATGTCCTTCTTTGTTGACGAATATATGCTCCAATTGGAATATTTTTCATATTAACTCCTCCATAAAAATTATTCATAGCAATACTGCCAGCTCTATTACCACCACGGCAGTTCCAGCCACAGGTTATCCATAGCCTGTACCTCCGTCTTTTTGGCGCGGCTTTTTGTCAGGTGAAAGTATATCGCCGTACCGATCAGCGGATGTTCCTCGCCATCGGTGAAGCCATAGCGGTACAGCAGATAAGTCTGCTCCCGCTGGGTCAGTCGTTTCAGGCCATCGTACAGTTCCCGGCGCGATTCCTGTTCTTCCATAATGCTCTGTGGCTGCATAGCGTAGGGGTCGGCTATGGCTTCAATGCGCCGCAGCTGCTCTTCTCCCGGCAGAACATCATCCAGCGAAACACGTTGGTAACAGATGCCGTCCTTGTCGTCCGTCACCATCCGCTGTTCAAAAGTGGCAAAGGCATCCCGCACCATGTCCATCATAGCGTTGCGAATGGCAGGAGCCGTATAGGTCAGGAACTTCATGCCGCGCGCTGCATCGAACTTTGGCACGGCCTTCCATAAGCCCAGATTGCCCGCCTGTTTCAAATCGTCAGTGTCAAGGTTCAGGCCGGACTGTGCCAGATTCATACTGCGGAAAAGGTCATTTGCCACCTTGCCGATAAAGGACTTGTTGTTTTCAATCAGGCTGTCCAGTGCGGCGGCATCGCCTTTCTGCGCCAGCGCACAAAGCCGTTCATTCGTCTGCTTCATGGGCGTTTTCCTGCTCTGCGGCAGACTGCAAGATTCCCAGCAGACCGTTCCGCAGCTGTTCCAGTGCTTCCGGCGTGGCTCCTTCCATACCCGAAACGCTGTCCAACATTGCATCTGTCAACTGCTCTGCCGTAATCGTTGGGTGCTGCACATCCTGCCCCTTGGTCAGTTCATTGAACATCTTCTCGGCCACTTTCTTGCTCATGGCTTCCTGTTCGGCGTAATGGCTCCCGATGCCCTTTTTAATTTCTTTGACCGTTGCCATGAAGTACATCTCAATATCATCAAGGTCGCCTTGGTACACGGGCTTTCTCCGAAGGCTGATGTCCTTTGCGGCTTTGGCTGCCTCCGGGGTCTTGACCCTTGTACGCAGCAGGGTGCTCAATGTCGTGAGCATGGCGTTCTGTGCCGCAATACCGGACGCAAAGGTATCATCAAAATACTGCGCTATGCGGTAAGTAAGCTCTGCGAAACGGGCATTTTCCAGCAGCAGATTGACTACCTCTGTATTGATACGCCCCGTGTAGAGGTTCTTTGCGGCTTCTACGGACAAACCCAGTTCGGCAATGTCATAATTCTTGCGATCGGGGATGTTGGTTTCTCCCAGCAGGAAATCCGTGGACACATTAAACAGCCTTGCGATTTTCAGCACCTGCTCATGGGTCAGGGTTCCCTTTGCACCGCTGATAAAGCGGCTGATGGTGCTCTTGGAGCAGCCGATCTCCTTGGCAAGCTCTGGTTGGCTGATGTTGTGTTCTTTCATCAAGTCCGCAAGACGGACGTTGGATGGTGCGGGCAGATATTCCTGTGCCATGTGGTCGGCCCTCCTTTTTGAGCTTTTTCCTCATTATAATACGCTCTGCCGTTTTGTTCAATATACGGTTTCCTCTCTGCCCTTGCTGTTGCAATTCTGCAACCAGTAAGGGCTTTTTTCTTTTTCCGTTGCAGTTTTGCCGCTTTTTTGCTCTTTCTGCAAAATTCTCCGTATATTCAGGCACAAGACAAAAAACACCAGCGTTCCCACTTTGGGGTACTCTGGTGCAACACATAACACCGCCCTGCCCGGTGGCCGCAGGGTGCGGGGCTTTGTAGGCATCGAACCGCTTGTCCACCCCTGCCCGTAAAAAGTGTATTTTTTCGCGGAAGAAGTTCGTACAACCTGTACGGTCTGTACTTGTACGCATCTGTACGGCGAATTGAAACAAATTAAAACGAATTATCGTTTATATTTCGGATTTCCGTACGTCGTACGAACCGTACAGGTTATTTGAAGTCCGTACGCAATTTTTTCAGATGCGTACGGAGCAATCAAGTTCGCATTGTGCGAACTTGATTGTAGCTCTCCCGCAGGAGACGTTCCCCCTCGGAGAGTCCTCGAAGAGCCCACTACACTTTGCAGCCCATAGGGATGAAAGTGTTATAGTGGGTTATTACACTTCCGAAGAAGTGCATCTCCGTCCCCGTCACCTTCCTCTGAACCCCGAAAGGAGGGATGCCCTTTGGCAAGAAATGATGGTATTGACCGCACCAGTGTCCGAAATCTCGCCGTTTCGGACAAGGCCGTTGGCAACACTCAGCAGCACAATGAGCGTGAAAAGGACAGCTATCGGAACCCCGACATCATCCCCCAGCGCACTGCATGGAACATCCACTTCAAAAAGCCAACCGCCAGCTACACCGACCTGTTCTCCCAACTGGAAACCGCTGGCACGATTTCAACGCGCGGCCTGAAGCCGGATGCCACCCACTACTGCGAACTTGTCTTTGATGTCAACTCGGCCTACTTTGACAATCACGGCGGCTACGAGTTCGCCAAGCAGTTCTATGAGGATGCCTACAAAGCTGCTGTGCAAATCGTGGGCGGTGAGCAGTATATCCTCTCGGCAGTCATGCACGCCGATGAGATCAACCGTGCCATGACCGAAGTACTAGGCCGGGAAGTTTACCATTACCACCTCCATGTGGTCTATGTTCCTGTGGTGGAAAAGCAGATCCTGTGGTCGAAACGCTGCAAGGACAAGGCACTGGTCGGCACAGTCAAGGAGACCGTCATGCAGGTCAGCCGAAGCAAGAAGTGGGCATCCAAACCTCTGCTGGACGAATCGGGAAAGCCTGTTTTGCAAAAGAACGGCAAGCCTGTCCTGAAGAAGTCGTACAGTGTCCTGCAAGACAATTTCTTCAACTATATGCGCAACGCCGGGTACACCGATGTAGAGCGCGGCGAGCGTGGCAGCACCGAAGAACACCTGACCGTCACTCAGTTCAAAGTTCAGCGAGAGCAGGAGCGACTAGATACCCTGACCGCCCAAGCCGACCAGCAAGCACTGTCGCTTGCTAAAACCAGTCAGACCCTCTCCAAAAAGGAGAAGGAACTTGCCGCTGTGCAGAAAAAGGCCACGCTCACGAAAGAAGCCCTCATTCATGCGCGCGATCTGGATTATATTGGTAAGCGCACCTTTCTCGGCAACTACTCGCTGACCGAAGAAGAATTTTCCAAACTGAAAAAACAGGCTGACCACGGCTATATGATGGACGTGGAGAACCGCCGCCTGAAAGAAGAACTTTCCACCGCCAAGAAGGAAGCTGCTCATTGGGGTCAAAAGTATCACGAGCTCTGGTATGAAGTGAAGCCCTATCTGGACGCGCTCCACCGTGCGCCTGAACTGGTGCGCAGCTTTCTGGAAAAGATTCTCGCCCTCAAGCAGGAGCGCACCATGAATGTGCCGCAGAAAAACCGCAAGCGTGGGCAGGATATGGAACTTTGATTTTCGGAGGATACCATTTGAACAAAAAGAAGAAGTTGAACAAATCCGGCTACCCGGATGAAGCAATCAAGACCCTTGCGCGTTGCTTTTATCCCTCCATGGTTGAGTTTTTCAACAGTGAGGAAGGCCAGCGTGAATATGAGGAATGGCTGAAAGAGCAGGAAGCTCTACAAGCCTTGCCTGTTGCAGCATAAAAACAGCAGGACGCTCCCAGTAAAGGGAACGCCCTGCCTTATATAGATATATCTTACCGAGGTGTGTCCAGTTGGGCACACCTCTTATTTTTTTGTCCTTAATCTTCTAACCCATGGCTCCCGGCTGCATTTTTCAAATATTCCTCTGGGGCACCGTTCAGAATCAGCTCTGCATACGCCAGCGGGTCGTTATAGATTAGGTAGTCCAGTTCTGTTTGCTACGCCATGGTAACATCCAGCGCATCTTCGACCTTGGCGCAACAAGCCACCACACACAAAATGTACAACTTGTTCGATTCCGAAAGAAAGTTTCTTCACTTCTTTGTACTAAAAGTCAACTTTTTCGTAAATTTTTCTGATTTCACTTTCAATTTTTCTACATTTATGATATATAATAAGAGAGTATAAGAACAATCTTTATGTGCAATCATCGTTATGGATGTATCAAAATGCCCACAACAAGACATGATATTGGTTACCACGGCACGCTTGATATAAAAGCAAATGCCATTATAGAACAGAATTATTTTATTCCAAGTAGTAAGGATACCGAATGGCTCGGTGAGGGAGTGTACTTTTTTGCTCATAAGCAACATGCTATAGATTGGGCTAATAGGGAGGCTTCCAAGCCACGAAACATTGGGAAAGCCTCTTGTGTGTTATCGGTGGACTTGGATTATGAACCATCTGATTTGCTAGACTTGGATGATCCCGAACAGTTGCAAATGTTAAATGACTTTGTTTCTGCATCTATGGAAAAATTGAAATCGAGTAAATCTGCACCAGTGGTAAATTTATCTTCTGATGCAAAACATCAACGTTGGTGTTTTGCATGTAACTTGTATCGTCGGCTCAATTCGTCTATTAAATTAACTTCTTATACTTTTCATTTTGGTATGACACCGCTTGGCTTACATCAGAACCAACGTCAGATCTGTGTAAACAATCCAACAGTTATTTCGAATATTAGAAAGGAGACTTTATGATGATGCACCCAGATTTCCGGGCTCTTCTTGACGCGTACACCCCAGATGAGCTGGCAAGTATCTTTCGTGAGGAATTAGAGGCTCTCCAAATCCCATATACCACAAATAGTTCTGAAAATTCCTATTTTGCTCCGCTTTCTAGTAATGATTTTGACTCAGTAATTTTTGATTCAAATTGGATGATTCATAATCCTACTGTCAAAGCATATATTCGACCAGTAGATTACCAGAAGCAGCCGTTTTTATCTCAAAATTCAGTATCTATTACATCTAATAGTACGCGGTCGAATTCAGTATTAGTTAAATATAACTGGATTAGTCTTTGTGACTTGGGTCGTATTGCCTAACATCAAGCGGGTGAAGATAATGAACGAACAAAACCAGAGTATCCTTTCTTTTTCCCATATTGTTTTTGACGAGCTTTCTTTTAAACGCATTGGTTTTCGTCAACCGGATGAACAAGAAATTCAAACGACAATCGGATGTACAGTACGGGCTTTTGCTCCCAATCAATACGGTGTAACGCTTACGGTACAGGCTGATAAGTCGAACGAGTATAATGCTTCTGCTCAAATTACTGGTTATTGCGAAATTAATGATGATTTTCCGCAACGCGACTTAATTTTAAGGGAAAATGCAGCTGCTATTCTATACCCTTACGCTCGTTCTGCGCTCTCTCTCCTAACTGCACAACCCGAGACTACACCGATTGTTCTTCCGGTGGTAAACATTCACGACTTAGCAAAGAACGCTTCTGGTGACAATGTTGACGGTAATTCCAATTAAAGAGATATAAAGACCACAAAACTATACACTTTGTTTTGTGGTCTTTATATTTTACATCTTAATCTTCTAACCCATGGCTCCCGGCTGCATTTTTCAAATATTCCTCTGGGTCACCGTTCAGAATCAAATCGGCGTAGCCCAGCGGGTCATTGTAGATGAGATAATCTAACTCTGCCCTCTGCGCCATAGTCACATCCAGCGCATCCTCGACCCCGGTGCAGTCAATGGAGATTTTTCTCCCGTCCCGGAGCAGCAGTTCCACGCATCCAGTGTCCATATTAAACTTGCAGGCTCTTTCATCGTACTTCATAATCATACCCTCCAAATCTTGTTATTGGCTTACGGTCTATGACAAGGTATCGGAGTTTTGCGCCGTCCACGGGAGCCTTCATTGTTGTACCCGAAGAAAACGAAAAATCCGAACCCTTCTCCAATCGGAAATAGGTTCGGATTTTTCTTGTTTGGTGGGCGCGGGTGGATTCGAACCACCGAAGCTGAAAAGCAGCAGATTTACAGTCTGTCCCCATTGGCCACTCGGGAACACGCCCAGATTCTGTTCACGTCCGCTGCCGGACGACTCGTTTATTTTAGCAGAGTGGGGCGGATTTGTCAACTGTTTTTTCGTATTTTTTCAGCTTGTTTTTCAAGGCTCAGCGTTCAAGGTGCTTGCGGCGCTCATAGTCGTGCAGGGCGGCGATGGCCTCGCCGGAAAGCGGGTAGAGCGCGATGAGGTTGAAGATGGTCATCAGGCCGATCCCGACATCGCCGAGGTCCCATACCACCGTGTAGGCCTCCATGCCGCCGATCAGCAGCATGACCAGCGCCAGCAGCTTGTACAGCGTCTGCCAGAGCCAGCGGTCGCCGAAGAGGTAGGCCACATTGGAGCGGGCATAGAACAGGATACCGAGGAAGGTGGAAAAGCTGAACAGCGCCAGCGTGACCGCGATGAAGATGACGCCGAAACTGCCCAAGTGGTACTGCACCGCCGCTTGGAGCAGATCCATGCCGGTCAGGCTCGCCGTGACGGATGCCGGGGCGAGAAGCATGACGAAGGCCGTACAGCTGCAGATCACGATGGTGTCGATGAGAACGCCCAGCGCCTGTACCAGCCCCATCTTGACCGGGTCATCGCAGGAGGCGGCTGCCGCCGCGCAGGGGGCCGAACCGCTGCCCGCTTCGTTGGAGAAGAGGCCGCGCTTGATGCCGTTCATCAGCACGGCACCGAAGCCGCCCGCAGCCGCTTGCCGCAGACCGAAGGCTTCGGAGAAGATCCGGCCCAGCACCGCCGGGACATGGGTGATGTTGGCCGCGATGACGAAGAGGGTCATAACAAAATAGCAGACCGCCATGATCGGCACCATGACGTCCAGACTTTTGACGGTAGCATTCTTGCGCAGGACGATGACCGCCGCCAGCACCACCAGCACGACGGTGGTAACGATGGGCGGGATCTGGAACGCATTTTGGAAGGCGGAGCTGACCGAATTCGAGATGACCTGACTGATGCCGCACCAGCAGATGAGGCCCGCCAGCGCGAACAGCACGGCCACCACCGAGCGGCGCAGCTTTTTCCCCCGCTTGCGCTCGGCGAGGACGTGGATATAATAGGCCGGACCACCGCGCTGGCCTCCATACAGCGGGTCAGGCTGCCGATACTTCTGGGCCAAGGTGGACTCTACAAAGGAGGTGGAGGCCCCCAGCAGGGCCGTGACCCACATCCAGAAGACCGCTCCGGCACCGCCCGCCGAAACCGCCGCCACGACGCCCACCAGATTGCCCATGCCCACGCGGGTGGCCGTGGAGACCACGAGGGTCTGGAAGGACGAGAGGCTTTCCCTATTCTGGTTTTTCTCGCAGACGGCGGAGATCATATCCCGGAACAGGCGGACCGGCAGCAGCCGGGTGCGCAGGGTGAAGAACACCCCCGCCGTGAGCAGCAGCACCACCATCAGCGAGATCCCCACGCCGCCCGCGATGGGCAGCACGAACCAATCGCCCCAGAGAAAACGGTAGGCCACTTCGATCAGATGAACCAAATTCGGATTCCTCCTATGATTTTTTACTTCATTATAATACAGCGGTTCAGGTTTGTAAATCAGAAAAAGCAAACAGCCCGGCGGCCAGCCGGGCTGTTTGCTTTTATGATATGGAAGGAGAATGGGTGATTGCGTAGAAAAAGCTCGTTTGGTTTCCCAGTCGGGAAACGGAAGCAGCGCCCTCTTGCGGTGCCCTGCATCCGCTTCGGCCCTTGAGCGGGCCTCGCGTCTTGCAGACCGCTGCGCCAAAAATTTCTCCCTGTTTCGGCCGCTGGCCGCGGTCGAAATTTTAGCCTTTCACGCCACCCAGCGCCACGCCGCGGACGATGAACTTCGAGAGCAGCAGGTAGACGATGATGACGGGCAGGATCGCGATGGCGACCATCATGTAAACTTTGCCCATATCGAACTTCAGGAAGTCCGCGCTGCGCAGCTGTGCGATCAGGATGGGCAGAGTCTTTTTGTCGGCGGAGTCCAGAACCAGAGCAGGGATGAAGTAGTTGTTCCAGCTGGACACGAAGGCGAAGATGGCTTGAACGGCCAGCGCCGGCTTCATGATGGGGAGCACGATCTTGTTGAAGGTGTAGAACTCACCGGCACCGTCGATGCGGGCCGCTTCCACGATCTCCATCGGCAGACTTGCGTCGAGGTACTGCTTCATGAAGAAGAAGACTGCCGGTGCTGCGATGCTGGGGATGATGAGGGGCAGGAAGGAGTTCTTCAGGCCCATCTTGGTGATGAGCTGCAGGAAACCCAGTGCGGAGACCTGCGTGGGCATCGTCATGATGAGCAGGATGATGGCGAAAGCGGCTTTCTTGAACCGGAAGTTATAGGCGTAGATGCCGTAAGCCGTCAGGGCCGAGAAATACACGCTGAGGGCCGCCGAGCAAGCCGAGACGATGAGGCTGTTGCGCACACCGGTCAGCACCGGGATGTTCGCGTCGTTCAGCACGTTTTTCAGGTTGGTCATCAGGGATTTGCCCGGAAGCAGCGAGAAGCCTTTCTGGATCTCGAAGTGGGTGCGGGTGGAATTGACGATCAACACGTAGAAGAAGAACAGGCACAGAAAGCTGATGAGGACCAGTGCGATATAGCAGCCGGTACGGCGGGCAGCCAGTGTGGCTTTTTCCGACTTTGTCTTAGCAGTGTTTGCCATTACTTCTTTCCTCCCTTCAAAGCCTTGCGCTCCGCTTTACTGCGGCCGTCGTCTTCCTTGGTCAGGCTCATGTAAACGATGACGCACAGCACCGCGCAGACGAGGAACAGCACCACGGAAACGGCACCGGCCATGCCGTAGTTCTTACTGAACAGATGGTTGTTCAGGTACATGATCATGGTGGTGGAGGTACGGTCCGGGCCGCCCTTACCGTTGGTCAGGATCTGCGGCACATCGAACATCTGCAAGCCGCCGATCATCGAGGTGATCATGACGTAGACGAGGATGGGGCGGATGAGGGGAATGGTGATCTTCCAGAACATCTGGTTCGGGGTGCAGCCGTCCAGCTCGGCAGCCTCATACAGGGTGGGATCCACGCCCATGATGGCGGCCATCAGCATGATGGTGGTGTTGCCGAACCACATCAGGAAGTTCATCAGGCCGATCAGCCCGCGGTTGCCCCAGACGGTGTTCAGGAAGCTGAACGGCTGCTTCAGGATGCCCATGCCGACCAGCACCGCATTGACGGGGCCGTTGTCAGAGAAGAGGGCAAAAAACAGCATGGCGAAGGCCGAGGCCATGATCAGGTTGGGCATGTAGATGACCGTCTTGAAGAAGGTCTGGCCCTTCAGCTTCAGGCGAAGGTCGGTGAACCACGCCGCCAGCAACAGGGAGACTGCGATCTGCGGGATGAACCCGATGATCCAGAGCAGCAGGGTGTTGCCGAAATACTTCGGCAGGTCTGTTGCAAAGAGGGTCATGTAATTCTTCAAGCCCACGAAACTGGGTCCGATGACCTTCAGGCCGCTGCGGTAATATTCAAAGAAGCTGTAATAAATGGTGGATGCCAGAGGGATCAGCTGAAATACCGCGAAGATGATGAAGAACGGCGCAATGAAGATGTAGCCCCATTTCGCGTAGCTGATCGACCCTTTCTTATTCGTTTTTTCTCCCATGTGACTGCCTCCTGACGGTTTTTCAGGAAAAAAAGGGGCGGGCGAGACACAGCGTCCGGCCCGCCCCCTTTATTTCAGTTGTTTATGAGGTCGTCCCAACTCTTATGCGGGCCAGACAACATCGGTCAGCTCAGGATACTTCTCCTTGATGGCAGTCTCGAAGTTTGCCTTTGCGGTGTCCTCATCGACGTTGCCGGTGAAGTAATCCTTGAAGGCGTTCTGGAAGCTCTCGTTCAGGCCCTGATCGTAAGGACCGGCGTTGGACATATCGATCTTCGTTGCAGCTTCTGCAAACAGAGCGATGTGGTTCTGGCCGCCGAGGAAGTCGGACTTATAATCGCTGTTGGCGATCTCGTTCATGGCCTTCTCGTTGTTGGTGTAGTCCTGCGTGTCGAGAGTGATCTGCTTCATGATGGCTTCATCGCAGGTCAGCTTCTGCATGACGTCCTTGATAGTCTCGATGTTATCGGAACCTGCTGCGCCGCAGATCCAAGTGCCGCCCCAGTAATAGGGCTGAGGGCCTTCGCAGACTGCGTAGTCGCCGTAGATGCCGTTGCCGACTTCTTCCTTGCCGCCCTCGGCGGTAGGCGTTGCCAGAGAGTTGCCCAGCAGGGTGAAGTTGATGCCCCAAGTGGAGTAGAAGAAGCCGAAGACCTTACCGGTGGGGCCCTGATCGGATGCCCACTGAGAGTCCCACAGGCTCGACTGGTTGTTGTAGCCCTTGTCGGTGTACTCCTTGGTCTGATCGACCCACTTCATGATGTTCTCATCGACGGTGACGGTGGTGCCGCTGACCCAAGGTGCTGCGACGTTGTTGGAGAAGGTGCGGTATGCGTCATCGAAGCCGGACAGCATCTTGTAGCCCTTTGCGGCTGCCTGTGCGGCGACATCGTTGAACTTATCCCAGTCGGACAGGTAGGTCTGCACTTCGGTGGGATCATCGGTGCCCAGAACATCCTTAGCGATGCTGCGGCGGTATGCGAACAGGCCCGGCGTTGCCTGCCAAGTGGTGCCGCGCTGGCTGCCATCGACGGTAACGATGTCCTTGGTGTACTGATACTGGCCAGCCAGATCGGAATCGGTCAGGCCGATGTCCTTCTTGACATCCAGAACGTAATCGGAATCGACGTACTTCAGGGCGTAGTCGGCCTCGATCAGGAAGATATCGATCTTATCATCATCGGCTGCGGAGTCCTGATTCAGCAGGGCCTCGTCCAGCTTGTTCTGATAGTTGTTGTTCTCGTTGGCGTTGATGGTCCACTTGACGACGGTGCCATCCTTCAGGGTGGTGGTGGACTTATCCGCGGCGACCTCGGAGACTTCGGGATAATAGTCGTTGAAGCGGCCTTGGAACTCATCGTTCCAGCACCAGATGTTCAGGACCTTGCCCTCAGCGGCTGCGGACTCAGAAGCTGCAGCAGAAGAAGCGGCGGTGGAGGATGCGGTGGAGCCTGCGGTAGAAGAAGAACTGCCGCCGCATGCGGAGAGCGCTGCGGTCACTGCGACTGCACCAGAAGCCAGCAGGAAATTACGACGCGAAATCTTTCTCATAATGAAAAACCTCCTTCAATGGTTTTCTCGTTCATCCTAAATCCATTTTTTCTAAACTCCGGTCCGCCCGGAGCTTGGGAACTAAATTTGGGGCGGCCGGCCTACCGAGCTGCCATCCAGCAGCTTGCCGGTCACGAGGAGCTGTTCCGCCAGCGTCACACGCGGGTGCTCGACCATCTGCACCAGCTTATCCGCTGCGGTGCGTCCCAGCATCATGGTGTTCTGCTGGTAGGTCACCAGCTTGGGGCTCATGACGCGGGAGAGGTAGATGCCGTCGTAGCCCATCACGGAGATGTCCTGCGGGATGCGCAGCCCTGCCTGCTGGATGGCGCTGTAGCCGCCCATGGCGGAGAAGTCATCCGGGAAGATGATGCAGGTGGGCCGCTGCGGCAGAGCCAGCAGGGCTTTGGTCTCCTGTGCGCAGCGGGCGGCGTCGTGGTAGATGCCCTCCCGCACATAGGCATCGGGAACTTCCAGCCCCAGCTCATCGCAGCTCTTGTAGAAGCCCGCGAGGCGGTTCTCGGTGACGGCGGTGCGCTCGCCGTGGATAAAAGCGATGCGGCGGTGGCCTTGGGCGTATGCCGTCCGAACCAGAGCCGACAGGCCCATAACGTTATCGGACAGGACCGCCATCCGGTTGTTGAACACATGGTCGATGGTGACGACCGGCACATCGCTGTTCACCAGCTCGATGACCTGCGGATCGTTGAAGTCCACACAGGCGATCACGGCTCCATCCACCCCGCGGTAGTGGCAATGCTCTAGGTAGGTCATCGTCCTGCCGCCGAGGTTGCGGTTGATAAAAGTGATATCGTAGCCCAATTGTTCGACCCGGACCTTGAAGCTGTCCAGCACAGCGGAGAAATACTCGTGTGCCAAGCCGCTTTGCTGTTCGTCCACGAACAGGACGCCGATGTTGTAAGTACGGTTGGTCTTCATGGAGCGGGCCGCCATGTTTGGTACATAGCCCATCCGGCGGGCCGCCTCCCGGACACGGGCGCGGGTGGCTTCGGAGATATCGGGCTGGCCGTTGAGCGCCTTGCTCACCGTTGCCACCGAGACCCCGCATTCCTGCGCCAGATCTTTCAGGGATGACATGTCGTCGTCCTCCTCTCAGGAACCGGTTGGCTCTGAACGAATCCTAAATCGTTTTCGCAATTTCAATATAGCGCATTCCGTACCAAAAATCAAGCTCAAAATCAAAAGTTTTGTGCTAAACAGAGTCGTTTTGGCGGTTTGCTCGATTATGCCGGGGCCAAATTATGCAGTTTGCTCCATTTTCGGTCAGTTTCGCTGTTTTTCGAATGAAATTTCGTTCCGGCGTTTCGTCAATGGGCGAAGCAAAGGCTGGATTTCTATAATTACTTTATATATGGGAAATTTCTTTCCCGATTTGCTGCTTTGGGCGGTTTTGGCTTCGGCTCCCTCTCCACCGGATTTTTGCTGCCCCTCCCGCTTTATGATAAAAAAGTTCGTTGCTTCCTTCAAAATAATTACAAAATTCTTACAAGCCGACCAAAGAGCGTGTTTCGTCGGGTGCGTTGTATATTTCATAAACCCCCTTGAATTTCGGCGCGGAATCGACTATGCTTAAAGCAGCGTAATCGTTCTCTTTCTCTTTGCGGCGCGTTCTTAATCGTTTTCGCTTTTCTGATGGTTGCAGCGCGTTTCCTGTTTTTCGGCAAAGGAGGAACAGATCTTATGAAATTCGGACATTTTGATGATGCACACCGGGAATACGTGATCGACACCCCGCGCACACCCCTGCCGTGGATCAACTATCTGGGCAGCGAGGACTTCTTCAGCCTCGTGTCCAACACCGGCGGCGGCTACAGCTTTTATCGGGATGCTCGGCTGCGCCGCATCACCCGCTACCGCTACAACAACTCCCCGCTGGATATGGACGGCCACCGCATCTACATCAACGACGGCGGCACGATCTGGAACCCCGGCTGGCAGCCCACCAAAACGGAACTGGATTCCTACAGCTGCCGCCACGGCCTCGGCTACACCATCCTGACCGGTGAGAAGAACGGCATCCGCGCCCAGCAGGAGCTGTTCGTGCCCCGCGGCGATGCGTGCGAGATCGACCGCCTGACGCTGGAGAACAAGACGGACGCCCCCCGCACGCTGGATGTGTTCAGCTATGTGGAGTTCTGCCTGTGGGATGCCATGGACGACAGCTCCAACTTCCAGCGCAACTTCTCCACCGGCGAGGTGGAGGTAGTGGGCAGCGCCATCTACCACAAGACCGAGTACCGCGAGCGCCGCGACCACTACGCTGTGTTCTGGGCCAACACTCCGGTCACCAGCTTCGACACCAGCCGCGACGCTTTCTGCGGCGTGTACGGCGGCCCGGCGGAACCCGAAGCCGTCAAGGCAGGGCACTGCTCCAACAGCGTGGCCCACGGCTGGGCCCCCATCGGTGCCCACCACTTCCACCTCACGCTGGAAGCTGGGGAGACGAAGACCATCCTCTTCGGGCTGGGCTACATCGAAAACCCGGTGGCCGAAAAGTTCACCGCCCCCGGCGTCATCAACAAGGCCCGCGCCGAGGCCATGATGGCCCGCTACGCCACCGACGCGCAGGTGGACGAGGCCCGCAAGGCGCTGGCCGCCCACTGGGACGACCTGCTGTCCGCTCTGCAGCTGGACTCCGGCGACGAAAAGCTGGACCGGATGGTGAACCTGTGGCACCAGTATCAGTGCATGGTCACCTTCAACATGAGCCGCTCGGCCAGCTACTACGAGAGCGGCATCGGCCGCGGCATGGGCTTCCGCGATTCCTGCCAAGACCTGCTGGGCTTCGTGCACATGATCCCCGAACGCGCCCGCAGCCGCATCCTCGATATCGCTGCCACCCAGTTTGAGGACGGCAGCGCCTACCACCAGTACCAGCCCCTGACCAAAAAGGGCAACCGGGACGTGGGCACCGGCTTCAACGATGACCCGCTGTGGCTGATCGCGGGCACCGCCGCTTATCTGCGCGAGACCGGCGACTACAGCATCCTCGACGAGTCCGTGGCCTTTGACAACGATGAGAGCAAGGCCCAGCCGCTGATGGAGCATCTGCGCCGCAGCTTCAACTTCACCCGCACCCACCTCGGCCCCCACGGTCTGCCCCTCATCGGCCGCGCCGACTGGAACGACTGCCTGAACCTGAACTGCTTCTCCGAGCATCCGGGCGAGAGCTTCCAGATCACCGGCCCCAGCGAAGGCCCTGTGGCGGAGAGCGTTTTCATCGCCGGTATGTTCGTCAAATACGGCAAGGAATACGCCGACCTGTGCGGCCACCGGGACCTCCCGGACGAAGCCGCCGACGCCCGCGCCGCCATTGCGCAGGTGGAACAGGCCGCGCTGACCGCCGGCTGGGACGGTGCATGGTTCCGCCGCGCCTACGACGCCTTCGGCAAGCCCGTCGGCAGCAAGGAATGCGACGAGGGCCAGATCTTCATCGAGCCGCAGGGCATGTGCGTCATGGCGGGCATCGGCAAGGAGACCGGTCAGGCGGAACAGGCCCTCAAGAGCGTGGAAGAGCGGCTGGATACCAAGTACGGCGTGGTGCTGCTGCAGCCCGCCTACACCACCTACCGCCTCAACCTTGGTGAGATCTCCAGCTATCCTCCGGGATACAAGGAGAACGCGGGCATCTTCTGCCACAACAACCCGTGGATCAGCTGCGCCGAGACTGTCCTCGGCCACGGCGACCGGGCCTTTGAGGTCTACAAGAAGACCTGCCCCGCCTACATCGAGGACATCTCCGACATCCACCGCACCGAACCCTACGTCTACAGCCAGATGGTCGCGGGCAAGGACGCCCCCACCTTCGGCGAGGCGAAGAACAGTTGGCTGACCGGCACCGCTGCGTGGACCTTCTTCAACGTGAGCCAGTGCATCCTCGGTGTGCAGCCCACGCTGGACGGCCTGAAGATCGACCCCTGCATCCCCCACACTCTGCCCGGCTTCACGGTCACCCGCCGGTATCGCGGTGCCGTGTACCACATCCGGGTCGAGAACCCCGCTGCCGTGCAGAAGGGCGTGAAGCGCGTCACCGTCAACGGCAAGACCATTGAGGGCAATGTCCTGCCCCTCGCCCCTGCCGGAGAGACCGTGGAGGTCACCGTCGTGATGGGGTAAGCGCACCCACCGGAACCTGAAACGATAAAACCCCGGCCCTTTCCCATGCTGAATGCGGGAAAGGGCCGGGGTTCGTTTGTGTTACTTCCAATATTTTGTGATGGCATCCTTTGAACTGGCGAGGATCTGCCGCAGGGCCAGCAACTGCGCGGGAGAACCGCATCCCCTTCCCGCTGACTGCCGAACCGATGCACGGTGAGGCAAAACCAGACCCGAAAGAAAACTGAATCCCCGACGAGATGTAAAACGACCAGAATCGGGAGAGGCTCTGGTCGTTTTTTATTTACTGTTCGTGGAGCGTCTCCCATACGCTTTCGTGGTCTGCCCACTGCGTGTTGGGATCTGCCGCCTGCTGTTTTGCTTTGGCCAGCTCTTCGGCAACATACCGCTGGTGCAGGAACTCCTCGTACTTGGCATAGTCCTCGTTCAAAAAATGCTCTGCTTGTTTCAGTACGTCACGGGTTGAATCGAACGTCAGTTTTTCCAGCGCTTCTTCAAAGGGAAGCCACTCTATTTCCCTGACCTCGTCCTCTTGAACCATTACCCTTGTACTGTCCGCACACGCCAAAAAGAAAACTACCGTTTTTGAACAATCCCTATAGGGGCTATACTCTATCGTTTGTCGGAATCCTTCTACAAACTTCACCTCAAGGCCGGTTTCCTCCCGAATCTCTCGCGCGGCGGTTTGATGTTCGGACTCGTTTTCCTCAACATGGCCCTTGCAAAAGGAAGTATGGCCTTTCTGCATGATTTCAACAAGGTAAAGCCGTTTTCCATTTACTACAGTATAGATCACCGCACCACAGCTTTTTTCATAGTTCATTCAAATATGCTCCTTTTATTGATTGGACTTCTCCAATGCGATACTGGTCAACTCGCGAAGCTTGGCTTGTAGAGCCTCTTTATCAGGCAGACAAAGTTTATAATCTGCCACCAGTGTTGGAGACATACTGCGGCTCAGAGCGTACTCGACGACCGCGTCATCCTTGCTGGCGCAGAGTATAACACCTACGCTTGGGTTTTCGTTTGGCTTTTTAACAGTTCGATCAAGTGCTTCCAAATAAAAGTTGATCTGACCGATATGTTCCGGCTTGAATTTTCCGATTTTTAATTCGATTGGAACAAGGCAGGACAATGCCCGGTTATAAAACAGCAGATCAATGTAAAAATCCTGACCGCCGACCTGTACCCGGTATTCTTCTCCGATAAAAGAAAAGTCCTTCCCGAATTCCAGAATAAACTGTTTCAGATTATGCGTAATCGCTTTACGCAGATTGCTTTCAGAAAATTCCTCCGGCAGATCCAGAAATTCCAGAATATAGGTATCCAAAATGCTGCTGCGAATATTTTGTGAAACGGGTTGGGAGGGCAGCTTCTTAGAAGAAAGCATCGAACGCTCATAGTACCCGCTGTCCATCTGACGTTCGAGCTCCCGCTTTGAATAATGCTCTTTGGCACAAAGTGAAAGATAAAAATGTCGTTCATCAACTGATTTTGAACCAGACATGATCAAAAGATGGTTTGTCCAACTGACTTGTGTCACCAGTGGTGACACAAATTCGTCGTCTTTATAAAGTTCATAGAACTGCTTCATCCGATACAGTCCCCGCCGGTTAAAGCCCTTTGCGCCGGGGTTGTTTTGTGCGATGTAAGCAGCCACGTCATCGATTATTTTATCACCAAAATTTGCATTTGCACAAAGTTTGGAAAGGTACTCGCCGACATTCCAATACATCCGGATCATCTCAGCGTTGACTGCTTTCAATGCACGGTCATGAGAAATCTGAATGATCCGGATGACTTCATCAAATTGTCCGGAGGAAGTAGCTACAGGTTTCTTCATTGGAGTGTTTCCTTTTCTCAAAACGTCAGCCGCATCTGGTGCCACACGACGTTGCCGTGGGTGGATTTATCGGACACGCCCTCGTCGCGGAAGCCGAATTGGGCGTAGTACGGAAGGAGGCGCTCCTTGCAGGTCAGCACCAGCCCTTTGCGGTGCTGCTGTCTGGCGTCGTCGATGGCGCGGCGGAGCAGCTGCCCGGCATAGCCGTGCTTGCGGTATTCCGGCAGGGTGTTGACCCCAAAGATCATCTGCCACGCGCCGTCCTCGTTGTGCATGGCGGCATTCTCGTACATCTCATCGGTCAGGTCGGCTTCGTCCGTCACGAAACCGTCCACGAAGGAGATCAGCTTGTCCCCCTCGTACAGGAGCCAGAAATGGTTCCCGTAGTACCGGACCCGCTCGACGAACTCCTGCGCAGTGGCAGCTTCCGCCGGTGGGAAGCACTCTGCCTCAACGGCGGTCAGCGCTGTGATATCCTCTGTTCCTGCGGTTCGAATCTCCATAATGTTCCTCCAAAGCTTTCATGATTCCTCTTCGTCCTGCGCCCAGTGGTAGGAGCAGCGGACGGCCTTGTTCCAGCCCTTGATCCGCTTGGTCCGCTCCTCGGCGGTGATCTGCGGCAGGAAGGTGCGATCCACCGACCAATTCTTCACGACCTCGTCCGTGGAGCTCCAATAGCCCACGGCAAGGCCCGCAAGGTAGGCCGCGCCAAGAGCCGTGGTCTCCACGCAGCAGGGACGCTCCACGGGCAGGTTACTGATGTCGGCCATGGTCTGCATCAGGTAGTTGTTGGCGCACGCGCCGCCGTCCACTTTGAGAGCCTTCATGGCGATGCCGGAGTCGGCCTCCATGGCGTGCAGGACATCGTTGACCTGATAGCACAGGCTGTCCAGCGTGGCGCGGATGATGTGGTTTTTGTTGCAGCCACGGGTCAGGCCCACGATGGTGCCGCGGGCGTACTGATCCCAGTGGGGCGCGCCGAGGCCGGTGAAGGCGGGCACGACGTAGCAGCCGTTGGTGTCCTTGACCTTCTGGGCCATGTACTCGGAGTCGCGGGCGTCTTCCAGCAGCCGCAGCTCGTCCCGCAGCCACTGGATCGCGGCACCGGCCACGAAGATCGAACCTTCCAGCGCATAATTCACGCTGCCGTTGCCGCCGCACGCGATGGTGGTGACGAGGCCGTTCTGCGAGATGACCGGCGTTTTGCCGGTGTTCATCAAAAGAAAGCCGCCGGTGCCGAAGGTGTTCTTCGCTTCGCCCGCCGAAAAGCAGGTCTGGCCGAAGAGGGCGGCCTGCTGGTCGCCCGCCGCGCCTGCAATTTTGATGCTCGCGCCGAAGTGCATAGGGTCGGCCTCGGCGTAGAAACAACTGGAGGGCATGGGCGTGGGCAGCATTTGGCGCGGGATGTTCAGCTCCCGCAGGATCTCCTCATCCCACTCCAGCGTGTGAATGTTGAAGAGCATGGTGCGGCTGGCGTTGGTGTAATCGGTGACGTGGACCCGGCCGCAGGTCAGCTTCCAGATGAGCCACGTTTCCACGGTGCCGAAGAGCAGCCGCCCGGCTTCGGCCTTAGCGCGGGCACCGGGGACGTTGTCGAGGATCCACTTCAGCTTGGTGGCCGAGAAGTAGGCGTCGATGACGAGGCCGGTCTTCTCCCGGAATTTTTCGGTCAGGCCGCGGGCCTTCAGCTCGTCGCAGTAGGCGCTGGTGCGGCGGCACTGCCAGACGATCGCATGGTAGACCGGCTCACCGGTCTCCTTGTCCCAGACGATCGTGGTCTCGCGCTGGTTGGTGATGCCGATGGCCGCGATATCCGCCGCGCCGGCCCCGATCTGGTTCATGGCCGAAAGGGCCACGCCCAGCTGGGTGGTCCAGATCTCGTTGGCGTCATGCTCCACCCAGCCGGGCTTCGGGAAATACTGGGTGAACTCCTTCTGGGCCACGCTGCACATCTCGCCCGCTTGGTTGAACAGGATGCAGCGGTTTGAGGTAGTCCCGGCATCCAGTGCCATGATATACTTCATAGAAACGTTCCTTTCTTACACCAGACTGCGGCAGATGCCCACCGCCAGCCCTTCCACGGCCATCTCCTCCAACTGGGTGCCCGCGTAGACCATGGGCGGGCAGACGGCGGGATTTTCCGCGATGAGCTGAACGACGTCGCCGCTGCGGTAGAAGTGCTTGAGGGTGGCTTCGTCCCCGATGCGGACGGCCGCGACCTGACCGGACTCCACCTCCGGCTGGCGGCGGATGCAGACGATATCGCCGTTGCAGATGCGGGGGGCCATGCTGTCGCCGTGGCACTCAAGGGCAAAATCTGCCCGCCACGCCGCCGGGACGCCGATGTACTCCTTGATGTTCTCCTCCGCCAGAATGGGGGTGCCGCAGGCGATGGAACCCACCAGCGGCACATTGGTCATCTGGGGCAGCGGCTCGAACCCCGCCGGGATGGTGCCGGGCGCTTCGACGCCGGTGATGGGCACATCGTACCCCATCAGCCACGATACCGAGACGCCCAGCGCCCCGGCAAGGGCGTACACAGCCTCCTGCTTGCCTTCCCAGTCGCCTTTGAGATACCGCGAAATGCTCGATTTGGAGACGCCCGACCGGATCGAGAGTTCCGTCTGCGTCATGCTCTTCCGGTCCAGCCCGATCCGCAGCCGCTTGGAAAAACTTTCGACCTTTTCTGCCATAATGCTTCCCATCCTTTCTGTTGTTTCTGCGTTTATTATAGCGCACTCGTTGAGGGAATGCAATGTTTTTTCTATAAAATGGCGAAATCTCAATTTTTCACTTGACAACTGCGTGTTGTTGCAGTATACTGACATCACAATCGTTGAGGTTCAGCAATCGGAGGCGGGACTGCAGGGCCTGATGCCGCTGGCTCTGCACAGCACCGCCTCCCTGCGCGATCCCACGGCGGCGCTGCGCAAGCCAAATTTTTATGGCAGCTTTTCCGACGCATCCGATCTTTTTGCAGCGTTCCGTTTTCGCAAAGCCAAGGGCTGCGGTGCCATCTGTGCCGCAGTCCTTGGCTTTAACGAACCCCCGTCTGCTGTGTGAAAACAGAGCCGACGGGGGTCGTTTGCTGTACGGCCCCTATTTTTAAAGGAAGCAACCTGTGTCAGAATTGTAAAATCTAAAACTTTTTAACTATTTGTCTTGACTTATCCAACGATTTCGTTATAATGGTCGTGTTCGCAAGAAACATCAATGTTTTTAGATAATAAAATTTATCAATCAAAAAGGAGAACACTACCATGACGTTTGAAGAAATGAAGAAGATCGTTGTCGATACCCTGAACTGCGAAGAGGACAAGGTGACCATGGAGGCCAGCCTGACCGAGGATCTCGAAGCCGACAGCTTGGACGCGGTGGAGCTGAACATGGCTCTGGAAGATGCCTGTGGAGTGTCCATCCCCGACGAGGAGCTGGCAAACCTCAAGACCGTGGGCGACATCTACAACTACATCACCGCACATATCTGAGGCAGAGAACCATGAACGATATCCGAGATCTCTTCCCCGGCCGGATGCGGGAGCGCACCTTCCAGCTCAAGGCCAAGCGGGACGCCGGGGCCGTCTGGCACGAGCCGCAGTTCGTAGAGTGCAAGCAGTGCGGCCGCCGCGCTGCCCGCACCCTGTGGGCGAAAAGCTTGTACGTCTGCCCCAACTGCGGCTATCACATGCCCATCGGCGGGTACTACCGGCTCAGCTTGGTGCTGGACCACGGCAGCTTCCGGGAACTGGATGCTGACCTTGCCCCGCAGGATGTGCTGGATTTCCCCGGCTACGGCGAGAAGCTTTCCGCCGCCCAGAACAAGACCGGGCTGCGCGAGGCCGCCGTCACGGCGGCAGGGCGCATCGGCGGGGTGGCCTGTGTGGCCGCCGTGCTGGACAGCCGGTTCTTCATGGGTAGCATGAGCACGGCGGTGGGCGAAAAGATCACCCGCGCCGTGGAGTACGCCGCGGCCAAGCGGCTCCCTCTGGTCATCTTTTCGGCCAGCGGCGGAGCCCGGATGCAGGAGGGCATTTTCAGCCTGATGCAGATGGCCAAGACGTCCGCCGCCATCCAGCGCTTTTCGGCCAAGGGCGGGCTGTACGTCAGCGTGCTCACCCACCCCACCACCGGCGGCGTCACCGCCAGCTTCGCCAGCCTCGGCGACATCATGCTGGCCGAGCCGGGAGCCCTCATCGGCTTTGCCGGGCCCCGTGTCATTGAACAGACCATCGGCGAAAAGCTGCCCGCCGGGTTCCAGCGCAGCGAGTTCCAGATGGAGCACGGCTTCGTGGATCAGGTCGTGCCCCGCAGCCAGCTGCGGGATACGCTGATCCAAGTCTTGCAGCTCCATGCAGGAGGAAAACACGAATGATCAAGGAAATTTTAGAGCAGCTGGCCCCGCTGGACGCCCAGATCGCCGCGCTGAAAGGCAACGGCAATGACATGGACGCCCTGACGGCCCACGCTTCGGAACTGGCCGAGCTGGCCGTGGAGGAGGACGAGATTCTTCGCACCTGCGGCCCGCTGACGGCGGAAGACCGGGTCTTTTTGGCCCGGCACCCGGAGCGCCCCCACATCGACGAGATCATTTCCGCCCTGTTCACCGATTTCTTCGAGCAGCGGGGCGACCGCCAGTGCAAGGAAGACCCCGCCATTCTGGGCGGCGTGGCCCGGTTCCACGGGATGCCCGTGACCGTCATCGGCCACCGGAAGGGCTCCACGCTGGACGAGAATCTGGCCTGTAACTTCGGGATGCCGGGGCCGGAGGGCTACCGCAAGGCCCTGCGGCTGATGAAACAGGCCGAAAAGTTCGGCCGCCCCATCCTCACCTTCATCGACACGCCGGGCGCATACCCCGGCAAGGACGCCGAGGAGCGGGGTCAGGGCGAGGCCATTGCCCGGAATCTGATGGAAATGAGCGGCCTGACCGTGCCGGTCCTTGCCGTCGTCACTGGCGAAGGTTCTTCCGGCGGCGCGCTGGCGCTGGGCGTGGCCAACCACATCCTGATGCTGGAAAATGCGGTCTACTCCGTCCTCAGCCCCGAAGGCTTTGCCAGCATCCTGTGGAAGGACGCCTCCCGCAGCGGCGAAGCCTGTGAGATGATGAAGCTGACGGCGCAGGACCTGTACCGGGGCGGCATCGTGGAAGAGGTCATCCCGGAGCCGGTGGGCGGGGCCCAGCGCAGCCATGCAGCTCTGTTCGAGCGGCTGGACGCCGCTTTGCGGATGCACCTGAAAGAGCTCTGCCGGATGAGCGAAAAACAGCTTACCGACCAGCGCTACAAAAAATATCGCCAGATCGGAGAAACGAGGAACGCATGAACGGTTTACTACTGACCGCTACCGGCGGGGCCCTGCCCGGCCGCACGGTCACCAACGACGAGCTGAGCCAGATGGTTGACACCAGCGATGCGTGGATCGCAAGCCGCACCGGCATCCGCACCCGGCACTGGTGCACGGCGGAAGAGTCGGCCGCCACGCTGGCCATTGCCGCCGCTCGTCAGGCGCTGGAACGCAGCGGCCTCTCCCCTTCTGATATCTCCTGCTGCGTCTGCGCCACCCTCTCCGCCCCGGACGCCACCCCCAGCGTGGCCTGTCAGGTGCAGGCGGCGCTGGGTCTGCCGGAGGACCGGCCCGCGCTGGATATCAACGCGGCCTGCTCCGGCTTTTTGTACGGCATGGCCGTGGCGCGGGGGCTGCTGGAAACGCTGGGCGGGCAGTACGCCCTTGTCATCGGGTGCGAGGCTCTCTCCCGCCTGATGGACCCCGCTGACCGCTCCACCTGCGTCCTCTTCGGCGACGGGGCCGGAGCCGCCATTTTCCGGCTGGCTGACACCCCCTTCGCCCTGACGCTGGGCGCACGGGGCAGCGATGTCCTCCACGCCGGAGGGCCGAACCGGAACGGCTCCGCCCCCATCACGATGGATGGCCGGGCGGTCTTCCGCTTTGCAGTGGAGACCCTGCCCAAGTGCCTCCACGCGGTGCTGGACGAAACGCAGCTCACCCTCGGCGATCTGTCGTGGGTGGTCTGCCATCAGGCCAACAGCCGGATCATCGACCACTGCGTGAAAGCGCTGAACGCCGACCCTGCCAAGTTCTACAAGAACATGGATCGCCACGGCAACACCAGCGCCGCCAGCATCCCGGTGGCCCTCAACGAGCTGGCCGAGCGCGGACTTCTGCCCGCCGGGCAGCCGCTGGCCTGTATCGGCTTCGGCGGCGGCCTGACATGGGGCGGCGCGATTTTTCAGTATAGAGAGTGAATATGAAATTGTTGAACGAAATTCTGGGGACGAAGTACCCCATCATTCAGGGCGGCATGGCCAACATCGCCACCGGCGAGTTTGCCGCTGCCTGTTCCAATGCAGGAGCACTGGGCCTCATCGGCGCGGGCGGCATGAACGCCGACACCCTGCGCCAAAATATCCGCCGCTGCAAGGAGCTGACCGACAAGCCCTTCGGCGTGAACATCATGCTGATGCACCCACAGGCCGATGAATTTGCCAAGATCGTGGTGGAGGAAGGCGTCCAAGTCGTCACCACCGGCGCGGGCAACCCCGGCAAATATGTGTCCATGTGGAAAGCCGCGGGCATCAAGGTGATCCCCGTGGTGGCCGCAGCCGTGCTGGCCAAGCACTTGGAGCCGCTGGGCATCGACGCCGTCATTGCCGAGGGCACCGAGAGCGGCGGCCACGTGGGCGAAATGACTACCATGGCGCTGGTGCCGCAGGTGGTGGACGCTGTGAACGTGCCCGTCATTGCGGCGGGCGGCATCGCCGACGGACGGCAGCTTGCCGCCGCGCTGGCGCTGGGGGCTTGCGGCGTGCAGGTAGGCACCTGCCTCCTCGTGAGCGAGGAGTGCCCCATCCACGAAAACTACAAAGCCGCCCTGCTCAAGGCCAAGGACAGCGACACCATCGTGACCGGCCGCATCGGCGGCTCCCCCGTCCGGGTGCTGAAGAACCGGATGAGCCGGGAATACGTCCGGCAGGAAAAGGCCGGGGTCGATAAAATGGAACTGGAAAAGTACACGCTGGGCAGTCTGCGCCGGGCCGTCTTTGAGGGCGACACCGCCACCGGCAGCCTGATGGCCGGGCAGGTGGCCGGGATGCTCCACGAGGTGCGCCCCGTGGCCGACATTCTGGCCGATCTGTGGGACGGCGGGAGGCAGCGCATCGCCGCGCTGAGCGACGAATGCTGACCCTCGGCAAAAAGACCCTGTCCGTGCCCATCTTGCAGGGCGGCATGGGCGTGGGGGTCTCCCTCGGCGGGCTGGCCGGTGCCGTGGCCGCGTGCGGCGGCATGGGCTGCATCTCCACCGCCGACGCGGGCTACCGGGAGCCAGACTTTGCCCGCGACCCGGCAGCCGCCAACCACCGCGCACTGGCGGCAGAGATCCGAAAAGCGAAGGAAATCGCCCATGGCGCGGGCATGGTGGCCATCAACGCCATGGTAGCCACGCAGGACTACGCCGCCGCCATCCGCACCGCTGTGGAAGCGGGGGTGGACGCGGTGGTCTCCGGCGCGGGGCTCCCGCTGGAACTGCCCGGCCTTGTGAACACGCCGGATGTTGCCATTGCGCCCATCGTTTCCAGCGGAAGAGCGGCGAAGCTCATCCTGCGCCGCTGGGCCAAGGCCTTTGGCCGCACCGCAGACTTTGTGGTCATCGAGGGCTGCAAGGCGGGCGGGCACCTCGGCTTTGCCGAGGAAGAACTGCTGGCCGGGACCTGCCAGCCCCTCGACACCATCCTGCCGGAAGTTCTGGCCGAGGTGAAGCCCTTTGCGGCCCAGTTCGGCCACCCCATCCCCGTTTTCGTGGCGGGCGGCGTTTACACCGGGGCCGACATGGCCCACTTCACCAAGCTGGGTGCGGCTGGAGTCCAGCTTGCCACCCGCTTCATCCCCACCTACGAGTGCGACGCCTCCCAAGGCTACAAGGACGTTCTGCTGAACGCCAGCGCCGAGGATGTGCGGATCATCCACAGCCCGGTGGGGATGCCGGGGCGGGCGCTGAACACTCCGCTGGTACAGGCACTGGCGGAAGGCAGACGCTTCCCGCCGAAGCGCTGCGCCCGCTGCCTGAAGAGCTGCGACCCCGCCAAGGTGCCCTACTGCATCACCCACGCCCTCATTGAGGCCGTGAAGGGCAACGTGGAGGAAGGACTCTTCTTCTGCGGGGCCAATGTGGGGCAGTTGGACCGGATGCGCAGTGTCCGGGAGCTGATGGACGAACTTGTGACCGAATGGAGGCACAACCTATGAAACTTGCCGTTTTGTATGCCGGTCAGGGTGCCCAGCACCCCGGCATGGGCAGAGAATTTTACGAGGACTTTCCCGCTTTCCGGGCGGCCTTCGACAGCGCGGCGCTGGAGTTCGACCTGCACCGCGTCTGCTTCGAGGACCCGGACGGCGTTCTGAACCAGACCGAATACACCCAGCCCTGCATGGTGGCCTTTGCGTGCGGCGTCAGCGCCGTGCTGGCCGAAAAAGGCGTACAGCCCTCCTATGCTGCCGGGCTCTCTCTCGGCGAATACTCCGCGCTGGAAGCCGCCGGGGTGTTCACCGCGAAACAGGCCATCGAGCTGGCCGCTTACCGTGGCAAAGCCATGGCCGACGCGGCCAAGGGCATCGACTGCGGGATGACCGCCGTGCTGAACCTTGACCGGGATGCCCTCGCCGTCTGCTGCAAAGAGGCGTCGGCGCTGGGCTGTGTGCAGATCTGCAACTACAACTGTCCGGGTCAGCTCGTCATCGGCGGCGAGAAGGCGGCCGTGGACAAAGCCGCTGAATTGGCAAAGGCCGCCGGTGCCCGCCGCTGCATCCCCCTCAAGGTCAGCGGCCCCTTCCACACCCGCCTCATGGCCCCTGCCGGAGACGCGCTGGCCAAGCGGTTCGAGACGGAGGCCTTCGGCGAAATGCAGGTGCCGGTGCTCTTCAACTGCCTTGGCCGCGAAATGCCCGACGGCGGCAGCATCCCCGCCCTGCTGGTGAAGCAGGTGCAGAGCAGCGTTTACATGGAGGACACCCTCCGCCGCTTGGGGCAGCTTGGGGTGGATCACATTCTGGAAGTCGGGCCGGGCAACGCCCTTTCCGGCTTTGTGAAAAAGACCCTGCCCGGCGTCGTCTGCGCATCGGTGGAGACCCCGGCGCAGCTGGATGCGGTGCTGACCGCATGGAAGGAAGAACAATGAGCGAAGAAAAAATCGTCCGCACTGCCATCGTCACCGGCGGCAGCCGGGGCATCGGCCGGGCCGTCTGCATTGCGCTGGCAAAGCAGGGCTGCAACGTCGTCGTGAACTACTGCCACGGCGAAGCCGCCGCCGCCGAGACTGCAGCCCTCTGCAAAGCGGAAGGTGCAAACGCCGTAGCCGTACAGGCCGATGTGGCCAGCGCCGCAGACTGCAAGCGGCTCTTTGACGAAGCAGCCGCCGCCTTTGGCCGGGTGGATATCCTTGTGAACAACGCGGGCATCACCCGTGACAACCTGATCTTACGGATGAGCGAGGAGGACTTCGACGCGGTGCTGAACGCGAACCTGAAGGGCGCGTTCCTCTGCTGCAAGGAAGCCGCCCGCCGGATGGTGCGCCAGCGGTATGGCCGCATCGTGAATCTTTCCAGCGTCGTGGCCCTGCGGGGCAACGCCGGACAGGCCAACTACGCCGCCAGCAAGGCGGGGCTCCTCGGCCTGACCAAGAGTCTGGCGCGGGAACTGGCCAGCCGGAACGTGACCGTCAACGCGGTGGCTCCCGGCTTCATCGAGACGGACATGACCGCCGCCCTGCCGGAAGCCGTCCGCACCGAAATGGCAAAAGGCATCCCGCTGGGCCGGCCGGGCAATCCGGAGGACGTGGCAAACGCCGTGGCGTTCTTCGCCGCAGAACAAAGCAGCTATCTCACCGGGCAGGTGCTCTGTGCAGACGGCGGCATGGCAATGTAAAAGGAGAAACTTCTCATGGAAAAACGCAGAGTCGTGATCACCGGCCTCGGCACCGTAAACCCGCTTGGCACCAGCGTTTCCGCCAGCTGGGACGCCGCGAAGGCAGGCAAATGCGGCATCGGCCCCATCACCCAATTCGACACCACCGATTTCAAGTGCAAGCTGGCGGGCGAAGTGAAGGATTTTGACCCGGAGACCGTCGTGGACAAAAAAGAAGCCCGCAAGATGGCCCGCTTCACCCTGCTGGCGCTGGCCGCCGCTGCCGAAGCTCTCGCCGACAGCGGCCTCGACACCGAAGCGGATGCCAAGACCACCGGCGTCATCCTTTCCAGCGGCATCGGCGGGCTGCCCACCATCGAGGAGCAGCACAGCCGCGGCGAGGAAAAGGGGATGGAAAAGGTCAGCCCCTATTTCGTGCCCATGTCCATCGCCAACATGGCGGCGGCACAGATCGCCATCCGCTTTGGCTTGAAAGGCATCTGCACCTGCCCGGTCACCGCCTGTGCGGGCGGCACCAACGCCGTGGGCGACGCCTTCCACCGCATCCGCGACGGCTACGAGACCGCCATGGTCTGCGGCGGTGCGGAAAGCTGCATCAGCCCCTTGGGCATCGGCGGCTTTACCAGCATGAAGGCCC
>OCHO01000136.1_pt1 | contig 79683 bp, 83 predicted proteins | sample 1538441 | NCBI WGS metagenome assembly OCHO01 (sample SAMN04571691, study PRJEB22368) | human gut metagenome | biome: human gut; material: stool | host: Homo sapiens | place: Luxembourg | collected 2012-06-29
TACTCGGTCTTTAATTATATTACCATATCACCTTTTTATTGTCAACATATTTTTTTATTTTTTTTAATATTTTTTATCGTTTATTTATTATGTTGAATTTTTAATCCTTTAACAAGATAATCTAAGAGGCAGAATACAGATTCTACCTCTTAAATTTCTACTAATATAATATCTTCTCCTATGCATTTTACATTTTCCCACGGAATTGTAATTTCATTACCTGTAGAAAATATATTAAGCATTTTATTACTTCCTGGAACAATTATAGAAGTAATATTTCCCGTGCCTAAATCCGCACAGACATCTTGTACAAAACCTAATCTTTTTCCGTCCTTTATATTTATTACTTCTTTATGTTTAAAGTCTAAGCCTTTTTTCTTCATTTTATCACCTCTTATCATATTTATATGAGTTGATAATTTATATAATAACCTTCCTTCTTATATCTCTAGTTATATAATCTTTTTATATGACTTATCGCACTTTTTTCTAATCTTGAAACTTGTGCCTGTGATATTCCGATTTCTTCTGCCACTTCCATTTGTGTTCTTCCATCAAAAAATCTTTTATTAATTATCATTTTTTCTTTATCATTTAATTTTTTCATTAGTTCTGCTATTGTTATACTTTCAGTCCATCTCTCATCAGTATTCTTACTATCACTTACTTGATCTATTATAAATATATTTTCTGTTCCATCATTAAATACTGGTTCCTGTAAAGAAACCGGATCTTGTATAGCTCCTAAACTTAATGATACCTCCTCTGGTTCTACTTCTAATTCTTTTGCTATTTCTTCTATAGTTGGCTCTCTATTATTTTCCTTTAAGAACTTATTTTTAAAAGCAATACTTTTATATGCCAAATCTTTTATTGATCTACTCACTCTTATAGAGTTGTTATCTCTTAAATATCTTCTAATCTCTCCTATTATCATTGGTACTGCATAAGTACTAAATTGAACATTTAAATTTATATCAAAATTATCAATCGCCTTTATTAATCCGATACATCCAATTTGGAATAAATCATCAGCACTTTCTGCTCTTCCTGAAAATCTCTGTACTACACTTAATACTAATCTTAAATTGCCATTAATAAATTTTTCTCTTGCATCTTTATCTCCATTTTTTATCTTTAATAATAATTCTTTCTTTTCTTCATTTGACAATATAGGTAATTTTGTAGTATTTACACCGCATATTTCAACCTTATTAATCAAATAAAAAACCTCCTTTGAAATTACTTATTTTAAGTATTTCCAAATTCGGTTTTTTTATGCCATATTAATTTCAACCTATTTTACTTGAAATTTCCTTTTTCATTTTTCCAATAATCTTTTTTTCTAATCTCGATATATAGCTTTGTGATATTCCAAGCATATCAGCAACTTCCTTTTGTGTTTTTTCATCCCCTGTTGTGAATCCAAATCTAAGTTCCATAATGCACTTTTCCCTTTTATTCAATTTAGCTATTGATTCTCTTAAAAGTTTTTTATCTATTTCTTCCTCTATTCTTCTTGAAGTGACATCACTATCTGTTCCTAAGACATCCGAAAGTAATAATTCATTTCCATCACAGTCTTGGTTTAGCGGTTCATCAATTGATACTTCGCTTTTTAGCTTATTACTTCTCCTAAGATGCATTAAAATTTCATTTTCAATACACCTAGAAGCATATGTTGCTAATTTTATTTTTTTATCTACTTTAAAAGTATTAACACCCTTCATTAACCCTATTGTTCCTATCGAAATTAAATCTTCTAAGCCCACACCCGTATTTTCAAATTTTTTAGCTATATATACAACTAACCTTAAATTTCTTTCTACTAAAACTTTACGAGCTTCCTTTTCTCCCTTTTCTATCCTATCTAATATCTCTTGTTCCTCTTCTGGAGTTAATGGTGGTGGTAATGTTTGGCTTCCTCCTATATAAAATATAGGTAAAGCTTCAATCTCTTCATTTTGGTTTATGTATTTAGCATAGATTGTACTTATACTATTTTTTAATTTTTCGATTAAATTCATAATTGCACTCCTCCTCATATAGTAGATCTATTCCGATTAGTGCATCATATCTTTTTCTTCTTGAAAATTCCTTTTCATATATTCCTATAATTACATCTTTAATTTCATTATTATCTACAATAATTTTATTTGATTTTATTCCTATTAACATTCCATGTTCATTCCCTAATGACTTAAAAGGGATTACTTTTATCCTATTTTCAAATGGCTTTATATCTCCAAGTCTATCACCTCCTAAAATGTTTTTAATATCTTCTAAAATTTCCTGTGGTATTACGTTTTTTAGGCTTCTTTTAGTCGCAACAATAACTGGCTTTTGACTTATCGGATCTTTTAACATGTTTCCTGTATCTAATAAAGCTTTTATTTTAGTTCTTTTGTTTCCAATAAACACTTCAATATCATAAAAAATATTCTTTTGGGTAATTTTCGATTTTACATTATTGATAGTAATTTTTATTAGAATTATTCCTAGTATGAGTCCAATTGAAGAAAATAAGATTGGGAAATCTACAATTGTAGCTCCATTTACTGTATTTATTTTATAGCCATTCACTAAATATGATATAGCTATAGACGCTCCTCCTGTGGTAATTGAAACCAAATAAAAAATCGCTAATGTTTCTAAAAACTTTCTAATGTCCTTTGTTGGATAAATTATCAAAATCATTACTATAGATAATATTATCTTACTAATAATATTGTCTGACACAATTATTGACACAATAGCATACACACTTCCACATATTGCCGAAAGTAATATTCTAAAATATGATACCTTTATTTTCTTTAATAAAGTGGTTACATATAAAATTACATAATTTATAATTAAATTTTCTATAAACACTATATCTGCATATACAATCAATATGTCCACCTCGTAAGACATATTTTATTACTTTTATTCTTAAAAGTGTGTCATTTCTTAGGGGCGAAAAAAAGAAATAATCTACTACTTTCGATTATTTCTTTTAATTAATTATATTTCTATATTCCATTTTGACTATTTTTGTTTCTTTCTTAAGAAAGATGGTATATCTAAGTCATTTGAATTTGAGCTGTTGTCAGAACTTGTTGGAATTGAGCTTACCTTTTTGTCCCAAGCTTTAGAAACTAAACTATCAACGTTCATATTAGGCATATTTTTCTCTTTTTCAAATTCTGTAGCTATTACTGTAATTACGATTTCATCTTTCATATCTGGATCTATTACTGCACCAAATATAATATTAGCTTCTGGATCAACACTTCTTTGTACTAATTCTGCTGCAGTATTAACTTCATGCAATCCTAAATCTGGTCCACCTGTAATGTTTATAATAACTCCTCTTGCACCTTCTATTGATGTTTCTAATAATGGACTTTCTGTTGCTTGTTTTGCAGCATCTTCTGCTCTATTTTCTCCTGATGCTCTACCAATACCCATATGTGCCATACCAGTATTTAACATTATTGTTTTTACGTCAGCAAAGTCTAGGTTTACAAGACCAGGAACAGCAATTAAGTCTGAAATACCTTGAACACCTTGTCTTAATATTTCATCTGCCATTCTGAATGCTTCTACTATAGATGTTTTTCTATCTATAATTTGTAATAATTTATCATTTGGTATTACAACTAATGTATCTACTTTAGTCTTTAAACTTTCAATTCCTCTATCAGCTTGTGATAATCTCTTTTTACCTTCAAATGTAAATGGTTTTGTAACAACACCAATTGTTAATATTCCCATTTCTTTTGCTATTCCTGCAACTATAGGTGCTGCACCAGTTCCTGTTCCACCACCCATTCCGGCAGTAACAAATACCATATCTGCTCCTCTTAAAGCTTCTGATATTTCAGATTTGCTTTCTTCTGCAGATTGAGCACCAATATCTGGATTAGCTCCTGCGCCTAATCCTCTTGTTATCTTTTCTCCTATTTGAATTTTAGTTCCTGCTTTAGACATTTGAAGAGCTTGTCTATCTGTGTTAACTGCTATAAACTCAACTCCTCTAATTCCACAATCAACCATTCTGTTTACTGCATTATTTCCAGCTCCACCTACACCAATTACTTTAATAGTAGCTGTTCCATCTAACATTTTTTCATTTTCGTCAAAGTCCATCATACAGTTTTTCCTCCCAATCTATTTTTATTTTTTATTTATTAACATTTTTATTAAGAATAGAAAAATTCTTTGATTCTTTCTAATAAAGTTTTAAAGAATCCTTCTTCTGATTTTGTATCTATACTACTTGATACTGTTTTAGTAAATGGTCTTGATGCTATATATCTAACCAATGCATATGCCACTCTAAATGTTGGCTTTACTGTGCTTATTAATCTTCCTGTAGCTATTTTAACTGGTATATTTAAATTGATTTTTCCCGCTACATCACATTTATTTATATTAGTAATTCCTTGACCAGTTAAAATCACATTGTTTATTCTTGTTTTTATACCTTGATTAGTTATATCTTTGTTTACTAAAGAAAAAATTTCTTCGATTCTTGCTTCTATTATTTCGATTAGTTCAGAGCTTTTAATTGTTTTATTTCTATTTTCCCCTTTAAAAGTATTTAATAAAATATCATTGTCATTATCTATAAAAGATTTTAAAGCTAATCCATACTGTTTCTTTAGTTTATCCGCTTCTTCTTCTGAAATATTTAATACCAATGCAATATCGTTTGTAATACTATTTCCACCAAGTGGAATTGTATTAGTATATAAATATGAGGAACCTTCGAATACACCTATATCTGTATTACCAGCACCCATATCTAGTATCATAACATTATCATGTAATTCATTGTTATCTAAAATTAGATTTCTTTGTGCTAATGTTGTTGGTACTAAACCATCTACATCTATTCCAGCTTTTTTAAATATAGATGATATTTGTCTTACATATTCTTTATCTGCTAATATAATTTGAGCTTTTAAAGTAAAGCTTGAGCTCAAACTTCCTACTGGATCTTCTGTAGTCTTTCCAGTATCTAAAATAAATTTATCTGGGACTATATCTATTGAGACTTTTCCTTCTGGAATATCTATATCTTTAACTTGCATAATTGCTGTTTGTACATCTCTTAATGATATTCCTGAATATTTATCTCTTGCTTCTTTTGTTATACTATTTTGTACTATTGTTGTATATTTACCAGGAATAGTAACATATGCAGAGTTTACTCTTAATCCTGATTCATCTTCTATTTTGTCTAATACTTTTACTAAACTATTTGAAACTTCTTCTTCATTAATAATTTTTGTTTTCTTAATACCTGTGCATTTATAGGAACTGCTGCAAATAATTTCTATTTGATTAAAATTATTTACTTCTCCCACAACTGCTGCAATTCTTGAAGTTCCAATATCTATTCCAACGATTATATCTCCTATTGCCAAGTTAGGTCTCCTCCAATTTACTTATCTCTTAACTAGTGATAGAATATTATATTTTAAATAAAATGTCAATAGTTGTTGTTATATTTTTGTAACCTTTTTGTAATAATGATGTAATAAAATATTCGTTATAAATTTTGACATTTTTCGCCATAAAATGATAATTAATAAAAGGACTAATGTCCTTTTATTAATATTCTATTTATTTTTCAGTTCTCCTTCTTATATTTGTGCGTTTTTTCATATTTTATGCTTTTTTAATTGATTTCTCTTTTTGTTTTTTCTCCATCCAATTAGTCCATTTTTCAATATAGTATCTACGTATTATAGCTAAATCTATAAATATTCTACCTACAAATACTATAATGGCTGCAAGAGAAATATCGACATTTAATTTATTTCCTAAATATGTTAATAAAACAGCTGTTATACTATTTATAAAAAATCCTGAAACAAAAACTTTCATATCGAAATTCTTTTGTACTACAGATTTTATACCTCCAAAAACTGAGTCTAGTGCTGCCATTATTCCAATAGCTAAATATCCAGAAACAGAATATGGTATTAATGGTGAATTAAGTCCTAAAATTGCACCTATTATACATCCAACTAAGATCGCTATTAAAACCAATTTAATTCCTCCTCTTTTAATCTATAGTAATTCCCTCATCTATCTCGAAATCACCATTATATTTTAAAATCTTAATATTGTTATCTTCTGTAATTGATATATTTTTCCCATTTGATGTCATATCATCAGAAAAACCACCTTTAGCAGTAATACCACTTTCTAAGTATTTCTGATTTCCAATTACTTGTATGGTATAAGGTGAAGATAATCTTGTACCATTAACCACTATGTAAGAATCTACATCAGCAAACTCTGTTAAATTAGTTACCCTTTGTCCATTAACAGATATTGCTTCTGCCTCTGCAGTTTTTAGTTCATTCATTAAATTTATTAAATCTTCTGCAATTATGTTAGAGGTACCATCTGATAAATTTATAATAATTCCTGCTCCCTCTACATCAGTCTTTCCTAAATACAAATCTGCTTGTTGCAATTCCTTATCTAATAACTCAGATGCGGCCTGAGTATCATCAATCTTATTTTTATATTCTTCTAAATTTGTTTTAGCTTGTTCTAACTGATTTGCAGTGTCTTCATATTTACTTTGCCAAGAATCTAATTCTTCTCTTAACTCACTTTCTCTTTTCGTAGTTAAAGAAGTGATATCTGTTTGATTTACAACTTTAAATTGCATAAACATTATATATACTAGAATAAAACACATTATTCCTATAATTACTGTCATTGTAATTTTGCCCTTTTTAATTTCTTTCAAGATTATTTTCACCTCCTATTCTGCTTCTTGTGCATATTTGAAATTAATAACGCCATTATATTTTTCTACTGTAACATTGCTTTGTTTTTTTACGGTAATATCTATACCATAATCTTCTCTTAACCAATCTATGTATCCTCCAGGTCTTTCTAATGTATCAAAACTACCTCCAACTGCTTTTATAACAAAAGGCGTCCCTACAATTTCTCCATTTACCCTTGTAATATTACCTGCACAATTAATTGAAGTAGTAGGAATTATTCGTTGATCATTTATTGATATTGCAATCGCACCCGCATTTTTTAATTCATTTACAATTTTTAATAAATCAATTTCATGGACTAAATAATTACTTATATCATCTCCGGCAGTTACAGAAGAAACACTTGCGTTTTTATTATCATCTAAAGTTACAATTATGCCTTCACCTGTAACATCGTTTAAGCCCAATATCGCATTATCTTTTTTTAGTTCTTCTTGCTTTTCTGAAGCACTACTATCATTATCTGTTACTTTTGTTCTATATTTCTCTAATTCCTTATTCACTTTTTCTAGTTCAGCAAATGCATTATCATATTTTTCTTTGCTTTTTAGAACTTGATCTCTTAAGTCATTATTTGCATAGTCTGGATTTGAAATACTAATATTGCTTTGTACAGTTCTAATTTGAACTACTATTCCAGACGTTAATAAAATACATAATATTCCTATTACTATACTTATACTTAAATTCTTTTTGTTATATTTGATTTTCAAAATAACCCTCCTTTACACATTTTCTCTAAAGTATGGCATCTTATTTGAATCGTTAATAAATATTTGTCCGTTTTTACCCTCTTCTCTAGTTAATATTTCTTTTAATGTTAGAATCTTATCATTTATATTTGTCTCATCACCCAAATAAGCTACTTTACCTTTTGAAGGTAATTCAAATTTGTAATCACTATCATTTGAAATATCTATGTATGTAATTATATCATAAATTTCATTACTTTTTGCTGCCCTTAAAAATTTTTCTACAGTTAATAACTTATTGCAATCTTCATCTACTAATTTGTTTCCTACTTGTATATTCTCTTGGGCTGTTGAATATCCTCGAATTATAGGTAGATTTGCATTTTCGTTTGATATTTCTAATATATTTCCGTTTCCATCTATATAAACAAAAGCATTTCCATATTCTAATTGATATTTCGTCTCTCTTTCTGTTACAATAATTTCTACAGTATTAGGAATTTTTCTTTTCACTTCTACTGTATCTATATACGCATTTTCTTTTACATTTTCTTCAATTTGTCTAGAGGAAAATCTAAATATATTTTCGTTCATATTTATTTTTGATAAACTTTCTATTTCTTCTGTATTGATTTTACTGTTTCCTTGTACATTTATCTTTTTAATATTAAATACTGGTGAAATAAACAAAAATAGTAATATTCCTATAATTATTGCAAAAAGAAGTAATATTTTCAATATAATTTTTAATATTCTAAATCTTTTTTCTCTTTTTTGTCTTCTTTTTCTTTCTTCTTCATATGGAATACGTTTTACAGGCCTATTTTTCTTAGCTTGTCCTTTTTGTACTGGTCGAACTTTGTTAGGCTCTTTATCGGTTACATCAAACTTATTTTGTGGTCTAACATCTTGTTTTTTATTTTTTTGTTTCTTAACTTTCTTTTTTGACTGATTTTTCCTACCACTCTTTCCATTTTTAGGTGGTAATACAGTAACTCCTATAACTATCTCGTTATCTATATTGAACATATCATCATTCATAGGTTCAGGATTTACCTTTTTTAGTTTCTTTTTAGGGTGCTTCTTTTTATTTTGCACCCTTTTATTTTTATTGTCTTTACTTAAATAATAAAAATCTAATTCATTATTTTTTTTCTTTTTCAATTATTTCACCTTCTCCTACGTATATATTTGCCCCTAGCCTTCGTAACTTTTCATCTATATTTTCATATCCACGTAAAATATATCCTATATTAGATATAACAGTTTTTCCTTTCGCATTTAATGCTGCTAATACTAATGATGCTCCTCCTCTTAAATCTGTTGCTTCTACTTTTGCAGCATTATACCTTTTTATTCCTTTTATTATAGCTGTTCTTCCTTCTATTGTTACTCTAGTTCCCATTCTTTTTAATTCAGACAAATACTTGTATCTATTTTCGAATATATTTTCTACTATAATGGACGTTCCTTTAGCTACTCCTAAACAACTTGCTATTATTGGCTGCATATCTGTTGGGAATCCAGGATATGGCATTGTTTTTAAATTGCATGATTTTAATCTATTATTTGCTATTAAATTAATTTCTTTTTCTTTTAAATTAATTTCACATCCCATTTCCTCTAACTTATATACAATTGGGATAATATGTTCTATTCTAACGTTTTTAATAGTTATATTCCCATTTGTAATGGCGGCTGCACATAATAAAGTTCCTATCTCTATTCTATCTGGCATTATTTCATACTCTATATTTGCTTCTAACTTTTCTACTCCAACAATTTTTATATCTTTTGTCCCTGCTCCAGAAACACATCCTCCAAGTTTATTTATATAATTTTGTAAGTCCACTATCTCTGGTTCCATAGCAGCGTTTTTTATATATACTATTTTATTTGAAAGCACTGCTGCCAATATTATATTTTCTGTTGCTCCTACACTTGGGAAATCTAACGTAATTGTACCTGCCACCATGTTGCTAGAATCGCAAAATATTTCTCCATTTTCTTCTTTTATAGTTATTCCTAAATCTTTAAAAGCCTTTAAATGTAAATCAATTGGTCTCGCACCTATATCACACCCACCTGGATATGAAAATGTTGCTTTCTTTACCCTACTTAATATTGCCCCCGCCAAAATTACAGATGATCTCATTTGTCTCATTAATTCATCAGGAATTTCATAATTATCTATACTGCTAGAATCTATTATAATTTTATTTTTTTCTTGGTTTATTTTACATCCCAATAATCTCATAATATCAAACATAATCTTGGTATCATGAATATCTGGTACATTTTTTAAAACAGTAGTTCCTTTATTTAAAATAGTTGCAGCTAATATTGGTAGTGAAGAGTTTTTAGCCCCTGAAGATTTTATTTCTCCTTCTACTTTTTCTCCACCATTTACTATGTAACTTTGCATAAGCCTATACCACCTTTCATAACGCTTTTGCTATATATTATGTTTTCTAGTTACAAAAGGTGTATATTGTAGCTTTTTCTTGTAATATATCAAAAAATAATTTATTCGCAAGCTTTAGCTATTTCTTTACCAAAATCTATACATTCTTTTATATTATCTTCTGTTGGCGTCCACATACATCTTAATCCATCATTTATAAGTGTAAAACCAGCTTTTTTTAATTCTTCATTTAACAATTTTACTGCTTCACCGCTCCAACCATAGCTTCCAAATGCTGCAGCTTTTTTAGTTTTTAATTTTAGTCCTTTAATCATTTCCATTATTCCTGCTATAGAATATAAATATCCATTGTTTACAGTTGGTGAACCAACAACTATTTCTTTAGATTTAAATACTTCTGCTACGATTTCAGTTTTATCTGATTTTGCAGTATTTATTATTTTTACTTCTATTTCTTTATTAGCTTCTTTTATTCCTTTAGCAATTGCTTCTGCCATTTTTCTAGTATCATTCCACATAGTATCATATAATATGGTTATTTGATTTTCTGAATAGTTATCTGCCCATTTATAATATCTATTTATTATATCTGATGGATTTTCTCTCCAAATAAGTCCATGGCTTGGGCATATCATATTAATTGGTATATTCATTTTTAAAATTTCATTTATTTTATTTTTTACCATCATACTAAATGGTGCAACAATATTTGCATAATATTTTATTGCTTCACTATATAAAACACATGGATTTATTTCATCTGCATATAAATATTCTGATGCAATATGTTGTCCAAAAGCATCATTACTAAATAATATATTTTCTTTATCCATATAAGTAAACATTGTATCTGGCCAATGAAGCATTGGAGCTTCTATAAATGTTAGTGTATGTTTTCCTATATTTAATGTATCTCCTGTTTTTACAGTTACAAAATTCCAATCTTCATGGTATTGTCCTTTTATTGATTTAACACCATTTGCTGTACAATAAATTGGAGTATTTGGTATTTCTTTCATAAGTTTTGGCAAACTTCCACTATGATCCACTTCTCCATGATTTGCAATTATATAATCTATTTTATTTAAATCGATTTCTTTCTTTAAATTTTCTACAAATTCTTCGTCAAATGGTTTCCACGCTGTATCTATTAAAACAACTTTTTCATCTTCTATTAAATAACTATTATATGATGAACCATTTATTGTGTTATATTCATCTCCATGAAATTTTTTAAGCTCCCAATCTGTCTTTCCAACCCATTTTACATATTCGTTAATTACTTTTGACATATTAATCCTCCTTATATATCATTTTTTTAATATTAGCTATTTCCTTTTTCGCTTGTAAGTATCCATATTTATAGCATTTATTAGCTTGTTTAAAATCAAATGGATTAACATCTTGTGTATCGATTTCTATTACATAATCTGCTTTTTTTACTTCTTCTCCTTCAATCTTTGAAAACATTATATCAATCGCTTTATTTAATGTTGAGCGTAATCCAATCGTTCTTGATGTCTTATTTAGTTTAAATCTTATAGCGATAACTTTATCTGCACCTATTTTTTTTACTTCTTCAACAGGTATATTATCCAGTATTCCACCATCTACAAATTTATGTTTATTATAAATACATGGTGCAAAAATAGCTGGGTATGACGAACTTGCTCTTACCGCTACAGATATATCTGCTTTATTCAAATATTTGTCATTTATTTTTTCCATGTTAGTAAAAACATATTTTTCTGAATCTCTTAAATCAACTGCTGGAATAACTATTGGAACTTTTAAATCTTTCAATTTTTTTATCTTTTTATATTTTCCAGCCTCTTCTATTGCAAATGCAATATTTTCTCCAGAATATAAACCTCCTGCTTGTATACTTAGCAATTTTTTTCCTCTCGGATCTGTGTACATTGCACTGTTTTTAAATATTAACTTTGAAAAGTAATTAAATAATTTTAGCATTTCGTTTGGAGTATATTCCATCGCGTAAAGAGCTGCCACAATACTTCCTATACTCGTACCACCTACAATATCCACTTTTATATTTTCTTCTTGCAAGGCCTGTATTACACCTATATGTGCAGCTCCCTTTATTCCTCCACCAGACATAGCTAATCCTAATTTCATTTAATCACCGTCCTTACATTTTAATAACTAATTTATCAAATTTAGATTTTATATATTTTTCTAATTTCATTGTAAATTCATCAGATTTTATTTCTTTTTTGGCAACCATATCTAATCCTTTTTCCCAGCTTGCTGTTAATTTTGGATTTAACATATCTGGCATAGAATAATTTACTATATCATAAATTGCTTCACCCTTATTGGTAGGTGTTATTATTTGTGTTTTTGAATTTATTGCAATATATCTTATTTTTTCCAATTTTTTTATAATTTCTGCTCTTGTTGCACTTGTTCCTATTCCCGCACCTTTTATTTGTTCCCTTAATTCTTCATCCTCAATTAATTTTCCGGCATTTTCCATAGCAAGTATTATTGACCCCGAATTATATCTTGAAGGTGGTGAAGTTTCTGCATCTTTTGTTTCGAAATTTTGTACATTGATTTTTGAATTTTTCTTTAAGGTTGTCAAAATTGAGATGTCATTATCTTCTGAATTCTTGGCTTTAGTTGGTTTTAATATTTCTAAATACCCTTCTTTGGTACAAACTTTACCATTTGCAAAAAATGACTCTTTATCTATATCTATAGTTACCGAAACTTTGCTATATTCTGCAGCCGGATAAAATATTGCTAAAAATCTTTTTACGATTAATTCATAAATATCTTTTTGTAATTTTGGTAATTTATCATAATTATCATACCCTTGCCCAGTTGGAATTATCGCATAATGATCTGTTATTTTACTATCATTTACATATTTTGTTTTTATTAAATTAGTAGAATATTTCTCGTCAATCATCTTTTTTATATAGCCTTGGATTTCTTCATTTTTAAACCCTTTGGTAATTCCATTTAAGTTTTTTGTAATTTCTTTTGCAACTGCAGTTGAAAGAACTCTCGCATCTGTTCTTGGATATGTTACTAATTTATTTTCATATAAGTTTTGTATAATTTCTAGTGTTTCATCAGGTTTTATTTTGAATCTTTTTGTACACTCATTTTGAATTTCTGCTAAATTAAATAATAATGGTGGATTTTCTTTTTGTTTACTTTTCTTAACTTCTTTTACAATTGCCACTTTATCTTTTAATGATAAAATAAAAGCTTTTGCGTCATCTAATTTTTTGAATCCATTATCATTATATAATTTGTGGGAATTATATAATTTTGAATCTTCTGTTACTTTCCATTCTGCTTCAAAATTAGATTTTTCATCTCCAAATTTTCCTATTATTTTATAATATTTAGTTTTAACAAAATTTCGTATTTCTCTTTCTCTTGAAACTATCATTCCAAGTACACATGTCATAACTCTTCCGACTGAAATAGATGCTTTATCTTCATTTATTTCTTTTGCAAGTTTCCTACCATAAATAATTGAAAGTAATCTCGAGAAGTTGATTCCTATTAAATAATCTTCTTTTGCTCTTAAATATGCTGCATCTGATAAACTATCATATTCTGATAAATTTTTTGCATTTTTTATTCCTTTTATTACTTCTTCCTCTGTTTGTGAATCTATCCATACTCTTTTTTTAGTTTTTCCCTCTGGATGTATCATTTGATCTACTAAACGATATATATATTCCCCTTCACGCCCAGAGTCAGTGCTTACATATATAGTTTTAACATCTTCTCTATTTAATAATTCTTTTATTATATTAAATTGTTTTTGTACATTTGGAATAATTTCATATTTCCATTCCTTTGGTATAAATGGTAGGGTATCTAATCTCCAGAATTTTAATTTTTCATCATATTTTTCTGGATAACTCATTGTTACTAGATGTCCTACACACCATGTTACTATCCATTCACTACTTTCTAAGTATCCATCTTTTCTTGTCGTATTTATTTTTAATGCTTTTGCCATTTGCATAGCTACAGATGGCTTTTCTGTTATTAGTATATTTTTATCCATTGTACTCTCCTTACTGCTGTTTAATTATATAGTATTTGGTAAGAAATTACAATGTCTAAAATGTGATTTATTAACACTGTTTTTATTATAATAAGAAAACCCACTAGTCAATAATTCGATTATTGATTAGTGGGTTTGTAGCTGGTTAGAAATTAGAAAAAGAATCCGGCATCATTCTTATGAATGATGTTAAAACCAGTTCGACCATCTGTAGTCGAAATAATCTGTACGCCTTTTTTGAGGCTTGTACTTTTCACCTGAAATGATACCGGTTCAGTACAGAGTTCACCTGCTTTTGCAGTCAGAGCTTCGGGAATATTTACTTCTCTTCCGCCTTTAACTTTTCCCAAAAGTGTCTGTGCTTTCTCTAAGAGTCCAGAATTTTTACTGCAGCAATAATCGCCAACTCTTAATCTTCTTCCTGCCTGAAAAACAAAATCTTTTTCGTTAAGATTCAGTTCATCAATAGCTGAAGCATTCATCGGATTATTACCAACAATTTCAGGTCCTTTTCTTTCGTCCCACTCTGGATCATAGGGTATGAGATATCCTACATGACCTTCTGTGGTTACGACATAGTTAAAAGTTCCCTCGTATCCTGCATCATCACCGGTACGCATAAATTCCATATTCGGTTGTCCCTGTAAAAGAGCATATCTCTTTTCATTTTTCTTCTGAAATACCATTATTGGTATTTTTCTATACAACTTTTTTATGCCAAAAAATGAACTACTAGTGACGATTAGGAAATCAGTGTTTTCGACCTTAATATTTTCGCTCTTAAATGCCATAAATCTGGCCCACTGACTAAATGAAACTCTTTCTGTTGAAATCAAATTGAGCTCTTTTTCCTTTTTTTCCACCTTTGGATTGGCATCATGCCGCCCCTGATTTAATGTCCGATTCATAATTATACTCCTCCTTTTTTCTATTTTCATGAATCTTCAACTTCTTTACTACATTTTTATTTTAACATAATTTACATAATTATGGCAACCCTTGTTAGCTAACATATCTAATATATACAGTATTTTTCGCCATTAATGTTCTCTATAAAAGCAAAAAGGCGCTTTACATCAGCGCCCTTTGCTTACACATTATACCCCCAGCTTCCATCTTCATCATATATGATCTGATATAGACCATACACCCCGTCAATGACTCTTTCGACGTTTATTGGCATTTCTATGATCTGCCCGTCTACTAGAACTTTCTCAAAGAAGAAATCTCCGGGTTGCATTTTCTTACCTGTAAACGCAACAAATACTCCTTCTTCTATATGAAGTTCTGCTTTAATACCAACAGGCTCACGAAGTTTCTTCCTTACATTAAGTCCTTCTAGGTTTACTCCGACTTTTGAAGGTATTGCTTCTTCAATCAAAATATCATAAGTGCCTTCTTTACCAAATATTTTGGCACTCATACTTATGAATTTTAATTTTATATCTCTGTTGCTTATCTCCTCTAGGTAAGCATTTAATCCTTGCTTATCTACTTGGATATGCCGCAAAGACATCTCGGGTTTTGGAAATTCTCCTTTCAATTCTCCTTTCTCTTGTTGTAATTCATCTTTGAAAAAAACTTTGCCATTTTTAACAATGATTTCCCGCATGTGTTGTTTCCTCCCCTTATCAACTTTTTTGATAGCTAACTATTATTATACTAGTTTTACATAATTTATTCAACTCTAATTTACTTATATCATTGGATTTTTTTGATTTTCTTTCAAAAAACCTTGACTTTTTAGGGTTCTTGTATTAAAATTATTATGCTAATTTTATGAATTAGCCTTAAAATAGTCAATAAGTAATAATTATATAAGCCTCTCCCCGGTAGTTTATATATTTAAAGCTTATTATATAAATTAAAAATTTGAATGGAGGGTAATTTTACCATGAATAATACTACATATAGTGTAAAAGGAAATGAAATCGAAAGTAAATGGTATATTTTAGATGCAGCAAATAAACCAGTTGGTAGAGTTGCAACAGAGGCTGCAAGATTATTAAGAGGAAAACACAAACCAACTTATACACCAAACTTAGATGTTGGTGATCACGTAATTATAATAAACTGTTCAGAAGCAACATTTACAGGAAAAAAATTAGATCAAAAATTCTATAGACGTCATTCTGGATATCCAGGAGGATTAAAAGAAACTTCTGCAAGAGTTATGATGGCAGAAAAACCAGAAAGAGCAATGATGATTGCAGTTAAAGGAATGCTTCCACACAATTCTTTAGGAAGAAAAATGTTAAAGAAATTAAGAGTATATGCTGGTAGCGAACATGAAAACATGGCTCAAAAACCAGAAATATGGAATTTCTAATATAGAATTATAGGGTATATCCCTTAAAAGATTAAGGAGGAATTTTTAAATGGCAAAGGCAGGAGAAAAAATAATGTTCTATGGAACAGGTAGAAGAAAAAATGCAATAGCTAGAGTTAGATTAGTTGAAGGAAAAGGAAATATAACAGTAAACGGAAAAAATTTAGATGAATATTTTGGTTTAGAAACATTAAAATATATTGTAAAACAACCTTTAAACGTAACAAATACAGCAGATAAATTTGATGTTATTTGTAAAGTTCAAGGTGGAGGATTTACAGGTCAAGCAGGAGCTATAAGACATGGTATAGCTAGAGCTTTAAATGAAGCTAATTCAGAATACAGACCAGCTTTAAAATCAAATGGTTTCTTAACAAGAGATCCTCGTATGAAGGAAAGAAAGAAATATGGTCTTAAAAAAGCTAGAAAAGCTCCACAATTCTCAAAGAGATAATTACAAGTCAATTTTCAAAGAACTTGGAAAGTATTGCAGAAACCCTATGTTGCTACAAAACAAAGGGTTTCTTTTATTTTGTCTATCTCTATTTCGTGCTATAAAAATCTATATAAATCTCTATTATAATATACATACAATATACACACAATATACAGTTATAATATACAAATTTATATTAAATCTATTGCTTCAATTAGCTCTTGAATTGTTTTATGTGTATAAACATTATCTGTAATATCTGGACTACTGTGTCCCATTATTCTTTTTATACACAATTTGTTAGCTCCAGCACTATCCATTAGACTTGCAAATGTATGTCTTGTGTCATGTGGTCTATGGTCCATTCTGAATTTTTCCATAATATTATCAAACTTTTCTCTACGGTAATTTGAATATTGCATTTGCCTTCCGAAAGAATTTATGATTAAAAATTCTTTATCTTTATTTGTTTCATAATACTTTTTTATAAATGGTTCTGTTTTTTTACTTATAGGAATAATTCTATTCTTTCCAGCCTTTGTTTTATTACCACCTATCATATATCTGTCTTTTAAATGTATGTTTTTAATTCTTAAATCCAATAGTTCTCCTATTCTTAAGCCACTATATATCATTATTAAAATTGTATCTAAATATTCAAAAGTATCTACATATTTAAATAGTTGGTCTATTTCTTCTTGAGTAAAAGGTTTTCTATTAATTTTACCTTCTCTTTGTCCAATGTCAACGTACTGTGCATAATCTTTATCAACTATGTCATTTTTCATAGCAAAACTAAATAATACATTAAATAATGTTTTTATAGATGCTCGCGTTGGATGGGCCTTACCACAATTATCTATAACAGCTTGTAAATGTGTTAATCGAATATCTTTAAATCTCATTTTATATAAAGATTTACAATATTTACGATAAGCATTGCTATATCTTTCTATTGAACTACTACTTACTTTTTTAAAATGCTCATTACTCCATTTCTTATAAACCTCTGCGAATGTTATAGTCTCTCTTGTAATGTCGTAAGGGTTCGATCTGTACTCTGCTAATGCTTCTAAAGCTTCACTTCTTTTAGCATAATATCCTAGATACATATAAATTTGCTTTCCTTCATCTGTAAATCCTTTTGTTAATCTTACTTGATAAGGTTTTCTTCTATTTCCCTTTAACTTTACTACTCCTCCATATCCACTTGGAAGTCTCAATTTTTCTTCCTCCTTTCTGTAAAGCAGGGCCATATATTTTAGGATTATAAAACATGATTCTTGCTTTGTACACTTTCTGTCTCTCCTCCTATGTATTCCCAAAATAGTTTTGGAGATATGTGATATGACCATCTACTACTATTAGGTAATTTTTCAGCTACACCGAACGGTAATATTCCTTTTTGTAAACCTATTCTCACGAATTGTTCGTGTTTTCCCATAATTCGTGCTACTTCTTTAACACTTATACTTCTTTTCTCTATATTACTTATATTCATTCTCATCATTCCTTCCGTTTATTTCCTGTGTAATCAGATTTATATCTCTGGTCATTTAAGATATTAACTAATATAATTTTATATCTAAAATCTTAAATGACCTCTGAATTTATTCTAGTGAATCTCAATTATTTCATCATTTTTATATTCTTTTTTTGTTTACTTTTATTCCATACTGTTTATACAAATCTTGTTTGTATTCTTCTGTTCTTTCTATAATTTCTTCTTTTGATAAACCTGAACTTTTTAAACCTAATGAATATTTATATGTTTCTCTTTCTACTTTATAGAGTAATTGCTTTTTATAGTCTGAATTAATCTTCCTATAATCTGATGGCAACATTGGATTCTTAAAGTAATTATAATTATCATCTCTTTGTTTCGTTTCGTATAAAAGCATTTTTATTCCTCTTACTTTTGCAATTATCTTTTTTAGTTCTTTTTTTTCTTCACTATTAAAACAAATATTGTCCATTTTTTTCAAGAAAATTGCTAATTCAATATCTCGATTTTTCATCTTTTTCCTCCTTAAATTGTTCACATTATCACAAAAAACACAGATATTTTTTGTAAAGCAATTATTTTTATATAACTATATTCCTAAATCTTGATTTCCCATATTATATTTTAGAATCTTTTTTTCATCCAACTTTTTAATTTCTTCTTCTGGTAATGTACTATCATTATTAAGCTTAAAAGCTATCATTCTTCTTCTTCCTCCGTTATAAAATTTTAGAATCTCATAATAAATTCTATTTCTATCCTTTTGTGTTTTTATATATCCTTGCTCTGCTAATTGTTTTTTTACCGCTAGTGGAGATAAATTATTTGTTTCTAATAATTCTGTAAATTTATTAGGAAGAATATAATAATAACCATCATCATAAAGTCCATATTTTTCTGTTGTATTTCCTTGTATTCTATTTGTAAAAATTTCATAGTCTTTTCTTATATCCTTCTGTTCATCATACTTATATATAAAGTCTTGTCTGTCAAATTTTAAATCGTTTGCTATTATCCAACTACAAATTAAGTCATAGGCTCTCTTTACATCTGATGTTTCATCTTCTTTTGGTAGTTGTTCTAAAATGGATATTCCCATATTTATGGAACTCTCTAAATTAGTATCAAAAAAGTATCTTCCTATTAAACTATCTGCTAACACAATACTAGCTATTGATTGAATATAAGAACTTATTGTGTCTTTACTAACTTTATTGGAAAGTTCTTCCTCTATGTTGTCATATTCTTTTGCAAGTTCTTTATATTCGTTATCTGCATACTCTTTAATTACCTTTTCTATAAATACGGGGCCTGCTGTTCCAAACTCTGTTTTAGTTATTCTATATATGTTTTTAGCTTGTTGTTCATTATCAAATGGTTTACCATATATATCTAAAACTCTGTTTTTAGCTCCTGAATGATGGTTTGTATCTACTAATGGTTCTTCTCCTGTCGTTATAGCAATAGTGGACCATTTTAAATTTTTATCGAGTCCACCTTCTTTTCTTCCCCTTAACTTTGATTTTCCTTCATTTAACATATAAATAAAAGTTTCAAATAGTTGTTTATTATGTGATACTTGTTTTTCATTCACTCCAATTACTATATCAGAAAACAACGACATTAATCTTTCAAATCCTACAAGAGTAGAATTAAATGTAACTTTTAATTCTTCTGGATTTCCCCAAGCACTAAGTGAAGCGTATAAACTAGCTGACTTTCCACTTCTACTTGTTCCCCACACATTAACTATAAAACTTCTACTTCCTATATGTCTTAATAGTGGAGGAACAAATGCACTTGCTAAAACTAATCTAAAAATTTTATTTTTTCTTAACCCTTTCATAGTTTCTATCCAAGTTTCCAATGTTCCACTTTTCCTATATCCTTTTAGCCAAGACATAGAATTTTCATCAGCATCAAGTATCACATCGTTACTAGCATAAGGAATAAATGTCTTATCATCTACCCAACCTAATCTGTCTATTGTCTGTAAAGTTGGAATTTTATTATAGTTTTCCTGTTCTAACTTTGATAAAAAATTTACCCATTCAGAACCATTATTACTATTTATCGGAAGCCCTTTATTTCCTAATGTTACAATACTTTGTCTATTATTTATTACATTTTTATCTACTTTTAATTCCTTCCATTTTTTCTTATTAGGTTTATAATAAAGTAACTTTACTTTTTCTTCTCCTGTTTCTATATTTTCCAATATAGCATTTATTAGAACTATACTAGGACTAAATTCAAGCCATTTATATTTTTTCTTGTCTATCCAAATTTTTCTCCATATCTTTCCTTCTTCTATTTTATATGAATTAGGAATGTTTAAATTTATATCTAGTTCCTTTTTTCCTAACAATATTTTCTCTTGATAAGTTTGAATTTCTGTTTCTTCTTCATTTTCTTTGTTCCCTTTTAATGTTAGTTTATTAAGTTTTATACTATCTTCAAAAAGTGGTGTTTCCTTCTCTAACTCTTCAAGTTGCTCCAAGACCTTCTTATCATCTTTTATCATTTCAAATACATCTGTTATATCTCCTTTTTCTTTTAAAGTTTCCCACTTTTTCGTTAAATCTAAAATCTTGACTGCATTAGACTTGGTTAGGAGATTTGCAATTTTCATTGCAAACTCCTTTCCTACTTTATCCGAGTCTGGTATAATACATATATCAGCACTTTCCAAAGTGTCTGCAAGGTCTTGTGGCAATGTTCCATTAACGCCGTCCAGCAATAGTGGTAGCCACAAGTCCTTTTTCTTTTAGAGTTTCTACATCTTTTTCTCCTTCCACAAAATAAATTTTTTGTGCTTTTTCTACTGCTTTTATGATAGAAGGCAAATTGTATAAAACTCTTTTTACATCTTTAAGTCCTTTTATCCATTGTCCATTTACAAATTTTTCTCCATAAAAAGATTTTTCTTTTCCGTTTTGTATTCTTGTTTGCCTGTACAATGGTTTTCCTTTTTCATCTGTATATATGTATGGAATTTTCTTTTCCATTTTCATTCCTCCTTTTGTTTGCTACTATTAAAAGAGTTTTTTATATCTTCTAACATTTCTTTTGGTGGAATTTCGCCTTTGTCTAAGTCAAAACTCGCAACTGCTCCCATTTCTTTTGCCATATCTTTAAACAATTTTCTTGTTTCTTCATTTCCACCAATTAGCATAGCATAATACATTTACTCTACCTCCTTATCACTTGTTAAATCTTCAATGATACTATTTAATACTTCTTTTAAATAGTTATCATCATTAACAATATTTCTTAAATCTTCAATATCTCCACCTTCTTTTAGTTCTGGATATATGTCAGATAATTCTAATATTCCAATTTTATTTGCTACATCTGATATAGTATCAAATGTTAAATCTGCAAACTCACGTCCTTTATCATCGTTGTCAGCAATTACTAATACATCTGCATATTTAAGATATTTATTATATTTATCTTGCCATTTATCAGTATTAGAAAATGGAGCAGTTGTAGCGGAATATCCTAATTGACTAAAAACATCTACTTTGCTTTCTCCTTCTGTAACAATAACTACCTTTCCTTCTTCTTTTGCTTTTAATATATTCGGTAAATTATAAGGAATGGTTTTTACTTTTCCCAAACCACTTTTATATTCTCCGTTTTCTAATGGTCTCATTATATAGTAAGGCTCTTTAGCATTTTTCATTTTCCAAACTTCATATACAAACTCCCCATCTTCATTTATGTAGGGATACTTTGCAACAATAATCGGTTTGCCTTCTAAATCTTTTTGCACTTTGCTCAATGTTGCTATATTTAATTGCACTTTGTCTTTCATAGTTTCTTCTCCTTTCATTTCTTTTTCTAATTTTTTAATATCTTCATCTAAAGCCTTTTCCATTAAAATCGCTCCTTTCTAATCTTTATATAAATCTTTTAATGATAGTCCTATTGCTTCCATAATATCTTTTGCTTCACATCCTGCGAAACAATGAATTAATGTCTTGTCCTTCTCATCTCTTATAGAAAGACTCGGTCTCCTGTCATTATGTGCTGGACATCTAGCCATATATTGTGGGTATTCTCCACTAACACATTCTAATCTTTCAAGTATTTCTTCTGTGAGCATATCTCTTCTCCCCCCTTTTGCTCATCTATTAAAGATAACCGATATTATATTTTCAATTTGCAAATTGATTAATTCTAGTCTACACTTTTTTTGGTAGTTAACAATAGATTACAAAAAACTTTTTAAGATAAATTACCAAAATTCAGTATTTTCCTTCTTACTATTGATTTTTTTGCTTATTTAATATACAATTTTATTCAAAAAGAGGTGTTTAAAATTTGAAGATAGAAGATTTTTTTACAATATATCTTGAAGGTTCTTATGATATATATTTCGATGTTATTAATTGTACGGAACATATTAGTGCTATTCGTACATACGATAAAGCTAAATCTACTCAATTAAAATCGTATAAAGTATTAAAAAACAAAAAATTTAACTATAAGAAGAAAAATAAAATTGGAACATTTTTGATTTATTTATTAAATAACTCTGACAAATTAATTAAATTATTGAAAGAAAACGAACAGAATATTATAGATTATAAACCTTTTTATGTTGATACATATAAAAGTATTAGAAAAACATCTGAATGCTTATCCAAAGTTTTCAATTCTTCTAATGTAAAACCTCATATTTATACAGGGACATATATGTATACAATTCACAAAGTTCACTCTGGAATTCATCCCATTTTAAAGTACCTAAAAGATAAACCGAACCCAAATGACATAAGAGTAAAACTTTCTAATATTTTAAAAAAAATTCGTGTACAAAGGATAATTTCCAAAATAGAATTTTTGCTAGATGCGGTAGACAAAATTTATAAGAAAACATCTAAAAAAAGTGGATATGTATCATATACTAGTACTATAATTCCAATTCCTCAAGCTCATATATTTTTTAAGAAAACCAAAACTCATTTAGTACCTTATTTATATAAATATCAAATATTAAGTTTAGAAGATTTGTTTAATGTTTCAATACACAGTTTATCATTAGCTAAATATAAAATTTATAAATGTGAAATTTGTGGCAAATACTTTATTAGTAATAAAGTAAAGAAAACTTGTAGTTCTATATGTCAAAAGAAGTCGCAAGAATTAAAAGAAGAGAAAAATCGTAATCGTGTTAGAGAAAAAAATTCTGATGAAGTCAACTCTTTGTTAAAGAAAATTAGAGGTGTTTTAAGTAGAATTGTAAAAAACAAAAGTGAACAAAATAAAAGAGATTTAATGTTAGAAAATTTTGAAAAAAGATATAAAAATAAATTATCTACTTTAAATAAAAGATATAAAACAAAAACAACTAACGGTTATAATAATGAATTAACTAAATGGCTTGAAAATGAATATAAAAAAATTCAAAAAGAATTTCCTAGTAATAGATATGGAAATAAAAATCGATTATTAGGAGACTAATTATATCTGATAGAAGCTGTTACTTTTGTTACCAATTATATAGTCCCAAAAGTAACAGTTATTTTTTAATTATATATTGAAATTCATGTATGCTCTATCTATATTTTCCTGATTAATTCCAATATATCTTAAAGTAATCGAAGGACTTGAATGGTTGAAAATAATTTGAAGTAATGCTACATCATGAAATTGTTGATAATGCCAGTAGCCAAAAGTCTTACGCATTGTATGTGTCCCTATCTCTGTCAGACCAATCTTTTCTCCGCATTCTTTTATAATTCTATATGCTTGTGTAGTAGTTATTGGTCTATTCTCTCCCTTTCTACTTTTAAATAAATATTCCCCTTGTGCCATATTTCTTGTATATTTCTCCATTTCTACAAGTAAATCATTACACAAAGGGAATTTCTTTAATTTTTTTGTTTTAGTTTCAATTACTGTTACATATTGTTTCATAGTCCCATTTTGATTTCTAACATCGTCATAATTCAATTTTACTATGTCTGACACTCTCATACCTGAATTTATACCAGTTAGAAACATTAAATAATCTCTTGTTCCTCTCTTTTTCAACTCCTCTTTCATCTCTTCTAACTTTTCTCTATCTCTTATCGGTTGAACTGTATTCATAAGCCAAATCTCCTTCTTTTTGGTTTATTATAATACATTCAATGAATTATGTACACTACTTCTAATACATTCATTTTTTCTATTTTTAATCTGTTTTAAATTCTGCATTGGGACTCTAATTTTTCGCTAAAAACAAAGAATGTAAAACAATATTTATTGTATTACATTCCCTTTCAATATATTTTTGGTTGTTATTAATTTAAACATTTAAAAAGTAATATATATATATACATTTTTAAATACCACTTTCTATAGATTTTATATGTTTATAAAATTATAGGTTCCTAAATAACCTTTTTCTATTTACTATTTATATTGCTCTGTGTATTGTTTTATATTTTCTTGTACTTGTCTATCTCTGTTACCATTAATAATAGCCGTTATACAAGTTCCTACAATAGCTACAATAACTATTGCTTGTACTAAGCTAACCCATAGTTGTAATTTTTCTTTATTTTTTATTGATATAATGGTACTCACAATTAAAGCTATTAATCCTATTCCTAATGCAATATACTGTATTATAGTAAACATTGAATTTAAGCCCGTTATTTTATTTCCAAATATGATACAAACAATTAAGACTATCACACACACAAATAATATATTAGTCCACATTTTTAATTTTTCACTTATTTTATCATTATTTTTATCCTTAACTTTCATTACAATTAATATAATCAAACAAACTATTCCTAATATAAACACTATCATTAGGTATTACCTCCTAAAATTCATTTATTACTTTCAACTACTGACTAATTCCTTTTTCAATTTGTTGTTCTAATTCATCTGATGTCATATTATATTCTTTCGCAGTTTCATCAAAACTTTTTATTTTAGGAAGTTGACTAGAATCCGGTGGATTCTCTGGTATATCATATTTTTTATTATCATCTTGATTTATTCTTTCTGTATATTGCTCATTATAAATTTGAAATCTTTTATTTGTATAATAACTTCCCAAAATAAAAACTATTATTCCAGCTATTACTATCACAATTATAGAATAAAACCATGTTGGCATTTTTTTATTTTCTTTTTTGTTATCTTTATATGTAATATACATACCTATTATTAAAGTTATTATTCCTATTATAAGTGAAGTAAATATTATAAATTTTCCTATATTCCAAATTAAGCTATTTGTTATCCAAATCATCTCTATTAGAATTCCAATAACTAAAAAAATCACACATAATATTAATACTTTTTTCCAGTTTTTCATTTTTAACACCTACTTATAAATTTTCTATTCCTTTTTTTCTACAATTTTTTTACCATAATACCAAAGTAAAATAGCTACTATAATTGAACCAAAAGCTTGAATTCTATATTTCATTAGTTGACTTTGAGCTTCTGCAACACCAACTCCTGCATTTTGTGCTCCCGCAAGATGTGTACTAGCAGTATCTAAATTAGCAAATCCTGATATAGCACTAATTATTAATAAAACTACTCCTATTACAACAATTATACTTACTATTTTTCTTGCATTTTCATTTTTCTGTATATATAATCCTAATTTTGTTTTTCTAATCCAATGTTCTTTTTTTTTTTCTTCCATATAACTTTTCTTCCTTTCCTTTTATAATTTTTCTGTTATTTTTATAACAAAGCATCTGCTTTTATACTTTTTGTTTCTTATCATTTATTACTTTCTTATTTATTATTGTTGCATATAATATGAATCTCTTTGAGCTTGCTGACTATCTAATAATGTTACTATTCTAGTTACTATTGTAATTCCTAAAATCACTCCAAATATAATTACCAATATTTGAGTTTCTTTTTGTGAAGTGACTTTCTGTATTTACTACAAAATTTTTCTCCATCATTTAGTTCAATACCACATTTACTACATTTTATTTTTCTCCCCCTTTCTAATTAAATTTCTTGTATTAGATTAAATAAACCTAATCTTTCTACCATAATTCTCGTGACTCCCACTATAGCTTATTTTATTTAATGAAAACCTTTACTAGCAAATTTCCATATTTATTATCTTTTTTTCTACCTTTTTTAATGCAAACTATACTTTGTCCCTCTTTTATTTCTTTTGGAATATTTATCTTTATTTGTCTTATGTTTCTATTCTCTTTATACTTTAAAGTCTTTTCTTTGCCTAAATCTTTCCTTTGAATTTTCAAGTTACACTTTATATCTAAATTTCTATCATAATTCGGATCGTTCTTATAGTTAAACATTTTTAACATTTCTTTATTAAAATCTTCTTCATTGAATTCAAACATCTTTTTTGCCTCTCTTTCTACAACACCCCTCCAATTCTTTTATTGAAAGTATATCATTACAGTTTTTATTTGTCTACTATTTGCATACTGTTTTCGTGAGTTATTTTCTTGTGAGTTATAATTTAATTTGTTTTTTCCTACAATATATACAGAATTGTGAGGTGTCTGTATGTTAAAATTAAATGTGCTTGAATTATTAAAAAAACAAGGTAAAACTAAATATTGGTTATTTAATCAATTAGATATGAGTTATACTAATTTCAATAATATTGTAGAAAATAAAACTAAATCTATAAAATACGAAAACATTGAAAAGTTTTGTAAAATTTTAAATTGTGAACCTAACGATTTATTTAAATATAAAAAATAAAACTGCTAGATTTTTTCTAGCAATTTTTTATTTCATTTTCTTTGTCATTTTCTATCTTTCCTTCAATATAAAGTTCTTGTGACATTATAAAACCATACATAAATAATTGTTCTTCTGATTCTTCTTTCATTTCATTTTCTAAATCCCAATACTGTACAAATTTTTTATATTGTTCTTCTGTAAATGACGATATTAATGCATCTCCAACTTTCTTTTTTTGATTCCTAATTTCTTTATTTTTTTCAGATGGTTTATATAAATCTTCTCCAAATTCACGAATTATGTATTTTAATAAAGGTAATCTGCTTGTATCTATTTTAATATTTTTAATTTCAAATGTTTTAGCAAAATTATTTATATATTCTTCTTTCTTAATATTATCTTCTAATTCTATATTAATATTTTCATATTTTTTAGAATCTACATTATTATAGCTCTTTAATTTCTCCAATATTTCTTTATTAAAACTAATTAATTGATTTAATAATTTTTTATTAACTAATATCTTTTCTTCCATAGTCTTTTTCTCCCTTCTATATAAAATTAACCTATTCTAACTAAACCTCCATTTCTACTTTTTATTAATATGTCTCCACTTTCACTAAATTGTGATATTGTATATGATAGAACATAACCGTATTTTAATCTTTCCATTTCTTCTTCCCATATATTCTTTTCTTCTGTAATATATAATAAATCATATATACATCCCATATTCGCAGTATATGTTTTTATAACGTGATATACAAACACATTATACTTTGTTTCAAAATTTTTTACTAAAATTTCTTCTTCTTTATTTAACCAATATAAAATTCCTGATTTTCCTTCTGACCTATTTAAAACACCTTTATTTTTTAAATCATTTATTACATTTTTATGAATTTTTAATGCTTTCATTCTTCGTACTGCTTCTTCCATCATCTCTTTTTTATTTGCTTTTTTCATTTTTTTAATTATTCTCCTTTAATATAGAAACTACAAAAATAAAACCCTCTATTGCTTAACAATAGAGAGTTCACGAGCTATATAAAATATAAATATAAAAATACCTTTTCATCTCTTACACCTACTTTCTAAAATAAAATGATTTAGAGAATTTACAAAATAGAAAAAATAAATTCTCGTAAATGGCAGACAATAAACCGTTTTATCGGTTCTAAATTATTTTAATACATCATTTTATACTCGTAAATAGGCTTGTTTAAAACACTTTGAGGTCAATTCCAGATACACTTTTTATTTTCTGATATATAATTTATTTAATTTAATACTAAAGTTCATCTGATGTTAATCTGATGTCAGATTTTTATTCTACTGGTGTTGTAATGGATAATAATTCTTTAATTGATTTCTCCTTTTCATCAAAAGTTTTTGTATCTGTAATTCTAGATAAACCACAAATATCTACAACTCTTTCAAGATTTATAGCTGAAAAACACTCACTTGAATACAAAATTTTTACTATTTTCTTAATTACTTTATCTTCTATAAAATACTCGTCTTTAGCTTTTACTAATACATTTTTTAATCTTTCTTCCTCATTTTTCCATGCTTTTTCAAAGTCTTTTTTAAAGTCTTCTTTTAACTTATCTATATAATCCTTTATTATTTTTTCGTAAGTTTTTCCATCTTCTGTTTTATTTTCATTTAAAACTAATTTTAAAGACCTTTGCATTTTTAAATTTTCTTTATTTTCCTCATTTTCTTTTAATTCTTTACTTTTTTTATTTATATTAGATATTCTTTTATTTATATAACCCTCAGCTAAATTTGCTTTTATTTCTTCTTCTATATTTTTCATAATTTAAAACCACCTCTCCAATTTTTTGTATCTATCTTAATTTTTTATTCAGGTTAAATCTAGATAACTCTTATCTTTTCTGATATATAATTTATTTAATTTAACATCAAAATTCATCTGATTTTATTCTAGTGATTCAGGATAATATAAGGATTTTAAAACTCATATTGAATTTTAAGTATATTTATTTCCTTCTAAGAAAATCTTTATATCATTATCTGTAATAACGTATCTTCCATTTATTTGACTAGATGGTAACAGACCTTTTCTTACATATTTTAAAATAGTTTTATATTTTCTTTTTAAAATTGGTTCTAATTCTTTAATTGTATAAGTTGTCATATTTAAAACCTACCTTTCTTATTACTTTTCCTATTAAAATATATAATTTAAAAGTCATTTTATTAACTTTTTTAGTACTATTACTTTTTTTCTAGGTTTTAAATCAACAGAAAGACTAAAACCTTGTTCTTTTTGATATTTCTTTATATTTTGAATTATTTTAGAATTTAAAGAAATATAAACAAAACCTAAATTTTCTAATCTTTTTTTAGTATCTGTATTATAAAGAAGTAATGATTTAATAAAGTTTATAAAAGTATTATAAATTACATTATAATCTTCTCCTTTTATTTTTCTTTTAATGTTTAAATCTTGAATATAGTCAAAAATTTCTTCTACAGTCATAAATCCAAAATTTAAAACTTCTTTGTCATTTTTAATAAAATTAATAATATCTTCTTTTGCCCTTAAACCATATCTATAATAAGATTTACATTTTAAATTTTTATAAATAGAATCTGCTATTTCTTCTCCAAATTCTTGTCTTACTAGAAAGTATGATATTTTATTAAGATTTAAAGATAATAAATCTTTAGCTTTATTATTCGCTTCTTTTAAAAGTTCATCTGTGTAAATTGGTATATGTATAAAACTAGGAGTATTTACATATCGATTAGATATGGTATTTGGTTTAGAAATATTATTTTGTCTTTTTAATAAACCTAATAAATATAAAACTAAAAATGCTTTATATTTTCCTCTTACTGAAAAGAAAGTTTTTAAAGAAACTGTTAATAATAAATTCCCATCTTCTATTACATACCATTTAAAACTATATATATCTTTATAAAAATCTAATAATATATTTCTACTATTAGATTTATCAAATTTTAATTCTTCTTTAAAATCTTTATCTATTAATTTATATTTCTTTAATATTTTTTCTATTGTAGGATACCTTTCTATATATCTTTTTAATAAAGTTATATTATTCTCTACAATAGTTATATATATAAATTCTTTCTTCTTTTGTAATAATAATTTTATAAAATTTGTATGAAAATTTGTCATAAATTTATGCATATTAAATGTACTTTTATTATTACTCTCTCTTACCTTCTGTTCATTTTTATTAGATTTAATTTTATTATATATAAATTCTAAATAACAACATTGCATAAGTTTATTGTCTATTTTAGTAGTTTTTAATGCTTTATAAAATAAACCACTTATCCTTTTTAAGTACTTATTATCAATCTCTTGTTGCTTTTCTTCTTTATTTAATACTTGTAATTTTTTTAACTCTTCCTTTGTGTATATAACATTATATTCTAAACCTTTACTATGTTTTATATTATCCTCGTGTGTTACTATTTCTAAATTTTCAATTCTATTATCTAATTTATTTCTATTTATATGATTTAATTCATAATCTTCATTTTCTAATAATTCCTTTAATCTCTCATCATATTTTGAATAATATTCTAAAATAAATCTTCCAAGTGTTGTAGTTCTATTATCTTTTCTTTTTATGATAGGATAACCACAATTGTTTATATTAATATCATTTATTTCTGTTGCTTGTCCTAGATACCTTATTAATGAATAGTCTACATCTATTATTCCAACATTAATTTCTTTTGGTTTCTTATCAAATAATTTAACTTCTCTACAAATTAATGTTTCTAATAAAATTGTTTTATTATTTATATTTTCTATTATTAGCATATTTTTACCGCCTTTTGATATATTAAGGTACCTTAAAATACCTAAAATAATATATAAATGACTAGTAAAAACATAAAAAATGCTTAACCTTTTTCTAGTTAAGCATAAACATATATGACCCCACTTTAACAAAATTTTTATTTTACATCTAAAAAGCTCTTTTTCATTCTAGTACATAATAAACTTATAATATACAAAAATCCCTCTAAATACTAATCTTTAAAGCTTTGAAATTTACAAAGAGATAATATTTATCAAATATATACTTCGGAAGTTTTATACTTCCGAAGTTTTTTTATTTTACAAAAATAAAAACAACCTCTAATAATAAAATTAAAGGTTGTTTTATTTTTACATTATCTAGAGATAGAAGTAGCTGATGCAGTTGTTAAATTTCTTACTGGTGCCATTAATACTTTTCCTGTACCTCTATATACATTTACAAGTCCTTCCCCTGAAACAGCTGAACCAATTAAACTCTTTGTAGATTTTTCTACCGTAAAGTTAAGTCCTTTAGACCATGCAACAGCAAAGTTTCCATCTATTCTTAATACATCATTTTGCAATTCTACTTCTACTAATTCTTCTCTTGGTACAGGTGATTCTAATGCTACAAATCCATTTCCTGAAAGACTTAAATTAAATAATCCTTCATTTCCTAGTACTGCTGAAGATAAATTACTACGCATAACAACGTTTTGTTGAATCTTAGATTCACAAGCTAAGAATAATCCATCATCTAAAACAATTCCACCATCCCAGCTTGATAAATCTTCTAGTAAAATATGTTTATATGTAGGTTCTAAAACTAACATTCCTGTTCCTTTATATTTTGGCTTCACAGCACTTTCTTTAGTAACACTACCTTTTATTGCCTTGCCAAAAAAATCTCCGACTCCTTTAACATCTGCCACAGCTTCAACATTACCAACAGACCATTGCATTGCACCTGAGCTTATTGTATATTCATTATCTTCTAAATTTATAAGTAATTGTCTTTTTCTTACATTCATTCTTGAACAATAATAAGCTGTTATTGCTGTAGCTGGCATTACACTTAAGTCACTCATATATTCTATTACCTTCATTCCAGCTTTTGCATCTGCTACTCGAATATCATCATTATCTTGTAAATTATTAATTCTATACATAATAATTACTCCTTCCATTATAAAATTAAATTGATTATATAGATAATAAATATTATTGTCAATTAATTTTTTTGATAAGCAAAAAACAGTTGCAAAACCTACAGGTTCTGCAACTGTTCGCGGTGAAAGAAGATTAGTAAATTAAAATTGCAACTGCCCCTTTAGAGCAAATTACATTTCGAGTACTGTTATAATTATATGAGGCTATTATTCTGCCTTCTTTGTTCTTGTATTCTAAAGGTAATTCTGTATAACCATTATTGACTACCACAATAATTTTTTTGTAATCTACTTGGTCATCTTTTTCATTAGCATTTATCCTCTCGAACACAAACTTGTCTTTGGTTAGTTCCAAGACATTTGTAGCTGCTGTTCGTAAAAATTTGTATTCTCTACGAATCTTCAGCATTTTCCTTTTATGTGACAGGATATCTTTGTCGATTCTTTTCCACGGAAAAGATTTCCTGTTGGCAAGATTTCCATATCCCTGAACACCAACTTCATCTCCATAAAAGATGGAAAATATTCCTGGCCAAAATGTTAAAATAAAATCGTGTAATTTTAACATTTCTTTAGCCTTTTTATATACATCTTTTGGTAAGATATATGTGGATTGCCATTGTCTACCATATTCATCTTTAAGGTTCCAAGGCCATTCTCTTTGCTCATCTCCTTGCTCTCTAAAATATCCTTCATTAGCAAACAGATTTACCTGTCTACTCATGTCATGAGTAGATGTAAAGTTCATTTCGGTAAAAATTGTATCATTTGGATACTCCTCAAATTCCTCATTGATTTTTTCTTGCAGATAAACTTCATCTTGCAAATTCAGATAATCCATTACTGGAGCCATCAGATAGTAATTCATAGTTGAATGAGCACTCTTTCCATCAGAAATATAGCTTCTATTCATTCTGAATGGATTTTTCCAGACCTCGATTATCATAAGAAAGTCTGGTTTATTTCTTCTGCAAGCATCTGCCATGAGATTAATAAAATAATCAGTCAAGTCATCGGCTACATCAATCCGAATTCCATCAATTCCAAGTGAGAATAACCAATCAATTATTCCTCCTACTCCACATATATATTCTTGGAATTCTTTAGAGTCTTTATCAAAGACTACTTCGTCTGGTATATTCCACCAATAATCAAAAATTATTTTACCGTTCTCAATCCTAGTCTTGAAAAATGGAAAGTATCTTGAATTCGAGCCTTGATATGCACCTAGTTCTTCGTACATTCCAGACTTATTGTAATATTTACTGTCCTTGCCAGCATGGTTAAACGCTACATCCACAATTCCTTTCATATGCCTACGGTGAATAGCTTCGAATAAACTTTTAAAATCCGCTTCATCACCAAAATATGGGTCGAGCATTTCATAATCGTCTGCATCATATTTGTGGTTAGAAGAAGCTGTAAATATTGGACTAAAATACACTATATCTATTTTTAATTTTTTAAGATAATCCAATTTACTTTTTATTCCTCTAAAATTTCCACCATATGAATCTCTTGCCCATTCTCCATTTTCATCTGGTCCCACTAGTGGTGCTTCATTCCAAACTTTATGAATTTTTCGCTTTCCGAACTCTTCAATTGGCAAACTGTAATCTCTACAAAACCTATCAGGCATTATATGATACATTGTTGCACCTTTCGCCCAGTCAGGTACATAAAAATTAACAGACAGTTTAGAAAATTCGGTCTCATACCATTTTGTCCATTCAGACATAAATGAAAACTTATACCTATAAATCGCCCTGATCTTAAGAAAAATTTCCTTTTCAAAATAGGCAAATTCATCGTCTTGTTTCATATATTCCAAATGTACTTCCTGTGCTGTATTACCAATAATTAGTACTTTTACTTCATCGAGCCAGCCATATATACGCATACTAATCCGTACATTAAATTTAACTTTTGCTCCTTCTTTCTTCCTCTCTCGCTGTTGTACACTATGGTAAAATCCTTCCATAGTAACATCTCCTTTCTTAGTCAAAGAAATAAATCTATATCAACTCCTTTACACCAATTATAACTTTATTATTTTTTTTTTAGTTTGTCAAACTTCTTAAAAGGCGTTTTTTATATGGTTTACTACATAATGCTCTTTTATTTGATAAATCTCTATCACATCAAACCTAATTTCAGAAAATTGTATTTTTTCTTTATATAAGTAGTATTTCGTACATTCTTTTATCTTATTTATCTTAATTTCATCTATAGCATCTATTGGATTTCCAAATCTATTATTACTTCTCGCTTTAACTTCTACTATAACAAGAGTTCTATTATATGAAGCGATTATATCTATCTCTCCTCTTCTGTTTCTATAGTTTCTTTTTAAAATCGTATATTTCATTTTTTCTAAATAACGTGTAGCTGTATCTTCTCCTATCTTTCCTAATCTATTCATACCTTTACAAACATGTCTCCTGGTAATGCTCTAATATATTCATTTAACTCTAACATAGTTAATTGCTCACTAACATCTTGTATTGGCAATTCTGCTTTTCTACATATTGTATTAATATCTATTGGCATATTACCAATAATTTTATAAACGTTTTTATATTTAAGAGGAACATCCTTACTTTCATATTTCCATTCCTGTTCAATATCTTTACATTTATTCACATTTATTTCTCTTAATATGTCTTTTACATTAGTTACCAGTTTTGCTCCTTTCTGTATTAATGAATTAGTTCCTATTCCTAATTTACTATCTATATTACTTGGAATAGCAAATACCTTTTTCCCTTGCTTAAAAGCAAAATTAGCAGTAATTGTACTTCCACTTCTGTATCCTGCTTCTATAACTAATACACCAAAAGCTAGTGCACTAATTATTTCGTTTCTTCTTGGGAAATTTTTGGTATTAACCTTTTCTTCTGGTGGATACTCTGATATAACACACCCGTTATTTTCTAATATTTTATTAAATAATTCCTTATTTTCCTTTGGATATATATTATTAAATCCAGCACCTAAAACAGCTATAGTTTTTCCAGCATTATTCATAGCAGATATGTGTGAAATTGAATCAATTCCTATTGCTAATCCACTTATAATACATATTCCATTTTGAGATAACGCTGTTGAAAATTTTTTTGCTTGTTTCCAACCATATTCACTACAATTTCTTGATCCGACAATTGCAATAATCTCTTTATTTAGCAACTCGAAATTTCCTTCCACATATAAGTTTAATGGTGGTGATTTCAATTTTAATAATTTTCTTGGATATGTACTCTCTTTATAGTTTATAGTTATTATTTCTTTACACTTCCTTTTTATAAAATTTATTATCAACCTTATATTGAATTGCCTCTGCTATACAAGATACGTCTATCCTCTCTTTATTACTTAAATCTGCAATAGTTCGTGATATTTTTAAAATATTATTATATGTTCTTATATTAAGTTTATATTTTGCATATACCATTTCTAAAAAGCTTTTGCTTTCTTTATCTAATATACAATACTTTTTTATTTGAGAAGTGTTCATTTCGGAATTCGTGCTTATCTTTTCTTTTTCAAATCTTAATAGCTGAATCTTCCTTGCTTCTTCAACTCTTTTTCTAATCACTTCACTTTTCTCTATTTTTTTATTAGTATATATCTCTGAATATTCAACATTTGATATATTTAATTGTATATCAATCCTATCTACTATTGGCCCACTTAGCTTTGATAAATACCTTTTTATTTTAGTTTCCGAACAAGTACAATTTTTTTCTTTACTTCCAAGAAAACCACATGGACAAGGATTCATAGCAGCCATCAAAACAAACTTACACGGATATTGTACAGATGCATGTACTCTATCTAATTTTATAGCTTGCAAATCTAATATAGTTCTTAACATCTCTAATTTTTTACTATCAAATTCTGCAAATTCATCCATAAATAATATTCCTAAGTTTGCTAATGTAATTGCACCTGGCATAGGATTTCTTCCTCCACCAATAAATGATGCTAAAGTTATATTTGGATTTATCTCTACAAAAGGTCTTTTATTTATAATTTCATCTTCTTTTGTTAGCCCAAGTATGCTATTAGTTTTCGTTATCTCTATAATTTCATTATAATTAAGTTTTGGAAATATTGTTATTAATCTTTTTGCAAGCATGGTTTTTCCAACACCTGGCGGACCAATTAATAGACAGTTATGATTTCCTGCCGCCACAATCTCGAGTGCTCTTTTAGCCTTTTCTTGACCATAAATCTCTGAAAAATCCATATCATACTCTACTTTAGCATAACGTTCTATTTGACTTATATTTTTTTCTATGATTATTTTCGAATTAATTTTTTGAATTAAATCTTTTAAAGAATTAACACTTACGATTTCTAAATTATTTACTAACTTAGCCTCATTAATATTAGAATTTGGTATATATACCCTTTTAAAACCATTTTTTTGTGCTGATAAACACATGGGTAATACACCTTTTACAGAATTAACATTTCCATTATAAGATATTTCGCCTATAAAAACGGCTGAATTGATACATTCCTTTTTTATTATTCCTAAATTAATTAAAATTCCTACTGCTATTGCTAAATCAAAAGAGGATCCTTCTTTTCTTATCTCTGCTGGTGCTAAATTTACGCTTATCTTTTTTCCTACTAGTTTTATTCCAGTATTTTTTATAGCAACAGTTATTCTCTCTTTTGATTCTTTTATGCTTGTTCCTAGCATACCTACCATATCCCAATGTGGTATTCCTGCTGATAAATCTACCTGTGCTTCTACTACAGTACCTTCTGTACCATTTAATGCAATTGTATTTACTATTGATAACAAATTTATTCTCCTAAATATAATTATAGATTTATTCTAAACCGTAAATAGACATGTATAATAAATTGGAGTTTATTTAATTATAGGAAAAGCACCACCTCCTACTATTATTAACTTTTTTATTAAGGGTTTTATTTAGATTATAAATTATTTGAAATGAGTTTTGATATAAAAAACGATTTAGAATAAATCTGCTTTTTATATATCACATTATTTCGCGTTTGTAAATAGTTATTTGTTATTTTTCTTTATTATTTTTGATTATCTCGTTTTTTATTCATTTTTCGACATTTTTCTTGTTTTTAAATATTAAGTCTCTCTGTGGTTTTAATAATTTCTATATAAAACTAATCGAGAAGAGAACTTATCCTAGTTCTCTTCTCCAATAAAATAAATATTGCTGAGCTATTCCTTCTAAGTTCCCGAATTTATCATTTGCTAACTTTAATATCTCTTTTTTGCTTACATTTTTCTCATCTTCTTTATGAATATATAAATCATTCATAACTCTTCTTACCCATACATCTATGGGAAATACATCAAATCTTTTTAATGTAGAAAATAGCAAAATACAATCTGCAACTTTTGGACCTACTCCAGAAAGTTTTAAAAGTTCATCTCTTACTTGATTTGTATCTTTTATTTCATTTAATTTTGAAATATCTACGTCCTTATTTAAAATCATTTTAGTAGTCTCATATAATCTTATATCTCTAAAGCCTAATCCTAACTCCCTATATTCTTCTACAGAAACATCTTTTAATTCTTCTACTGTTGGAAAAGTATAATATTTTTTATTATTAAATTCTATTTTTTTTCCATATTTTTTTGATAAACGTTCTATAATCCCTTTAATTCTTGGAATATTGTTATTAGCTGATATTATAAATGAAATTATGGTTTCCCATAAATCTTGGTTTAAAATCCTAATGCCTTCCCCATACCTTATACTCTCTTTCATGTTGTTATCTACTTTGGCTAATGTTCGTTTTATTTCATTATAATCTCTATCTAAGTCAAAATAATCTATTACAGTATTAACAATATCTTTTTCGCAAACACCTTTAAAATATATTCCTTTAGTTGTTTTACTAACATTTATTACATTATTAGCAAAAACTCCCGTATAGCTACCATCTTCTTCCTTATTCCATCTAAAGCATTGTCCACATTCAAATATATCCCTTAAGTTAAATGAACTATAATTTTCTAATAAAAATTCCTGCTGTTTCATATATTCCTCCTACTTAAATCCTTTTCCTAAAACTTCTCTGGCATTTGTAATAATTATAAAAGCTTCCTTATCATTTGCTTGTACAATGTGTTTTATTTTTAGTACATCTCCTCTTCCTGCCGCACACATTAATACTAATCTATCTTTATCTTCAAACATTCCCTTACCATATATTCCAGTTGTTCCTCGTTTTATATAAGAGCCTATCTCTTTAGATATTTTATCATTTTTTTTGGATATAATAAATATGAGTTTCGAAAAATTTGTACCTTCTACTATAATATCCAAAACTTTTCCCATTAATATAATTGCTATTGCAGAATATAGACCAATCTCTATTTCTTTAAAAACCAGCACATTTAGTAAAACTATAGAAGAATCTATAATCATGATAAGACTACTTGTTTTTATATTTAAATTGTATGTTTTTATTAAGCTACTTACCAGCTCTGTTCCACCTGTTGTAGCATTTGCATTTAGTACAATTCCTGTACCAATTCCTAAAAATATTCCTCCATATATACTTGCTAAAAAAACATCATTTGTAAAAGCCGGTAATTTATCTAAAATATCTATAAATAATGAATATACTAACGAACCTATAATTGAATTTATAACTACAGTCTTTCCTAATCTATAAAATGTAAAAATTAGAATTGGTATATTAATTAAAATATTAACTGTTCCTAATGGAATTTTAAATAAATAATATACTATTGTTGCAATTCCTGTTACTCCTCCTGTCGAGAACTTATTAGGTAATAAAAACATTGATGTTCCAATTGCCATAATTATGCATCCTAATATTATAAAACTTAAATTTTTTAAATAGTTTTTTACCATAAAAATCACCTATATTACAATTATTTGTAATATAGGCTTTTTTATGCTAGTTCTCATTATCTTCCAAAAAATCTGTGTATGTCTTTAATATTTTCATCTTATAATTGCCTTTTGCTATTTTATTATTTTCTGAAACATGTAATTCCACATCATATACATCTTTTAATTGTTCTAGGTTCTTATTTTCTGCCCCTTTAACATTTTCTATATCTGAGCTATTTACTTCTATTTCAACTTCTTTTACTTTTACGTTATATGATTTTATCAATTCTATTATTTTTTCATACCAAATTTCACTAGCCACTAAATTTCTAAATCGTACTATTGGCATTTCTTCTATGTACTGACTATCTTCTCCTATTTTAATATTTTTTATTTTAGTGTGTACTATTAATTTTATACTTTCTTTTAATCTTTCTACTATCTGAATTTTTGATAATGGAGTAAATTCTTTTTGTTCAGATAATCTTTCTACATTTTTATTATAATCAGCATTACATGGAATCAAAGTCATTTGTTCTGGTTTAAATTTTATAACTTGTCTTATAGTATTTAAATCATCCGCTACTGTACTTTCTGGAAGTCCTAATATCGTTTTTACACTTAATAAAAATCTATATGACTTTATTTTTTTGGCAATTTTTTTTGCATCATCATATTTATAAGCTATGCCAATATTTTTTAATATATAATCATTTGATGATTCTATTGTTAATTCTATCTCTTTTACCTTATACTTTTTTAATAATTTTAAATTATTTTTGTCTATACTATCTGGAGTAGACATTATTTTTATTCCAAAGCCTTTATATTCTTTTAAAACTTTATTAATTTGAATAAGAATTTCTTCTTGTTTTTTTATATTTATACTTGTAAAATCTTCATCTAATATTTCTAGTAAAATTTTTTTATCTTTGTTTTCCGCTAGTTTTTTTGCAATTTCATCAGTTAAGATTTCTTCACTTATTCTTATAGGAATATATATTTTTTCTTTCATATCTCTTCCTCCTGCATTATAGCTGTTCTATTGCTTTTTTCGCAGCTTCCATTTCTGCTGCTTTTTTTGATGTTCCTTTACCTGTTGCTAATTGTTTCCCATTACATTTTACTTCTGCTTCAAATACTTTACTATGATCAGGACCACTCTCGTTCAAAATATTATATTCTATATTAACAGTTCCTTTATGTTGTAATTTTTCTTGTAATACAGTCTTATAATCTTTTAGCCCTACATTTTGACTAGCTATCTTTATTTCCTCTGCTAGATTTTCTATTATAAATTTTTGTACTGGTTCTAATCCTCCATCTAAAAAAATAGCTGCAATAACAGCCTCTACACTATCTGCCAATATTGCTTCATTTTTATTTCCGTTATTTGATAATTCACTTTTACCTAAATATAAGAAATCACCAAAATTATGCTTTATTGCAATTTTGTATAAACTCTTCTCGCAAACAACACTTGCTCTAACTTTAGTCATTTCTCCTTCATTTAGATTTATATAATTTTTATATAAATAATTACTAGATATAAATTCTAAAATACTATCTCCCAAAAATTCTAATTTCTCATTGCTTTGAACTCTTTTTTCATATGCATATGATGTATGTGTTAATGCTGTTTTTAATAAATTTTTATCTTTAAATATATATCCTATATTTTTTTCAAAATTTTCTAACATATTTCCCTCCTAGATGTTATTATTATATAACATTTTTTTGTTTTTGCAAGTAAAGAAAAAAGAAATTCAAAATTGAATTTCTTTTATCTTTCACCATTTAAATCTTCTAAAGTTTGAGTACTATTTTCCACTGCAGTTCTTAATCCTTCTTTTATATTATCTTTTACCTCTCCTGCTCTTTCAATAGTTCTTATAGTAGCTTTTTTAGCTTCTCTTCCAAAGTCTACAACTGCTCTTATTCCTTTTTTAGCTAATCCAACTGTAGAATCTTTAGTATCCATAATTTTATCTACGACATTATCTTTTGTTCTTTTAATTTTTTTCATTGTTTCTTCTCTTTTTTCTTTTCTTGCATCTTGCTTTTCTTTTCTATCAGCTAAAATTTGTGGTATTTTCTCATTTTTTATTTTAGAAGCTTTATCCATAATTGGTGTTATTACATTATTGTTAAAAGATTTTGATTTAGATGTAAATCTTGCAAGAAATTTTTGCCAAACATTTTGTTTCTGAATTTTAGCTAAAGAAGTCTCTTTATTCTCTAATAATTCATCTAATTTTTTATCCCTATCATCTTGTATTATCTTTAGTTCTGTATCATAAAAATCAAGCATTTCCTTTGTTGTAGCTCTATTTCTTTGTATAAGTTCTATTTGCTGTTGTTTTTCTAATGTTGGATCTTTAGCTTGTAATGATTTTAATTGTTCCGCTAAAACAGCTAATTTCTCTGGATTATTTGCATTAGCTTTAATTTCTCTATTAAGACTTTTAACTTCTTGTTTCCAGTCTTTATATTCTTGTGTTTTTCTTGTTTCTTTTATTTCTGTAGTTAATTTCTTTTGTTCACTAATATCCTCTAGTTCGTAAGCTTGCCATTTATCCTGGTTGGCCATAACTTGAAGATAATCATTTTCATATTTTCCCATTGCTTCTTCTACAGATTTTTTATATGTATCAATAGCTTTTTGAGCAGCTTCTTTATTTTGATCATATTTTTCAGCTTGACTTTCTGCATATTCTTTTACATTTTTCATTTTATTTGCTATTGCTGCCCTTTGCTTATTCATGAATATTGCTGCTTTTACTAATTTTATTTGCGCTTGCACTGTTGTTAATTTTACCATTAATTGTGCTATATTTTTATCCTTTGGCTCTATGTCTTGTCTTTCGTCCATCTTAGTCCCCCCTATTCTCTCTCTTGTAAATCTTCTGCTATACTTGCATCTATTTGACTTTTAATATCCTTTTCTTTTTGCTCTAAACCTTTTAGTAATGCTTCTAATTTATCTATATTGTCAATATCATCTAAATCATATATTCTTCCATCATCTACAATTTTTCCTAATTTTTCTTCCATATAATCACCCTTTTGACACAATATTTTATATAAATTATATAGTTTTTATTACATATAGTAAATAACATTAATGTTACATTTATATTTATTTTTTATTACAAAAAAAAGATACCATAATCTCATATGATACCTTTCATTGTTATTGCTATTATACTAATTAAGCATTATCTTTAATATAGTCTACAACATCGCTTACTGAAACGATCTTTTCTGCATCTTCGTCAGGAATCTCCATATCGAATTCTTCCTCCAATGCCATAATTAATTCTACTATATCTAAAGAATCTGCTCCTAAATCATCTATAAAAGATGCTTCCATTGTTACAGATGTTTCTGCAACACCTAATTGTTCAACTATTATTTTCTTTACTTTTTCAAATATTTCTTCTTGGTTCATTTAACTATGTACACCTCCTCTCGCATGTTTTTTTCTACTGACTAAACAATAATATATTGTCTTCAAAAAGTCAAGCATTATTTTCCTTTTGTTTTAAAAATTCTTCTGTCATTTTTTCTACTGCTTTATTTTCAACAAACTTTTCAGCTTGAATTATTGTGTATTCAAATAATCTGTCATCACTACTTCCATGTGCTTTAACAACTGGTTTTTTAACACCTAAGAATAAAGCCCCACCATATATTTTGTAATCCATTGTTTTAGCAAATCTATTTATCGCTGGCAAACATGGAATACTTCCTAATATAGATAAAAAGTTACGCTTTAAACTATCTGTTAATGATACTTTTACAAATTTTCCTAATCCTTCTGTTGTCTTTAAAAATATATTACCTGTAAACCCATCAGTTACAACTGCATCCACTTTACCAGAAAAAGCATCTCTTCCTTCTATATTGCCAATAAAGTTTATTCCTAATTCTTCTGATTTTTCTTTTAATAGTTCATATGATAACCTAGTTAGCTCATTTCCTTTTGTTTCTTCTGTTCCTATATTTAATAACCCTATGGCAGGTTTTTCGATTCCGAAAGTATTTCTTAAATATATAGAAGCCATTTGAGCAAATTGTAATAAATTTATTGGTTTGCAATTCGTATTAGATCCGCAGTCCATTAATAATAATTGACTTTTATATGCAGGAAGAATTCCTGCTAATGCTGGTCTATCTATTCCTTTTATTCTTCCTACCAGTAAAGTTGCACCTGTTAGTAATGCACCCGAATTACCTGCAGAAATAAATACATCTCCTTTACCTTCCTTTAGCAAATTAAATCCAACAACCATAGATGAATCCTTCTTATGCTTTATTGCTACTGTTGGTGTATCTTCCATTTCTATCGTTTCTGTTGCATTATATATCTTTAATCTTGGAGAAATATCTGATAGTTTCTCTTTGTTATATAATTCTTTAACTCTATTATTAATTACATCCTCTTTTCCAATTAATAATATTTCTGTTGACTGACTTACTTCATTAACTGCTTTTACAGCTCCTTTTATATTGGCATCTGGGGCATTATCCCCGCCCATTGCATCTAGCAGTATAATCATATTTGTTTCCTCCAATTAGTAAATTTTGACTTATTTATTTTATTATTTCTTTAATAAAAAAGCAATAGTTTCTGACCAAATAGTTTAGTTTTATATGTCCAATTTTACAAAAAAAGAGGTACATCATAAAGATGCACCCCTATCTTTTATAATATTATTCAAATATTTTAGAAACAACACCTGAACCAACTGTTCTACCACCTTCACGGATAGCGAATCTTAATCCTTCTTCCATAGCGATAGGTGTGATTAGTTCGATTGTCATGTCTACGTTATCTCCTGGCATAACCATTTCTGTTCCAGCAGGTAATTCGATAACACCTGTAACGTCTGTTGTTCTGAAATAGAATTGAGGTCTATATCCATTGAAGAATGGTGTATGTCTTCCACCTTCTTCTTTTGTTAATACGTAAACTTGTGCTGAGAATTTTGTATGTGGATGTATTGATCCTGGTTTAGATAATACTTGTCCTCTTTCGATATCTGTTCTTTGGATACCTCTTAAAAGAACACCAATGTTGTCTCCAGCTTCTGCTTGGTCTAATAATTTTCTGAACATTTCTACACCAGTAACAACTGATTTTTTCTTTTCTGTTGATAATCCAACGATTTCAACTTCGTCAGAAACTTTAACTTCTCCTCTTTCTACTCTACCTGTAGCAACTGTTCCTCTACCAGTAATAGAGAATATATCTTCTATTGGCATTAAGAATGGTTGATCTACTGGTCTTTCTGGTGTTGGGATATAGCTATCAACTGCATCCATTAATTCTTTTATTGGTTTATAAACTTCGTCATTAGGATCTTTAGATGTACTTTCTAGTACTTTTAAAGATGATCCTTTTATAACTGGGATATCGTCTCCTGGGAAACCATATTCTGTTAATAAGTCTCTAACTTCCATTTCAACTAAGTCTAATAATTCTGGGTCGTCTACCATATCACATTTATTTAAGTAAACAACGATATATTTAACACCAACTTGTCTTGCAAGTAAGATGTGTTCTCTTGTTTGTGGCATTGGTCCATCAGCTGCAGAAACAACTAAGATAGCACCATCCATTTGAGCAGCACCTGTAATCATGTTCTTTACGTAGTCTGCGTGTCCTGGGCAGTCAACGTGTGCATAGTGTCTGTTTTCTGTTTCATATTCAACGTGTGCTGTGTTAATTGTGATTCCTCTTGCTTTTTCTTCTGGAGCACTATCGATTGCATCATATGCTTCGAAGTTAGCTCTTCCTAATAATGATAAGTATTTTGTAATAGCTGCTGTTGTTGTTGTTTTACCATGGTCAACGTGTCCGATTGTACCAATGTTAACGTGTGGCTTTGATCTAACAAATTTTTCTTTAGCCATTTTTATTCCTCCTTTAATTTTTTGAGATTTTACATCTCTATATTTTATTTTTCTTTTTGACGCATTTATTTTTCGAACATCATTTTATACTATAATCTTTAAAAAATCAAGTATATTACTAAATATTATTCGCTTTTCTTTCCTCTTGAAGCTACAATTTGTTCTAATACAGATTTTGGAACTTCTTCATAGTGTGATGGTTCCATAGAGTATGTTCCTCTACCTTGTGTTTTTGAACGTAAGTCTGTAGCATAACCAAACATTTCTGATAATGGAATAAATGAGTGAATTTCTTGCATTCCGTCATTTCCCTCCATACCTTCCATTCTTCCACGTCTAGAGTTTACGTCTCCAATAACATCTCCCATATATTCTTCTGGAACTGTTATTTCTACTTTCATAATAGGTTCTAGGATAACAACACCTGCTTGTTTACATCCTTCTTTGAATGCCATAGATGCTGCAATTTTGAAAGCCATTTCTGAAGAGTCAACTTCGTGGTAAGATCCATCTACTAATGTAGCTTTGAAATCTATAACTGGGTAACCAGCTAAATATCCACCTTCAGCTGCTTCTCTTAAACCTTGTTCGATTGGTTTAATATATTCCTTTGGAACAGCTCCACCAACGATTTTGCTTTCAAATTCTATTCCTTTTCCTGGTTCTAATGGTTCCATTTCAAACCAAACATCACCATATTGTCCTTTACCACCAGATTGACGAATGAATTTACCTTGAACTCTAACTTTATTTTTGATTGTTTCTTTGTAAGCAACTTGTGGTTTACCTACATTACATTCAACTTTAAATTCTCTCTTTAATCTGTCTACGATAATGTCTAGGTGTAACTCACCCATACCAGCGATGATTGTTTGTCCTGTTTCTTGGTTTGTATATGTTTTAAATGTTGGATCTTCTTCTGCTAGTTTTGCTAATGCTATACCCATTTTTTCTTGTGCTACTTTGTCTTTTGGTTCGATAGCAATATCAATAACTGGCTCTGGGAATTCCATTGATTCTAATATTACTGGGTGATCCATATCACATAGAGTATCTCCAGTTGTAACTTCTTTTAGTCCAACTGCTGCAGCTATATCACCTGCATATACTTTGTCGATATCTTCTCTGTGATTAGAATGCATCTGTAATATTCTTCCGATTCTTTCTTTTTTATCTTTATTTGAGTTTAATACTGTTGAACCAGATTCTAATGTTCCTGAATATACTCTAAAGAAACATAATTTTCCAACAAATGGGTCTGTAGCAATTTTAAATGCTAAAGCTGCAAATGGTTCTGAATCAGATGTTTTTCTTTCTACTTCATTACCATCTTCGTCAACACCTTTAATATGTGGTATATCTAATGGTGATGGCATGTAATCAACTATTGCATTTAATAATTCTTGAACACCTTTGTTTTTATATGAAGAACCACATGTTACTGGAACTATTGTGTTTGCAATTGTTCCTGCACGTAAACCTTTTTTGATTTCTTCATCTGTTAATGTTTCACCTTCTAGGTATTTCATCATTAATTCTTCATCTTGTTCAGCAACTGCTTCTATCATTTTATCATGATATTCTTGAGCTAAATCTTTCATATCATCAGGAATATCTGTTTCTTCTATTTCTTTTCCTAAATCATCTTTATGAATGAAAGCTCTCATTTTGATTAAGTCTACTATACCTTTGAATTGATCTTCTGCTCCAATTGGTAATTGGATTGGTACAGCATTAGCTTTTAATCTATTTTTTAATTGGTCAACACATAGCATAAAGTTTGCTCCTGTGATGTCCATTTTATTTACATATACCATTCTTGGTACTTGGTATTTATCAGCTTGTCTCCAAACTGTTTCTGTTTGTGGTTGAACTCCACCTTTTGCAGCAAGTACTGTAACTGCACCGTCAAGAACTCTTAAAGATCTTTGAACTTCTACTGTAAAGTCAACGTGTCCTGGTGTATCAATAATATTTATTCTGTTATTGTTCCAGAAACAAGTTGTAGCAGCAGATGTAATTGTTATACCTCTTTCTTGTTCTTGTTCCATCCAGTCCATTGTAGCTGCACCTTCGTGAACTTCTCCTATTTTATGAGTTTTTCCTGTATAGAAAAGTATTCTCTCTGTTGTTGTTGTTTTACCAGCATCAATATGAGCCATAATTCCTATATTTCTTGTTCTCTCTAATGGATATGCTCTTCCTGCCAACTTTATTTCCTCCCCTCATTGTTACTATAAAGTTTTATATCTCTTAATATGCTCTTTTTTAGCATTATTATTACCATTTATAATGTGCAAATGCTTTGTTAGCTTCTGCCATTCTATGTGTATCTTCTTTCTTCTTGAATGCTCCACCGTTTCCGTTTATAGCATCTATAATTTCTCCGGCTAATTTTTCTGCCATTGTTTTTTCATGTCTTGTTCTTGCATATCTAACTAACCATCTTAAACCTAAAGTTTGTCTTCTTTCTGGTCTGATTTCTAATGGAACTTGGTATGTAGCTCCACCAACTCTTCTAGCTTTAACTTCAAGAACTGGCATGATGTTATTTAGTGCTTCTTCAAAAACTTCTAGTGGATCTCTTTGCTCTTTTTCTTTTACAATGTCAAATGCACCGTAAACTATTTTTTGAGCAACTGATTTTTTACCATCTAGCATAATATTGTTTACTAATTTTGTAACAACTTTACTATTATATACTGGATCTGGTAAAACTTCTCTTTTTGCTATATATCCTTTTCTTGGCACTATTCTTCCCTCCTTAATTTTATTTTGATACTAATTTAGTATCTAGGTACTCTGAAAAGTTTATCTTTTCCGTATAGTGCTATATATTCTAAATTTAAGTACCTTAAATTAGTAATTATTAGCACTAGTTTTTAATTTTCCTAAATTTTATTTTTTAGGTTTTTTTGCTCCGTATTTTGATCTACCTTGCATTCTGTCTTTAACACCTGCTGTATCTAATGTTCCTCTAATAATATGATATCTAACACCTGGAAGGTCTTTAACTCTTCCTCCTCTTATTAGAACAACACTGTGTTCTTGTAAGTTATGTCCTATTCCTGGGATATAAGATGTTACTTCATAACCATTAGAAAGTCTAACTCTGGCAACTTTTCTTAATGCTGAATTAGGTTTCTTTGGTGTTACAGTTTTAACTACTGTACAAACTCCTCTTTTTTGTGGTGCTCTATGGTTAGTTGTTCTGTTTTTCTTAGAATTGTAACCATGTTGCAATGCTGGAGCTGTTGATTTTGTTACTGATGTTTTTCTTCCTTTTCTTACTAATTGATTAATTGTTGGCACTTAAATTTCACCTCCTATATTTTATATATGCCTATTCGTGCATAATACACTAGCGTGAATTATTTTATCATCAAAAAGCAATACTGTCAATATTTCAGACAGTATTTGTATGTATTTTTTTCCAAAATATTGACAGTATTTTTATTTTAATATTCCTAAATAAATTTTCGGAACAATTTATACAACGAATAAGAGAGTGTATAAGGTTGCCCTTTGTACACTCCCCCCTCGTTATTCCTCAGCTTTCTTTTCGTTAGCTTCGGATTTTATTATTTGCTGTTTCTCTCCTTTAAAGTATACCCTTCTAGGCTTCTTCATCCAGTAGCCTACTGCCATACTCAAGAGAACTATAACAGCGTATCTAATCACCTCAAGCAAGGTGATTCCTCCGAACAAGACATCAGCGATGGCTTCCCATCCTTCTGCTTGCACCCCTGTAACAACTATCACCAAGATAATTGCCACAATTCCTAAGGCCATTCGGATAAGATACACACCTGCGCACTTGCGCTTTCTTTTGTGTGCATTAGGAGTTACCGCGGATTGACTGGCCTTTTCAGGCACTGTTGTAGATCTGTTGTTCATAAAAACAAACCTCCTTTAAATTTATACGTCTTAAAGACTATTTTATTATAACATATTTTCTAGAATTTGTAAATATTTATGTTTACTAGAAGGTATTCTACTATTTTTCTTATTTAAAAGCATTCGCGCATGGAAAAAGCGATGCAGGTTGCATCGCTTCTTCGGTTACACCTCCTATGAATTCTTGTTCCATTTGCTGACAGCACCTCTAATGAAGTAGCCAACCACAATGCCAATTACAAGAACAAAAAAGTCCTTTGGCTGAAGTTGAACAAAATCAGCAATCTTCCCGAAGAGCACCTGCGCACCGGCAGCAATCCATTCCCATGCTTTGAGAAGGTTGATTTCGATAGCACCAGATACAATTAGGATAAGAACTAACACGATAATTAGGATCGTTACAACAACCCGTCCAAGTTTTAGTTTCATAAGTGTAATCCTCCTGTTATTTATATTAATGTACTTATCATTATACCACGTTATGTAAAACAAGTCAAATTTAATTTTCTTGATATTTTCAACGCTTTACCAGATTTACATAAAAAGTTGTTGACATTATTTCCCTTTTTTAGTATAATTAATTTAGCGTGTAAGCACACAAGAGAGGAGGATATCTTAGTAACAAACTAAGATAAACATAATTATGGAAATGAAAGAAAAAAAATTTTTAACCAAAGAAGAGCTAAAGAATATGTCTATAGAAGATATAGCTACTTACAAAATTACATTAGAACAACTTTCTTATGACATAGACGAATTAATAAAAAAATGTGATGAACTATTGTCAAAATAAAAAAATTAAGAGAGGATGGTGAAGCCTCACATAGAGGCGATATTTATGGCAGATACTAAAGTTGAATTTTCACAATTAAGCAAACTATATTCTGAAGCTAAATTAAAGTACCCTTACTTAGCTTATGATATTGAGCAACTACATGAAACTGAACAAAAAATATATGAATATAGTGTGCAAATACAAGATTTAGAAGCACAAAAATTAGATACAAATTTTAATTCTTTATTAAATTCTGGTGTATCAAATCAAAATAAAACTGTTATTGATGATAAAATAAAAAAATTAAGAGATGAAATATCAGTATTACAAGGAAGTACTTTATTCCAGAGGAAAAATGAACTAGAAACTGCTTCTAACGAATTAGATTCATATCTAAAAGAAGTTAATACTAATTTAGATTTTCAAAGAGCTTTAAGAGAAGCTTTAGTTGAGCGTTATGAATCTCATATAGATTCTCAAGAAAAAAGCATGGTAGTTCCAAAGAAAACTCTTGCAATTATCTCTAGATTAGAAAATTTAGCCAAAAATGATCCAGAATTACAAGTTATTTTAAATATAGATAAAGATAAACAAGAACTTAGTTTTTATGAAAATGTCATCGCTCAACAGAAAAGTATAAAATCTAAAGATCCAAAAGAGCAAGCAGAAAGAGATGCAGGAATAAAATTTTTAGAGCGTCAAAAAGCGGATTATAGAAAGGGCATAAAAAATAAAGGTTTTAAATTATGTAAATATATAGATGAACACAGAAAAGAACTTGGAATTCCTAGCCACGAGAAAATTGATTTTAATGATAGTACTTCACCTTTGTACTTTATTTCAGAAGTTACATGGGCAGACTCTCCATTAACTTTAAGTGCTACAAAAGAATTATTTACAGATGCTATAAACAGAACTGAAAAGAATATCGAATCTACGAAACAATGTTTAACTATTGCAAATAAAGAAATTTTGGAGCTTAAAAACAAAAGAGAAGAAGAACTTCAAGACTTATCTCTTTATCCAAAAAAAGGTATATTGTCTACTTTAGGAAGAATAGCAAAAGGTACAATTACAGGAATTAAAAATTTCTTTTATGGAAACAAGCATCCTTTTAAGGGAGTATATAAAAAGCCCCCTATGCCTAAAGCTCCATCAAGATCATCTGTAGTCGATACAAATAATAATTTCTTAGATGCATATAAAACTGAAATTGGACAAGATGTAATCGAGCAAATACTACAAAACCATAAAAAGCAAGTTGAAGAACAAAGGCAATCTGGTTCAAGACAAAATAATTCGCAAGACGGGCGAACATTATAATATTACAAGTAAATACAAAAAGAAGTAGGTTAACCTACTTCTTTTTGTATTTGCTCTTTTAATTTATTAAGCCCTCTATCTGCTAATATCGTATATTTTTCCTTTTTATCTTTTATTCTTTTTTCTAATCCTGGAACTATTCCAAAATTAGCATTCATTGGTTGAAATTTTTCATTTGGAGTAGAAATATAATTTGCTAAAGCTCCGGTCATAGTTTCGATAGGTAAAATAAATTCTTTTTTTCCGTTAAATTCATTTGCAGCATTTATACCTGCCATAAGACCAGAAGAAATTGATTCTACATATCCTTCAACCCCTGTAATTTGACCCGCAAAATATAAGTTTTTTATATTCTTCATTTTATATGTATTAGTTAATAAATGACTCGAATCTATAAAAGTATTTCTGTGCATTACACCATATTTTACAAACTCAGCATTTTCCAATCCGGGTATCATAGAAAACACTCGTTTTTGTTCCCCATATTTTAAATTAGTTTGAAATCCAACTAAGTTAAATATATTTCCTTCTGTATCATCTTGCCTTAATTGAACCAACGCATATGGTCTTTTTCCTGTTCTTGGATCAGTAAAACCAACTGGCTTTAATGGGCCAAATCTTAATGTATCTTCTCCTCTTTTTGCCATAATTTCTATTGGCATACATCCTTCAAATATCTCTCTTTTTTCAAAATGATGAAGTTCTACTACTTCTGCATCTATTAAATTCTTATAAAAGTTCTCATATTCTTCTTTATTCATAGGTAGATTTATATAATTTTGCTTTTCTTTTGTATTTTTTAGTCTTTCTTTCCACTCTTCTATTTCTTCATCTTTTTCTCTTTCCTGCTCATATCTGTCTCCCCAAAAAGCAATATCAAAATTAATACTATCTTTTGTAACTATTGGAGCAGCTGCATCATAGAAATACAACTTATCTTGTGCTGTTATCTTAGAAATATTCTTAGCTAGTTCATCAGCTGTTAAAGGCCCTGTCGCAACAATCGTAATTGCCTCTTCTATTAATTTTTCTAAATCTACTACTTCTTCATTTATTACTTCTATATTCGGGTTGCTTTTAATAGCTTCTGTAACTTTCTTTGCAAATATTTCCCTGTCAACAGCTAATGCCTGACCTGCTGGAACAGCGGTATTATCTGCTATTTTTATAAGCAATGAATCCATAGCCCTTAATTCTTCTTTTAGCAATCCACAAGCATTTGTATGTAGATTTGATTTAAAAGAATTACTGCACACAATTTCTGCTAAATTTTGGTTTGAATGTGCTGGTGAATATTTATTTGGCTTCATTTCATATAACTTAACTTTAATTCCTCTTTTTGCGATTTGATATGCAGCCTCTGTTCCTGCTAATCCTCCACCTATTACATTTATATAATCTTTCATCATTTTCCTTTCCAAACACAATATGTGTAAGACAAAAGCTTACACATATTAGTTTAATTAAATAATTCCATAATATCGTCTTTATTAAGTTTATTAATAAAGGTAGTTTGAGTACTAAGCATATTATCTATAAGTTTAGATTTCTTTTCTTGTAGTTCATAAATCTTTTCTTCTATAGAATTTTTTGTGATAAGTTTATAAACTTGTACATTATTCTTTTGACCAATTCTATAAGCTCTATCTGTTGCTTGATTTTCGGCAGACATATTCCACCATGGATCATAATGAATAACCATATCTGCACCAATCAAATTTAATCCTGTTCCTCCTGCTTTAAGAGATATCAAAAATACTTTTACATCAGGATTATTGTTAAAATCATTTACTAATTTTACTCTTTCGTCAACTTTTGTTTGACCTGTTAATTTATAATAGCTAATTCCTTCTTTTGCCAAATTTCCTTCTATTATATTAAGCATAGATGTATACCCAGAAAAAATTAGAATCTTATGTTTTCCTGCAATAGCATCTTTAACGATCTCTATGCATTGTGTTAATTTGCTACTCTCACCCATATAATTTTCTAAAAATAATGATGGATGGCAACATATTTGTCTTAATCTAGTTAATAATGCCAAAATTTTAATTTGAGATTTTTCGAATCCATTTCCTTCGATTTCAGTCATTGCTTCTTTTTTAGCCTGCGCTAGATATGATAAATAAATCTCTAGTTGTTCCCCTTGCATTTCATTATTTAATACAGTTATGCTCTTTTCTGGTAATTCTTTTAGTACATCTTTCTTTACTCTACGAAGTACAAAAGGTTCTATCATCATTTTTAATTTTTCCATAGCCTCTTGGTCATTATCCCTCATTATTGGTATTTCGTATAATTGTTTGAACTTTTTATATGTAAATAGATAACCTGGCATTATATAGTCAAATATTGACCATAACTCTGCCAAAGAATTTTCTATTGGTGTTCCTGTTAGTGCATATTTTGTTTGTGCATTTATCGTTTTTAAAGATTTCGCATTTTGAGTGTTACTATTTTTTATATATTGCGCTTCATCTGCAATTTGGAATTTAAATAAGATGTCTTCCCTTCTATATATTTCCATATCTCTTTTTAATAAGTCATAAGATGTAATAACTAAATCAAATTCTGGAATTTGCTTTATTTGTTTTTCTCTTTCTTCCGAAGTCCCTCTAATAACTAAAACTTTTATATCTTTCGCGAATTTTTCTATTTCACTTTTCCAATTTAATGCCAACGAACTTGGTGTTATTACTATTGATGGCAATTTTACTTTTGCATTCGCCTTATAATCTAATAATAGTGAAATTAATTGAACAGTTTTACCAAGCCCCATATCATCTGCTAAAATACCACCTAGTCTGTAATCATCTAATATTTTTAGCCATTTATATCCTACCTTTTGGTAATATCTTAATGTACAATTTAATCCTGCTGGAGGAGTTATTTCATCATCATATTCACGTTCGTCAATATTATTTACAATCTCTTTATATTCTTTGTCTTTTTGGATTTCTACATTTTTAACATTTTCTAATAATTTATTTAAATATAAAGACCTATATACAGGAACTCTTATTTTTCCTTTTTCTAAATCTTTATAATCTATTTCCATTCCATATTCTAAACTGTTTAAAAATTTTATATCATCATTTTGCTCTAAATCTAAAAAACTACCATCTTTTAGTCTATGATATTTTTTCTTTAAGTTGTATTTTGCTAAAATTTCTTTTAGTTCGCTTCTATCAAAATCTAAGCCTGTTAAATCTATATTAAGTAAGTTATTTTCGATTTTAACACCTACTGTTCCAAGTTTTGGCTGTCTTATCTCTTTTGTTTTAAAATTATCAGTTACTAATACTTCATATTTTTCTGTATAGTTATTTATATCTTGTGATAAAAATTTATATATTGCATCATCTGTTACTAATACAAATCTCTTATTGGCTGAGTCCAATAAAAATCCTGTTTTTCTACACATATTTAGACAATTAGATTCTTGAATTACATTTCTTGCAACCTTTGGTATATTATCTAAATCCAATGGATTAAATTGTATATCACCATATATAAATTTTAACTCTGCAATAATGTAATTATTTTTATCAAAATCTAAAAACATTTTTACATCTAAATCTTTTGGTATATAGTCTTTTAGTTTTTCAGTGTCTATGTTTGAAGTATCAATATATTCTCTCATCTTTGGTAAAACTAGTGAGAAGAAATCTGGTAATTCTTTTTTATTAAATCTTATTTCTCTAATAAAATTCTTTTTATATATTTCAAGTAATTTTATTACAGTATTTTTATAATTCTTATCACATCTATAAATATATTCATCTAAAATAATATAAATATATTCTTTTCCTTCTAATACGTGATATTCGAAAACATCTTCTTTTTGTGTTAAAGCAAATTCACCATCTGCCACTTCTGTTAGCTTGAATTTTATATTTGGAATTCCTGGAATAAAAGATATCTTCCCTTTTTCGCCATCTTGAACTATCTCTAATTTTTTGCCTTTTACAATCTCGAAAAATTCATCTATTCCAGTATTACTTAAAATTATACAATTATCACTTAATACTTTCCCATAATATCTATATCCTGCATTTCCACTACTATTGACATATTTTATAACTTCGGCATGTTTTAAAACAAAGTCCAGTATAGGTAAACTTTCTTTGGCAAAATTTTCCCTTGTATGGATAAATTCTAATTTATTTCCATATTTTAAATTTTCTTTATTTAGCATACTTGTATAAAAATCTGATAAACTTTTTATTTTGTAAAATTTATCTATACCTAATTTAAATTCTACCTTCATTTCTTTATAATAACTATCAAAAATTATACTAGGCACTATTTTTATATTTTTTCTTTCTTTTATTACTTCTTCTTCCTCATCAATGGTCTCTACTTCGGTATTATAAAAAGCTGTAATCATTTGCTTAAAACCACGATGATCCATCTTTGTGTTTGTTTCGTGCTTTTTTACCGGCTGATTTGCATATAATTCTTCGTATATAGAATTGTCAATAAACTCTATAAACATCGCTAAAATATGCTTACAAGTACAATAATTTTGAGTGTTATCTGGACATGAGCATTTTATATCTTTAATCTCCCCTTCTTCTATTTTTGCATATACGTTATATGTTCCATTGCTTCCTTTTACAGTTGCAGCTAGCTCAAAATTATTTTTATTCTCATAATTTACATTAGTTATAGTTACTCTCTTGTCTTTTACATATTCTAATGCCTTTTGATATCTCGTATCTCCTGCATTTTCATATAATTCAGTTATTATCTCATTATTTACTAACATTTTTTGCTCCTACCACACATTTATTTTCAGTTTATTATTATATAATATTTTACGCATTTTCACAAGTGCTACAAATACTTTTATATAATTTTTTTATGCAAAAAAAGAACTATACCATAACTGATATAGTTCTTAAATTTATAGCTATTTTTCTGCTTTTTTCGGTTTTGTCCAAGATATATAATCACATTTATCTGGATTGTTCTCGCATATATAAAATGTTCTTCTATTTTTAGTCTTCCTTATTTGTACTTTTCCACCACACTTTGGGCATGGTTCTTCTATAGTTTCTATATATGGTTTTACATTTTTACATTCTGGATATCCAGGACATGCCAAGAACTTTCCATATCTACCATATTTTACGACCATCATCCTACCACATTTTTCGCAAGGTACATCAGATACCTCTTCTTCTAATTCTACATGTTCTAATTCTTTCTCTACTTTTTCCAATTCTTTTTCGAAAGGTCCATAGAACTCAGAAATCATCTGTTTCCAGTTTTCTTTTCCATCTGCAATTTCGTCAAATTCATTTTCTATCTCTGCTGTAAATTCTACATTTATAATGTCTGGAAAATTCTCTGTTAATAATTTATTTACTACTTTACCAAGTTCTGTTGGTACCAATTGTTTTGCCTCTTTTTCTATATAATGTCTTGCTAATATAGTTGTTATTGTTGGTGAATATGTACTTGGTCTACCAATATCTTTTTCCTCTAAGGCTTTTACTAGACTTGCTTCTGTATACCTTGGTGGTGGTTCTGTGAAGCTTTGTTTTGATTCTATTTTTTCTTTTTTTACTTCTTGAGCAACTTCTAATAGTGGAATTTGTCCAATTTCATCTTCTTTCTCATCTGTTCCTTCTACATATAAAGTCATAAAACCTTTAAATTTAATTGATTGCCCATTAGCTTTAAAATTATATTCGTTTGCATCTATCGTTACTGCTAACGTATCAAATATTGCAGATTTCATTTGGCTTGCTAAAAATCTATTATAAATTAATCTGTAAAGTTTATACTGATCATTCGTTAAAGAATCTTTAATTTGTTCTGGTTTAATATCTATATATGTTGGTCTAATAGCTTCGTGTGCATCTTGTGCATCTGCTTTTGTTTTGTAATACCTATTCTCGTAATATTCGCTTCCATATGTTGCCTCTACGACCTCTTTTGCAACTTTCCTTGCTTCTTCAGAAATTCTTGTAGAATCTGTTCTCATGTAAGTAATTAAACCAACTGTTCCTTTTTCTGGTATTTTTACTCCCTCATAAAGAGTTTGTGCAACAGACATAGTCTTTTTTAAACTAAAATTAAGTTTTCTAGATGCCTCTTGTTGCATTGTACTTGTTGTAAAAGGAGGTGCTGGATTTCTTTTTCTTTCACCTTTTTTTACATCTTTTACAATAAACTTTGCATCCTTAATGTTAGCTAGAATTTCATCTACTTCTTCTTTACTATGTATTTCTAATTTTTTATTATTTTTACCAACTAATTTGGCTTCAAATTCTTTTTTAGACTTTTCGTCTAATAATTTTGCAATTATATTCCAATACTCTTCTGGTATAAAATCTTCTATTTCTTTTTCTCTATCTACAATTAGTTTAACAGCAACAGATTGAACTCTTCCTGCTGATAATCCTTTTCTTACCTTTTTCCATAATACTGGACTTATCTTATATCCTACAATTCTATCTAATACACGCCTAGCTTGTTGTGCATTAACTAAATTTATATCTATTTGCCTTGGCTCTTTTATAGCTTTTTGCACAGCTGTTTTAGTTATTTCGTTAAAAGTTACTCTTGATTTGCTATCCTCTGGAATATCTAAAATATGTGCTAAATGCCAGGCAATTGCTTCCCCCTCACGGTCGGGGTCAGTTGCCAAATATACTTTTTTAGCTGATTTTGCATCTTTTTTTAATGATTTTATTAAATCTCCTTTTCCTCTTATGTTTATGTATTCTGGTTCAAAGTTATTCTCTATATTAACTCCTAACTTTGATTTAGGTAAATCTCTAATATGTCCCATTGATGCAACAACTTTAGTTTTTCCTCCTAAAAACTTTTTTATTGTATTTGCTTTTGCTGGTGATTCTACTATTATTAATTTATCTGCCATTTTCTTCTCCTTTTTAGTTACAGAATATGTGTTCTGTAATCTTTAATACTATAGTATTTTAGTTCATATATTTGTTTTTTTCAAGTACTTTTTAGCATTTAACTAAATCTTCTATTACATCTTCTAATATAACAGGGGTTACTTCATTTCTTTTTAGTATATCTAATATTGAATTTTCTATCTTTTCATCATTTGTTAATTTATCTATAGAGGCTTTTTCTACCTTTATTTCTTCATTTATATATGCTGTTTTTACTACCTCTATTCCAAATATATCATTCTTACTTTTTAAATCTTTTATCTTATAATATTCTAATTTTATTGGATATAATATTCCTTCCTTTCTTAAATTTTCTTTGTTCATAAACATTCCGCCAAAAAAAGTTTTCATTTGATTCCTCCTATATTTTTTATGTATTTACTACTATATACTCTTGTAATAGAGTCTGCAATATAAATCGAATGTCACTTTTTTTGCCTTTTCGACAACTATTTTATTTCTTAAAATGAACTTTGTCGAAATATTTTTTATTATATATTTTTATGTTTTTTTCGTTTATCAACTTATGTCGAAAAAAATCTTTTTAGGTAGATTTTCCTAAAAAGATTTTTAATTTATTTTTATATCTTTCATAAAAAATATTATCATTAGCTTCCTTTTTCAAAATCACAATACAGATTTTTGGGCAGGAAAAAAGGAACATCCCCAAATCCCTGTGTAAATTTCTTATCCTTGCATCATGGCATTAAATGCCATATTAATTTTATCTTTATTATCTTTCATTTGTACTGCAAATTCAAAAATTTGATTATATAAATTTCCTATTGATTTGTCTACTTCGTCTGTTAAACGTTCTATATGGTTTTCTGATGGCTTTAATACATAGTTTTCGAAGTTTTTCTTTCTATTTAAATTCTTTATCAATTTATTAAAGAATTCTAAAATTCTGTTCTTCTCTTTTTTTGCCACATTTACATTCTCTTCGATTTTTATTTTTTCTGAAAAATCAGCAATTTGCTCTATACAAGCTTCCAATCTACTATTGCATTCATTTACAATGGTCTCATAATTTAATTTCTTTTGAATAGAAGCATTAATTTTATTTGTATAATAATGTATTTTTTCTGCATCATTTTCTTCTATAGCTTTTTCTAAATTTTGTTTGTTAATACTAATATTAGTTACAACAATTATCTCTGACTGTACTGCAGTTGCTAATTCTCTTTGAATATTTATATATCTTGTGCTACAAACATCAAATAACTTGTCCAATTGTTTTTTATACTGTGTTACTAAATCATCAATTTCTAATTGATATTTTTCTAATGTATTATAATAATTTGCTTGAATATATAGTCTATCTTTAAATTCTGTTAATCTTATTTCTTTGCTATTAGCTAATGAATTTTCGAATAGTACTGCTAAATTCATTTGTTTTTGGTTTTCTATTTCTACAAGTTCTTGTAAATCTTGTTTGAAGTCCTCTTTCGTAATATTAGGCATTATCTTTCACCACCCTTATCAAAAATCTTATCTCCTGCATGTCTTATTCCATTTCCTATAGAATCTAATACAGGATCTGCAATTGTTTTTTGCATTGTATCTTTAGTCATTTCAATTGATGATTTAACTGAATCCATAACAGATTTGTTTTTATTAAAAATACAATTATCGATAACTAAATCTTTAAACAATTTTGCAGTAATTATAGCTGGTCCAAAAAGATACATTGCACCAATAGTCATTCCTATCCCTGCTACTTGCTTTACAGGTTTACTCTTTACTACATTTCCTAATAATGCTAAAGAATTTCTTCCTATAAATTTTCCACCTTTTTCGAATCCTTTTAATGAATATTTTCCTACTGTTTTAGCTCCTTTTATTGCAACACTACCTACACTCATTATATCTTCCTCCTAATACAATCTAAATACTCCTCAATATGTTCGTCTATTCTATTTTGTATTTCGGTTTCTTGTGATGTTAAAGAATTAACTTCTTGTTTTATAAAATTTGTGTCTACCGAAGAAATTTCTTGTAATTTTCCTCCTAAAAATACCCCGTTCATGTTGCAACCCTCCTTTTATCTTTTGTTAATTAATTTTTCTACTTCATTATATATTTTATTTTCTACATCTTTCATAACTATCTTTTTAGCATTATTACCCATTTCTTTTAGCTTCTCTTTATCACTTATAGTTTCTTCTATCATTTTATTAAGTGATTCTCCATTTATTTCATTATCATGGATTATTTTAGCAGCTCCTTCATTTACTAAAACTTTCGCATTATATTCTTGATGGTTTTCTGCTGCAAATGATAATGGTACAAATATGGCTGGACGTCCTGAAATTGATACTTCTGTTATAGTCATCGCACCACTTCTACAAACAATTAAGTCTGCTACTGCCATCGCTCTTTGCATATCATATATATATGGTACCACATTTACATTTTCTATTTGGGTTATATCTATATTTTTCTTAGCCAAATTTTCTTTTATTATATCGTATTGGCTTTGACCTACTGACCATAAAATTTGATAGTCTTTATTTAATTTTTTCTCTATTATTTCTTCTAATGCATTATTTATAGGTCTTGCTCCCTGACTTCCACCAAACACTAAAATTAAAGTTTTATCTTTTTGTAACTTGTTTTCTTTTAAGAATTCTTCTTTCTCTTTTTCGCTATATTGTATTTCTTTAAATTTTGTAGGTGTTCCTGTTAAAACTATATTTTTTGCATCATGAATTTTAGCTCTTGCATCTTCAAACCCAATCAAAATTGTATCCACTTTTTTAGCTAATAATTTTACTGTAACACCTGGAAAAGCATTGCTTTCATGTAACATTGTAGGAATCTTTTGTTTTGCTGCTGCTAAAAGCACTGGCCCACAAATAAATCCACCTGTTCCTATTACAATATCTGGCTTTTCCTCTTTTAAAATTTTTTTAGCTTCTCCATAACCTTTTAAAGTTTTTAGCATTTTCTTAAAATTATCTATAGAAATTTTTCTTACGATTCCATAAGCTTCAATCGTTCTTAATTTATAACCTGCTCTTGGAACTAAATCATTTTCTAGACCTCTTTTTGTTCCAATAAAAATTATTTCTGCATCTTTATTCTCTTCTTTTATTTTATTTGCTATTGCAATACCTGGATTTATATGTCCACCTGTTTGTGATGCTGCTATTATTACTTTCATATTATTACCCTTTCTATTATCTCATATTAAATCTTTGAGCCTGCTCGTGATATATTAAGCAATATACCTACTGAACACAATAATATTAATAATGAAGTTACACCATAGCTAAAGAATGGTAATGGCATTCCAGTTACTGGCATAGATGATGTTACAACCGCTATGTTTATTATCGCTTGTAAGCCTATTAAAGATGTAATTCCTACTGCTACTAAACTTCCAAACATATCCGGAGCTTTCATTGCTGCAAGAACACCTCTCCATATAAATATTCCAAATAAAGCAATAACTATTGCACAACCAACAAATCCTAACTCTTCTGCCAAAACTGCAAATATAAAATCTGTATGTGGTTCTGATATATATAAGTATTTTTGTTTACTTTGACCTAATCCAACTCCAAACAATCCACCTGAACCTATTGCATATAGACTCTGTATTACTTGCCAACCATCACCTTGTTTATCTGCCCAAGGGTTTAAAAATGATGTTATTCTCGCAATTCTAAATGCACCTTTACTAGTAAACTTTGCCATAGCATATAACCCTGCAACACCTGCTACTGCTGTAGCACTTCCGACAGTTGCAAAATACATTGGTCTTACACCTGCCATAAGCATCATTATTCCAACAACTAATACTATTATAATTGTAGCACTTAAGTGATCTTGGACTAATATTAGAATTAACACTATTGGGACTAAATATAATAGTGGTTTAATGAAACCTTTTTTAAAGTCCCTTAATTCATCTTTATGGTCTGATAAATAGCTCGCGTAAAATATAATTAATCCTATTTTGGCAAGTTCTGATGGTTGGAATTGTACCCCTAAATTTATCCATCTTCTCGCCCCACCAGCCTCAACACCTATTTTAGGTATTACTACCATTAGTAGCAATATTATTGAACCAATATATGCAATCTTATAAAATTTTTTCCAAAACCTATAATCAATTTTAGAAATAAATAGCATTGCGATAACACCAACTATGGCAAAACCTGCTTGTTTTCTAAAATATGAATAACTATCATCTCCTGTTTCTGCAAGAGATGTAGGTGAACTTGCTGAAAGTACCATTATTAGACCTAGAGATAATAATAATATAACAGTTATTAATAAGATAAAATCCAGTTGATTATTTGCAAATTTCGAAAATTTTCTTACTTTTTTATTTTTAGCCATTCTTATCTCCTTTATTAGATAATATTCAATCCAACTACACAAAGGATTAATGTAATTAAACTAAATACTGTTACAATTTTATTCTCACTCCATCCAGATAATTCAAAATGATGATGAATTGGTGTCATCTTGAAAATTCTTTTTCCTGTTTTTTTATAATATGTAACTTGAATCATTACAGAAAGTGTCTCTAATACTGGAATTAATGCGATAACAATTAATAATAATGGCATTTTAAGAACAAGCGCCATTGCAGCAATTACACCACCTAGCATTAAAGAACCGGTATCCCCCATAAACATTTTCGCAGGATGTAAATTAAATATTAAAAATGCTAAATTACATCCACATACTATTGTTCCAAATATAATAATTTCTTTTACATCAAAGATAACTCCTATTACTGTTAAACATGCAACTATAATTGTTGTTACACTTGTAGCTAGCCCATCTATACCATCTGTTAAGTTAACAGCATTTGTAGTAGCAAGCATTACTATAATTGCAAAAGGTATATAAATCCAAACAGGAATATTTACAAAAGTTTTTATTATTGGAATGTAAATATCTGTTCCTATATTTAATACATTTAATAAATACAATACAAAACATACAGAAATTACTAACAATCCTAACATTTTATATGTTGGTTTTAATCCATCTGTATTTTTTAATACCATTTTTTTAAAATCATCTATAAATCCAACTATTCCAAAGCCCAATGTTGCAAACAATAAAGGAATTATCCTTTTTACAATATCTGCTTTGTCATCCATATAATAAATTAGCATAACACCTATACTTAACAATGTAATTGCTATTATAGATATAATTCCTCCCATCGTTGGAGTTCCTTTTTTAGACAAATGTGACTTTGGACCTTCTGTTCTTTCTTGTTGGCTTACTTTTAATCTTCTTAATATTGGTAAAATAATTATTCCTAGTATTAGGGCTACGCCAAAGGCTACCAATAATATTTTTATCTGCAAATTCATTTAATCTCTCACCCTTACTTTTTCTTTTTTGTGCTCTTTTCTTCTTGTTTTTTCTTTAGCTCATCTGTAATTTCTATTACTATTTTTTTCTCGTTAAATTCATTTTTCTTTCCTTTTACTTCTTGGTACATTTCATGACCTTTTCCTGCTATTACTACAATATCTAATTTATTTGCCATCTCTATTGCAGTTTTTATAGCTTCTTTTCTATCTTCTATAACTTTATAATTTGCTTTAGTTTTCTTAATACCTTCTTCTATTTCTTTTATAATTTCTAAAGGTTCTTCATCTCTTGGATTGTCTGATGTAATAATAGTATAATCACTTATTCTTCCTGCAATCTCTCCCATTAGAGGTCTTTTATTTTTATCGCGATTACCACCACAACCAAATACGCAAATTACTCTTCCTCTTGTATATGATTTTACAGCATTTAAAATGCTTTCTAAGCTTTCTGGAGAATGAGCATAATCTATCATTATAGGAATTTCTAGTTTATTGTCTATCATTTCTGATCTTCCTGGTACTCTAACTTCTACCAAACCTTCTTTTATCATATCAGCATCACAGCCAAATTGTAAGGCAACAGCGATAGCTGCCAAAGAATTATATACACTAAATCTTCCTGGTATACATGCTTTTACTCTTTCATTTCTTTCTCCTATTTTTACTCTAAAATCTACATATGAGTTTGTTATTGTGATATCTTTAGCTAATATCTTAGAATAATTATCTATACCATATGTTATATATTCTGGTCCTGGTACTAATTTAGGAAGTTTTATAGCATATAAATCATCTGCATTTATATATGCTCTTTTACACATAGTAAATAATTTGCATTTTGTCTCGAAATATTCTTTCATATCTGCATGTTCTTTTTCGCTTATGTGTTCTTCTGATAAATTTGTAAAGATTCCTATATTGAAATCTGACCCATATACTCTATTTAATTTTAAACTTTGTGATGATACTTCCATAACTACAACATCACATTTAGCTTCTGCCATTTTTGCAAATAGTTCTTGTAATTCTAAGCTTTCTGGTGTTGTTCTTTCACTATCTCCTAAATCTTCTGCACCAATATAGTTGTGGATTGTTCCTATTAATCCAACTTTTAATCCCTTTTTTTCTAACATAGATTTTATCATATATGTAGTTGTTGTTTTACCTTTTGTTCCTGTTACACCTATTAATTGGAATTTTCTAGATGGATTGTCATAATAATTGCAAGCAATTTGAGCCATCGCAAGCCTTGCATCTGGAACAACTAATAAAGTTGTATCATCTTTTATTTTTAGTTCTTTTAAATTTGTTCCTTCTTCTACTAATACTGCTTTTGCTCCTTTTTCTACTGCTTCTCCTACATAATCTGCTCCATCTGTTTCATACCCTTTTATAGAAATAAATAAGTCCCCATTTTCTACTTTTCTAGAGTCATTTTTTACAGAATTTATTTCTATATCAATGTCTCCTTTAGCTTTTATACCTTCAATACCTGCTAATATATTTTTAAGGTTCATAAAATATACCTCCATTTTTATACAATTTTACGAATACATTATATAGCAACTAATTTTATATATCAATATAAACTTTTGTTTCTTTTGTTATTTTTATTCCTGGTTTTGGAATTTGTTCTTTTACATAAGTCTCGTTTTCATTGATTTCTTCGGTTAAATTATTTATCTCTAGCTCTAATCCTAATTCTTTTAAAATTTCTCTGGCTTCTTTCACTGTTTTATTTCTTATTTCAGCCATTTCTACTTCTTCTTTTTCTTCCTCTTCTGTTTCTTTATCTTGCTTAAGTTCTAGATATGGCAATACTTCTCCTAATATTTGCCCTCCTACAGGTGCTGCAACACCTCCTCCTTGGTGTCCCCCTTCTCCTGTTGGATTATATAAAGTAACTAAAATTACAACTTGTGGGTCAGAAATTGGTGCTACTCCCATAAATGAAGTTACATATTTATTTGTATTAACTCCGTCTTCTGATGTTCCTGTTTTACCACCAACTAAATATCCTTGTACCTGTGCGTTTCTTCCTGTTCCATCTTCGACTACAGATTGCATCATACTAAGCACACTATTTGCTGTTTCTTCTGATATTACTCTATCTCCTTTTTTTACTTCTACTTCTTGTTTTTCTCCTGTTTCGGAATCAATTATTTCTTTAACTACTCTAGGTTCTATATATTCTCCACCATTAGCTATACTAGAAACTGCAGTTACCATCTGCAATGGTGTTACCTCAAATCTTTGACCAAAACTTATTGTTGCTAATTCTACTGGTCCGACTTTATCTTTTTCTAAAAATATTCCTTTAGCTTCTCCTGGCAAGTCAATTCCTATTTTCTTAAAAAATCCAAATTTTTCTAAGTAATCATAATATTTATCTTTACCTATTTTTTGCCCTAATGCAATAAATACAGGGTTGCATGAATTCATAAGAGCTTGCCTTAAACTCTGGGTTCCATGTGGTCTATAATATCTCCAACATTTTATTCTAACACCTGCAATCTCTATTCCACCACCACAATTAAATTCTCCTTCTTTATCGGTAGTTGTTATTCCCTCTTCTAATGCTGCAGAAGAAGTTATTAATTTAAAAGTAGAACCTGGTTCATATGTATCTGCAATTGCTTTATTTCTCCATTTAGCTTGTAACTGTTTATTCTTTTCACTACTATCCATATTTTCACTATTTTCTAATTCGTATGGATTATTCAAATCATAGTTTGGATATGTAGCCATCGCTAAAATATCCCCATTGTTTGGATTCATAATAATTACATTTCCACCATCTGTACATTCATTATCTATACATGCATTTTCAAGATATTTTTCTGCAATTGATTGAATAGTTAAATCTATAGTTAGGACTAAATCTTTTCCTTTCTCTGCTGCAACATATGTTTCTTCTAATTGCTGCATATCTCCACCTTTTGCATCTGTTAGTTTTTCTATCTGCCCACTTTTTCCTTTTAAAATATCATCATATTTTGCTTCTATTCCGTCTAATCCTTGATTGTCACTTCCACAAAAGCCTATAACTTGTGATGCCACTGTGCTATATGGATAATACCTTTTAGTGTCTTCATCTATATTTATTCCAGCTTCTATATTATTATCTTTCATCCATTGTCTTAGTTCATTTGTTTTATCTTTCTCTACTTTTTTGGCAATAGTTTCGATAGAACTTCTTTTTTGGACTTTTTTTAATGTTTCTTCATAATCTAACTCTAATATATCTGACAATGCTTTACTTACCAATTCTTTTTTATCTTCTGGAATATTGGTAGAATTGACAGTGACAGTTTCTACCGTACTGCTTTGAGCAAGTATATTTTCTCCTGTAGCATCATATATTGTCCCTCTTTTTGAGGTTATCTTTCTATTCAATGTTTGTTGTTCATATGCCAGCTGTTTTAATTTATTCCCATCTACAAATTGAATAACAGCCAGTCTTACTATTAATAATATAAGTAATATTTCAGAAACAATTATAATCCATAACATCATTTTTTTACTTTTTATGCTAGATACAGTTTGCATTTTACACCTCTTACTAGTAAATTTCTTTTTACTATTCTATGTGCCAACAGCTTGTTTAAATAACAAAAATCCCCGAAAGAAAATTTCTACTTCTTTCGGGGACTATATTTTTATAATTTTTCTAATACTTTTGCTACTCCATCTTCGTCATTTGATGAAGTTATATATTTTACTTGTTTTTTTATATATTCTAATGCATTTCCCATTGCAACTGAATTTGGAGTTGTATTAAACATAGAAATATCATTTTCTCCATCTCCAATTGTTATAATTTCTTTTTCATCTAAATTTAAATATTGGCATATCATATGTACTGCTTTGCCTTTTGAGATAGTAGCAGAAGTTATATCACAATAATAGTTTTTATTTGGCTTTAATTCAGGATTTTTTAACTTTTTTGATTCGTTTACTATCTTTATATCATAAAATTTTTTTGCCAAATATCTTTTTAATTCCAACATTTTTTCAATATCAGGACTTGATACTACACATTGCACAATATTTTCGTTTTCTATAATATTTTCTAATTCTTGTATGGTTTTCTCTTTATCCTTTTCGTCTGGATATGCCGCCTTGTTTAAAACCATTTCTTCATTATAATTAAATTTTATCGTATATCCATTTTCGTGTGCATATTCTAATAATTGTTTTACTACTTTCTTTTTAATTGGTTCACTAAAAATTTCTTTTTTCTTTAATTCGTCATAACAAGAAGCTCCATTTGATGAGATAATATATGGGCTTGTCCCTATTTGCTTTTGATAATTTATTGCATCTTTCCTAGCCCTTCCAGAAGTTAATATTATCTTAATTCCCTTTTGTATACATCTTCTTATCTCATATTGTGTTTTCTCGCTTATTTCTCCTTTTGAATTTGTTAATGTCTCGTCAATATCTATAAATACCGCTTTTATCAATTTATATTTTCTCCTTTCAGTTTTTCTAATTATCTCCTATTCTACTTTAAATATAACTTGACAAAATCCAAGTCAAAATTTTCTTCATCTTTTTTGGCTGTATTTATAAACTCTTCCACCATCTCTTTGGTATATTTACTACTTTTCTTTTCATAGAATTTCTTTAGTGGTTTTTGCAAATCCATCATTACCTTTGTTGCTTTATTTACATTTTGCTCTTTCATTAATTTATCCATTTTTTCCATTTCATGGTCAAAGATTTTTTTACCTATTTTTGTATTTTTAAATTGCTCTAATGTATTTTCTACAGTTAAATCCTTTAAATCTATATATCTTGTAGGTATTTTATGTCCTAATATTTCTTCAAAATCAGTATCACTAACATCTTCGATATTTCCAGTCATATATATACTTGGAAATTCTTTATTTATAGTAGTTCCATCTATTTCCAAATTGGCTTTTAACACAATATCCTCTACATTTTTCCCTACATAGATATTATATGTTCCTTTTTCTATATTCCATTTATTTTGGTTTACATCATAATAAGCTAATTCATCTTTACTTATTTTTATCATTACTTCTTTTTCTTCTTCTGGCTCTAATTCAACTTTCTCAAATCCTTTTAATTCTTTCTTTGCTTTAAATATTTTTGAATTTTCTTGTCCAATATATACTTGTGCAATTTCTTTTCCTGCTACTTTTCCTGTATTTTTTATTTTGAGCCTTACAATAATATCTTCTTCATCTTCTTCTACATTTAAATTAGAATATTCAAAAGTCGTATAACTTAATCCATATCCAAATGGGAATAAAACATTCTTACTTATTTTGTCATAATATCTATACCCAACATAAATACTTTCCTTATATTCTACACTTGCTTCTGTTCCTGGATAATAATTGTAGCAAGGTGTATCTTCTAAACTTAATGGATATGTTTCTGCAAGTTTTCCACTAGGATTTACTTTTCCAGTTAAACAATTTACCATTGCCTCTGCCCCAGCTTCTCCACCTAGGTAACCTGTAATTATTGCTTGTACATCATCTTTCCATGACATTAAAATTGGTGAACCATTTGAAAGTACAATTACAACTTTTTTATTTACTTTGCAAATTTCTTCTATTAATTTATTTTGATTAGCTGGAATATCTAATGTAAATCTATCCATTCCTTCTGATTCAAAATTTTCTGTAAGTCCAACACATAGTATTACTAATTCACTATTCTTAGCTACTTTTATAGCTTCTTCTCTTAAAGTTACATCATTTTCGCTTTCTACCCTTTCATATCCTTGTGCATAACTACATTCTATACCTTGCTCTTTTAAACAATCTAATAAATTAGTCAATCTATATGGATTTATCGTAGAACTACCTGCACCTTGATATCTTGGTCTTTTAGCCATATCTCCTATAACTGCTACTTTTTTATTTTTTATTGGTAAAATATCTTCATCATTTTTTAATAAAACAATAGAATCTTCTGCTAATTTTCTTGCTATATTATGGTGTTCTTGTCTATTATATTCTTTTAAAGATTCTCTTTCTGCACCTTTAAATGCATATTCTAAAATTCTACTAACTACTTCATTTAGATATTCTTCTGATACTTTTTTATTTTTAACTGCCTCTATTATTTCTTCTACACCATTTCCTCTGCCACCAGGCATTTCTATTTCATTACCTGCAAGTAAGCCGGAAACTCTATCATTTTCTGCTCCCCAATCAGTTATAACTAAACCATTAAACTCCCATTCTTTTCTTAAGATATTCATTAGCTCTTGGTTTTCGTTACAATATGTTCCATTAAGTTTATTGTATGCGCTCATAATAGACCATGGCTTTGCTTCTTTTACAATCTTTTCAAAAGCTTTTAAATAAATCTCTCTTAAAGTTCTTTCATCTACAACTGCATTTATTGTTCTTCTTCTATTTTCTTGGTTATTTGCTGCAAAATGCTTTACACAAGCTCCTACCCCATTTGTTTGCAATCCTTTTACATATTCACTTGCTAATACTCCTGTTAAATATGGATCTTCTGAGAAATACTCAAAATTTCTTCCACATAATGGTGTCCTCTTTATATTTATTGCAGGTCCTAAAACAATATCTACATTCTCATAAGCTGCTTCTTCTCCTAAAGTATTTCCTAACATGTATGCAGTTTCTTTATTCCAACTGTTTCCTATTGTTGATGAAGCAGGAAAACAAGTTGAAATTTCACTTTCATTAATTCCTAAATTATCTGCTTTAGTTTTTTGCACTCTTAGTCCATGTGGTCCATCTGACATTGTAATACTTGGAATATTAAGCTTTTCTATAGCTTTACTATGCCAATAATCTCCTCCCACACATAAACTTGCTTTTTCTTCTAAAGTCATTTTATCTATTAATTCTTTATATTTCATAGCATACCTCCGTATTTTAGTTATACTAATATATCACAATTTATTCCATAATACAATTGACTAAATTGATTTTACATAATATAATGTATATATTAACCCTGTTGACAGAAAGGATGATCAGTATGGCGTCAACACCTTTATTTTCGATTATCATTCCAGTATATAATTCTGCAAAGACTATACGGGAATGTCTGGAAAGCATTATAACACAATCTTTTCCCGATTTTGAGGTAATCATCGTAAACGATGGTTCTACCGATGAAACCACGGAAATTGTGAAAAGTTTTTCAGAAAATGACCCCAGAATTAAGCTGTATAGCTTTCCTAATTCTGGAGTATCGGAAACTCGTAGACGTGGTATCTCTCTTGCAACTGGTGAATACATTCTCCAAGTTGATTCAGATGATACCATCAATTCGGAGTTGCTCGATCGGCTCGCAGAGGTAATCTGTAAATTTGGATTTCCCGAAATTATCAGATTCCAATGTGAACTCGTTGGTGACAACCCCGAAAAAGATCACCAACGATACAACTGTCATTCGAAATTGTATCGTGTTATGCCGGGTATGGAGGCCTTAAAGTTATGGTCCAAACCTGACAAAAAGTATGCATTGTATTGGCTTTTTGCTATAAAGAAATCAGTTTTTGCCGAACTGCTCTTTCTTCCACAGTTAAGATGCCACGAAGACCTTGCACTTATACCTTTGTTGATTGCAAAAGCTGCTACAGTTGTTGGTATTGACTATGTTGGATATAACTACACTTATGTGAGTGAGTCTAGCATTACCAACAAAGCAGACATCACATCAGAAAGAATACGTGCTATGGACTTCCTTGCTGCATATGATTACGCGATCGAAAACTTTCTGAAGATTGATAACATCGGTCCGAGTGATGTGTCTTTCTTCTTGAGAGATTTCGATGCAAGAAAAGAAGATAAGTATAATTCACTTTCAGCCCAGCTGAAAGAAGAGTTATACGATCTCTTCCACTAACCAAAAACCCTCTGCTATGCAACGCACAGCAGAGGGTTTTTGTTAGTATTTTATACCATAACTTGCAATTGGCCTTTTTTTAGGACCGCACGGCATACAAGTTTCTTTTAAAAACTCATACAACCTCACATAGAGCTTATCACTTTTTAGTGACTGCTCAAGACCAAACATTTTTACTCTTTTTAATGCTTGGTTCAAAGTGTTCTTGTCTAAAAGAACAAGTCCTTTCAAGCTTAAACACATTCTAGCAAGTTTTTCGGAATTAAATCCGATTTTCTCGCAAACAGCGTCGCTACTTATCTTTCCATCATACCATTCCTTAAAAAGTGGTATGTTCTCTTTTGGGTTCAAAACCTTTTCTGCCAATTTCCAGTTGATATCTTCCTCAGAACTCGCAAACCCCTGCTCCAAAATCCAAGTGCTCATAATTTCTTTTTCATCAAGTAGTAATTCTGCTATACCATATTCTTCCAAAGTTTTGTTTTCTTTACCAAACTTAAACTCCGGATGCATCATAAGCCACTTGTGGAGGTTGACATATAGCATAAGTTCTTGCTCACAAGTTACCCCAAGTTCAACGGTGTTACCATTTACCTGAGTTTCCCCATACTTATATACAGTAACTTTTCTCTTTTTGTAACCGTTAAAGACATCAAGAATTTCAAATTTACCTACGGGCATATTAGAGATACCTCCATTTTTATATGCAAGTACAGCCATTTCTAAATGTTTTGGAATCATATATTTTATCCCTGTCTTGCACATGAAAAATGAAGTTGACGATCTCCACGAATTAGGGAATAACTTTTTCTTTACGTCTTCTCTAATTCTTCCCAGTCTGCAGGAGTCTGGGCGATTAACTCCATCCAGTTCCGCAAACCTGTAGACAGCACGCTGGACATCTTTAGGATATGAATCAACAAATGATTTAATCATATCATAAAGAATTTCTCCGTCATTTAATTTTGACAGAAATGATTCATTCAGTAAAATCATTGATTCGGGGAAAATATACATATTGTTTACTTCCCGAGTAACATCAATTCCTCTTACTTTGCCATTTCCGTCTATCTCGTTATAGAACAGCTCTTGATTTCTAATTACAATAAACCAAAGTCTTATCCATTTTACTCTTTCTACGACGGACATTTCTTCCGGAGCATCAAGCTTTGATGCCATCTTGTTTGCTGCCTCTTCGAAGGATACAGAATAACTCATTGCGTTCTCAACTGAACGTATACCGTCCATATAATTCTGTATCAAATTATTTATCTTTGAACGCTTTTTTTCATCATACTCTTCCTCAGACAATCCATAAAATATGCACATCTTTTTATAGATACTAGGATTATCTTTTTGAATGAAGTCCTTCATAAATTTTTTAACTCTAATTGCAGAAATTTTACCAGCAACATCACCTGGTGCTAAGTTTTGATAGATAATCGCAAATGCCTTAGCATCGTTGTAGGAGAATTTATCACGATCTATAACTCTTTCAAGCAACCGCTCTACTTCACTTTCTCCCTCACTTTTTGCTAATGGAAATAACTTTTCTTTTGACATATTATTTGCCTCCTAAATTTTTTCTTTTGTTATGGCATAAAACTTTTGAATACTAAATTTGCCATACTTTTTTATTTTACCACATTATGTTAATTTTTTCAATATATCAAATATTTACTATATAAAAAACAAAAAATTAATCCACATTTCAAAATTTTAAAATTGAATGCGGATTAATTTCCTTTTATTTTTTCTATAATTTTTTCTAACCAACTTTTTTCTGTAGTCGTTGCTGTATTATCAGTTGAAGATTGCACATAATCTTTTTTTGGTAAACTTATATATATCTTTTGATCATTTGTAAGTTTTTGCATTCCCAATTTACTTTTTGCTTCTTCTTCTATTTTACTTAAATTAAGATTGCTTTCTATTGAAACTTGAGTTTGTTGGTTTTCCTTTTGTAGTGTTGCAAGTTCTGCTTTTAGTGATTTTACTTTATTAAAATCTTCTGTTATTAGGGAGTTTCTATAGCTAACGACTAATAGCATTGCAAAAATCAAAGCAATATATACAACAACTTTTTTCTTTAATACAACTGTAGCTCTTTTTTGTTTTGCTCTTTCTTTTGCTTCTTGTTTTATTTTCTCTTTTAATTCTCTTTCTCTTTGCAAGTCCTGACTTTTTTTAGATGTTCTGTTTGGTATAAAATCTGGTTCTAATTTTCTTGGACTTGTTTCATATTGGTACCTAGCCATTAGCCTTCACCTCCTCTTTCGTTATTTTCTTTCGAAAATTCTTAATTTAGCACTCTTGCTTCTTGAATTTTCCTCTTGTTCCTCCTTAGTAGCAATTATTGGTTTTTTATTTATAATTTTCCCATAAGATACTGCTCCACATACGCAATATGGCAAATCTTTTGGACATGTACATCTTCCTTCTGCCTCTATAAATGCTTTTTTAACCGCTCTATCTTCTAAAGAATGGAATGTTATAATACATAATCTTCCACCTTTGTTTAAACATTTTATACATTTTAAAACAGTATCATATAAAGGTTCTATCTCGTTATTTACCTCTATCCTGATTGCTTGAAATGTTCTTTTGGCAGGATGCCCATTATTTTGCTTTGATTTAGGAATAGAATTTTCTATTATTTTTACTAATTCTGCAGTCGTTTCTATTGATGCTTTTTTTCGCTCTATGCAAATATTTTTAGCTATATTTCTAGAGAATCTCTCTTCTCCATATTCATATATAATATTTGCTAATTTTTCTTCTGGATAATTATTAACCACATCTCTTGCAGTTAGTTCTTGTGTTTTATCCATTCTCATATCTAATTTATTCTCTCCTAAATAACTAAATCCTCTATTTCGTTCATCTAATTGATATGAGGAAACACCTAAATCCAGCAATATTCCATCTACAGCTTCTATTCCGCAAATCTTGCAATATTATATCTATATCATCATGATTCCCATGTATATATTTAACATTTTTAAATTCTTTTAAATTTTCCTTTGCTGCTGATAAAGCTTCTAGGTCTCTATCTATCCCAATTAATAGCCCTTTACTTGATAATCTTTTAGCAATCTCTTTGCTGTGTCCAGCACCTCCTAAGGTGCCATCTATATAAATTCCAGGTTGTTTTATATTTAATCCATTTATACATTCATCAAGTAAAACAGGTTTATGCTTAAATTCCAATACATACCCTCCATTTATCATTTTTTTGAATAGCACAAACAGTTGGAAGTTTTTGATTTCCAACTGTTTAGTAGCTATTCTTCTTTTGTTTCTAGCGGTTTCGTCATTTGTATTTCATTCCCTTTTTCGTGGTATATATTAGCTATTTACATTTGTAATTTAAATATTTTTTCTTAAGTACATAGATAAATATAATTAGTTTCTTAAGATTTTATCTTTTGTATATTAAAATTCCTCTTTAGTATAGCCCTCTTCTTATCAAGTTTTTCTTGATTTTTCTTTAGTAAATGTTTACAAAACTTCTTTTGTAACTTTCTTTTTCTTTAGTAAATTTTTAATTTTTCTTTTGTATAAAATTTATATAAACTTTTTCAAGTTATATACCTAACATTGTCATATTCTCCGCAATATCATCTGCAGATATATTTTCTTCACTGTTGTATTCTTCCCATTTGTCTTTATTCCATATTTCTATTCTTGTCCCAACACCTATTATAACTACTTCTTTTTCTAGTGTTGCAACATTTCTTAGATTGCTAGATATTAAAAATCTTCCTTGTTTATCTATTTCGCATTCCATTGCTCCAGATAAGAAAAATCTTACGAAGTCTCTAGCATTTTTATTGGTAAGTGGAAGTGTTTTTAATTTGGTTTCGAAGTTTTCCCATTCGTTTTGTGAAAATCCAAATAGACACCCGTCTAAGCCTTTAGTGATTATGAACTTTTCGCCCATATCTTCTCTTAGCTTTGCTGGCATTATTAATCTGCCTTTGGCATCTAAAGAATGTTCATATTGGCCGAATTAGCACTTCGTTTCACCTCAATTCATTTTTTACCACTTTGTACCACTTCTCTCCACCTGGATAAATTTTAATACAACATTTATTAAATTGCAAGTACTTTTTAGACTTTTTTTAATTTTTTTTATTTCTTAATATTATATTAATTTTTTGATTATTGTTTTACAATAATTACTTTTTACTGTATAATATATTTGGTGATACGTATGAAAAAGTTTTTATTAATTTTGCTTTTAATTATAATACTAATTGCCGCTTCGCTTGGAATATATGGTTATTCCCTATACAGCCAAGCTATAAAAGAAGAGCCTTTAATTAGTAAAATAGAGCAAATTCAAAGTGATGAAAATTATGTGAAATATGAAGACTTACCACAGGATTATTTAGATGCTGTAGTCTCTGTAGAAGATAGACGTTTTTATGACCATGGTGCAATAGATTTACGCTCAATAGGTAGAGCTATATATGTTAATATTACGAATTTTGAATTACGTGAAGGTGGTAGTACTATTACACAGCAACTTGCTAAAAACATTTATTTTATAGATATGAACCCATTTTCTAGAAAACTTGCAGAAATATTTATGGCATTTGCTATTGAAGATAATTATTCTAAAGAAGAAATTTTAGAATTATATGTAAATACATCTTATTTCGGTGATGGATATTATGGAATTAAAGAAGCTTGTAATGGTTATTTAGATAAAGAACCTAGTGAAATGGACTTAAATGAATGTACCATGATGGCTGGAATTCCTAATGCTCCTTCAGTATATGCTCCAACCAAAAATCCAGATTTAACTAAAAGTAGACAAGAGCATGTATTAGAAACAATGGTTGGAAATGGATATATATCACAAGAAGAAGCAAATGAAATTATTAATGCTAATACATAAAAAAAACGCATCATAAGCTAATTAAAAGCTTTTATGATGCGTTATTTTATTTCTATTTAAATTCTATAAATTTATATACTGCCTCTGCAAAACCACCATTTTGTGCAGTAGTGGTTGTTGTATAATTAGCAACTTCTTTTACTTCGTCATATGCATTTGCAACAGCAATACCGACCCCAGAATCTTTTATCATTTCTAAATCATTTAGATTATCCCCTATCGCAAGCACTTCGCTTTTATCTATTTTTAAATAATTCTCTAGTACTTCAAGAGCTTGTTCTTTATTAATTCCTGCTGGCATAATATCTAAATATTCATACTCTTTCCCTATAATTTCATCTCTATATTTATCAACTTTTCTAATTAAATTTACTTGTAAATTTTTATTTTTAGCAAACTCATTTTTTAAACTTGCTAAATCTTTTTCTGCTGAAATTACTAGTTTTAATATTTCTGGATTTTCTTTTTCTATATATTCCTGAATATCTGTTACAATTTTAAATTCTAAATCTATATTTTTATCATTTTTAGTTAATTCAAAGTTTCTTAAATCCATATATAATAGTTTTTCTGTTATTACTTCTTTATTAGTGTATAAATGTACGTGTAAGTTTAACTTCTTTGCTGTATTTATACAAAAAAGTACATCTTCGTTTTTTAATAATTTTCTATAAATTTCTTCACCAGTTTTTAAGTTAATTATTTGATTTCCATTTCCAAATATTCCATATCCTGTACCTATATCTTGGCATATATTTTTAAACAATGAATATGTTTTGCCTGTGCATATTGTGAAATTTATATTAGAATTATTAATATCATTTATTGCTTTTAAGTTAGTTTCTGGTATTACATTTCCTTTTTCGAACATTGTTCCATCTAAATCACTTGCTATAAGTTTAATCATTGCTACATCATCCCCATGTACTAAGCTTTTTACATTATATCTAAAGACAAAAGTTTAGTAAAGCATATTCTTATTTTAAAAATATATATTATTTAACATATTATTTTTTAATATCCATAATTTTTTAGATAGATCTACGTAATATTTATGTGGATTTTCTATACGTTTAACTTCCTCCCACATACTATCTAATTCTTTTTTAGAATATTTAGCAATTTCTTTTAAGTTTGGATTTTTATATATTAATTTTCCGTTCCTCAAATATTTTTTCTTGAAGTAGTCTTATAGAGTAATCTTTTAGCACCTTCTTTTTCCATGGATTTTGAGGATCAAAAATCATATACTCTCTTTCGTCTATGATTTCATCTGCTAATGTAATTACATCTGCTATTGCTTTTTTAGTTTCGTTATCATAAAAACGATATACTTTTTTAACGCTTGGATTTGTAACTTTTGCTGTATTTTCACTTACTTTAATTTTTGGTACTATTTTTTTGTCTTTTTCTAATGCAACTAATTTATATACTCCGCCAAAGACTGGTTCACTTTTTGCAGTAATTAAATTTTCCCCTACTCCAAATAAATCAATTTTAGCATCTTGTTCTATTAATGATTTTATTAAATATTCATCAAGCGAATTTGTTGCACATATTTTGCAATCTTCATACCCAGCTTCATCTAATATTTTTCTAACTTTTTTTGATAAATATGCTAAATCGCCACTATCTAGCCTAACTGCTTTTGGTCTATATCCTTTTGGTTTTAGAACTTCATTAAATACTTTAATCGCATTTGGAAGTCCAGATTCGATTGTATTGTATGTGTCTATTAAAAATGTACAATCATCTGGATATAACTCTGCATATGCTTTAAAAGCTTCGTATTCTGAGTCAAAACTTTGAATCCAGCTATGTGCCATTGTTCCACTTGCTGGTACATTAAATTCCTTTGCAGATAATGTACATGATGTTCCTACTGCTCCTCCTATAATTGCTGCTCTTGCGCCTTCTACTGCTGCATTAATACCATGTGCTCTTCTTGCACCAAATTCCATAACAGGTCTTCCCTGTGCTTCTCTTACAATTCTACTTGTTTTTGTTGCAATCAAAGATTGATGATTAGTTGTAAGTAATAGCATTGTTTCTAATAATTGTGCTTGTATTATTGGTGCTTTTACTGTTATTAATGGTTCATTTGGAAATACTACTGTTCCTTCTGGTATTGCCCATATATCTCCTGTGAATCTAAAATTTTCTAGATAATTTAAAAATTCTTCTGTAAATTTATTTTGTTTTCTTAGGTAGCTTATATCTTCTTCATCAAACGATACATTTCTTATGTAATTAATTATTTGTTCTAATCCTGCTACTATTGCATATCCACCTTCATCTGGTACTTTTCTAAAAAACACATCAAAATACGCTACTCTGTCTTCCATGTTTTTGTTAAAGTATCCATTTGCCATTGTGTACTCATAAAAGTCTGCTACTAATTCTAATCTTTGATTATTCATACCAATTCCTCCTATTTTGGCACTTATTAACTTTTTGATAATAACATTATATGTACATCACTATTCTTTGTCAATAGTTTTGCAAGTAAATATTATCTTTTTGATAATAAGTGGGCAGATGGCTTTTTCCTTCTTTAATTTTTCCCATTTTGTAGCTGATTTAAACTAATAAATTAATGGCTGCTCCTAGTTATGTTTCGGTATTTTTAGACAAGTAGAGAGGGAGTCAGCAATGCTAACTCCCTCTCCCCCATCTAAAAATTTTATATTAAAATATATGTGGTTGCCAATTCTTATTAAAGCAATATAATTTTGAAGGTCTATGTCCTGCATTTTCTTCATATTCATCTGTTTCTATAACCATATCTGCAATTTTCCTTCTAAAATTAGCTTTTAATAATGGCTTGTCTAACAATATTTCATATACCTGTTGTAATTTAGTTAATGTGAATTTTTCTGGCATTAAGTTAAATGCAATGGTTGTATATTCAACCTTATTCTTTAATCTTTCAATTGCATAAATAAGCATTTTTGCATGATCAAAAGCAAGTTCAGATTCTAATATTTGTGTATATATAATTTGGTTTCCATCAACTAATTCTTTGACTACTTTTACTTTATTTTTTATAGTCTCTGTCTTGCTTTCTAATAAAATTTCTATGTCTTCTTCTTTTTTATATCCGTGCTTATTTTCTGTCATTTTCTCTTTAAGAGAATTTAATGTAACAGTAAACCAATTTGCATCTTGTGTACTTCCTCCAGATTTAATGCAAACTTTTTCACTATCTACAAGACCCATATATGATGTACTAATTATTCTAGTTCTTGGATCGCGATTTGGATCTCCCCATGAATATAATTGTTCTAAATATATATCTTGCATATTCGTTTTTGCTTTTAAACTTCTTTGTACAGCTTCTTCAAATCTTTCTTCTTTTCTAACAAATGTTCCAGGTAATGACCATTTACCCATATATGGATGTTCTGCCCTTTTAACTAATAAGACTTGTAATTTCTTTTCTGGTAATTTTCTATAATTATCTGTTTCTACATCACGTATTGTAAATATTATAGAATCAACCGTTACAGATGGTTTAAAAAATTGATTTGAATCATAATTTTTTAAAAATTCTTCCTCTGTCATATATATCTCTCCTTATCTCTTAATATCATTATAATACTATGATGGGTTGTTTTTGTCAATTGGGACTTTGAGATGTTCGGGATTTGGGGACGTTCCTTTTTTCCCTTTTAGGGATTTGGGGACGTTCTTTAAATCCCCACAAAAAGAGAGCGGAGCACGCTTTAATTAGCATGCTCCTTAAAAAATAACGGACCTATAATGATTATCATTAGTTCCATCGTAATTACTGACCATTTATCGACATTCTCTGTCAGAATCTCCAGTATAAAAAAACCTGTATTCAGTATCAGTAATATACTCAAAACCCGATCGATTTTATCCTTCAGTATAAATA
>OCHO01000138.1_pt1 | contig 79000 bp, 72 predicted proteins | sample 1538441 | NCBI WGS metagenome assembly OCHO01 (sample SAMN04571691, study PRJEB22368) | human gut metagenome | biome: human gut; material: stool | host: Homo sapiens | place: Luxembourg | collected 2012-06-29
ACAGGGATATCAATGCAGCAAACAATATTCTGAAGAAAGGAGTAGGTCTGCTGGCGATGCCAGCTGCTTCATAATCACAGGACTATTGGTACGGCCAGGGTGGTCGGAACCTAACGTCTGTGGAGAGTGTGACCTCTGTTGGCGCTGCGGTGCCAACAAGCCAGCTCGACGAAGCAGAAAGCGATATCGTGTAAAATCCACACGATATGTCGCAGACCCGAGATTCCTTGATTATATATATCGACCACCATAACCGGTGGGTTACAGCGAGGCCGCAAATAACGGCAGAAAGGGAAAAAGTGAAAGATTTTCTTTTCGCATTCATCCTGATGATTGCGGTTTATGCCTTGGCATTATCTGCGTACACAGTTTCAGGAATTATCGTCAAACACGCATCAAAAATCTACAAAAAATTGGAGGACAACAAAAATGCAAACCATCGCGTTTAAGGTCAAACCGGACACTGATTTGTACAAGAATTACTTTTCGCAGAAGAAGGAAAAAGCCTTTTTCAATAAACTTGCACGAACATTTCTTGAAGAACATATTCCAGAGTTTAAGATGTATGGCCTCACTGACCGGTTGACAGTTGGCCTGTCTGAAGAAAATGCACGAAAGTACCAAGGACAACTCATGAAAGGTGTTCGGTACTTTGATGGAGAACCGTTGTACCAGTTTAAGCGTTCATCCGAACTCGACAAGCTTTGGTGCAAGCAAGTGTGCGCCAGAGTCAACGGGGAAGCGCTTTATGCCAATTTATGGTGGTTTATGGACTTTTGCGACAATGGCTGTTTCAAGGGCTCTTACGCCATGTGGGACGACAAAGAAGGGAACGTCTATGGTCTCATTGAAGCCAAAGATGAATATTCCAACCTTAGTGTTCCCGATACAGTAGAGCGCATCAAAATCAGCGAATATTACGCAGTTATTGAACGAGTTTACCCGGAAGCGATGGAGGATGCAAAATGACTCAATGTGGTGTTTCTATTCTCGTACTTTGGAATTTCCTAAAAGGTAAAGCTACTGCAAAAGGTTATACCTTCAGCGTCACAAGCGGAATTGAAGGCAGCACCTGGGATGGCAGCTGGCCCGCTCCCTCCAGCGAAGAAGAGGAAGAAGCGTACTATGACCTCCTCGACTCGGACGGACAGATTGTCTGCATGGATGGCGAGGAATGCGAAGTCGTGTATGACCCCAAGAACCAATTATATCGCTGTCGGAATGGGCAGGGCGAAGATACCTGTGTTTTTGAGTTGACACCGGAAGAATTTCATGCCTGCACATTCCGATAAAAGAAAAAGGAGACAAAATGTTCAACTTTACGGAAAAAGAAAAACAGACCCTCAAAGAATTTGCGGCATTGCAATTTCCTGGGTCTGCTGACAATTACGGGAACAAATGGCCTCTCCACCTCGTCGAAAAACAGGTGGGGGATTGGATTCCTACAGACTTTGACGATGTTGAAGCAAATATGGACACCGAAAGTTTTCTGTTCGAGTATCAGTATGGCCCCGACTACTATTCTGCGGATTCTGTCTATGCGTTGGTTTTGGCTGTCAAAGGCATAACTGACAAAGAAGTGGGCAAATACAACTCGGAACTGGACTGGAATGAGCCACACATCATTCCGTTTGAGGACGCCATCGACAAAATGGAAATTCCCGGTTGTTCGTTTGGCGTCACGGACCTAAGTGATTATTTTACCGTCTATGGCATTCGTCCCGAGCGGGTGCGAGTTTTCAAGCGGCCAGATACATGGCGTATCTCGAATATTTCGTTTACTCACCGTGGCGCGGCAAGGCTTTCTGAAGAATATTCGTACCAACAAGATAAAAGCGTAAGAATCTATACCGCATCCGAAAGCGAAGGAAGTTTCCCGGTACTTATGCAGATGATGTATCGGCTTGGTGATGTATTGCTCCATGAAGAATGCCGTGACCTCGATTGGGAAGAAAACAACCGTTTGGGGCCGAGCGAGGCCATTGCCCATTACTATGATGAACCCGACCAGGAATTTTTGGTTGCCAACTACAATCTGAAAGTCCCTGCTGGATTGCTCGGAAATGACGAAGAAATTTCCGGTACCTTGAAGGTCTTGGCTTCTGGCCATATGGAAGGAATTGACGGAAAAGAATATCCGCTCGCTTCGCTTCGAGCAATTCTGGAAGCGCCTAACTATGTAAAAAGGACCGTATATCCGTTCGAGAGCGATTATGTGGGGAAGAGCCTGGGAAACCGTGATGGCGTGTTTCGACTCTTTAACTACATTCGCTTTGCATAACGCTACGAAAGGAAGTGCAAAATGCAAATCGATTGTATCATCGGGTACGGTACCCCGATTTATGAAGCACAACTCAACGACTATGTGACGCTGGCCTCCCTTCGCAGCTTTTCAAGTTTTGTTGGCGCCGATTTCGATGACATTGTTCATGAAATGGGCCATGACCCTGAAACAGTGCAAGAAGGTGATTTCACGCCTGTCGAGTTCCTTACAGCAATGGACGAAAAAGGATTGTTCGATGCGCAAAGCGAACGGGTGCCGATTCGGTTACTTTGGAACGGCAATGAAGTGTACTTCTATGTCCCTGCTATAATTCCGTGGGATGAACGAGAGCCAAATCTGCCCCATAGTTTCATTGAAGCAAGGCGGCGGCTATTCTCGCTCCTTTGCGTTTTGTTTGGCGAAAATGGGAGTGACATGCCATTCCTCGATTATAGGACCAAGGAGGCATATGGCGAATGTATATTTGGAAACGAATGACATCCTCTTACATCGAAAGATAAAAAACGCAAAACCAATAGTGACAGCCTGCCCTCCTTTGGGAGGGCGGGCTTTTTGCTGTCTGTATACCATTTAGAAGAAGCACAAAACCAAATAAGTGAATGTCGCAAAGTGAGTATAATACCTACTGCCAAAGATAAAAAACACGGATATCCGTACAATAACTGAAAATACTGCATTCAGACAGTCGCCCTCCAAAAATGGCGGCTGTTTTTCTTTGGCAGAAAGGAGTTAACCCCTATATTAACTGCGCACCTCAACGGGTGCTAATGACAAACTTTATCCAAAAAGGAGACTATTATGGAAAAACGTTATTTGTCCAGTTGGGAATACAACTGCAGCATGATTCTCGACTATATCAAGCAACTGGTCGAGGAGGAAGGCGGACAGCTTGTAACCACATGGCAAAAGACCGCAAAAATGTACGAAATCGTAAACCGGAATCTGAAAACTGACCAGACTCCGATTCACAACATCTTCGGTGACTATCGCTACATCAATTTTGTTCTGGGGGATTCTTACTACTATTACTCCATGGACGACAATCCATTCTTCGGAGTTACATGGGGCAAAGTTCCTGTTGTAAACGGGAGAATCACAGAAGCATACACAACGCGAGAAAAAATCTTCTGGTTGGAAGATGTCTATCTCACCGGACGTTGTACGAAAGAGGATGCCAAGCGTGCCGCTAAAGCCATTTTGGCAAAACTGATATGCATCGCATATACCAAACCCGATATGAAACGCGAACCGAAGCGCATCTATACACTGAGCATTTCTGAATAAAAGGAGAAAACGACGATGAAACAAGAAAATACTATTCGTGCCGCTGACAACCAAACCATCAACGGCATTGCCCTTACCATTAGAACCATTGATGGCAAAGAGAAAACCTTGACCCTTGACCAGCTTATGCAGATGGCCGGTTTTGAGAAGACCGATAAGCTCAACCAAGTACAGTTCTCTACTGAAAAGGATGGGTACAAACTCGTAGCAGATGCGAATTTGGACCCGAATTATCCGGGATTCAATATTGACGGATACAATGGTGACAAACTGTTTTGGCTTGCCGATGCAGAAACACCCAACGAAAGCTGGCCGCACGATTTTGTGGCGCGCCTTTATGCCGGTGCTTTTGACTACGAAACGGGGGCTCCCATCGCAATGGTCAAGTCGAATGTTGATGGAGTTAAACCCAACGGTTTGCCGTACTCGCCTGAAGAAGACCACACAAAAAACGTGTTTGTCGATTGCGACATTGCAGCAATGCAGGTCTGGAGAGAAGGCGGCATAATGCCCGAGCACAAGGAGGACTGAAATGCAAAAAGTGCAGAAAAAAGTGTGGCATCTGATAGATGATGATTCCGCGCAGTACGTTTCCTATCTGGACCCTGCGGCAGGTACTACTGGCAAAGTGTTTGATTTTGCTCAGGTCACAGCGTTGCCTGATGGATATGTTATCTCAAAGGAAGTGGTTGATGTTGGCGCCTATACTGACGCTGATATCGAGAACACCCTCAAGTTGTTCGGTTATAACGACCTTGATGATTTTGTTGACCAAAATTCTCCAGTCGTTATCCGCAAACTGCCTGATGGGACGCTCGACAAAGAAGATGCCGGCTATATCATCGACTATGCTCTGATTGCCGAGTTTATCTTTGAGTGCGAGGCATTTGACTGTATCGTTTCTTCTAAATTTGATACCTTCGATGCTGCGGCCGAAAAAGTCCGTGAAATTATCTTAAACGATGGTGTTGTCAACTGACAATCGATAAAGGAGAGGAATTTATGGAACATTCGTATACAAATCCCTATGGTATTTGGGAAGTGAGTACAGAAGGCGACTGTGAAGGTCGCACGAGCAGAAATCTCGGCATTTTTGAGGGGTATCTCAACGATATCGCTTTCCATCTCGCCGACAAGGCGTTCTATTCCCTTGACTTCAAAGAAGTCCGTATTCCCAAAATTTCCCATGAAGACGCGAATAGCAAAAGAACGGAAGTCGACGTCAGGTTAGACTCTTGTTCTAATACGTGGGATATGTCGTCTAAAGAACTCGTTAAGAAATTCAAAAAATTGCTTTCCGGACAAAACGTCTACGTTAAAGAAGGGCGCAGCTTTGCTTGTGTAACCTTAAGCAAGGGTAAGCCTACCGAAGATGAGCGTCGTCAAAAAGCTCTTGCAAAGCTTACAGCAGAAGAACGTGAACTGCTTGGTCTATAAAATCGAAAGGAAATTTGACATGAAATATATGAGATTAACCGAAGAAGAAAAATCCCGCCACCCTTCCATTCATTATACAGGTAGTGTGAGCGGTATGAAAAAAATGGGCTATTGGCGAAAGCATGACATATGTGTTCGCTGCGGAGCATATATTTATAATCTCAGTTCTTTTCTTTGGTAAGGAGAAAAAAGAGTATGAGTTTGAAGTATTTAGGACGCGGCTGCAAAACTTGCCCGGTCCGTGAACATGGTCATTGCGATACTGCAACTTATCGGGGCAGCCGCTGCGCCGAGTTGCGTGATGAAATCGGGCTCGATGACCCTGAAAAAGTCACTCTTGTAGACCATACGTATCGCGGGATACGGTGTATCTGTGCGCAATACGGCATTTCTCCGGTCCATTTCTTTTTTGAAAAGGATGGAAAAGGGATTGACTTTGAATATGAAATTTCCGACGGGTTTTGGCCAACCGATGAGTTGGAATTTGTCGAAAGAGCTATTGATACTTTCCTTGAACAGGAAAATGCCAGCGAAGAAATCTCAAAATTAAAAGAACAGCTCGAAAAATACAAGGCGGTTTTCGGCGATATTCTGTTTCCGGCCGAACCTGGCACAGCCGAGTTTGAACAACGCAGGGAAATCCAGGAAAATCCTGCCGGGCGATGGATGTACTCGGATGACGGTTTCTACTGGAAACTTGTCCCGCAGGACACCGGAAAAATCGACTTCTCCCGTGTTATGCTGCGCAAGCTTCCCGACAGTGTTTTTGTCGGAGTAAACCAAGATGTGTGTATGAACCCTGAGGATTATCTGTACAGTTTTAACTTTGGTATGTCTTGGGATGACTTATATGGTTGTGACTGGATTTACCATTCCGCTGGCCGAAAAGCATGGTTTAAACGCAAGGAGGAAAAGCGGTGATTTATTACAGCACTCATCGTCCTGTTACTCCTGGTTCTTTTCCAAAGCCAGCAGGGAATCGAATAATCGAAATCAACAATTTCGATAAACGGCGATTCTGTACCGACATCGGCCGGGAAGCGTGGGGGTATATCGACTTTGAAAAGCCCTTGAGCGAGAACATCCAAAAACAATACGAGCTTACTCCGGCTGCAGAGCCAAAGATTGGCCGACCAATGACGGAGTTCGAAATCTGCATCTCGCAGCATATGCCGGTAAAGGTCATGGCTCCGAATGTTCCTGACATCGACGGCCACATCATGATTCTGGATGGCTGCCGGAAGATGCCAGGAGAAGGCAAGTTCGTTATCCTGGATGGGGAAGAATATGCCTACACTCTGTTTGTAGATGACACAATTATTCTCTGCCCAGCCCGATAACATTAACTTACAACAAGGCGCCCCACTCGGTTTTATCCGGGGGAGGCGCCTTTTCCAATTTGTGTCGCAAAGTAAGTATAATACTCAAGCCAAAGAAAACAATCACCGACTTTCGGTTCCCACAATTGAAAACCTGTCATTCAAGCAGCCGCATGTTATGTGCAGCTGCTTTTTCTTTAGCAAGAGTCGTGCCGTGGAACTCGGCGATAACATAAATTCCGGTCTCTGACCGGCAACAATGTGGCGACACACTGATTATCATATATCACCTTAACGGGTGACTACAACAAGCCGCAAATAGCGGCAGAAAGGAAAAGAATATGGCAAATGGGATGGCGGCAGCCTTTGAGGCTGCAAAAGAAAAAAGAGAAGCCCTCAAGACAAAAAAGCGAATTGCAGAACTTCTAAAAACTGATGTACATTCGCTCGAAGAATTCGAGAAAGCGTATGCAAAGACAACACTTAAAAACCCGGAATCGGATAATCTTTTCGACATCAATGCGAAGCAAGCCACAAATATGGTCGGAAAGCCCGCAATTGATGTCGCCACAGAGGATATCATAGACCGAATCGTCGCAGAGCTTCTTGCTCAGACAGAAAGCCTTACGGCTTTCCCGGATGGGAACTACGAAGTTTCTCTCGCAGATGAAAGGCATAGTGGTTTTCCTGTTACCAACAAAGAAATCAATGCTTTGCCGAAAGAGCTTAGGCCACAACTAACAGGCAATTTGATGAAAATTGACCTGGATGCGCCGTCGTATCAAGCGGTATTAAATTACTATGCCGAATACCTCAAGGCCCCGAATACGCCAAGAGGAAAGCACGCGTACAACATGTTCCGCCAAGGACTGGACATTCTGGACCTCGACCCAATTTTGTACGACATCATTGGCATGAACCGAAATTCGATTGGCCACTGGTTGCCCTTCTTGTGCGAAGCAATCAAGCATCAGCAGTTTTTTTCGATTCCAAAAACCAAAATCATCAAGGTGCCTATCACTTTGCTGCAGCTTACACGCTGCGCATATAGCGAATTGACGCCGACAACCTTGGATATTGTGGACCGGTTCTGTCAAAAGGCGTTTTCTCTGGATGCCAGCAAGGAATACTTTATCAAGACTGGCACATACAGTTCAAAATATGATTTCCGAAACTGTTATGTTCACGGTGCAGAAGAGGTCAAAGAATTGGGTGAATACTTACTATTCATCCATTTTCAGGCTCTTCAGATGGCATCCCCACTTTCAAAGCCAATGATTGTGGGTGCTTCCACAACCAACGAGTGGGTGGTAAGAGAATTTATCCCGGACAAGGAAAATGCTCCAACCATCTACAAGGGAATGCCGCTCCATACAGAATACCGTGTATTCGTTGACATGGATACAAAACAGGTTATCGGGATTCATCCTTACTGGGACCCTGTCGTGATGAAACATCGCTTTGGTCACGAAGCTGATGCGGATTCACCACACCAGACTCATGACTACATCATCTTTCGGATGTACGAAGATACTTTGATGGCCAGATATAAGGAAAATGTCGACAAGGTCAAAAAGCACATCGAAGAAATGCTTCCGTATTTCCTTTTGGAGGGGCAATGGAGCATTGATGTGATGCAGAACGGTGATGACTTTTATATCATCGATATGGCTCTTGCAACCAATTCTGCATTGGTCGAATGTGTCCCCAAGAATTTGTTGAAGCCGGCCAAGGAAAACTGGATTCCCGGTAAGCCGATGAACAACAAGGAAAAGGTTGCTTTCATGAACGAAATCCTCAAAGAAATTGAGGACGATGAAAAAAGGAGAAAAGAAAATGGCAAAAACATTCAAAGAACTATTTGACCTGCGACAAGCCCCGTGTTCCATTTTGGTCACAAACCTTGCGACAGGAAACGACAGCCATACGTATTTCCACTATGGGCAAATCGATTCCGACACCGAACTGAAGAATCTATTTGACAGCTTTGATGTCAACGAATTTCGAGTTCGTGGTGCAAACCTCAATGGACACCGTATGCCGGCTGAAGATGTTTCCGGGTACCCTGTAGCTACTGTCATCGAAAAGATGCGGCAACTAGGAAAGACAGATGCATATTTCCCGACCTTCTACATTGTCGGCGCGATGTTTGATGTGGAAGACGGAAAACGGCAATGGGGTATTGAACAGAGCAACAGCGGGAAACCGTATGTCTACGTGAAGAAACCTTGGGCTCCATCGTACAGCATCTTGGGTCACTTCCACGAGCGTAGTGTATACCATTTGGAAGAGTCTGAAACCAAAATCTTTGCTATCCAGGAAAACCCAGCCATCTTCCCGGCCGAGCAGATACAACTCACAAGCTGTGAGGCGGCAATGGTTCGGCATACCATCGAAACAGGGGAAGGACTTATAAAGTTCGTCCGGGAAAACCCACGGTCTATCTGACCGTGGGATGAAAGGCCGGTGAGCTTGTTCACAAGCTCGTAAAAATAAAGTGGTATAATTGACCTATTCCAAAGAAAGGAGGTAATGTCATGCGTACTGTGACCCAAACGTATGAGTTCAAGCTATACGATAGCAAGAAAAACAAATACCTGGATGAGCAGATTGAAATTGCCTCCGAGATTTGGAATTTCTGCGTTGCCATGTGCCGGATGTACTATAAAGTCTATGGCAAAACTCTTTCAGTGAATAAACTGAAAAAGTATATTACCAAACTTAAGAAACGTCGGAAATGGCAGCACTGGAATAAGCTTGGTTCGCAGGCTATTCAGGACGTGGTCGAGCGCATCGGTCGCTCCTATGATGCGTTTTTCAATCACATCAAGGAGCACCGCCGTGGACGCAAATCTCCTCCCGGATTTAAGAAGCGTACCAAGTACAAGAGTTTCACTCTTAAGCAGGCTGGCTATTCGTTTGAGCCGAACAGCAATGTGGTCATCATCAGTGGGAGGAAATATAAATTCTGGAAATCCCGCTCCATTGATGGAACTATCAAAACTGTTACAATCAAACGAACCAGATGGGGCGAATACTTTTTGTTTGTCGTCGTCAAGAAGGAATGTAACGACGTTCTTCCACGAGCAGGTAAATCTGTCGGGATGGACTTCGGTTTGAAGCATTTCCTTACGCTGGATGACGGGACAACGATTGATTCTCCCGAATGGTTTAAAGCAAGCCTAGCCGAGATTCGGTTGGCGCATCGCCGCCTGTCACGCTGCAAGAAAGGCAGTCATCACAGGGAGCTGGCCATCCGGAACCTCAACAAGGTATACGAGAAGGTCAGCAACCGTCGCCGAGGCTGGTTCTTCAAGCTGGCTAACTACCTGGTTGGAGAGTACGCTATCATCTGTATTGAGGACCTGAACCTGGATGCGATGAAACGTCTTTGGGGACGGAAGGTATCCGACCTTGCGTTCGCAGAGTTTGTATCCATCCTGGAATGGGTTGCCAGCAATGCTGGTGCCGAGGTCGTCAAAATCGACAAATGGGCCGCCTCCAGCAAGACGTGTCATATTTGCGGTGAGGTAAATTCTGGCCTTACACTCAAGCAACGCAGCTGGGATTGCCCACGTTGTGGCAATCATCTCGACAGAGACGTGAACGCAGCTATCAATATCAAACGCTTAGGATTGGCCAAGTTAGGCTATTCTGCAGTGTAATTCCTTTTAAGGGGCGGGACGTCGGTTCCCCTTGTGGAGAGCTCGTAAGACTGGCTTTTAGTCAGCAGGCTCGATGAAGCAGAATCCCACGGTGTTCCCACCGCGGGAGTACGTCAACACGCACTGAATAGGAGAAAATTATGCAAAACAGAAATAACGACCCTGTCATTTCAGGCATTTATGTTTTGGAACAGCTTCGCCAGGCAGAAGACCACTTGGATTGGTGCGATAGCGCCGTTGCAATGGACGACCTGATTTGCGACTGCAAAAACGCTGGTGAGGTCATCCGTGAACTCATGAACGCCTTGCGAGATACCAAAGCGAACGGCAAGGAAATCAGGGGCTTCTTTGGTCAATACCGATTCCTATCGAACTTCTATGAAGCTCCGATTCAATACGAAGGAATTCAGTATCGGAACAATGAGGCAGCGTTCCAAGCACAGAAATGCCCGGAACGAGCTGCTGAGTTTGCCAATCTTACTCCGTCTGAGGCAAAGCACCTTGGCCGCCATGTTGAGTTACGCCATGATTGGGAAAATATCAAAGACAACATCATGTTTGGCGTGGTCAAGGCAAAGTTTTCCCAGAATGCTAACTTAAAGCAAAAACTCTTGGCAACGGGTAACTCTCGTTTGTTTGAGGAAAACAATTGGGGAGATACCTGCTGGGGAACTGTGAACGGCAAAGGTGAGAACCGGCTTGGCCTGATTCTCGAAGATGTACGTGATTTGCTGCGGGAGGAATAAAACATGTCATACTATTTTCAAATGGCTTTTGCAAATGCTAAAACTGAGGTGGAGGCTTATTCTATCGCACATTCATTTGTTAATGGCATCAGCCTCGAACAGATGAAGGCTTACATTGACGACAGCTTTCTCTTCGTACCCTCAGTCAAATACAGTATGGGAAAAAAGTTGAAAGACAAAACCTTCTCAGACTTGGCTGATAAATATTGGCTGTATGGGTTGTTTAACTACCGTTTTGTGTTTTGGCCGAAATTTCACTTGTTGGGTTTGCTTGGCTCAAGTGAAAATACTTCGTTCGGCAGGGTCGTATCTTTCCAAAACAGCACTGACCAGGACTACGACTGGGATGAATGGCCAAACAACATTCCGTATTTCAAGGAACGTATATTTGCAACAAAACAGGCTCTGAAAAACGGAAACACCAATTTTTTGGGTGAAGACAACGACGAATTCGATGAAGATACAGACATCGAATACCGACTTAAATCTGAGCTATACAGAAAAATCTTCGATGAACTTTGTCTCAATGACTGGCTCTACGGCAAAGACAACAAGGTGTTTCGTCGGTTCTGTATTAACGGAATCACGTCCTCAGAAATGCTTCTGAAGCTCCACCTGTTTTTAGAAGAACAAAAAAGAAAAATCGTTAAGGAGATATGAAATGAGTATCAATAACCCAATTACACGGCCAACTCAGTTGTGCCGGCCACTCATCTGCCGTCCTTTAGGAGAAAGGTATAAAAAAGACCTTGAAAGTATGTGGTGGAGTACAAACTCCACCCGTACACCCGCAAATAAACATGAAGCCGCTAAAATGAATAAGATGTTTGCTTTGCGAGACAAAATTCTTGCATTTGGTGGTCACGAAGTGTGTATGCCACTTATTGAGGATGACTACTTTGCCATCATGAACCACGGGCAGTTCTTCTACGGCGACCACGCACATCTCAAAAAGGGACTTCCAAACCATTGCCACTGCAATGCGGCACAGTTTTGGGCAGCAAACAAAGGCCGCTGCCAAATCTGCACAGGATATGCCCTGTCAGAGGATGGTATTTGGCGGCAACATTCCTGGGTCGTTCAGCCTCTTACGAGGTCTTGGCGAATCTGGGAAACCACTGTAAAACGTATCGCTTACTTTGGCGTCATTTTTGATGACGCGGAATGCGAACGTTTTTGTGAGCTCAACGGCTGAAAGCAAGGCGCCTCATCTGGTTCAATCCAGGTGGGGCGCCTTTTCTTTGTATGTCGCAAAGTGAGTATAATACCTATTGCCAAAGATAATAAACACGGATGCCCGTAAAATAACTGGAAACACTGCATTCAGACAGTCGCCTATCAAATATGGCGGCTGTTTTCCTTTGGCAGAAAGGAGTGTCAAGTAAACATCAACCGCGCACCTCAACAGGTGCTATCTACTCTAAAAACTCAAAAAGGAGACAAAAATGGCAAATTATAATTGCTCGATTCGCACCAACTACTTCCACGTTAAGGATGCTGAAAAATTCAGGGAATTTATGAACCATGTTCTCGGAAGCGAGGACAACATTGACCTTTGGGAAAAAACCGATAACTCTGGCCACCCCGTGTTCGGATTCGGATGCTACGGTTCTATCCTCGGATACGTAGAGGGGGCCGATGAGGAAGATGAGGATTTCGATGCGGATATCGCATACGACGCCTTCATTGACGGCCTTTCGAACCATGTTGCTGACGACGATGCCGTTATCATCTTCGAAGCCGGAAATGAAAAGCTTCGGTATGTGGTTGGCAGCGCACTTGTCATTACGAGATTCAACACCAAATATCTGGATGTACAGAAAATGGCCGTCGAAACGGCAGCCAAACTTCTGAAAAATCCGGAGTTCGATACTCAGTGCGAATATTGATGTTCGCAACAGGAGGTTCGTATGGATATTCTGACAAAAGATGCTACTTTTCGGTATCAGCTGCTAGACCGGATGCGTTGTGACTGCGAGTATTTTCTCAATTATGGAAACCGCTGCAACAAATTTCTCTGGGCAGGCGAGCCGAAAGAGCAAATCGATACGATGCTGAAACTCTGGGATAATTTCCCGGATGAAGAGAAACCTGAATGGCTTTCTCGTGAGCAGATTAACGCTTATGCAAGAAAGATGGGCGTAGAGCTTTGACAGGGAGGCTACTATGGATTTCAAAAAACTTTCGAATAACGAACTGCTTCAGGCTTATCAAGGCTATCTAAAGCTGGAGAAAACAGGTGCTGTTGGCCCCGATGACTTTGATGGGATTTTCCGCCGGGCAATCGATGAGTGTCCTGGCTCCTACAAGGTCATTGCTACCGAAAAGGCTCTGCTGGAAGAAATTGCTTCCAGGTGGTTTGCCGAACACAACCAACAAGCTTCTCCACTCGACCATTTGGCCGAACTGGTTCGCGAACATCCTGACCTTCCCATTGTTCCGATGGTGGATGGCGAAGTTGTTGCCGAAGAAGGAAGTATTCGCTGGATGGGAAGCATCGGCATCAGCTATATTGACAAAGTATACACCGGCCAGGACCGCGTTTACTTCTTCGACGACACTTGTGGTGACGATATCAAGGAATGCCTGAACGACTCTGGGCTGTTCTGGGATACTTGTGACCTTCCCAATAATAAGGCAAAGGACTATTATCGTAATTTGCCCTGGAAGAAAGTAATCGTCGTTAATATCGACTTGCCGAAGGAGGGGTAACATGAGCTTTAGTGGTTTGACGACACTGGAAGAGTTGAACCTGCAACTCGGTGAGTATGCGGTCTGTATGGCAAAACGAAATCCGTTCTCTTCGTATTACCCGATGGTGATTAGAAAAGTCAAGAATGGGTACATTTGTCCGGCCCTGGAAACGTACATCACCGATATTTCGGGCGGGTTTCGAATTCCTGACCCGACAAAAGGAGAGGTGGAAGGTTCAGATTACAAAAATTGCGCCGGAAAAGCCCACTCCATAAGGGGTGGGATAACGTCAAAAGAAAGGAAATAATTATGCAAAACAACAGAATCAAATATCAGGTCGTATGCTGTGTCGAGCGGGAAATGTTCATTATTGGAATCTTCCCATCCATGGAAGAAGCAAAAAACGCTGTTCTCAATGACATGGCAAATGTTTTGGAATGTTCGGTTGCCGACATCAAAGCCGCAGACGGAGGAGAAGATGTTGATATCCCATGCGAAGAGCTAGGCATTTGGGAATCAAGCGCGTGGGCCAACAATGTTAGTCTTTCCCATGCGAACTATGACTGGGAGATTTTCCAGCTCACCTGTGATGGCGAGTGTCAAGAAACTGTCCCTGGCGATGAGGACGTCATCAATACGACCTATCGCACCTACTGGAGTTCTGGAGCCTACTTTGACGCTCCCTGTAAGGTCAACACCAAGACTCATGAGGTCTTTGATATTAGCACCGCCGGGTGCGCATCTGATGACGATGACTGCTACGAAGAGGATGTTGTCATTCGAGACGACAACGGCTACAACGAGTACGTGGTGGTTTCTTTGGATGCTGTGATTGATGAATGCACAATCGAAGAGGCTCTGGAAAGTCTTCAGAACATCAAACGAAACGGGGGCTACTGGAGAGGAGATACCTCTCTGGACGAGTCAATCAAGCAGTTGGAACTTGAGATGTAAGGAGGTATAACATATGTACATCAAATATCTTGTTGTCACAGCCATCGAAGAAGACTTGGATGTACTGGGCATTTTCGATACGGAAAATGATGCGCAGGAGGCCATTCGCGAAGATTTCGCTAAGGCTGTCGGCGTATCCATGGAAGAACTGGAATCCTGGTTAGAAGAACAGGAGGATGCAGGTATCTCCGCTTTGGAAGCCCGTGCTCTTGACTCCACCACGGAAGATGGGATGAACCACGACTGGAAAATCGTGCCGCTTTACTGTGAGGGCGAATGCCGGGTCGCGACCGAGAAAGATATTCGGGATGCCGAGCTGACCAGTATGGTTTTCCCGCCGTATGAGCCTAAACCTGTTACGGTAGAGGCTATCACTGGAGTTATCAAGGAAGCACTCGTTGATTGCGATTTGCTGACCGTGAAAGCAAAAACGGCTGTCTGGGTCGTGTATCACTGGCTGACAATAAACTCAATACCGCTAAGTGTTATGTCGGCCTTCGAAAAGGAACTGAGCCAGGACCCGGAATATGACTGGCTCTCTCCCGAACGGACGTTTTCCATCGTGCAGTATTTGAGTGACCAAGTCCTCTACCTTCTGCAGATGGCTTCCGTCGCAGAGTATCGGGATGCCAATATCCCCAAAAAGGCAGTCGCAAGAGCGATGCAGAAATGCGGAATCGAACACGATGTCGATACAATCCGCGACATTGTCGTTCTTTATGTGACCGGTGGCGAAAAACTTCTCCAGACCGAGCGGTACAACTGCGGAATTGGAGATGATTTCGACGAGTGGGTCCCAATTGTCAAAAGACTTGTAGCAGCCATGACCGCATAAGGAGAGCTATATGAATATTATCCAGGGGAATCTGCTCGACGTCGACCACGGAATCATATGCCACCAGGTCAATTGCAAACACGTCATGGGCGCAGGGCTTGCGGCACAAATCCGCCGCAAATATCCGCGCCATTATGGCGACTATGTTTCTCGCATCCCTCACCTCGGCGGACTCTGCATCACGCAGATAGACTCCGACCTCTATGTGGTCGGAATCTATGGCCAAGATGGATATGGGCGAGACAAGCAATACACCCAGTATCCTGCCCTCGAAAAGGGCCTTGCTGCGGTAGCCAAGCTGGGCAAGGAATACAGCTTGCCTGTTTACTTGCCGTATGGTATCGGGTGCGGCTTGGCTGGCGGTGATTGGAGCATCGTTTCCAAAATCATCGAACGGGTCGTACCTGAAGCGATTGTAGTCAGAAAGGAATAAAAGGAAGACCGTGAAAACGGGCTTATCATTTAGGAAGACCCGGATTACGAAAGCGGGTTCGACGAATGGTGCTGAATTGGACTGTTGTCCCGGAAAGCAACGATGAGAACGGGGTTCCCGGTCTTTGGGCTGCTGAACCGGAAAAAGGGAAATTTATCTGGATTGAACGTGAGGTCGATGGCTTTTCTGTCATCGCTCCTGACGCTCGAACTGTACTCAAGATGTGCAAGACTTGGGCCAGTGCTCTACGTTGGGTCACAATGCACATCGTCGAAATTATGATGGAGGGTTAAAATTATGGCAAAGCATATCTGCCCTGTATGTGGCAATGACGAATTCTATACTAATGCCCACGTTGTTCAGGGCTGGCGCGTAGACTGCGATGGCGAGTTTATCGAGGAAACCGAAAGCTGCGTTGAAGTAACACACAAACCGGATGACGACGATATTTGGCAGTGTACCAAGTGCGGTTGGGAAGGCCCAGGCAAAAATGCTCTCGGCAACAAAACATATCGCGTGAGCTTCAACGTTGCCGGCAGTATCGTTGTGGCGGCTTCCTCTTCTGATATGGCTGAGAAAATGGTCATGGAAGGCATCCGTGGCGAAGACTCTTCCATGATGCAGGACATCGCCGCCATCCTTCAGGACCATCTGGCACATGCAGATGTCAGCATCGATGAGGTCGAGGAGGAAGACGACGATGAGTGAAGATGTGGTCCGGGATATAACATTCCCGTCTTATCCCAAAGATGTCCTTCTGAATGCCTTCCACCATAAGGCAGAAGACGCTGTATATATCAGTGTCAAGAAGAAGTGGGCTGCACTCTTGGCGTCTCCGAATTTCTGCGGATGCAGTTTCAGCGCCAACAGAGAGAAGGATGTCCCTCGAATTCACTTCATGACGTTGACACCAAGCACTCGATATTCTGAGTCCTGGCAGTTAACGCATTACGACGGGGAAGGGCCGTATGGCCACGGCTCCTATTCGGACACGAATCGGGAAGCCGGCCATACCATGCGTGAGCTGGTCTGTGAATTGGCTGGGTATTCAGCTGACAGAGAAATCACAGCTCGCGCTCACTTCTTGTCTCAAGAAGGGAATAACGCAAATGGCTAAAGAACAAAAGATGACATACTTCCAGTGCATTAAGTTGCTGGAAGCGTGCATCAAGAACGGTATTCTTGCCTCTGACCCTGATGATGCAAACCGGCTACTTGTATACCGAGGAGCCGGAAAAACAGCACCGGAAGGATGGTACAGTGAACCGGTCATGAGCGTGGCACAGGAACTTCTCCTCCACGCAGAAGGGCAAGAATTGCTTGTGAAGGAATTGGAGAAAATGGGTGTCACATTCGAATGTACGGAAAACCCAGGATGCGGATACCCGGCTCCTTTCGTCCAAATTTAAGGAGGAATGACCATGATTAAGAGGGTCGATTTCGACTACTTTCCTCAAGGTCAATGCGGCAATATCATAGAGATGTGCGCCTTGTACAACGCAGAAGATATGTCTTTGGACGCTGCATGGAACAAAATCCAACAGTATCCTGACGTAGCAAACTGCGAAAACATCGTCTTCATGACGAAGAAACAATACAAGACTGTTTTCCGCGACTTGATGAATCTGTGAAAGACAAGCAGCCTGCCCCATTAGTGGGGGAGGCTGCTTGTTGTTTTTTTGCGTTAAACAAACACTGATAAAAATACTGATGAATACATTGATATATCTTCAAAAAAATGATATAATAATACTAAAAGGAGGCTGAAATCATGGCATCAGTTTTGAGCGCAATCAGGAATACGGTACCTATCAATTTTTTTAATCGAGGGCTTGCAGGAAAAGTTTTCGAAGAAGTTAAAAAAAGCGGCGCAAAAGTTGTCCTGAAGAATAATACGCCTGAGTGCGTTCTTCTTTCTCCTGAAGAGTATGTCCAACTAATGGACAGAGTCAACGACGCACAGTTGGTAGATGTTGCTGATAAAAGAAGCAACTTCGACTCAAAAACGTTGCTCTCAGAGAATGAAATGAATGCTCGTTTAGGGGTTGCTGAGAATGAGCTTTCCGGGTTCGATGAAACCGACATAGAGAGTGATGACTTTGTGAGAATCCAAGTTTCGGCCCAGGAACATGAATATCTGAAAAAAGCGGCACAGGGAAACAACAAAACCGTATCTCAATACATTCGAGAGGTCCTCTTCGGGCAGAAGGAACAGAAATGACAATAGAAGACATTTTATATGGGATTCGCACAGTAAAAGAGTCTGATATGTTGCCGTTATCCAAGGTCAAAACAGCTGAAGATAAAAAGAAATACGAGCAGGAAGGATATATCGTCCCCTATACTTATGGCGAATGGAAAGAACGTTTTCCTGGTATTGATGCAGATTACATTTTTATGTTCAACGGCATAAACTTTTCGGTGGTATACCATGACAAAGAAAATCTGACGTATCTGCATCTTCTTCCTCTTGTAATGGCAAGGGGTGAAAAAGAAATCTCTGCAATGGCAGAAAAAGTAAAAATGTCAATCAAACATTGCAGGGAACATCTTCAGGGAAAAACATATTTCCAGTTGTTGTTTTCTTATCCGGAAGCTCTTCGCGTAGAAGGGTTGGAACAACTTCTCCAAATCGAAGGCCCGACAGAAGCCTTTTACAAGGTTTTTGTAGAGATATATACGGCATCAGATTTCTTTACGAGGAATTTATCCCCTAAAATTGTGGATGCCTTACGAAAGTCTAAATCCGAAGTGCAACAGAAAGAAACAGAAAGACGCCTTCAAAAGTATTTTGGAAACACTAAAGATATCATCGTTTATCGCGGCATGTCGGAGCATTCGACACCGGCTGAAAAAGCCTTGTCGTGGACGCCAAACATCAATGTTGCGTATCGCTTTGCGGTCGCTTACAGCCAAGAACCTCAAGTGGTTCAGGGAATCATAAAAAGAGAGGATATTTTGGAATACATCTCTCCAGATACCACAATGGGAAATGAAGAAGAAATCATTGTGGAACCGGGAAAGGTCAATATCCAAGAACGGAATCTTCTTCTTACTCCTGATTCGGATGAGGTGTGCCTACTCACTAATGAAGTCTTGCCTGTATATCGGACATACCGGCAAAAACTCAAAAAACTATATCAAAAACATGCAAACGGCTTGTCTGGCCACGATGCGGAACATTCTTTGAGGGTGTTGCTGCTGGCCTTGCTTTTGGCCCGCAAATGCAATGTTTCCAAGACGGAAATGAAGCAAATTGCAGAAGCTGCGATTTATCATGATATTGGCCGCGTTGATGAGTCGGCGAATGCATCCCATGGGAAACTGTCTGAGATAATCTATGAAAAAGATGGAGGTAAAGACAAAGTTGTTGCTTTCCTCATCAGAAATCATTGCGTAGATGATGAAACAGCGCATAACGAACTTATCGGGTTGTTTTCTTTCAAAACGCAGAAAAGAGTAGAGGTTTTGTATGGAATCCTGAAAGATGCAGATGCCCTTGACAGGGTCAGATTTGGGTTTGCCATCAATCCAATGAGCAATGGTTTGGATGTTCGATACCTGAGAAATGCGTTTGCGAGAAAGTTAGTTTTCTTTGCGACAAAAGCAAAAGGAGCATTAAAACTGTGACTATTTACCTTACCCAGAAACAATATGATATGCTTGCGAAAATGGTGCCTATCATGCTGGAGTTCTATAAAAATGATATCCGCCCGCTCTTTGAGGAAATCGGCCGGCAGTATGGCACGCAAACGGCAGTCGATACGGCTTGTGAGATTTTTAAAGCCGTCCCTGTTACGGGGCAGGTCCCTAAATATATCAAGGCGCTTACCTGGATAGAAGATTGCGTGAAAAACGCAGAGGATATTTATATCCAGTCTTCTGAAAAAACCAAGAATGACCCATTCGTCAAAAAGGTTTTTATCCCAAACACGAAAGAGTATCCGACGAACCGGGACGTCCTGGTGGATGCACTGGACACATATTCTCGCGTTCTGATGGGACAATTCTCGGTCATTTACGAACAGCTCGATATAGACTCTTCGAATCCTCGTATCCAAGAAGCCTGGGCTTCTGCAAAATGGAATGGCTCAGGCGTATATGAGATGCGTGACCTGCTGATTCCCGACCTTATCCGAATGGGATGGAACGGCAGTTATGGTATCGCCAGCCCGGACAATCGATACGACAGCAAACTTGCCTATGAGATGTTAAAACGAATTCGGAACCGCCGGGATGATTATATCCTCCGCGTGACAGACCAGCCGCTTATTATTGTGGAGGAATTCTAATGATTTCTCGCTACGACCAAGGGGTTCTCGAAAAAATTCTTCTGGATTGCTGTACATCGCCTATGACAAGGCCCTGGGCACCCTTCTTCAAGCAAGAAATGGCAAAACCGTATTTTTCCAATTTGGATTTCATGATTTCGCAATACGAAAAATTGGAAACAGTGTTTCCTGGCCCATATCAGATATTCAGAGCATTCTTTGTAGCACCGGAAGACGTCAGGGTCATCATCCTGGGACAGGACCCGTATCACGAACCTGGTCAAGCTATGGGTCTCGCGTTTTCTGTCCCTAATTCTTGTAAGACACCTCCTTCGCTACGGAACATCAAGAAAGAGCTGCTGGATGATGTGGGTGCAGAACTGACCGGCAACAACCTGGAAGGATGGGCAGAACAAGGGGCGTTTCTCTTGAACACCGTCCTGACGGTGTCGGAAGGAAAAGCTAATTCCCATGCTGGGCATGGCTGGGAGATTTTCACGGCCAATGCCATCCAATACGTTCTTGAACACAACTGCCGGCCGCTGTCTGTCATCCTTTGGGGAAAGCCGGCTCAGAAATACAAAACTTTGTTCGATAAAAGGGAAGCCCCAACGCTTATCCTCGAATCTGCACATCCGAGCCCGCTTTCTGCATACCGGGGGTTCTTTGGCTCAAAACCATTTTCCAAAACTAACAGTTTCTTTGCCGCACACGGCGCTCCGCAAATTAACTGGGGAGCACAATTTTGAGGAATAACAGATGGCTGAAAAAGCGGTACTAATGAGTATCCACAAAAACTGGCTCGATAAAATTTTGTCGGGTGAAAAAATCCTTGAGATTCGCGGAAATTATCCCAAAAGCGCATATTTGCCTTTCCAGGTATATTTGTACGAAACGCGCAATGGCGGAGGATGCGGAAGAATTCGTGCTGTCGCTCTTTGCACCAACCTGTTCCGTTTTTCGAAAAATGATTTGGAATCCAACGAAGGAGATGCTTTCCTAAAAGCAAGCTGCCTCACAAGGGAACAGCTCACGCCGTTTTTTTCGTCAAAAAATGTAGTATACGGCTGGCAGCTCTCTGATGTCCAGCCTCTCGACATGGCGCTGGATGCTGTCAAAACGTCCAGACCGCCTCAGGGATGGCAGTATTGTCCCATTCCGAGCCAACTATCGCCATCTGAAAAGAAGGCCCTGTTCCTTCGATTTGAGGCATTTGCCATTCCACACAAAGAGAAATATTCTTATGGCTGGTTCGAGGGTGTCATCACCAAAAACGGGAAGGTTATTGCTGCGGAATTTTCGCATCTCAAAACGCTGATGACTTTGTACGGCAAAACCGAAGAAGAAGTCTGGAAAGAGATGCCAGTTACAGCATCGCCTTTAGCCTGGCTCTCAGAAAAGACTGGCGCTGTGCCTGTATATGAGAACGGATATATGCAGCCGGGATTTTTGCTTTCCGATGAACAGCAATATGTCTTGACGCTATTGGAAAAAGCCGGACTATCACGAAATGTCCGCATCGCCTGAAAATTCAACCGCAAGTTCATTGCAACTTTATCTGGCCGATGATATAATTAAATTGTCGAAAGGGAAAATTGACAAACAGAATTTTGAAAGGAGACAATTCTCATGCTGACCGCAATCCGCTTTGCCTATGAACGCGAGTATGAAGCTGAACGTTATTTTGAGTTCGGCTACTTTGAGTGCGTTCATACGGCAAGCAAAAATCTGAGATTGCGGGATAGGGCAGGGAACTGACCTCTTCTTTCTGCGCACATATCAGGCCGCTTGCCAAAATACCATGGCAGGCGGCCTTTTTGTATGCTCTTGGTCGCCGAAGAGAAAGAAGGCGGCAAATATGACAGCTACGGTTCCATCTGTGGACATTAAGGGCACAGGCGCCCGTATCGATACCCTGCGAAAGCAGGCTGGGATGTCTGTGAGGGATGTCCAGGATATTCTTGGCCTCGGTTCAGTCCAGGCCATCTACAAGTGGATTGCGGGGAAATCTCTTCCTACAATCGACAATCTTATAATCCTCTCAGCAATATGGGATGTGAGTCTCGATGACATCATCGTCCGATGCTGATTCCCGGCGGCGCAGCAGCGCCTATTCTGCTGCTCATATGGCCTGCTCGACGAATTGGTTAAGTCGCCACCCTCTCAAGGTGGAGGTTGCGGGTTCGAGCCCCGCGCAGGTCACCACCTTAGCAACACTTTTGTACTCTGAGGAAATTGGCAAAATTGCAAGTTTGTGCTTCGTATTTTACAAATCTGCCTGCAAAAATGCAAAGTATAGTTGCAATTATTGCTGACAAAAATGCAAAAGTTTGGCTGCTACTTTATGGGTCGGTAGCCCAGAGGCGAAGGCAGCGGTCTGTAAAACCGCCACGTTAGACACACCGAAGGTTCGAGTCCTTCCCGGCCCACCATAACCCGGCGCATCTGCGGGTCATCAGATGCACATACATGCCCCCGTAGCTCAGATGGTAGAGCAGCGGCCTGAAGAGCCGCGTGTCGGCGTCTCGAACGCGCCCGGAGGCACCAATATGGCGTCATGGTCGAAACGGTCAAGATACCGGACTTTCACTCCGGAGGTTGCGGGTTCGATTCCCGCTGACGTCACCAACGTTTTAGGCTCCCGAATTACCGGGAGCTTTCTTTTTTACACCAAGGCAATGTCAAATAATTGTCGCAAAGCAAATATAATATAAAAGTCAAAGATGAAAATGGCTCTAGCCCAACATACAAATCCCCAATTTAAGCGGTCCCTACATAGTTGTAGCTGTTCGTCTTTGGCGGGAAGGAGGAAAATTAAATACCTTAAATTCACGGAGGTGCAATATGAAAATTATAGTTTGCGTTGATGACAAACTTGGCATGACGTTCAATCATCGCCGACAAAGCATGGATTCTGCCTTACGCCAAAAACTTATTGCCTTGTGCGGTATGAACACATTGTGGATGAACGAATATTCAGCCAAGCAGTTCAAAGATGAAACGGCATCCAATATTCAGGTTGATGAAAATTACCTGGATAAGGCTGGCGCCAACGATTATTGCTTCGTCGAAGACCAAGATATTTTGCCGTATGCTGATAAAATCCAGGAGATTATTCTATGTCGGTGGAACAGAACATACCCGGCGGATACTTTCCTGAAAATCCCCGGCAATGCTGCTGAATGGCAAATCAGTGTATTGGAGGAATTTCCTGGGAAATCGCATAAAAAACTCACTTTAGAAAAATGGAGGAGAAAAGATTATGAGAATTAAAATGAATCGGCTTTGGGCCTCGTTACTGGCTCTTATCATGGCGGTCAGTTTAGCCGGCTGTGACGACACGTCAATTGTCAGTGCAACGCCAGAACCAACACCTATGGTTACGGCTACGCCCGAACCAGAACCCATAGAGCCGCCCGCTACGGCGAAACCAGCGCCTGAGGAGACTTCGACACCGAAACCCGAAGTAGCAGTTGTAACGGAATTCGATATCAACAGTATTCCGGCATATTCTGGGATGCAATACGTTATCGTTAATGACAATGTTCCGTATTTTACTGATAGCGATATGACGACAGAGGTGTTCGAAAGTTATTCGCCACTGGATGAATATGGTCGCTGCGGTATTGCGTACGCAAACATCTGTGCTGAACTAATGCCGACTGAGGACCGTGAAAGTATAAGCGATGTCACACCAAGCGGATGGGATAATAACCCATACGATTTTGTGGATGGGGGATACGTATATAATCGCTGACATCTCATTGGATTCCAGTTGGCAGGCGAAAATGCAAATGAACTGAATTTGATTACGGGAACCCGTTCTATGAATGTGGATGGGATGTTGCCGTATGAGAACATGGTGGCAGACTACGTCCAAGAAACAAACAACCATGTTCTTTATCGCGTGACACCCATTTATGAGGGTGCCAATCTGGTTGCTAGTGGCGTACTGATGGAAGCCGAGTCTGTTGAGGATGAGGGCGATGGGGTCGAGTTCTGCGTCTATTGTTACAACGTAGAACCTGGCGTTGAAATCGACTACGCAACAGGCGCCAACTGGGCAAGTGGTGATGCTCCAAGCTCTGAGCAGGCAACACAGCCGACAGAATCCGCTGTCAGTAGCGCAGACACAAGCACGACAGAGACTGTACAGACGCATGAATATGTACTCAATACGAACACGATGAAGTTTCATTACCCTGAGTGCCGCAGTGTTAAACAGATGAACGACAAAAACCGTCAGGATGTGGAAGCGACTCGCGATGAGTTGATTGCACGCGGATATGAGCCGTGTGGCAACTGCAATCCGTAATTAGTACTGTAGGCTTGCATTAAAATAATAATGTGATTCGCATTTGTATTGGTACAGAACAAGCCTCTCTGGTGTTCCAGGGAGGCTTGTTCTGTTCTTTCTGCTCATCGGAATGTCATGGCAGCGAAAAAATAGGCCCGCTGGCAGAAACCAGGGGCCTATCAAGCGTCACATCAGTCGAAAACAAGACTCGCAATACCACTTGTATCAAACGGACTGATAATTTGAGCGGTATCTTTTTTGCCGACAAACTTGTCGGGGGTGTCGGAAATAATGATGTCTGCATCTTCCCATTTCTTTACAAAAGCAGGGAAGCGGTACTGCAGCATCCGACCAAGGGTTGTGCTCTTAAGTTCGACTGCATAGCGACAGACATCGGAGACGGAATTGGCGGAAGAAGAAAGGTTTGAACGGGCGATAGCGCCGACTGCACGGTCTACAACCACGATTTCATTCCGGGTTAAGTCGAGGACAACGGCTACAATGTCTCGGCTCTGTGAGGTCAGGACATACTTGTTCGTCACCGTGGCAGGCTCAAAAGTGTCACCTGTACTGTCACGAACCATCACCCCGCAGAATGCGGATTCAAGCTGGTCAAATGGAATGCCGGAATAGGAGTTCACGAACATTGCCACATAGCGAACACCTGCACGCCGAGCGGCCTTCAGGTCAAAATCTACGTACTCTGCGGACCCTTTCGGACCACTGCAACGCCGGTCACCAGAATGTACACCACCAATCTCTCGAATTGATGGATGGTAGTAGCTTATGGTGTTACGTTCGCTAAACGAATAATCTGCGTCCATAAAGGCTACAGACAAATCGAGGTCAATACCCGAAAATGCACTGATTTCGTCACCCTTCCAGTACAAGAAGCAACGAAGGATTTCGCCGTCTGGAAGCGGAAAACGAGAGCCACAGGAAGCCACACGAGAGCCGGAAGTCAATTGCCGTACGTTGTCAGGGAAAATGAGCTTTTCGCAATGACAATCCGGGTCCACGTACACAGAAGGAGTGTCAGTTTTATCCCGGCGCATCAGCTGCCACATCTCATTGGCGATGTCGTCAGCGATGTTATTACAGAAAGCCTGGTCAAGCGGTGCGATTTCACGAGTCAATGATTGTGCCGATGCGCCATTTCGTTTCCCGACCGCAAGCTGCACAGTATTGTTCCTATTGCGGAAGTGATTCACAACCTGCAGCAAAACACGCGGAGAAACCTTCTGTGCAACAGAGGTGAAGCGGAAAGCAACACGATACCGTTCCGCATCATCCTTACAGTTACGCAGGCAGAAATCGAGATAACGGGCAAACAGCCCTGGACGCTGGAGCAAGTGCTCGGACAGCTTTTCAGCATTCACCGGCCGTTTCATCAGCTTTTCCAGTTTACCATTGTAAGTTTCGATGTAGGCGCCAGAACGAATCAGACCAAACGCCTTAGCCGTTTCAGGATACAGATTCTGGTACTCGCCAGGATGAAGACGCTCACCCAAACGCTTCCAGACTTCGCCATCCTGTGCCATGCTTTCGGCAATATTGTTGGTCTTTTCAATTAGCCCAAGCAAAAACCGTCTCTCACTGCGCTTAAAGTTTTTGAAGTGTGTCTCGGTTGCAAGAGAGATGTCGCCGTCACTACACGCGGCCGCCAGACGAAGGACATCACGGGCAGTAGTATATCCAGACAAGCAATGCTGGCTCTCAATATCATTGCCGAGCAATGTCATAACCATGGCAGTATACAGAGCAAGATTCTCCTTGACGGGAATCAACAGATTCTGCATCTCGTTTGCCACAGAACGGGCAAAGAACTGGTCTGCCATGATGAATTTGAGGTCTTCGACATCATCAGCCGAAAGTGGCGTCTGTCCTGTGAACATTTCAATGGCCAGTTTTCTCGCGCCATCCTTACTACAAAGCGGAATCTGCTTGAGGGCGTAAACATCCTTCTGAGAAAGCTTCGGTTCAACAACATGGATATCAAATTCTGGCTGCCACTTCCCACCGGACAGGTAATGGAACAAGTTGGCAATATACTGTACTGCCAAATCTGCCTGCATAACATCATGGGGATAGTTAGGCCACACAGTCTTGGCAGAATCTATGGCACGAGTGTCTTTTGTTGCCATCTCAAACAGTTCATCAAAAAACAGGTGAAACCTGGCAGGGGTAATGGTAAAACAGGCTTGCAAGAGTTCAGCAGACATGGTATAACCATACGGTGCCAATTTTATGTTCGCTGTAGCGACATCCTCGCGGGTGACAATGTCTTCGCCAGATACTGCCGCAGCCGGCACCATTACGCCGCGATGATGCCGAAAGGTGAAGGCGTTCAAATTGCTGGTGGTCAAGAATTCTGTATATGCTTTAGTAGTCGGATAAGCAGTTTCCAGTTCTGTCATTGCGGCGTCAAGTTCCGGTAAATCGGCGCGTTGCTTGCTAACAAATTCGTCAAAAGTCATAATGTATCCTCCCCAAAAAGAAAAGAGCCTGAGCCGATAGATGGCTCAGGCTTGAATGATAGCCGAACTACTCGGAAAGCACAGTCACTGCGAAAATCCAAATTATTCTTAGAAGGAAGCGACTGTATAGCCGAATAACAGGCTGGTCATCATCTCATATCAGAAAACTTTATATGTCAAAAAGACAACACAAAGCTTTTCACCATTGCTCATTATCGAGCACGAAATGACGCTGCAGCTTAGTTGTGCAACAGTCACTGCTTTGGCTTTGCCTTTTCGGAAATGCCGAAAAGCGTGATGTGCGATTTGAAACGCACACAATTTGCCGAAAAAAGTGGTGATTCCAAAATGAGATTCACAAAGCCAGGATGGAGAGCGAATCCACTGAATACACTTTTCACTAAATGCTTGTTAGAAGGAAGTGGATTCATAGCCATCTCTGTAGTTCTTATATTATACCACGAATCATTCGGAATCGCAACTCAATAAAGGAAAACGTTAAATAAAAATTTGCTTTCCAAAAAGCCAGATTTCCTTTTGGCTTGGCAGAATATTTGCGGCTCGCCTTTGCATAATAATCTTTTTCCGAAAGAAATAATTATCGCGAAAGATTGTTTTCTCGAAAAGAATTTTGTGGTATAATATATACGTAGCCTTCCAGAACGGAAAAGGCTATGGCGACTGCCAAGAAAAGGGGTGAAAATCATGGCAGAGGAAAACAAAAAAGAGAAAAAAGAAATCATCTACACCGGTGACGCCAAAATAGCCGCCGACAATGTTGCTTTTTGCGAAAAGGCTGTTGAGGACGCCAAGGCGGCTCTAGCGCAAGCAAAGGCGGAACTGAAAGAGGCATATGCCAAACAGCGCAAAGAAGAACGTGAAGCTCGTGCCAAGAAAAAGGCGGATGCCAAGGCTGCCGTTGCCAGCGCATTGTCGGCTGACTCCATTGAGCCGGAAGAGCTGATGGCTTTCCTCGAAAGCCGCAAAGGCACATCGGCGGATGAGGCCTAACTGTTCATGCAATCGAGTATCTAAGAATCCAACCATCTCGGCTCGACCGTTTTTCGTGCGGCCGAGCCAATTTCATATATTTTGTAAAAGATGACTTTCAAAGACTTCATTACCAAATTTGGATATGATACGCTGGATAAGCAGCAGCGGGCAGCAGTACAGGCAACTAAGGGACCTGTACTGCTATTGGCCGTGCCTGGAAGCGGAAAGACCACAACGCTACTTGCACGGCTCGGCTATCTCATCTATGGAAAAGGTGTAGACCCATCTAAAATTCTTACCTGTACCTATACGGTTGCTGCAACAAATGAGATGCGCACACGATTTCGTGCGAAGTTTGGCGACGAATATGCTGACCAGCTTGAATTCCGGACCATCAATGGCGTTTGCGCCCGCATCATCAAAATATATGAGGAAGAAGGTCATAACGCCTTCCAGCTCATCACTGATGACAGCAAGCGATTTGCTATCATGCGGGAAGCCTGGATGGCAGATAATCATGGTTTTCCGGCTGATTCTGATTTGCGAGGTATGAGCACGGCCATTACCTATGTAAAGAACCAGATGCTCTCTGACCAGGAAGCAAACTCTGTCGAATTCAGTTCCAGTGAAGGCGCTTGTTCTATCGGACCCGTTTACCGTGCATACAAAAAGGAAATGCGTTCGCGTCACTGGATGGACTTCGATGACCAGATGGTTTATGCGCTCTGCATCCTGAAAAAATGCCCGACCATTCTAAACAATCTTCAAAAGAAATACACCTACTTCTGCGTAGATGAGGCACAGGACACAAGCAAAATTCAGCATGAGGTTCTGGCTCTGCTCGCATCCAAAACGAAAAACATCCTGATGGTTGGTGATGAAGACCAGTCGATTTATGGGTTTCGTGCAGCGTATCCGAAAGCACTCATGGATTTTGAACAGAATTGGCCCGGCGCCAAGGTTCTCTTGATGGAGCAGAACTATCGGTCCACTCCCCAAATTGTAGATGTAGCTGATAAGTTTATTCGCCAAAACAAGAACCGCCATGCGAAACACATGAATGCTTTCCAGGGTTCCGGCAGCGAAATCAGCTTTAAGTATTGCGCATCGCGCAATAAGCAATACGAAATTCTTGCCGATATGTGCAGGAAAGCAAACGAGGAAAACATCCAGACAGCTATCCTGTACCGGAACAACGATACAGCTTTACCTGTCATCGATATGCTCACGAGAGAAGGCATTCCATATCAGGCTAAAGGCGTTGACGGGCTGTTCTTTACTAGCAAAATTGTAAACGACGTCAAAGACTTCCTCATCCTCGCTCTACACCCGGATGACAAAGAACGGTTTCTTCATCTATACTACAAACTCGGAATCTTCATGAAGAAGGCCGTTGCCAATTTGCCAATTGGCGGGAATGGTGAGAACGTCTTTGAGGCATATGCAAGCCTCGATAACAAAGACCTTGTTTCTGATTATCTAGCCGATTGTCTGTTGGAAAAGAACTTCATGCTGAAGGTTATCTGCAATGATGGCAATCCCGTAACGGCAATTTCACATATGAAAAGCATGGGATACTGGCGTTATCTTCAGGATGCAGGTATCGACACATTCCGTTTAGATATCCTGATTGCCTTGGCGTACCGAGAGGAAACCATCGAAGGATTTCTCGACCGTCTGGATGTGCTGCAGCAAATTGTTAAACGCGGTGGCCATGACATGGACGCTTCCTGCATTCTGTCCACCATTCACTCCAGCAAAGGACTCGAATATCAGCGTGTCATCCTGGCTGACGTAGTCAAAAACGTTTTACCGAGCGACACGTCGAAAATCAAGAATCCTATTGATAAAGAAAATGCCGAGGAGGAAGAACGTCGGCTTTTCTATGTGGGTGTTACTCGGGCAAAGAAAGAGCTCATCGTTATGAACGTCAACAATGCAGCCTCCAGCTACGTCGACATTCTTCGGCAATTGGTGCCAGACAAGAAAAAGACGAGCCAAAAGGCGGCGCCTTCCCAAAAACATCCGACTAAGACGTCGACTTCAAAGGCAGATACTGGCGCCACAAAGAAAAAGACCAAATGCTCCAAGTCCAAGGGGTCGGACTTGTCAGAATATGAGGTCGGCAGCATCGTGTATCACCGTTCCTTCGGGGATGGCATAATCCTTTCCCGGAAAAACGATTTCGCGGTTATCGATTTCCACGATAATGGAAAACGAACACTGGCGCTTCCGTTCGCTATCGACATGGGTTTCCTTAAATTGGCTTGACACCCCTGAAGAGACGGTTTTGACCGTCTCTTTTTTGTGTGTCAAAAACAAAATAACACAGCTACGTACAACGCCCTTTGTGCAAGCAAACAAAGTTGAGCGATATAGCCGAAAATTCAATGCGATGCTTGTGCAAGAATGATATAATTAAATTTGAAAGGAGGGTTATCCCATGATGCGAGAAGTTTCAATTCACAGCTTTTCTCAGGTCCAACATCTCGTCTCGACTGCATGCGAGTACAAGGAAAGTGTTGGAGTACACGACGCACGCGGGTCTATCGCGGATGCCAAAAGCATTCTCGGCATGATGTCTTTGGACTTTACCCGTCCTGTAAGAATTGTGGCTGATAACGAGTCGGTTCTGGCGGATTGCGTCAATGCAATCCATTGACCTGAAATTTGGAAAGCATTCTGGCGTTTTGCCAGAGTGCTTTTCTTTTTGCGATTTGGTTTCTGCGAAAATAGGTTTCGACGAAAAAACTCTTTTTATTTTGGAGGGCTTGTGGTATCATAAGTTTATAGGATGGAAAATCCTAAATCCCAAATACAGGAGTGTGTTCAAAATGCCAAAAGGTGTAAAGCGCGATATCACCTACACCGGAAAAGCTGCAGAACTGGATAAGCAGCTGAAAGAGTTGGAAGCAAAGGTCAAGGAGACCCGTGAAGCTCGCAATGCTGCTTACAAAGAACAGCTGAAGCAGGAGCGTGCTGCTGCGAAAAATGCTGCCGCTGCCGAGAAAAAAGCGACCCTCAAAGCTGTCGAGAAGGCTCTTTCCAAAGGCAACAAATCTGCCGAGGAAATCATCGCGTTTTTGAACGAAAATCAGGCAACGGAAACTGAGGAGAACGCAGAAGGTTGACTTCTCCGTTCACAATCGAAAATCTCAAAAAATCCCGGCCAGAAAATCCGAATGCGGAAATTCTGGTCGGGATTGTTTTATGACGATGGTAAAATCGTCTGTGCGTTGATTTGCAGTTCTTTGCCATACTGGCTGATATTGAGCTCCAGCTGGCCAATTACATCAACATAGTCAGGCTCACCGAGTTTCTGATATTCCTCCGCAATAAAAAAGCCGAGGATTGCAAAGGACGAGCATTTTAGCTTGACATGCTCCTGGTTTTTGCCCATATAGAAGGCGTTTCTACCGTTTCTGCCCGGAATCACGTGGCAGTGATTGATACGCACAACGGGTTTGGGACATCCTTCCCCAAATGGTTCGAGCTGCTGTTGCTCTTCAAACGCGGAAACGACCTGGTCTTCTGTGAGAACGACGTCGTAGTATTTCTTCGAAACGTCTTCCGGCTCAACATCCTTGAAGGCGTTTTGGGCTTCAGCTTTGAATTTATCTTCGTCACCAAAGGCCACGCTTACACCAGCAGCGCCTGAATGGCCGCCATAGCCGAGCATACAGTCGCTCATGTCATCTAATCGACGCTTGAGGTTGACTCCTTCGATTGAGCGGCCGGAACCTTTCCAGTGCGTTTTGGTCCGTGCAAACACAAAGGCGGGAACATGGTATTCTTCCGTGAGCTTGCCGGCTAAGATGCCAGCGATACCTTCGTGGACAACATCAGAGAAAGCAATCAGCGGGACGGAAACCTTCGCATCAGGTGTTAAACCAAGCTGTGTGACAACTGCCTGATACTGTGTCTTTACAAGTTCTTTCCGTTGGTCGTTTAAGAACTTGAGCCTTTCTGCATGGCGATACACATTGTTTTCGGCCGCTAGAATCGCACATGGAAGCTTGGCGCCATCATCCAGTAATCGGCCGGCGGCGTTAATCATCGGGACCACATAGAAGGCCAACGTAATGGCATCAAAACGAGCTTTCCCGCTTGCATCCAGAATACACTGAAGACCTTTCGTCACATTGCCTGCGTCCATTGCTGCAAGACCGTCTTTGACAATCACGCGATTGTCTTTCGTCAAATTCATGACATCACCAACCGTGCCAATTGCAGCGAGAGCGGACATCTTTTCAAGCAAAGTGGTGTTCTCTGGTATCATGTACTGAGCCAACTTATAAGCCAACCCGGCGCCGCAGTAATAACAGTATCCTGGGCCATGGTCGCTGGATTCAGTATCTGTCCACTGGTCAACAAGCACATCGGCCGCTGGGAGCGTTTCTCCGGGGAGATGATGGTCCAGAATGATGACGGTCATGCCGACGTCTTTCGCTTGCTGTACGGCCTCCTTGGCGGCTATACCGTTATCTACGGTGATGAGCAGACCGTCTGGATTCTTTTCCCGTACTTCTTCGACAATGGCAGGGGAGAGACCATATCCTTCGCTCATTCGATGGGGGAGACGGATGTCCGGCGTAGAGCCCAATTCTTTTAGAAGCAGATACAGAATGGCCGATGAAGTGCAACCATCCGTGTCGTAGTCTCCAATCACAGATATATGTTTGCCGGCTTTGATGCAAGTATTTATTAGAGCTGCAGCATCTTCCAAGTTTTTAATTTCCCAGGGTTCAGCGGGTTCGGGATTTTTCAGTTCTTCGATATTGCATCCGGAGAGAATGCTCACCGCCTCCGAAATAGAGGTTGCGTTTGTACGCGGTAACCAGGTCATGACAATGTCCTTTCAAAAAAAGCTATGTATATATTATACCACATTTGATGACATTTTCCTATGGGACGTTGCTAAATTAAATGCAATGTGGTATAATATAAACACACGGAATGTTTTCAAAAAAATATTTTGGAAACCTGTTGACAACAGATTCTACAAGCTGTATAATGCCAAATGTAAGGAACAGTACAATTAAACCCTGTTCCATAAAAAATCCCGAGGAAAGGAGAACGCGAGCCATGACCGCCTTCATGTCGTTAAATTGCATGGGTAGCAAACAACTGTGGAATTTGAGCCAGCTGCTCGACTCCGCAGCGCGTTGCGATGCTAATAACGACGTTCGCATGAAGGTTAGTGGTGCGTGTTCTCTTTTACGCCCATACAGTAGGGGATAAATCGATATAAGATTCTTCCAAATCTTTTTCGTATACCTCTTTGCGAAAACGTCCGTGTAGCATCGTCACGCTGCACGGGCGTTTTCGTTTTTTATTATTCTGATTGGGCTTCCCGGATTTCCGAGTAGGCTTATTCAAGTGTTACTAATAATACAAATTGTATAATCATATGTGCTCGTAGCTCAGCTGGTAGAGCAACGGACTTTTAATCCGTGGGTCGGGGGTTCGAATCCCTTCGGGCACACCACACAAAGTGCTGCTTTCGGGCAGCAGCCGCTTGCTTTGGAGCTGCTGGGCGGTGCTGAATATTTCGGCGGACAAAACACGGAACTCCTCCATGTGGTGCTGTACCCAAGTGGTGAAGGGAGCAGTTTGCTAAACTGCCAGGTCGGCGAAAGCCGGCGCATGCGTTCGAGCCGCATCAGCACCGCCAATATGTTCCTGTGGTGAAATCAGGCAAACACGCCAGCTTGAGGGGCTGGTGCCGCAAGGCGTTGCGGGTTCGATTCCCGCCGGGAACACCAAAACCCATGACAGACGGGTTCTCAATAGTCTGTTGTCTATGTCCAGGTGGCGCAATTTTGGCAGACGCGGTGGTCTCAGAAGCCACTGCCGCAAGGCGTTGCGAGTTCGAATCTCGCCCTGGGCACCAAAACCTATTGCAGACGGGTGTCTCAATAGTCTGCTTGTCGTGCCCGGATGGCGGAACTGGCAGACGCGCTGGTTTTAGGGTCCAGTGTCATAGGCGTAAGGGTTCGAATCCCTTTCCGGGCACCATATATTGGGGTATAGCCAAGTAGGTCTAAGGCATCAGACTTTGACTCTGACATTCGGCGGTTCGAATCCGTCTACCCCAACCATTTTGTAAGAGAGAGGTGATAGGGCTATGGCTATTTCAAGTTTCCGCATCATGGACCGATATGACGCAATCGAATACTGCAAGGAAGAGCATGTCCATAGCTCCATCATTATCAGTATAAGCAGTGCCAATGGCTATAAGCCGAGACTGGTCAAGACAGACCATAACAGAGTAGTGGCTGTCTTGTATCTGTTCTTTGACGATGAGGTCATCGGCAATAACACATTTTCCAACGAACAGGCGGAGCGAATTGTTCGCTTTGTAGATGCCTGGAAGTCGAAGGTTGAACGACTGGTCGTTCACTGTGACGCCGGCGTTTCGAGAAGTGCGGCAGTTTGTGCGGCAATGAAACGATATCTCGGCTTCGATAACCAAGACATCTTCACAAGCCAACAATATGAGCCGAATCCGTTGGTATATGAGACACTAATCCAACAGTTTTTGTGAAAGCGGGGACAAACATGGATACCAAAAATGTAGACAACCCTTGCGAAAGATGCAGCAATTACGGTTGCCCAAGCAATCCAAACTATTGCCCGTCTTCGTATTCACGCAATCCAGTCCAAAGGGCAACAGACGAATACCATCAAAACTGGATGTCTTGGTGGGGCGGATGGATTGATTGACTTATCACATGCCCAGATGGCGAAATTGGCAGACGCGGCGGCCTCAAAAGCCGCTGTCCTTCGGACGCTGCGGGTTCGACCCCCGCTCTGGGCGCCATCATGCAGGTCGGTGTGGCATAAGGCTTGCGGCGTCGGAGGACGCTGCTTTCATGGTAAAGGCCGAAAGCGATGCAGAATATTTTCTGCTGCACCATGATAATGGCCGGAAATCCAACACACAACCCCTATATTGAGAGCTGGAACTCAGACATATACGGGCCGGGTTCATCACAAAGCGTTTTCCAGAACGCGGAGTGATGCGGAAACATCCACAGAGAGTGGTGCAACCCTGAAGAGGTGACGGCTTAGCGGCCGAACCCCTCGCCTGCATTTCTTTTTTGCCAGAATAGCTCAGTTGGTAGAGCGGGCGCTTCATACGCGCCAGGTCGCAGGTTCGAAACCTGCTTTTGGCACCATATATAGGTCAGTAGCTCAATTTGGTAGAGCAACGGTCTCCAAAACCGCAAGTTGCAGGTTCGAGTCCTGCCTGGCCTGCTTTTTTGGGTGCATAGCTCAGTTGGTAGAGCAGCGGACTGTTAATCCGCCTGTCGCCGGTTCAAGTCCGGCTGTGCCCTCCATATGCTACAGTGGCCGAGTGGACGATGGCGGCGGTCTTGAAAACCGTAGGGGCCTGAAAACCTCCGTGGGTTCGAATCCTACCTGTAGCGCCATACATAAACCAATATCAAGAAAGTGGGTGAAAACATGATACAGGTCAACGGCAAGCATAACCATGCTATCATCTACACCGATGTCGTAGATGAAGCCAGCATCGCACAGGTACAGGAACTCTGTAACCAAGAATTTACTGCCAGCCAGCGAATCCGGCTGATGCCGGACATCCATGCGGGCGCCGGATGTACGATTGGAACGACCATGACCATCAGCGACAAGGTCGTACCAAACTTGGTTGGTGTAGACATTGGTTGCGGCATGGCCGTGGTCGTTCTCAAGGAACGCCATATCGAACTCGAAAAGCTCGACAAGGTCATCCGTCAATATGTTCCGGCCGGGTTCGAAATCCGTAATAGCAAGCACCGCTTCTCAAACGATGTTGAGCTTGAAACTTTGCGCTGCGCAAAACATGTTAACTTGGACCGCGCAGCAAAGTCTATCGACACTTTGGGCGGTGGTAATCACTTCATCGAGGTTGACCGAGATGATGAAGGAACTCTGTACCTCGTTGTCCATACCGGCAGTCGCCATTTGGGCGTAGAAATCGCCTCCTACTATCAGCGTCTTGCCTATGAACAACTCAATCGCTCCTCTGATATAGAGGTACGAGCATTGGTCGATAACCTCAAGGCAGAGGGCAAACAAAAGCAAATCGAGAGCGAAATCAGGAAACTCAAGAACACAAAGCGTACGGACATTCCGAAGCACCTTGCGTATGTTGAGGGTCGGGCCTTCGATGACTATATCCACGACATGCGAATTGCACAACATTTCGCATCGATGAATCGCCACGCCATTGTTGACGTTATCGTCAAAAACATGGGATTTCATGTGGTCGATTCGTTCACTACTATCCATAACTATATCGACCTGGATAATATGATTCTCCGCAAGGGTGCAGTCTCTGCGCAGGCTGGGGAACGGCTCATCATCCCAATTAACATGCGCGACGGCAGCCTCGTCTGTGCAGGCAAAGGCAACCCGGAATGGAACTACTCCGCGCCGCACGGTGCAGGACGGCTCATGAGCCGAGCCGATGCAAAGCAATCTTTCACGGTCTCGGAATTCAAGAAGGAAATGAACGGAATCTTCACGACTTCGGTCGGACGTGATACTTTGGATGAGTGCCCGATGGCGTATAAACCAATCGAGGCTATCTTGGACAATATCGGCGATACCGTAGATGTTCAGAAAATAATCCGACCAATTTATAACTTCAAGGCAGGAGGCGAATAACTTGTACGGCAAGACGATAGCTATTCCACCTGGAGCCACTATTCGCGAAATGTTGGACGACAGAAAGATGTCCGACACAGTTTTTGCATTCTGTATGGGTATGAGCCCGGCAGAAACCGATGCCCTCATCCAGGGAAAAACATATCTGACAGCCCACATTGCACATCAACTTGAACTTGTCTTGGGACCACCAGCAAAATTTTGGAAAAATCTCGAAACAATATACAGGGAAAAACTCGCCCCGAAAAGCTGAAAGGAGACTACTGTGGAGGCGATTCAAGCAAAACAATTGAAGGCGAAAGTTCTTCAGCATACTTATGCTCCAGAACTAACAAGTATCCTTAACAGCTTTCTCAAAGACCTAGACGGAGAGGTGATTTCCGTTCAATTTGCTGCAGATGCAGGGTGTTTGGCCACACTGGTACTGTACACAGAAGCCGAATCGTCAAATGAGGAAACTGCAAGCGGCTAAACGAAAACACGACTTTTGATGTGCCATGTGCCGATTTGTACATTTGGCACATCCTCATGCCGGGGTGGCGGAATTGGCAGACGCAGGAGACTTAAAATCTCCGGTTGGAAACTTCGTACGGGTTCGATTCCCGTCCTCGGCACCACATGCATCGGAAGCCCGGCGGTCGGGCGACGGTCTGCAAAACCGTTGTTGGGCGGTTCGATTCCGCCCCGATGCTCCATATAATTGAAGAAAGGAGGAAAGATATATGCGCTCTCCTACATACGGAGAATTGACGTTTGCGCAGATTGCCGGCAAGATTGCAAGTTATATCATGGCTCATGGCCTGGACCGGCAGTATGAGCTTTCTGTCGGCACGGACAGCCAGAACTTCGACGACACCAAAATGGTTCGCGTTGTGACCCTACATGATGTTGGCTATGGCGGTATCTTTTTCTATGATGTCCGCCGGATGCGCAAAATCATGAATGTACGGGAAAAGCTGACTATCGAGACAACATACAGTCTCGAATGCGCACAACAACTGTTGGATGCGGTAGAAGCCTTTAAAAAGTCTTTTGGCTTTGACATCACAAAATGTGTCCACTTTAGTATTCACGTAGATGCAGGGCCAAATGGTCGCAGCCGCGACTCCATTAACGAAATCTGTGGCTGGGTACGCGCTTGCGGATATGACGTCCATACCAAGCCTGAATCCTATGCGGCATCATCAATCGCAAACAAAATTTCTAAGTGAAAGACCAGCTCGGCTGGGTTATTGCCGGTCTGGTCTTTTTTCGTGGGCTGAAGTATAATAAGAGGAAAGAATCGAGAGAAAAGATGTGATGCACATGAAAATCGAAGTTGGAAAGTCGCTATGGTTCCCGGACTGTATTGCAAGAGTCTGTGTCGAGTACCACGTCACAGAGGTAACAGAATATACAGTTAAGGCTGAAACAGACAACGATGTTGTTGAAAAAGCAATCGAGATTTCGTTAGAAAACAATCCAAAATCAGGACACCTTAAGGCAAGGATATGGGGATATACTCTTTTCTGCGGGAAAACCGGTGCCCAACATTTCCTCGATACACATGACCCATTTGCGGGGTATACCAAAGAAGGCAAAGAGATTATAGTAGCTCTGTTAACGGATGATAACTACTGCAAATACTGGCTGCGCAGATGCCAAACCGGTATCAGGTTGAGAAAAATCATCCAGCAGTACATGGAAAATCGTTTGCGAGGTTGTACGAGTATCGAGGAAACAAACCGAGTCTTGGCGTTGGGTCCATCCATCGGTGTTAAATCTTTCTTGAAAGGAAGCAAAAAAACAATTCCTGTTAACTGTATCCAGCTGCATTGGTTGACTGACACCAAAAGAGAAATTGAGCTAGGGAACAAGCGGATACGAATACAACAGGCAACCACAAAACATCCAGAGATACCTCAGACAGCATTTTATCGACTCCATCGAGCAATCGAGTTTCAAGTCGTCTCAAAAATATAGTTGCAAAAGACCCAGAGCAGCATTGTTGTGCTCTGGGTCTTTTGCCTATTTTGACCGTTGCATCATATGGCCAAGGTCAAATGACGAAGCATTCCACAGCGTTTTCCCTTTCTGTTTCGCATACCGTACAGCATCAGCAACATTGCCAGAGGGTTTTGTGCAGTAAAAACAGCAATACTCTGAACCCTCAACCAGATGCCGATAGCAAAGCTCTGTGCTATTCCGCTCTGGCGCCGGAGCCACATACACGACCTTGCTGGCAGCCTTTTGTATTTTGAAGAAATGTGTTTTCGAGTCCGTCGAGAAAGTATCTTCGTAGCCATAATAGGGAAGGACCAGAATAATTTTGAGCCTCTTTTGGTGTTCTTGCTGTTGCATAATGAAGTCAGCAACCAACTGGCTGAATCCCGGCTCCCCGGTCAGACCAAAGAATTGCACGTTTGTTTCGGAAGAAGAGATGAGAGGCAAGAGCCGGTGCTGTACCCGCATGAGAATTTTTCTTTCCTCTCCCGGCGGAATTTCCTGATAACCGATGAAGCAGCAGGTTTGTTGTTGCAAACTCTTCCTTGCCACAACCAATCAATCCTTTCGTCAGTCTCTTTTGCAAATATTATACCACAACATGGGCGAAACATGATATAATATAAGGAGTAAGACAACTGAAAAAGCGACAAAGGGGCCCCTTTGTCATGTCAGTGTACCACTGACATGATTCCTCCCTATGCCGCCACACATCGGGAGGATATTTTATGCCCCTGGCTGAACAAGCATACACGCAATATCGCATAACACCACCGTTACCCAAAAGGCCACAGCTTACTTGGCTGCCACGAAAATCTGGAAACAAGGGAATACGGGTCGAGAAGGTGGTGTGCGATGTGAACCCCCTTATCCAGATAGAATCGAAACCCATACAGGCCACATTACATATCCTGCTACAAGACAAGACGACAAAGAAAAATATCATCTGGGCGACCAACAGCTATGAAAGCTACGGTTCTTACTATTACGGTGAAAACCAAATCACGGAAGAACTGATTTCGGGGCTTAACCAACATATCATCCAGCCCCGAGTCTACAAATCCGCCGAAGCACAAGCGGTGCGAACCCAGAAACATGCGGAAGTGTTTACCCCGACTTGGATTTGCAACCAAATGAACAACTTCTGTGATGAAGAATGGTTCGGGCGCAAGGATGTGTTCAACCACCAGGAAGGAAAGTCTTGGACGGCCACGACCGACAAGATTGAGTTCCCGGCAAAAAAGTCGTGGAAACAATATGTAGATTCTCGACGCCTCGAAATCACGTGTGGAGAAGCCCCCTTTCTTGCCTCCCGATACGATGCAGCAACAGGAGAACTGATTCCTATTGAGCGAAGAATCGGTATCCTTGACCGAAAGATTCGCGTAATAGCTGAAAACACTGCTTCTGATGCTGAGTGGATGAAATGGTGTGTCCGGGCATTCCAGAGCGTATATGGCTACGAGTACCAGGGTGATAACCTGCTCATTGGCCGTATCAATCTCCTGATGACCTTTGTAGATTACTACATGGCCAGATTCCGAAAAGAGCCTAACAACACCGAATTGCGGAAAATAGCCAATATCATCTCTTGGAATTTATGGCAGATGGATGGTCTGACGGGAACCGTGCCGTATGGTGTACCGGATGATAACTACGAACAGCTGTCCATGTTTGAAAACGATGAAGATAATAAACAGCCAAGTTGCAGAATCTTCGATTGGAGAGCGAGTCGTTCGCTGGAGTATAACGAACTGAAGGGAGCCGGGCAAGAATGAAGTTCGATTTTGTAATTGGGAATCCGCCGTATCAAAGCGAAAATGAGCAAAACCATAGACAAGCACCTCTCTACGATAAATTTATGAGTGCAGCTTATCAAATCGGAGATGTGGCCGAATTTATCACACCCGCTCGTTTTCTTTTTCGTGCAGGTCAAACTCCAAAAAGTTGGAATGAAACCATGCTTTCAGATGTTCATTTCTGTGTATTGAAGTATTTCAGGGATAGCTCCGATGTCTTTCAAAATGTTGATATTAAAGGCGGAGTTGCCATTACAATAAGGAATATTCATAAGGATTATGGTGCAATTCAAAATTTTATTATTTATGATGAGTTAAGAAGTATAATCAGAAAGGTTAAAGGGAATTTATTTTCACCATTCTCTTTTCTCATATTTCCTAAAAGCACTTACAATTTATCCGACATACTATATGATAAATACCCCGAACTTAAAGGACGACTAACGAAAAATAACCAATATGTTGTTGACGCTGGTATATTCGAAAAAATGCCAGAAATTTTCTCATTTGAAAAAACAAGCGACACAGATATTAAGGTTTATGGAAGACAGCATAATAGGCGAGTGCAGAAATGGATTTCTAAACGCTTTATAAAGGATAATGAACAAACAAATAAATACAAATTACTTATTTCCGGTGCGAATGGTACCGGGGCCTTTGGAGAGATACTAAGTACCCCTGATATTGCTGAGCCGGGCTCATGCCATACACAAACGTTTATGAGCATTGGGTCTTTCGATTCCCAGTTAGAAGCAGAAAACTGTATTAAATATATAAAATCAAAGTTTTTACGGGCACTTTTAAGCTCTCTAAAAGTTACGCAAAACAATGCAAAGGAAACATGGTCAAACATACCAATCCAAGATTTCGGAAATTCCTCTGACATCGACTGGTCCCAGCCCATTCCCAAAATCGACCAGCAACTATATAAGAAATACGGTCTCGACCAGTCTGAGATTGACTTTATCGAGACCCACGTAAAGGAGATGGCATAAGTGAAAGCGATACAGCTTCAAACAGCCAAAAAGGTTGTCCCTGTCATTTATGCCTACACCACTCCTGAAATCGCCAGGCATAACGGATGGACTAAAATCGGATATACAGAGCAGGATGTCGAGAAACGCCTCAAACAGCAAACGCATACGGCTGATGTCCAGTACCATGAGGAATGGCGCGGCAATGCCATCTTTGATGACGGAAGTGGCGACCGGTTTACAGACAAGGATTTCCATGCCTATCTGAGGAAACTCAGTATCGAGAACGACAAGAGTAATGAGTGGTTCCATGTGGATGGACCAACCTCCCGTACCTACTTCTACGATTTCCGTTCCAATCGTGGTATCCTCAAATCCCTGGACGCAGTATCTCCGTATAAGCTGCGCAAAGAGCAAACTGAAGCCGTAGATAAGGCCATCGCTTATTGCCTCGAACATGAGACAGGGGAATTCCTTTGGAATGCCAAGCCACGATTCGGAAAGACGCTTGCTACCTATGATTTTTGCTGCAAGCAACTTGAGGCCGACAAAATCTTGATTGTCACAAACCGGCCTGCCATTGCAAATTCATGGTATTCTGATTACGAGAAGTTCTTCGGTCCTGACTTCGGCTACAATTTTGTCAGTGATACCAGCTCGCTGCAGGGTAAAAGGTATGTTCTCAGCCGGCAGCAATATATCGAGAAAATTACATCAGATGACAATGTGTCGGCCAAATGTATTGAGTTCGTTAGCTTGCAGGACCTAAAAGGTTCCATCTATTTTGGCGGAAAGTTTGACAAGCTGCGCGAGGTCGCTGACATTAAGTGGGACGTCTTGGTCATCGATGAGGCGCATGAGGGAGTAGACACCTACAAAACGGATGTGGCATTCGACCATATTGACCGTAAATTTACGCTGCATCTCTCAGGCACTCCATTCAAGGCGCTGGCAAACGATAAATTCCCAACTGATGCTATCTATAACTGGACTTATGCGGATGAGCAGAAGGCAAAGCAGAATTGGCCCGCCGGGGATGAGGAAGAAAACCCGTATGCGACATTACCAAAACTGAATCTTTACACCTACCAAATGTCCGAAATCGTCAAAGATGAACTGGAACAAGGGGTAGAGATTCAGGGAGAAACAGAAGAGTATGCCTTCGACCTCAATGAGTTCTTCGCCACCAAAGATGGTCAGTTTGTCCATGAGAGTTCGGTCGATAAGTTCCTGGATGCACTCACCACGCAAACGAAATTTCCATTCTCCACAGATGAGCTGCGAAAGGAGCTAAAGCATACGTTTTGGCTCCTGGACCGCGTAGACAGTGCCAAAGCGTTGGCGAAGAAGTTGTCAGAGCATCCCGTATTCAGCCAATACAAAATCATCCTGGCGGCCGGAAATGGGAAATTGGATGACAGCGAAGAAACGGCCAAGGCATATGACAAGGTGGTTTCTGCTATCAAACAATATGATAAGACCATCACGCTATCCGTCGGCCAGCTGACGACTGGTGTCACGATTCCTGAATGGACGGCCGTCCTAATGCTCTGTAATGTACAAAGCCCATCTTTGTATATGCAGGCAGCATTCCGGGCCCAGAACCCTTGTCTATTCTCCGATGGCACGGATTTCTGGAGAAAAGAAAACGCGTATGTTTTTGATTTCGACCCGGCCAGGACGCTGACCATTTTTGAAGAGTTCGCCAACGACCTGACTGCTGATACTTCGAGCGGCAGGGGAGATGCAACGGTCCGCAAAGAGCATGTCCGTGAGTTGCTCAACTTTTTCCCGGTCATCGGCGAAGATGAAGCCGGAGAAATGGTCGAACTGGATGCAGAGAAAGTTCTCTCCATCCCTCGGAAAATTCGCTCTCAGGAAGTCGTCCGGCGCGGATTTATGAGCAACTACTTGTTTCAGAACATCACAAATATCTTCGGCGCCCCACAGGAGGCCATTGACATCATTAAGGCACTCACGCCTGTCGATGAACCGAAAAACGCGGCGCCCATCAACCAACAGCAAATGGCGGATATCTCGCTGGATGAGGATGGAAACGTCACACTGGACGAAAACTATGTTATCGGCAAATCCGCTGATGTATTTGGCCCCAAAATTTACGATGTCGCTTCGGATTTGAAAGACGCTGTTGCGCAAGTCACGGTCGAAAGGGCCGAAGACAATCAGGATGACCCGTTGAAAACACTAAAAGAGCTGTTCCATGATAAGGCCGTTGCGCCTGTCATCCAGACTGCCGGGCAGGAATATACGGGTGACTTGAAGAAATCTGAAGCAAAGCGTCTGGAAAAGAAATTGACCGAACAGGGCGACCAAATCATCGGGAAGGCGTACGGCAACCTCAAAATCGAGCAGGCAAAGCTGGAAAACGAACGGAGAAAGCAGCTCGCAGCAACATCAGAAGAGGAACATGCATCGATTGATGCTGTATTTGATGAGAAACAAACCGAGGCAGTAAACGCATTCAAGCAGGAGTTGATGGATTCCGTGGACGATTTTGTCCAGTCGGCCAGCCAGACCATCGTTGAGACCGTTGAGACTCAAAAGAAGGAAAAAGAGAAGGATGATATCCAGGATAGTATCCGCGACCACCTGCGCGGATTCTCCCGCACGATTCCGTCTTTCTTGATGGCCTACGGCAGCAACGCCGTGACGTTGGATACATTCGACACCATCATCCCTGATGAGGTATTCAAGGAAGTCACCGGCATTTCTCTCGCGGATTTCCGCTTCCTGCGTGATGGAGGTGATTATACTGATTCCGAAACCGGTGAGGCAAAGCATTTTGCCGGGCATCTCTTTGACCCGGTCGTGTTCGATGATTCCGTCAAGGAATTTATGCGGTTGAAGAAAAAACTGGCAAACTATTTCGATGAGTCGGCCAAAGAAGACATCTTCGACTATATTCCACCGCAGAAGACCAATCAAATCTTCACGCCCAAGCGGGTGGTCAAGAAAATGGTCGACATGCTCGAAGACGAAAATCCTGGCTGCTTTGATTCTCCTGACAAAACCTTCATTGACTTGTACATGAAATCCGGGCTCTACATTGCCGAAATCGTGAAACGGCTGTATCAGAGTGAAAAATTGAAGGCCATGTACCCGGACGGGGAAGAGCGACTGCAACACATCTTTGCTGACCAGGTATATGGTTTGGCGCCGACAGAAATCATCTACCGCATCGCCACCAATTTTATTTTGGGGTTCGATGACAAAGTCAGCATTCCCAAACACAACCTTCGGCTATTGGATGCGTTGCCTTATGCTAAAAACGGAACCTTAGCTGAGAAATTGGATGAGGTTTTCGTCAGGAATAACTAAATATTCGAAAACTCTTGCCAAAAACCACAAAATGTGGTTTAATAGCAAGAGTGAAGAAAGGAAGTGTGACCTATGAGCACCGTTTATCTGGTTGCCGATTGGGTCACACTTCTTTATTTTTGTTTATCCACGATGTTTGCCGCAATCATCCTTCTCTTCTTTGCCGGCAAAAAGCTTGGACTTATGCGTTTCGCAGCCGTCAACTGGGGTATTAGCAATATAGCCAATGCCGGCTGGGTTTTCGTCTCTGACCAAGTTTTGCAACGCGATGTTGTTAGTCTCTGGCTTTCCCTTGGACAATTGCTTCTTGCGATTTTAGCGTTTGCTCTCGCAATGTTGTTTGTTATCGTATCGAAGAAAACCGAAAAAGACGGTACTGCAATTACCCTAACAGTTTTAAGCCGACCATATACGGACGATAACAGTGAAGTGGCCGAGGCAACAAAGGAGCATCCTGTTGCAGGTGCCCAGTATGACTTGACCGGCATTGTTTTTCCTCTTTGTGCTGAAAAGAACATTTTGGTTGACTACAAAGTCTTCGCCAAAAACGAGTGAATCACCTGGTCCAACGCTCCGCTTTTGGACGGGGTCTTCTGCCTTCAAACTAATAAACTGATACGAGCAAAAGCCCGGAACACCTGAAAATGGTGTTCCGGGCTTTTTGTTTCCCTCGTGCCGACAGACTGTGTTATATCAGCTCAAATGACGTGTTCACAAAAAAATAACAAGTGACCCAAAACGACGAAATATGGGTATCGCACGAAGCAACGAGAATCATGGCGCATTCCTAGACCCTGTTTTATTTTTCTATTCGATGCGTGTACGGGCGCATGATGGTATAATATATGTATAAATTGCAATGTGAGGTTTCTACATTGAAAACAACCATTCAGAAATCCAAAATCGTTGACCTTCGCCCCATTAACGTCGATAAAAGTGACGGGGGACAGTATAACGCTTTGCGCCGCATTTTATCTCGGATGGATAAGCCGGGATATATTTGCTTTGGAAAGAAGGACGAAACGGGCCGCATGACCCAGGAATTTTTTGATGCAAATACATTGCGCAATTCTATCGGCTTTGGTAATCTGCACATAGCGGGACAGAACGTGTATTTCTGCCCCAGTCTTTTGCAGACCTCAGATAGCCGGAAGAAAATCAATGTGGGATATCTGACTTGCTGCTTCGTTGACCTCGACTATCAGAAAATGCCGGAACACAAGGACAGGACACCTGACGAAATGTCTGCACTGGTAATGGAGCGTTGCAAGAAGTATAAGATGCCGTTACCGACCATGATTATTTCGACGGGTCATGGACTGCATGTATATTGGGTCTTTCAGGAACTGCTTGCGGCCAGCTACCTTCCCGTATGGGATGAGGTTCAAGCCCAGATTGTCAGTGAATTTAAGAGTTTCGGCGCGGATTACGCAGCGAAAGACGCGGTGCGTTTTCTTCGCGTGCCCGGAACTGTGAATACGAAAGACCGCGATGACATCAAGCCGGTTTACATGACCTATGAGTCGCCACGGATGAACTATATCAAGTGGACCGCGATGTATAACTGGGCAAAAAAGCGTCATAGAAACATGTGGGTGGCATCGGTGCGCAAAGTCGTTCGTGGTCTGAAACCCGATACTCCGCTTTACCAGCTTGATATGTGGCTTAAAAACGGGAAAGTATGCCCGCCGGCCAATTTTGAGTATAAACCTTTTATCGAGAACGCACCGAGCGACACTGTAAAAACCTGCGAATACAAGGAAGAACGTTCCCACATTCAGCATCGCAATGAGACGCCGGAACAGATGTCTGCACGTATCAGCAAAAGCGGCCTTACGGTCAATGTGATGCGGTTAAAAGACCTGGTAACTCTGTTTACAGTTCGCCATGGCGAAATGACTGGCTGCAGGGAACTTTTCCTGTTTTATTACCGTGATGCACTTGCCAGAGTTGGTTACTCAAAGAAGGTTCAGCTGGAAAAGATTCGTGAGATGAATCAGAAATTCACTGAACCGTTGCCGGATAATGAGGTCCTCACCATTGCAAACCAGACCCTGTATTATCTGGCCAAAAGCGAAACCCTCATCAAGAATCTCCATATCACCGAAGAAGAGCAGATGTTTATGGAAACCATCTGCACTCAAGAAGAAAAGAAGCGTAGAAGATTCGCGAAGAATAAGCACGGTATATCCAATGATGAACGTGTCAAGAGGAACTGCGACATGATTCTGCAGTGCCTTGCCCTTGGCATGTCTTACCGCGAAATCGGGGAAAAGGTGGGCATGACGTCTCGCTCTGTCAGTAACTATGTCCATAAATACGACCTTAAGAATAAGGGAGCTTTGGCTTGTGCTAAAACAATCACCGAGAAGGAGATTGCCGAACGCGAGCTTTCGGATGATACAAAAAAAGCAGCGAAAGAGTTTGCCAAACAAGCTGTCGATAGCCTGAAGGAGAAGGCCAACGTCCTCGTGAAGGACTCAACCTTTCGTATGACACAGAAACAAAAGGAAGAACTGGTGGCGCGTCTGCTGTTGGTTCTTAAAAGTCATGTCATAAATATCGCCGAAAAAATGGCAATGGTCGCCTATGATTTCTTCAAAGAATTGGGCATCACTCTTTCTGTAGGGAAAAAGCCAATGAAAATATTGCAGCAGCACCCTGTACAGACCGTCCTTTTGCGCTTAATTCCTGGTTTAAAAGGTAATTTTGAACAGAATTCGATAGCTACGCGGTTTTTCGAGGCTGCTTGTGCTGCCTAATACCCCTCCAGTCCCCATGCTCTCAGCCCTCCCCGGAAAGGTTTCCGTCATTTAGGGGTATAGGGCCCCTGGGGGCGGCCCTTTCATGCCCAATGCGGGGCGGGCGCAGACCGCCACGACTACCCTAAGACCACAAAAGGCTGGATTCGCTTTTTCACTGCGCTATATGTACTTGATGATTGACGAAGAATCATTCGAGCAAGGTATCGTAGTGCTTCCATACCTTGTAGGATAGCTCTACCAGGTGGCCAAAATCGTCAGGAGAACTGCGCTCGATGACCTCGATTAACTTGGCGGGGTTCTTCCTATGATGAACAGGGCAACAATAGAAGAACTTGGTCTCAGTCATCTTTGCATTCATATATATGTTGAACTCTTCAGGCATCGTATCTGGCAACAAAGCATCTAATTCAGCACAGTATTTGAGAACTTCTTCATCTGAAACAGTGCCTATTTCGATGTTCTCATAATGGTTGGCGTATTTTTGAAGAATGGCAAGTTCTTCTGCGCGTTCGCTATCTGTTAAAGATTGTGAGGGCGAAGCATCTTCATCATCACGTTCCAGCATGTCAATGGTAGCCTCGCAGATGCAGCGCTTCCAATAATCGTTTGTTGTATTGAGACCGAAAACATAGTTGTACAGGTCCTCGATACTTTGGATGGAAAAAGTGGCGGATTCGTTCATGGTTATAGCCTCCTTTTCATTGCGGCAATTGGGGGTCTGTTGTGTAGTTGTTATCGATGAGAATGTAGTGATTGCCATATTTCTTGCACATGGCAAAATATTGCTCGTTATTTTCGACTACTACATCCATTCTACCTTCTTCCGATGGAAAATGAACCCTTTGTACAAGTTATACCACAAACTGAGCTATTCGACAATGAAAATGGCGCTGAACAATGGCATGGTCACTCAAAATGCTGTATAATGGAATCACACAACACCAAAGGAGGCGCATAATGTGCCCAAAAGCAATGGCAACGGTATTATAACGTCCATTGACGTTTTTAACCTGTATTTTGAGCGAATGGCTCTATATACTTATCAAAGCCCGCTTTGCCGCAAATTGGTAAAACAATTCATAGCAGACCACGAGGATGATGTCCTCGAAAATCTGAAAGACATTCTCGACGGGAAATATGAATTGAATTACCTTCTCGGCCTGATGGCAACTCAACGGAAAACAGCAGTCAAAATGATGGCCGCCTACATCACGGCGATAGACTATGGCGATATAGACCTATTTGCTAACGTTATGCGGGCATATAACAAGGATGCGGCCAAACTAAAGCTTTTCCCGATTCGGAAAGACCAGCTACACGAACTGTATAACGATATTATCGAATCGGATAATCCAAACAAAGCGCTGGAGGAATTCACGAATGGTTGGCTGAATACTCCAACAAAGGCGTTTTATCCCATCGAGGCGCTATTTTGGAGTGCCGAAAAGGAAAATGGTGTTAAAGAAAAACTCTTTTTCTCGGCTTACTTGGCAGTGAAAGGCCCTGCTGACATTATTCGAGGGCGAGTGCCGCATCATCTCGATTTCTTCGACTATCTGATGCGGCGAGCGCAGAAAGAGTTTTTTGTCGGCAACACAATGTCATCGCTATTCATGCGGGATGTGAAATATCTCAAAACGCACAAATTGAGCTGGTCAAAAAACAATTATGGTACGCCAGAATATAAGGAATATGTACGCATAGCAAGTATTGTCCGTGGAATTTCCGGTGGCGGCATTCTCCAGGAACAACTTCTTGAGCAAATCACTTTCACCAAAGAGAAAAAGCGGGATATTGTCGGCTCTGCTTACGCAGCCTGCTGTTTCGATGATGAGGAAAAGTTCGACCTGGATGGCATAGCGAAAGCCATTTTGGATGCCAAAGATGACTCAATCCCAGATAAACAAAAGCAGACCTTCCGAAAAGCGATTGCCACTTTCGATGAGACCATGTTTTATATGGTATATCTAAATGCCGTTGCCGAACTCTATCGCCGCAGTGCCTTGGCCGAATTATCTGGCGAGTTCTTCAGCCCACAAGGTCAAGATGCAGCCAAACGACTCAAGACCGCACAAAAGCGGATAAACCTTGTTGAAAGCAAAAATGAGGAGCTTGAACAACGACTAAAATCACTTACAATAGAAAACGGCGAGGCCACAAAACAAGCGGCAGAGACACGGAATAAGTGGGTCGGCATTCAAAGCAAAATTGAATCGCAGCAGGCAGAAATAGAAAGGCTGCGGCAACTGCTGGACGAAGAAAAAGCCAAAAATACTGAACTGGAACAGCGGGTCGCGGAACTTTCGGTCGAGAATGAATCAGATGATGAGGCCCCTCTTGACGCTGTCACAGAAATCAATTATCGGGAAAAGTTGGCCAAAATTTTCAAAGTACATAAAGTCGTCTTCGTCGGCGGCAATTTCAATATCATGTCGAAATTCGGCAAACGAAATCCGGCGGCCATCATTATATCGAGAAACAGAATAGCAACAGCTGACCAACAAATTGAAAATGCTGATGTTGTCCTCATGAAAACGGATTCCATGAGCCACAAGGAATACTACAAATTCAAGCAAATAGCAGTTCGAAAAGGAATACCATTTGGCTATATCGAAAACCGCGCCAATGTTAATCTCATGGAGCAGGACGTGTTTGAGACACTGGAACTGATGGGCTTTGCTGGTGATTTCGCTGTGTGTCGATAAAACGATGAAGAAATGCTGAACTCTGCGTACGGCACCTTCCAATAAATCGCACTTTGTGGTATAATATGTACACAAGGTGGTGATGCTGATGAAGCAGATGTTAAATGGCCTTGGGCAGGCTGTTGTAGCGGGAAGAGAATTGGCTGAAACCAAAACAAAACTGGATAGCGAATGCAAAGCGTTCTTGGCAGAAAAGCAGGTTTTAGCCTGGATTCTGCGAGACTGTGCGCCGGAATTTGAGGGGATGGACATTCCCGAAATCGTTGATTGTATCGAAGGTACGCCTGTCTACGGCAAAATCCCGGTCGACAAAGATATGACCGCAAAATATGCTCCAGAGAAAATCACAGGAATGCCTAACGAGGATACCTCGGTCAGCGAAGGTAAGGTCGACTACGACGTCCGCTTCAAGGCACGCTCAATGCAAGATGGTGTGCCAACTGACCTTATCATTAACGTCGAAGCGCAGAATGCATTCAAACCAGGTTATAGCCTTGTCACACGCGGCATCTAATATTGTGGCCGAATGATTTCTGCGCAGAAACACACTGAGTTCTCTCATTCTCAATATCAAAACCTGAAAAAAGTCCATTCAATCTGGATTTGCATTAACCCAGATAAGGGGTGGGAAGGCTCGGTCACAACATACACTTTGGATGAGCATAATCTTGTCGGCAATGTCAAATCCAAAAAGAAGGACTACGACAAAGTCCAAGTCACACTGCTTTGTTTGGACGGAAAGCCGACTAACAAAGTGGATGCAGTCGGAATGCTGGATACGGCTTTCTCAAATTCGTTGACGGCCGAACAAAAACTAGAACGTCTGGAATCCATGTACAACATGCAAGTGACAGAGACCCTTGAAAGGAGGCTAAATGAAATGTGCAACTATAGCGATGGCGTGTATGATGCTGGAATTGAAAAAGGTGTAAAACAAGGGCGAGATGAAGCTATTGTTGGCACTGTTTCTATTCTTAAACGAATGGGGACGGCTACAGCGGAAATCATCAAACAGCTTGTCATTCAGTTTGGTCTCTCAAAAGATGAGGCCGCCGATTACGTCGCGGATGCAAAATGAACTGCAGTGATAGTCTGAACGGTGTCGGGCAAAGAGTTGCGCTCATTAAAACAGTTTCGCAGCTCATGAGAAGCACGAAGGTTTCTTTGGAGAAAGCTATGGATATGATTGGCCTCACTGGCTCCGAATGCAAGGCGGTCAAAAAGGCAGTCGAAGGTTAAACAGGAATCCGAAAAATCACGGCCATTTTCTTGGATAACATTCTGGGGAAATGGCCGTGTTTCATTCATGCCGACTAAAATGTTGTCAAAAACGGAGGTGATGGCGTAGATATGGCGCGAATTCCGATTGTATGGGAAGAACTACCCGAAGAGATTCAGAATCGGTTCACGAGCAAAACACTTCGGGAACTTTTCATATCAGAGGGTGGACAATTCTATCGTGCATCGCACAAAAAGGACGGAGTGCGCTATTATGCGGGCTTCGACCCTAACACGGCAAAACGAATTGATAGCAGCAAGGGGAATCGAGGAACCATCGACGGTCCGATTCTCGATATGATTCGCCTGCATGAGAGCATACTACTTCGAGACCCGCTTAACTTGGGACCTCATGCAAATACACCAGCCGGCATCGAATCAGAACGCTTTGCAAATGAGTTCATTGATAAGCTTATTGCGTCATGTCCGGAATTAAATCGAGACGATTTTAAGGTCGTATGGCTTAAAGATGGCGAAACTGCCTATTTGTCAACGCCTTTGCTTAAAAAGGACTTTCACGTTCTAAGCCATACAACCGCTGAAAAACTGCAAAAAAACCTGGCCTATTCTCCTGTGGCAATCCAAAAGGTCAACGATTTACTGCTGAATAAGCTCGGGAAAGAAAAACTGGACGAGCTATTCACAAGGGCATTTGAAAAGGAGCGGGAAAGACGTCAAACGGACCAATATGAGTTTGTGGGTCTCGAAAGCGTCACCAAAGCCGGGTACACGGTCAATGATATCTTTGGCGGCATCCAAGCCCATGCAACACTGACTTTCGAGGACGGTAGGACAATAAGTTTGGCAAGCGCAGCTTTCAGCGATACAACGGATGGTTTTGAGAAGCGGGTACAAGCCGCAATTGCTGACATCAATTTCCGGCCCTGTTTTGAGACGGCGAAGGTTATCCCAGACAGTGCAATGGCTGCATTTACGGCATCCTTTAACACGCCTAAATCAGCGACTGCAACTCAGGATAACGTGGAAGTAACGGTTTCGGACCTTGTGCCAAAACGCTTAAATGGCCAATATCTGATTCGTGTTAGAAAGAACGAGCAATATACATTGTTGACAGTAAACGGCAAAGGAATCCGTTTCGCGTTGTCCGACAATTGTTATGAGCGGGCTTTTGATGAGAAGGCTCCAGCCATTGATTTTGAAGATGTTGCGGAAAAAATGGCAACGGCATTAAGTGAAACGAAGGTTGCGCAAGGGTATCCTTATCAGTACCAAATTGAACTCTCCTGCGGAAACACTGCGGCCGATATGATTTCTATTTCCGCTCAGGAAGGAAACTATACCAAACTTGAGATACACGATGCGGTTATCCGACATTGGGGAACGGAACTAGCAGTAGAACAAGTTGTAAGGGATACAGCAGATACCTTTGAAAGCCTCACAGGTGATGAGCTTTTCCAGCAAGCGTTGGTGGAAGGCACCGCACAATGTCATTTCTCTGGCAGCTCAAATCTTCTCAAACGCGAATTGCTTGAATGTATCGTATCGATGCCAACAGCAACCAAAGAGGGATTTGTCAAACGCGAGGTGCTTGCCAAGTTTGCCAACAAAGTGGAACATGGAGTCGTTCAGACCCGCATCACAAAGGTTTTGGACGATTTGCTCGAAGACAGCATTGTTGATGAAAAAAGCACAGCAGAATTTAGCCTTTTTCAGTATAGACAAGTCAAGACGCGGAAATATTCGTATTATATCTATTACCTTGATGATAAGGAACTTGCAAAATCAATTCTGTGTTCTATGAGGAACCGGCCGATTGCTTATGATGACCTGGAAGATATCAAGGTTGCTTCCAGACCGCCGCTTTTTCAGGAAATTGCAGAACAGGCGCAGACGTCTGAAGAGGCATTTGAGGTGGTCAATCACCTTGATTTACTATCCAAAAAGGAGGGCGCACCCTTTATTCAGTCGGATGCCTTCATGAATGTTCTGGCATTACTTACACCAGAAGACAAACTCTTTGCAGCCGTAACAGTCCGAGACTATCCTGGATGTGCGAAAATTGCTGAGCAACTCGAATCTGAATTTGAAACCGTATGATTGGAGTGATAAGATTGCCGAGAAGAAAAAAGGTAGACGCTATGGTCAGCAAAATGTATACGGTCGATGACATCATTAAACTGTTGGCGGCACAGGGATACTTTGCAAACCGGAAAATTGCTTACAGTGTACTTAATGCGCTTCAACCCGATAGTGCTCCGCTCTTGATTGAGGGGGACCCTGGCGTCGGAAAAACAAGCCTTGCAAAAGCTGTAGCTGCGATGCTCGATATTCCGCTTGTTCGGATTTCCTGCTACGAGGATATCACAGCGGACAAAATCCTCTACGACTATGACTACCAGCGGCAATTGCTCGTGGTGTCGGCGCTCAGAGAAAAACTTAATGACCAGGTTAAAGAGATGTCTTTAGGCGAAAGCATTAAGGCCGTAGCTGGCAATACAGAATTTTATGGCAAAGAGTTCCTGCTCGACCGCCCGGTCATCAAAGCTCTGACCATGCCTGGCCGGAAAGTACTTCTGATAGACGAAGTTGATAAGGCAGACGCAGAAATCGAGCATGCACTGCTTGAGATGCTTGCTGATTTTGCTATCACCATCCCAGAATATGGCACAATTGCTTGTAAGCCGGAAGACAGACCTATTGTATTCCTGACATCCAATAATTATCGGGAATTGTCCCAACCTATGCTGCGCCGATGCTGGTATTTGTACATCGAACAGAAAAGTTATGAAGAAGTCTTGGACATCATCTCGAACCATATCGAATGCTCCAAAGACTTTCTGGAACGAATCGCACAGGGTATCTGCAAGCTGCAGCAGGCGGACCTCAAACATCCGGTCTCGATTAGCGAAGGCATTGAATGGGCCAAGTGTCTGCGCGAAGTGTTCTGCTGTCAGACGGCCAAAGATATAGATGAGACATTGCCATACTCAATCGGGGCATTGGCAAAGGACCGGGCCGACGAACGAAAGGTTCTGGCCATTCTAAAAAGCTGAACACAAAAGAGTTTCGTTATATGAGTGAAGTGACACAAAATAACCTACTTGGTTCTGAACATCCAAGCAATCAGTTTGCACGGCTTTTAATTTCATTTTTCTGGGATTTACGCAGCTACGGATTCAGCTTGTCGATGCCGGAAATGGAATCTGCTATTCGAGCCGTTTCAGACGTCACCGATGTCGAGGATGTCTTGTACACAACACAATCGGCCCTTTGCCATAATAGGGAACAGTCCGATACCTATCAGGCGCTTTTTTGTCAGAGGTTTCTTGGCTACAAGGTTTTCGTGCCGCCAAAACCTTCAGAACCGCAAAACGATAAGAAAAAAAACGGCGGAGTAGATGCGGAAAAGAAAGCTATCGAAAAGCGGATTCGCAAGATGCAGCAGGAATTGGAGCGCATCCAAACAAGCATAAATAATGAACCATCGAAAGATGAATATGAACGGGCCAGAGTCCGCGCAGGTCATGAAGCATATGAGGCCCAGAAAACAGCAGACAGTGCCAGAGAAGAAGCAGATAAAGCCGAAAGTATATATAGCGCCGCTCGGCAAAATGCTTTGAGCAACCAACTTGGTTATGAAGGTCAGAAACGGCTCGATGCAATGCTTGAGACTCTCAGGGCACTGCCAGAATGTGAGTCCCTATGTGTCCGGGTGGAAAAGGCAGTCCAATCTGCTTCTGTAAAAGACCTGGAAACAGCTCAGAAAGATACAATGCGCCATGCGGCGGCAAGCCGGGCAAAGGGAAAAGCAGCATCTGCCGAGTATATGCAACTTATTAAGTTGGCCGCTGAACTCCAGAAAATCATTGCTGTGCTGCGCAAGCGGAATCTTAAGACGACGGACGGCGAAATGCTGCCAGCACTGAAAAAGGCGTATGAAGAGTCTGCAAAGAAATATGATGCCGCATCGGTAGAATACCGAAAAGCCCAAGAGGCGCAACAGAAAACACAAGCTGCAATAGATGCGGCCAAGGGGCGAATGCAGAGCTGGAAAAGGCAAGAGGAAGAACTCAAGAAAAAGCTGGAGAAAGAAACGCAGAGACACGAAAAGCTTAAGGAGCGTCAAGCTCCAGCCGATGTTGTTGTAACCCCTAGCCAACTGATTGTCGGACCGGCATCTGTGAATCATCGCGAAACATTCACCAGTGGTCACAATGCGGTTCAACGGACCGATGCGACAACTGTTTTACTTAACGAGGATATTGAGCAGTTGTCGAAAGAAGACCTTCAGAAAGTATCCGCATATATTCACTCCAATGCGTTGTTCTTTAAGCAGACGTTGCGGAAAATAGGAATCGCAAAGAACAGGAACCGCATCGATATGAAGCGTACAATGGAGATGGCGATGCGAACCGATGGCGAGATTGCGCGGCTATGCTACGAAAAGCCAAAACGCTCAAAGGCTAAAATAGTGCTGCTTGCCGATATTTCTGGCTCCTGTCGCAAGAGTGCCTCTTTGACCCTGACCTTCCTCGGCCTGATGGGAGATGCCTTCCCTGGCGGATGTAAACAGTTTGTGTTCGTCAATCGCCTTGTACCGGTAGATAAATATTTCCGGGAAAATGGAGTGGAGGAAGCTGTCGAGACCATAAACCGGGTTGTACAGTCACGAGGCGTCTACTCAAATTATGGCGTTCCGATTGCACAGCTGGCCAACGACTATCGCGGCTTAATTGGCCATGACACGACGGTCCTTATTCTTGGCGATTGCCGCAATAACAAAAATTCATCGTCGCTCAACGAAATGAAATGGCTATGTACTCATTCTCGCGGGGTGTACCTGCTTGTGACGGAAGGACAAAGCGAGTGGGGAACGGCCGATTCCATCGTGCCACAGTACATCAATTGTGGTGCCCATGCGTGCAGCATTCAGTCGACGAATGAATTGCTGGATTTCTTGCTGCGTTGCGGTGCAAAATAACACCCTTCTCTCTGTTTATCAATTTGAAGGCAGAAGACCCCGCCCAAAAGCGTAAGCGTTGGACGGGGATGAATGCTATTGCAAACGGGATTGCACAAGGCTTTTGTTTACTCTCATCTTGTTTCATGGTATAATTATAACGTAAAATCGAGAAGACTTTAAATCTTAAAGAAAGGAGGTAAATCTTCATGTATAGCGTGATAAAATTTCAAATCCGACAAGGAAATGAGTTTTTCGATTATTGCGACCGAATTACCAAGGCCGCCAACAATTTGTACAATGCCGCACTGTTCCGCGTTAGGCAGGTGTTAACGTTCACAAACAAACCACAAGTGCAGTGGACTGACAACGAGTGGGAAGTTTTCCGTGAATTGGAAGCTGCCTTGCCGCTGAAACAGTTATGCTGATATATCCTTCATTCACGATGAGTATGGTGTTTCGGCTGCTTGCATTGCGTACCGTGCATACCAGGAAGGAATTATTACGCGGGACTTGTATTTTAATGCGAAGGATATCAGGATTGGTAGCCAACGAATCCCAAATGAACAACCAACCCGGCTAAAACAACTGGTATGCCGGGCAGTGAATGAGGAAGAAATCGGGATAAGCAAAGCGGCCGAACTGCTTGGGGTAAGCTATTCGGAGGCTGAAGATATTTGCTACGGGGAGGCTGCCGAATAACACTTTCAGAGTATGTGCAATTAGTGCAAAAAGGAGAATATAATATGGGCTGGCTTCATGTCGCTAAAACCGGGAAAGGCGTTACTTTGGGGTATGATGAAGCTGTACCTATGAGTGAGGCCGGAATTGCCAAATATGTTCTTTCGAAGAAAGACGCCGAGAATATTGTCGGAAAAGAATTGCCGCACTACGAGGAACTGACGCCGCTGCATAAGGCAATGGTCGTATCGCGGGACAGGAATACATACCGTTGGTCGTTGGAAATGCACGACCCGGCAGAATACACGGATTGGGACTTTGACGGAATTAGCGAGGACGATGCTAAATCTCTGTTCATCGGCTCCTTGAGTGTTTTGTTTGAGCACCACTACGGATATCCTTCTGCTTCCTTCCGTAGCGTGTCTGATTATAACGGAACGGCGATGCTGTATTGTGATGTGGCATGGCCGCCGGAAGAGTATAACCAAGCCCTGGCCAATATGACAGAGAACAGTCTCATTCAGCAACTACGGGAATTTGTTGTCGACGTAACAGGGAAGAATATGTATCAACAGCTAGACCTGGAGATTTGCGAAGAATACATCAAAGAGTAATCGTGACAGGCTGTCCTTTTTGAAGGCAAGGACTTTTTCTTATGTGTGTTGCAAAGTGAATGTAATACCAAATGCCAAAGACGAAAAATACATTTTCTCGACCTCCCCTCCTCTTCAAAATTAAAAGCGGGCACCACGCAAATGTGGTGCCCGCTGATGTTGTGTAACTTACAAAAATGCGCCGGGAAAGCCCACTACGTGAGGGGTGGGAGGACGTCAACGTTTGTTCAGTTTGCTTGCTTAACTATGGTTTATATTGTTTTTTGGTTGTTCACTTGCTTCTTTCTCCTTTCGTATTATCTCTTCGGCTTGCGTATTAACAGCTTCTTCCCTTGATGCAATTTTTAAAAAACCAACCACTACGCATAAAGAAAAATACGAAAAGATACCCATAACTACTATTCCTGGTATCGAATTTGAAAAATCACGGAATTTATTGCTGAAAAGTATAAGTAATAGTATTGCAATGAAAACAGCCAAAAAAGCAATATGTTGGTGTCTTTTCATTTGCTTCTGAGCTGGACTCTTTTTTCTTGTTGGCCTATTTTGCTTAATCTATTGAACTTCTTTTTGTATGTCTGTTGCAGGAAAAATCTTCTTAAAAAGAGGAACAAGCAAAGAACACAGCAGAACGAGAGTTTCACCATCGTCTGAATACACAGGTTCCTGTACTTTTGCTTTGTTGTTTTTCCCTTTGCTATTATCAAAAATCGTGTCGTGATAGATATTTCCATCAACAGCAGCGTACTTTGGGTCCGTAAAAATGTCGTTCTTGCTCATTATTGACGTTCTCCCACTCCTTACGGAATTCATGCGTACATCAAGCGTGCATGGATTTACTACTTGCCTTATGTTTAGAGAACTTCGCACCAACCGTTGCTGATGCAGTGCCAGGGTTCGCGTCAAGAGCCCTATGTGTAATATTATACCATCATATGGCACATACCGCACTACTTTGTAGTATATAATAGCATTCATTTACTTGGACTATCGATGAGGTGCCGGCAACGTAGAAAATCGCCCTATTCATCCTCGGGTTCAATTTGTTTAAGAATATCGTTTATCTCCAAAATATGACGAAAAACCTTTTCGACAGTCTCCATTTTTGCTACATCGTTTAGACTGTTTTCATCATAGCTTACCTCCGAAAGGTTGTGTGAATCCAAAAAGCCGGTTTCGTTCATAAGAACCATTTGGAGTGCGACAGTAGCTTTGATGGCTGTGAAGAGGGATTTGATATTATGATAGTCATCTAATGACATAAAATTTCACCTCTTGGTCAACTCCCCCCACCTAAAGAGGGAAATCCTTGGCCCAATATCTTGAAAAATAGCTGCAAATTTTCAAAAGTGTGCGTTTTTAGCCTCAAAGCTTCATCGCTTCGTCCACATTCGGTAGGGTGAAAACAGTGCCAGACGAATCGATGACGGCCGCAATCTCATTCATCTTGTTAATGAAAAGTGGATATGATGCTCTGACAAGCTCGGGTTTGACGAGGTCGAACATGCCGTCCTGGTATCCTTCCACCATAACGATAACACCAATAACGAACTCACAACGTTTTGTGTTGGCCCCACTGTTGGCAGGGAAGTAGGTGGCAAAATATCGCATGGCGATGGGGGTTGTATTGTTGACCGTTGGCTGAATATTGTATTGTACCTTCAGTGTCATTCCCATTTCTGGGGTAATGCGGAACAAATCATAGTCGATTTTGAGAGCATTAACAGCATGAACATCGATTTTCATAGTGAACCTCCGATAATACTTTCGATAATACTTTCAGGCAACTTCAATAATTTGGGCCAAGGATTCCTCCTCCTTCAGGTGGGGGGGGGAGGAATTGGCCTCTTGTCTCATATACTGTGGCCGTACACACTGTTTTGTGATATAATAAAGAGGATGTGATGGTATAAAAAGTATACACCAGCCAACATATGCAGTCAATCTTTGCAATACAAAAAGGCAGCTCTCCATATAAGAGCTGCCTTTTGTCATTGATTTGCGCCGCATAGAGCGGCAATTAGTACCATTTCAGTAGGTAGGTACGCCAACCATTATTTATTCTGATTTACCAATCGGTGACGTCTCCGGAACCGTTGCCATTCCCGCTGGCGGTGACGATTTCTCTTGGGATATCAGCTTCCGGGTGAAAAATTCCACCGGAGCCATCACCACTGTCGCTCGGCCCAGGGTCAGGCGCCGATGCCGGGTCTGGGGCTGGAGCCGGCGCTGGAAGACAATATCAATTTAACAGCGGACTTCCATTTTGCTGATTCAGAAGGGAAGATTCTCCAGGAGTGTTCTGACCCGCGTTTTGTTCTCGCTTGTTATCTGGCTAAAAAGTTGCACAAATTAAGTGTAGCAAGTACATATTGACGAAAATTAAGCGGCGTATACTTAGCCGAAAATCGTAACCGCAAATTAACTGTCCACAGTGGGCCGAACGTGGTATAATAGGGGTGTCATATTCGAACGTCAGAGGTTTGGCAAAATTACTCGTTGCAAATTTCTGACGTTTGTAGTATAATAAGTATACAGCAAACATAAAGATGGAGTCACACAGTTGAAGCGCATCTTTAAATTTGCCCAGACTTACTAAATATAAAAATTTGTGTAGCTAAACAGTGAAAGGAGAATCTTTAAAAATGAAAACAATTAAGGCGAAGATGATGGCCTTCATCCTCGCGGCGGTTATGGCAGTTGGGCTTGTTGGTTGTGGCGTTGACATCAGCGGAATCGGCCTTCCGACAGACCTTGTGCTCGAAAAAGGTGAAAGCCAGCAGTTGGAAATTCAGTACAGCACCAACAAAGAAGTCAGTACAGCGGAAGTAGCTGAGCTTGCTGAAAAGCTAACATTGGATTGGAGCAGTTCCGATGAAAGCGTTGTTACTGTTGATGATTCCGGTTTGGTGACTGCAGTTGGCGCAGGCGAAGCGGATGTGACAGTAACAACCGAAACAGCAAATATCAGTTCCACAACACATATTAAGGTCGTGATTCTTCCAACTGGAGTGTCCGCGCCCGAAAGCCTGGAACTTGAACTGAACGGCGAAGCAACGAAAGCACTAGATGCGAAAATGACTCCGGAAGATGCCACAGAAGTCAAGCTGACATATGAAAGCAGTGATGAATCTGTTGCAACGGTAGATGAAAATGGTAATGTGACTGCCGTTGGTGTTGGAGATTGCATCATTACCACTAAAATCGTAGCGGACACTTCGGCAACAAATGAAAGTGCTGATGTGGACAGCGAAATGCTGGTCGTTCCGGAAAACATGAGCGCCGAGACGAAAGTTACCGTGGTAAAGGTAATCGAATCCATCACATTGGACGACTCTGAAGGCATCTTGACCGTAGGCAATAAACACAAAATCGATGCAGTTGTTGAACCTGAAGATGCGACCAATAAAACTGTCATATGGGAAAGTAGCGACGACAAGGTCGCGACTGTCGACGAGAATGGTAATGTAACTGCGCAGGGAACCGGGCAAGCCACAATTACAGCAAGCAGTCCGAATAGTGAAGCAAGTGCGAGTTACGAGCTTACTGTGCAGAATGTGACCTGCAGTTATTGTGGACAGACTGGGCACACGAGTGCCAGCTGCCCTGTTAAGGCTGCAGACCAGCAAGCCGCCGCACAGGCGGCGCAAGCGCAGGCTGCTCAACAGCAAGCCGCTGCATCGGGTGGCGGTTCTGCGTCGGCGCCAGCTGCGCCAAGTGAACCGGCACCGGCGCCTGACCCTGGGCCGAGCGGAGGAGAGTCGTCTGGAGGAGGCTATCCGGACGATTACTACGAGCAGGGCCAAGGCGGTTCCCTCGGTGGAACAGTAATCACCGGCGGCGGGAATGGCGATGGTGCCGGCGAAGCCCCTCCTCTTTAAAAAATAAGGTTGGCGCGTCTACCTCTTCTAAAGAAAATGACGCTTATCGTCGCGACCTGCGACAATTGAATCGAAATGCCTGAGGCCCAGGTGTATACGAAGAGCCGGTTCTCGTATAACTGCGGCTCTTGAATCAAAAAGCAGCTCTCCGGAAAAGAGGGCTGCTTTTTTTGTCAATATCGATGCGGTAGAGTATTAACACTGATATACTAAAAATAGAAAAATTGTTTTTATTTGAAATGCTTTTTTCTCAAAAGGAAAATACTTTGCAAAATCAGAAGACCGCTTTTGGGATTGCATCTATCCGCATGACAGTGAATTTCCTCTGCCTTATGATGAGTGCCAAGGGTTTATGCCAAACATTTGGTTTGAAAATCGTTCGTGTTGTGGATTGAGAGCCGTAATAAGGTGTAATGAAAAGAGGGTGAACTAATGGCAGATAAATTAACAATTGAAACTTGCAAAACGGTAAAGGATTATTTGGACAATTTTGTGCCCGACGGAGCGTTTGTACAAATAAATGATGCCATGAACGTGGATGTAGATGGTCATTTAGTTTACAGTGGGGAAAAAGAAAATGTACCTCAGAAATTGATGGAACGGCTTCTTGATAAAAATCTGAAAGCACAACACCTTGATTTCCCCAATTTAAAATATGAAGATGGAATCTATTATATTTATTTGGAACCTCCAGTTGGAAAGGAAAGATGTTTGCATGACTCACACCGTATCCTTGGTCGCCCGGGCTGGACTTTGTCAGGCTCTTATTTCAAAGAGTGAGAGGCAGTCGCCTATATTGATAATAGGGCTGGGGTCGCAAACCAGTTTGGGAATCTGGTTCAAAAATATGTACAAATTGCGTTGAAATTTTCCGTAAACATAGTTACGGACAACGGCAAAATCCGGAAATGCCTTGACAGACACGTTTTCTACATTGTTCCTTAAGATTGTTTCAAAGCGGTGATTCCCCTCAATTAAGAGGAAATCTTTGCCTGATTGTACACCCGCAAAGGGAACTACCAATAAGGGAATGCTTGCATTTTTGAATAACGTTTCATTCCATTCCGAGAAAGCACTTTCCTCATCATAATCGACGTTGCGAGCCATTACTTTCGCGTTACCATTTTGTTGAATAGAGTGCCGCCCAAAGTCGTGCCATAAGGAAACATAGTCAAAGCAGAAGATGACGTCGGCTTTGCCCTGTAAATCATAACAAATCTGTTTTCTAAATGTTGTAATGGGAAGAGTAAAGTTATTGATGGTGGATGATGAGATGTGAGAGTCCGCGCAAGAATAAAGAATTCTTTCTACTGTGGCTAAATAATCACGTATATTGCGTTTTAAGATAATCCCAGGCGTCTGTTTTGCCTGACCAATTATGAATTGAACTACAGTTTGCGTTTCTGCATTCATTTTAGACCTCCCCAAATATAGCCCTGCAAAAAGTGGTATAAAAAGTATATATTATCTGTTCGTCATAGTCAACCAAAGTCGACGTCCTGTTTTCGCAGGGCGCCATTTTTTTATCATTTCGTTATCTTTATATGATGCGAAGCAATGTGCGTAATGGTATAATATATGTAGTTGGCCTGATGCAGCAGGCCTTCAAAACCAAGAAAGGAGAATACAAGCATGCCAAAAAAGCTCGGTACGCGCATTGCTTCAGGCCTGATTGCTGCCCTGATGTTCATGCAGACGGTTTCTTCGTCTGTGGTCACTGCCTACGCAGCTGACGTAACATCGGGCAGCGATGTTGTCTCCAGCGATGTGCCATCCGATACTTCCGACGTCGATATCTTGAATACCGATGATGGAAGTGAAGGTGAGCAGACACCAAATGACGAAAGTCAGGCTCCAGAAGAGTCTGGCAATGACGAGAGTACGCCTGCACCTCAAGAATCGGCAACTCCAGAACCGACTGCCGTTCCAGTCGAAACTGCGACGCCGACACCTGAAGTGACGGAAACTCCCGATGCTACAAATACTCCTACAGCAACGCCGGAACCGACGGCAACTACAACGCCTGACGCAACGGCAACACCCGAACCTTCTGCAAGTCCCACACCGACACCTACTCCCGAAGCTGATGAAGAAGAGGAGAAAGTAAGTGAAGCTCTGCAGTCTGTTCTTGACATGATGGAACAACTGCCCGAATCGGTTGACGAAGTTGCGGAATATGATGAAGCACAGTGCGTTGCGCTGCGCCAGCTCTGTGACCAGCTACAGTTTGCGATTGCAGCATTGACAGATGAGGAAGCCGAAAAGGTCGACCTTGCCTATGTTGATGAACTGTATACGGCCGTCATGGAACGTTACAATTCCTTTGAGCATGTTGAGTTCAATCCGCTTGCCATCCTCGATGAGGAGACAGGTTCGAATGAAGTCAATATCGGCGATGAGGTCACTTTCTCCGTTTCTCTGAATCGTGATGACGTTGCGGTTCAGTACCAGTGGCAGAAAATGTACATGCCGCAGGGTGATACAACAGAGGAAAGTGTCTACAACTACACAGACGCTGACGGCGAACAGTCTCCAACTTGGTATAACTACCTGGTAGGAGATATGTCGGAAGCAGAACTGCTCAACGAAAACCCGGATGCCACATGGCAAGGCATGGAACTGTGGTTAGCCGCTCGTGATGCGTTGGATGCGATTGGCGAAACGGCCGACAGCTTAACCTTCGAGTGGAAAACCCGGAACTTTGCTCTGGAAGGGTTTGCCATTACTGCTACCAAGGCGGAAGATGGCACAATCCAGTTGTTTGCTGACAAAGATGATGAGCACTATGTCGCTTCTCTGAACGATGAGGGTGCTTACGCCTTTACTACAGCTGATACTGGAGAAAGCATCACCGATGAAAACTGGGTTGATATCGAAGGTGCTACCGAGTCTACTTATACCCACGTGGTGGACGAGAATGACCGGTATACGTCCTACCGTTGCCAAGTTACTATCGTTGATGAGACCTACCTTGCAGACCTCGAAGCCTACAAAGCTTCTGGTGCGGATGAAATGGCTACCGCAGAGAGCGCTGCCACAGATGAACCAGAAACCGATGATACAGTTCTGTATTCTGCAAAGAAGACGCTGACTCTGCCCGAAACGACTGCTGAGCTTTCCCAGAAAGTTGTTGCTCGTTTCTTCAGTATGTCTCGTGCCAGCGCATCTGGCCCTGTACTGTCCAATGACGCCCAGTGGGTCGTTGGTGTAAACTCGAACTACGAGTACATCACGGCCGACATGTACGCCATGACGCAGCAGTGGCTGCAGGAAGGTCGTATTACCCAGCAACAGGCTGACATGTACTGGACGAAGCTGGATTATTCGCTGGATTATTCTGTTGCTCATACAGCGAATGTTATCGATAAGGTGACAGGTTTGCCAACAGGTGCCACTAGAAAATACATCGGCTTCCGCATCACTGACGGTAACAAGATGGAAGTTCTGAGTGACTGGTATGGCAAAACCGTTTATTTCAGGCAGTCTGGTGCGACTGGTACGGGCACGGCAATTGAAGTGCCCGCAAAGACATCTGAAGGTCAGGCCGGAGAACAATATAAACGTGCTGTCACAATCCTGAGCGCGTATATCGCGGACGCAGGTACTCCGTACTATGGTGGTATTGCCGGTGTTGGAAGTAATAATTATTACGACGACAATACTCATATCACGATGTACACAGTTGAAGTAAATCGCTTCAACGAAAACCCAGACGCATATCTGATGGACGCCGAAGGCAACTACCGCATTGATTCATTTGCGTGGGGGCCTGGCGTCTATGACGAACCGGACATTTCTGGTAAAGCCTTCTGGGCACTGCAAAGCTATATTGCCGAAGGCTATGGCATGATGATTGGCCACGACACCATGTATGGTTATGCCGGCGCCTACACTGACGCCTGGGGCGATGTGAATGGTCCGTGGCATTACTACGGACAGGACCCGGCGGGTAACTGGCACTATCCTGGTGATGGCTGCTCTACCACAACTGGCCAGAATGGGTATGCGGTTCACCAGGTGACACTGGAGAACCGGAATGGGTCACGGTACACCTATCATATCGTTCCAATTGACCCCAACGATACAGCGACGCGCTATTATAATGTTAACCAGTGGAACCCCAACTGGGGTCATTGGAACATGAATGCGTTGATGGGCCAGAACAACGCGAATACGGAGTCGTTCAACATCCTCGGCGGAAATGACGCCGATGGTGGTGACTATGAGTTTTTTATGGCTTACAGCTATGGCGACCCGTATAAGATTCCTTCTAAAATCATGTCTTCTGGTGGTTCTCACCTGAGTCCCAACTATAAGACAACGATGTATGGCTCGAATTTGTTACGCGTAAAGTCGTATCCGTATTCGCATTCAGAAGCTCTTAACCGTGCGAAGTATCGCACTCCAACTAATTATCCGTTTGATTTTGTTGGAAGCGGTGAAACTTTCAATGCGATGCAAACGCATAGTAATATGCAAGTTGCCTTTGGCACGATTTGGGTCGAATACGCCAATAACAGTGGCTCGGCATCCCTTGGCAATGGTAAGCTGATTACCCCTACAGTCGATGGAAAGACCGGTACCAACAACTTCTACCTGGCTGGTGACGGAAACTTCCTGATGAACCAGATTGGCCACTTGCCGGAAAACCGTTTTACCGACATGGAAGCAAAGCTTCTGGTCAACACCATCATGTACATCTCGCAGCGGAAGCAGTGCGAAGTCTGCCAGAGTGAACAGAATGGTGACCAGATGAGCCATTTCGTCCATCGCATCAATAATGTAAACGCAAAAACGATTCTTGATGCTTTGGCCAATGGAGGAAGTTTCTGGTATCCACTGGACGATTGCTATATGTTGACTAATAACCTTGATTTGTCTAAGCTTTATGGCAATGACTGGCAAGGCATTAAAAACTTTATGGGTCACTTTAGCGCAGATGTTTATACCGTAACACTTCCTTCGAGTGGAACACCTTTGTTCATTCAAGATGATACCCCTGCCGGCAAGTACAATACCGGCAGCGCAAATGGCTGGAACCTCGGCAATGTACTGGAAGATTCAGCAGTACAGAATGTTGTGAAAACCAGCGACAAGGGAACGCGTACGACTGGTGTTGCACGTGTTTTGGGGTATCTGCCAGACCTGTTTGAAACCACAAATGTAGATTATAACGGTTATACTGTTCATATCTACGGCCGAGAGAACGAAGCTATGCTCCCAGAAGATGCTGATTTTAGCTGTGTTGTCAATTCTGATAACAAGTATATTATCAGTAACTTGCCACCAGTATACGCAGGCGCCGATACGATTTACCGAGCACGTGTCTATGACAGAAGTGGCAATGAAGTGACTCAATACGGGCCAATTATTGCTAAAGTTCCAAGAAGCTTCTGGGACACCGACATGACGGTTCCCCTCGAACTCATTGAACCCGAAGCAACTCCAATTGCGGATTATCGCTACTGGGAAGGCCCGACTGACCATGTTATGACGGGTAGTGCATTTATTGCAGATGCACGTATCAGTGACAGTGATATTGTATGGTATTACCGAATCATTGAAGGGAATAGCGCAGGCAATTGGGTGCGAATTGGCAATCCGGGTGCCAGCTTTACCACTTCTGATGGTGCTGTTACCGGTAAGGTTAATGCTACGGTATATAATCCTGCCACTGAGAGCGGCATCCCAGCCACATCAAGTGATGTCGCTCTAAGTTTCCTTGCGTGGACAGGAAATCGTATCCAATTGAAAACCGAGTACACCTATAATGGCAAGGTTTATACTACGCTTGATGAGGGAGTTGCTGTTGAAGGAGCCAATGGCTATATTGACATTGAACAGCGTCCCATGTATGTAATTCAAGCGTTTGACAAGCGTGTGAATGTTGCTTCTGACGCCGAATTTGTTTTCGAGGCTGATTTCTGGAAAGGTTTAGATGAAGGTCTTACCTATGAAATCCAGTATCGCGGACTTACAGGTAGCTGGAAACCCATCGAAGGCGATTCGCTTTTCCCAGATGGAAGCTATGAGGTTCAAGAAGAATCCTCCACTTCTACACAATGGGAAGATGGCGTTTGGGTACCAACAGCAAATTTCTGGAAACCAGAAACAACAACGCCTAACTCTGAAGTAGCGGGTAAACATACCACTATTAAACTGACATTGCTTGATTGTCCAATGGACTGGGATTCGTTTGATTTCCGTGTTGTATTTCGGTACCAGTACAATGCTCAACGTACTATGCAGGGGACAACCGACACAGCAAACAATCAAGTAACAAGTCGTACTGGACACCTGATTGTTGTTCCACCAACCATTAAGTTGACAGACCTGAAGGCACAGGCATTGTTGCTGAACGAATCTGACCCGTCAAACGGTAATGTCGTTTGGACTTCTGAAATGGATACACCGCCAAATGATGGTCGTGCAACCACGGAAGTTCCTCTCGACACCTTTGATGTCGGCTATGATGACCGCGATGGTCAATTTGTTGTGACTGGTCCGGCAAACGACAATAAGGCAGTTTATACAACAAAGATTACTTTCACTGGCAATAAAGATAATTTGCCGACCATTACTTGGCAATATCAAAATGATTTGAACGAAGCGGTAAACTCTTTCCACCCAGTGGGAAGTCCTATTACGCCTTCGTATGACGATGTTGGTGAAGTAATTGGAAATCTGGATGTACTGTGTACTGCAGATGGCGGTAACGGTGTGATTCCTGCACTTGAAGAAGTGTTCCTGGAAAACGGTACGCCATATTATAAGTTCAAAGGTTATATTACTTTGGACGCCGTTTATCCGACAGACCCGGCAAATCAGGATTCGGATGAATTGACTGAATGGAATTTGGTAACGAGTCTGCATATTGACTCCGCGACCAATCCTATGGATTTCGGGTCAACGCACTTCTACTTTAATGTCCTTGGGCAGCTGCGTTATATTAAGGGCTGGGATGGAACCCGACTGAAGTCTTACTGCGAAGCACAAGCTTATGCATTCAACTTCAATCGTGATGCTGACCCGGTAACCCTCTATGAGGGGCCCGAATATCGCAACTATGGCGCTGAGTTGGTGCTCGATTACAACATCAGTATCCGCGCTAATGACCCTAACAAGAACGAAGATATCACAACGGCAAATGGTAGTCCCAAGAATCTGGATACGTTGTTGAACGAAATTCCAGAACTTCGCGACGCACGTAATGCCGGTGCGGCAATTTACAACTATAAGCTCCTTGACATTATCGCGCCAAATGGACTTCGGTACGCTGAAACGTATTTCATTGCCGGTCATGATGTAAATGACCGCAGTGGGATTCATTCGCGTGATACTATTGTGATTGACCATAATATTACAGATACGTCTGGACATAACTTCGATTACTATTTTGGAATCGATGAGTCTAAAGCGTTCTTGAATCAAAATGGCCAAGTGCAAGGTATTGCGTTCTATTCTAAGTCTGGCAATCCCATTTCCAAGAATACATGGCAGTGGTTCTGGCGCAATGCAATCTACTATGTTTGCTACGATGGAAAATCTGACTTGGGTGACCAGGTTTATTTCTACATCGACGAACAAAACCTGCAAAATGTGAATGCATCCTTCGGCGCTAACAATGCGCAGAATCCATATTCTGAGTGGACTGCACCTATTGAAGGCACATACGAAATTGAGTTGAACGGTGCTGGTGGTTTTGCTGCTGGTGGACGCACAATTTTAACCGTAAAAGCCGAGGAAGGCGCAAAACTGTATTTTGTTGCAGGTGGCGCAGGAGCGGATGCAGACCAAGACGACAACTACTTGGTTTCTGGTCATCGAACAAGCGGTGGCTATAACGGTGGTGGAAATGGCGGTCTTGGAATGCGAACCGAAAACCACTCTGAAGGCGGACATGGAGAACCATACGTCAGTATTGGTTCCAGTGGCGGTGGTGCTACTACTGTTGCAGTTGGTCTGATGGGAAATGGTAAGATTGCCGACTATGGTGACGAATCCACAGCATCACAATACTTTTTAGGTGTTGCAGGCGGTGGCGGTGGAAATGCCCATAGTGCCGCAAGCGCACGGCCAGCATTTGTTTTTGAATACTGGGTTGTTAACAGCAATACACCAGGTGCTGTGCCGATTGGAGATGGCCATTACTATAGGGGACAAACTCCAAATGCTGATGGCAAAGCAACTATCCTGCCTAGCGGGACCCCATATATGGCAGGTAGTTGGGACGGAAGTACGATAAGCGCTGTCGGCGGTCCAAACGCTAACACAACATACTTTGGATATGAGGGCTCCGGTTCATTTGGCCAGGGGGCAAATGGCGGTGATTTCTCTGGAATTCAAGGCGTTTGGTCTCATATCAATGGTCCGGCCGGTGGTGGCGGCGGTTGGTATGGCGGATGGGCTAACCCAAAGTACTATCTAACCGAAAACGGTACAAATCAATCGTGCGATGCTCCCTCTGGTGGTGGACTAAGTTATGTGGCTAACAATGGCCGAACATTCACTACTTCCACGGGCAAAAAAGTCACCGTAGTAAGCTCCACGATGTATGATGGCACAGGCAGTGACGCGTATGTTGCAGGTTCGGCTTCTATTCGCATGGTTGACTTCGGTGACCGGCGCTTCAAGCGTAATGGCAAAAATGCATTTGACACTGCGTATGAAGATACGGGCGCTGTGAACCATTTTGCAACGGTCAAAATTTCCGCTGCGAATAAGGTTTATGATGGTCAACCGAACGTAGCAACCGTTTCTGTCGTTGACACAGACGGTGATATGGCAACGGTTCTGGCCAATGCCAAAATTACCTATAGCAACAACTATGGAACCGTAACACAGGCAATCAATGCATCCACAGACGCAGAAATGTTGCCGCTGAATACGACAGGTTCGTATGCAGCCACGGTAACTGTGTCGGCACCTGGATATACCATTGAGTATGTGTACGAAAATACCATTCCTGGTTTGACGTATGCGTCTAAGGGATTGCCTGCATCCGGTGATGGCGATACGGTCTATTTTGACATCTATCCTCGCGGTTTGGATGTCGCTGGTTCTTCCACTCGTGAATATAATGGAATGGCACTTGCTAAAGTGACTAACCTGAAGGTTACGGATGGTATTGTACCAGGCGATACTGTATCTCTTGCAACAACAACTGCATTTGGTTACTTTGTGGATGATGGTGGCAATGAATGGAGCCATGTCGGCAAACATAACATTGACCTGATTACGCAAGTAGACCTTGTCAATTCGAATGGTAACTACTATGTAGCCAATTGGAATGTGTCTGGCGAAATTACAGCACGACCATTGCATCTGCACAGTTTGTATCATGATACGCAGAAGTATTCACAGCAGTATGATGTTCTTGCTCAACCTTTGGGCGAAGGAAAACAGCTGACGGATACAGTTTCGTACAATGATGAAACCATGACAGTTGAAGAGTTCTATGACACCTTGCTTGCTGGTGAGCGTGTCACGACGGACACAACCCGTTACATGGCTGACCAGTTCCGCAATTATGAGGAGCAAGTCAAAGAACCTAACAACTACCGTGGTTACGATAATACGACAGATGCAACGATTTCCAACATCAGTTTGGATAATATCGTTGTTGGAGACACTGTAAAGACTGACAAAGAGGAATACGCCGGCACCTATGCAACAATGAATGCAGGTGAGGAGCTGGTCGGTAAAGACTCGAACGGTGATAATGGCACTATTAAGCCGAGTTCCGGTGACGAGAACCGGTACTGGTGGCTGGACGAAAATGTCATTACCCGTACAGAAGACCTGACACTCGTAAACAACGAGTATGGCGACTATTATATCGCTGACGAAGATTATTCCGGTGCCATTTATCGCGCAGGCGTCATTGCAATGGTCAAGGGCCAGCAGCTGATTTATGGCGAGGGCCTTGATGAAGTTCCCTACACAGATGATGTGTATACTTCTACGACCGGTTCCAGCAGCTGGCTGACTATCGCTGGTCTGATAGGCACTGACGAACTCCGCATGGAAGACTGGACAGGAAAGTACAAGAACGAGTTCAAGTATGACCTGCTTCCGAAAGACGATACGCCTGTTGGCGATTATCCCATTACCTATATCGGACTGAACGAGGATAACTTCCCAGTTCTGTCCAACTACATCGTACAGGTCGACGAATCCTTCCTGAACGTTAACCCGCGCCCGATTCGTATTTCCGTCAATGAATCCCTCAAGGATTACGGCGACGAGAATCCGGCATTTACATCCGTATTCAGCTATAAGCTGTCTCTGGATGGGGAAGACGATTATCAGGTAATTGGTAACGATGCGACTGACAAGTATGAAGACATGACGCTGGTGGCCGGTGATACGATTGCCGATGTCATTGAAGTGTCTGACAATGTTGGCGGTCTTGAACCCATTGCTATGGAGGATGGACGCAGCAACATCCCGTACCTGTCTGATGCTGAGACCAACAGCGACGTTATCTATGTCGATGAAATCTCTGAGACCTGTGAATACTGCTCTGAGCGTGATGGCAAGGAACGCAATCACTTCCATCTTGGCGGATATGCGGTTTGGGTTAACGATAATGCCGCGAACGGCAATACATTGACCGTCAAGACCGTTACCAATATGTATGGTGAACAGGTCCAGAACTACTCGCTCAACTACGTACAGAACATCCTGAAGATTCATCCTCTGTCCATTACCATCATCCCGGATGACAAGGAAATGGTTTACGGCACTGCCAACGAGCCGGCACTGACCTATACGCTCGAAGGCCGCCGTGTAAAGTGGGATGACCTGTCGGATGTGAAGCTGGTCCGTGATACTGGCCGTGATGTGTATGACGGCTATGTGATTCGCGTTGACAGCTACAACAACTCTGACAACTACATGGTCGATGTTGAGACCGGTATCTTCAAGATTACCCCTGCTTACCTGATGGTTACACCTGACCACCATACCAAGTATTATGGTGACCCGGCGCCTGATTGGAGCATCGGTATTACCGGTTTCAAGTATGATGACACTGTTGATTCCGTCTTCGTAGAAGGCCGCGATGCAGGACGTGTTGTTGACGATGCCTTCGATTATATCAAGGCTTCTGTTGGCGATTACACCTTCAATGTGGATGAGACTTCTCTGGAGATGATTCCGAACCAGTTCGGCAACTTCAACTATGTCATCACCCAGAACCCGTCTTCGCTGCGCATCATCCCGCGCCCGATTACCATTGAGGCCGGTGGTTGGAGCAAGCCGTATGGCACGCCTGACCCCGAACATACCGTGCTCATCACGGATGACCTGACTGGTAAGACTGGCACGAGCGGTACCGACCCGAATGTCTGTGTTGACCCTGAGAATGCGCCTATCACATTCGATTTGAGCCGTGCAGATGGCGAAGAAGTGGGCGTCTATCCGATTTATGTGTCTGCGGCAGAAAAAGAACTGGGTCATGACCCTGGCTGCCACGGCGAAATCGATGGGCTGAATACCAACTACACCATTACCTATATTCCTGACAATGACATCATTTATCGTGCAGATGAACTGATTGGTATTGTCAGCGACCATACCCGTTACTACGGCAACGCCATCAATAACTACATTGAAGGCGACCAGGATTCCATCACTTACTACATCGGCGGCACGGAAGTCACACCTGAAGAAGCCGGTATCATTTCTGACCCGAACTTCCAGCACACTGACCTCCAGACCAGTTCTGTTGGCTCTTATGCCATCTATGCAACTGGCGTCGAAAGCAGCAAGTATGACATTACCCTGTATCCCGGATATGTCACCGTTATCCCGCGTCCTGTGACTGTCATTGCCCAGGACAACGAGAAGATTTACGGTGACGCCGACCCGACCATCGACTTTATCATCCATGACGGCCACAGCGAAGACGGCGAGACCTACTACGTCGGCGACGAAGTGACCGAAAAGGTGGGCGATGAGGTCCGCGTACAACCTGGCGACCTGCCTGGTGACGTTCAGCGTCAGCCTGGCGAGGATGTGGGTGTCTATGACATCGACATCAACAACGTCAGCCCGTACAGCGAAGATGGTAAGATGAACTACGACATCCGCTTTGTGGATGCTGATTTCACAATCAAGCCCGCAACGCTGCTTGTCCAGGTCATGGGTGGATACAAGAAGACCTACGGCGAGGAGAACCCGACGTTTGGCGCCAATATTACTGGCTTCAAGCGCGAAGATACTGCCGAAACCGTCCTGACCGGTGAAGTTGGTTTTGCGACCATCAGCACCGTGACAACGCCGGTTGGTAAGTATATCGTTTCTGCCAAGCCTGAAATCGAGCTGGAAGATGGACAGATGCATCGCGGTTCGAACCTTGAAGTCCTTCCGAACTCCAATGGTTTGTACAACTACGAAATCGTCTATCTGGATGGCGATATCACCATCAGCCCGCTGCGGCTCCAGATTATCATTGACCATCTGAAGAAAGTGTACGGTTCTACCGACCCGACCTTTACTTACACAATGCGCAAGATTGATGGCAGCATTGGTACGGTCATTGACCCGGAGAACAGCCCGCTGAACCTGACCCTGACTCGTACACCCGGCGAAAATGTTGGCAAGGGCGATATCGTCGATGGCGAACACGCTGGCGCTTACACTATCACTGGTACCTACGACAACCCGAACTATGAAGTCGAAATCATTGACGGTTCGCTGACCATCGTTAAGGCAATCATCACTGTTACGGTTGATGGAGGCTATACGAAAGTCTATGGCGACCCGAACCCTGAATTTGGTGTTGTTTATGATGGATTTATCGGTTCTGAGGGTCACCCCGACCTGACGGGTACTGGTATCCATGATGACGAGTCCGTAATTCGTGGTGACCTCATTATCGAATGCTTCGATGCAGACGGTAATCCGGTCGATGAAAAGACTCATACCGGTCTGTACCCGGTCAACGACGATAAATCTACTCTGGAAGCTGACAACTACGAGTTCCGCTATGTGAATGGCGATTTGACCATTACCAAGAAGCCGCTCGTTGTGGTCGTTGACGACCAGGAGAAGATTTATGGCGAGGAAGACCCGCCGACGTTCACTTGGCATCTGGAGAATCCGGAAGACCTGGTTGACGAGGATGACATCCGTCATATCGACGTCACCACGGAACGCCCGGATGCTGGAACAGAGCCTGGCGAACAGGTCGGTGAGCACCCGATTACCGGTGAGGCCGAACCGATGCAGGATTACGAAATCACCGTGATTCCTGGCACCGAGACCATTAAGCCCGCGACGATTGTTGTCACGGTCCTGCCGGACAGCAAGTATTACGGTGAGGATAACCCGATTCCGGAAGTCACCATCACTGGATATAAGCGTGGCGATGCGATTGATGACATCGGTGGCGAAGAAGCCCTTGTCATTGATAATGAGGCAGAGAAGTGGAGCCCCGTTGGCGGCGGTTCTATGGAGGATGGCAAATACCGTGTTTCCGCTGAGGATTCGGTATTCAGCAACCCGAACTATGAATTCGTTTACATTGACGGAACTCTTGAAATCCTGCCGCTGACTATCCGTATTATCGTTGATGACGCCGAGAAGGTTTACGGCACATTTGACCCGGATGAATTCACCTGCCATTTCGAGGTTGCCGATGAAAACGGCAATCCGTATGAAGCAAGTGATGAGCAGCTGGAAGCGGTTCGCACCGGCTTGCATCTGGTAACGGTCCGTGTACCTGGCGAAATCGTTGGTCAGTATCCGATTCGTGCCGGATACACTGAAGTTGATAACTTCATTATCACCAGTGTTGATGATGGCACATTCACCATTACGCCTGCTGAGCTTGTTATTACAGCTAACAGCGCAATGAAGGTGTATGACGGTACTCCTCTGACAGATAGCGGATACAAGGCCGAAGGCCTGGTTATCAATGAGACCCTGGGCATTCATGATACGCTCGAATCGGTCACCGTGACTGGCTCGCAGACGGAAGTCGGCAAGAGCCCGAACGTACCGAGCGATGCTGTCCTGAGCCTGCAGAATGGGTCCAACAGCAACCGGAACTATAACATCACCTACGTTAATGGCGTGCTGGAAGTCGTTCCGACCGAACAGGTGAACATTGAGAAGACCGCTGACCGCGAAATTACTACGGATGGCGAGATTGTCACTTACACCATTAAGGTTACGAACGCAACTCTGCATGACCTGACCAACGTCAAGGTTGAGGACACCAATAACTTCGCTGGTGCTATCACGATTCCTGACAATGCCGAATACAGCTATGATAACGGCGTCTTTACCATCCCGAGCCTGCCGAGCGCCCAGAACGGTAACAACTCGTTTGAGATTGTTTATACCTACACTGTACGTCCGGAAGACCACGGCACGGATGGTAACGATACGCTGACGAACAAAGCTGTTATCACGGACATGACGATTACCGACGGTACTGAACCTGACCCGGATTGGTTTGACGAAACACCTGATGTCGATGTCGATATTATTCGCCATGATATTGAGGTCGTTAAGTCCGCTGATAAGGAGATTGCTGCTGCTGGCGATGTCGTCACTTACACGATTTCTGTGACCAACACTGGTAATGTTCAGCTGAATAACATTGTTGTCTCCGATGACAATAACTTCGCTGGAAACATTGTCCCGCTGCGTTCTGCCGGTTCTACTTACAATGAGGAAGACGGAACCTGGACGATTGCAAAACTGGGCGTTGGCGTTACAGTCAATATTCGTTACACCTACACGGTGACTCCTGACGACCTCCCGAATGAAGTCCTTGAAAACGTTGCCACAGGTACCGTTCCACCAAGCGATAACATTCCTGAGATTGAAAAGCCTTCCAATGAGGTTGACGTGCCCCTGATTGGCCGGTCCGTAGCTATCACGAAACGTGTTGACAAGAACCAGGTCTATGAAGGCGATACAGTCACTTACACTCTGCATATCGTCAATGATGGCACGGTTGATTTGAGCAATCTTACTGTAACTGACGATTCGAATGCACTCGGTATCTTGGTGCCGGTACCTGGCACAGGATATACCTATCGTGATGGTAAGTTCGTAATTGACTTCCTGGCGGTTGGTGAGAGCATCGACATTACTTACAAGTATACAGTTGTTCAGAACGACCCGACCGTGATTGAGAACGTCGCTACCGTGCATGTGCCGGAAGGAGATACCGGGACCGATGCAGATGACCCGTTTGATGTTCCTTCCAACCCCGTTGAGGTTGAAGTCATCAAAGACGGTCTGACTGTTGAGAAGAAGGCGACTGAATCCATTGTGGGTGTTGGTGAAGACATTCACTACACCATCGTTGTAACCAATACCGGAACGACAACCCTGCATAACATTGTTGTGAAGGATACGACTTCTGGTGCTGGCGAGACTGTCAACACAACGGCCGGTAACGTTAGTTATGATGCAGATGCACGCGAATGGACATTTGCCGATGAACTGATTCCGGGTAATTCCTTCGCTGTAACTTATACCTATACTACAGTTGAAGCCGATGAGGTTGCTGGTAAGGTAGAGAATACGGCGGTGGCGACCGGACGCAATCCAGGCGGTAATCCTGTGCCGAGTAACCCTGACGACGAAGATGTAGTAGTAAGCGAAACTCCAGAAGCCATTCTGGACATCGAGAAGCGCGTTGATAAGGAAACGGCGATGGTTGGTGATGTGCTGACCTATACGCTCCATATCACGAACTCCGGTGACGCTACTGCTTATAATGCCATCGTTGAGGATTACTTCAATGGTGTTGGCGAACCAGTCAAGGCAGATGGCGATGGCTATACTGTCATGGATGACGGTAACTTCCTGATTCCAGAACTGGCGGCCGGCGAGTCCATCGACATTACTTACACCTACACGGTCCAGGAAGGTGACAAGGGCACAATTGATAACATCGTTGTTATTGTTCCCGAAGAACCTCCTGTGGACATTGAGAAGGAAGCCGATAAGAATATTGCTGCGGTAAATGAGGTCGTAACCTACACAATTACGGTCACAAATACCACCGATGAAGCGAAGGAAAACCTGACCGTCACGGATAGCAATAACTTTGTTGGTGAAATCGTCGCGACCGATGGTAGCGGGTATGTCTATAACGGTGACCGCACATGGACCATCGCTCACCTGGATGCAGGCGCTTCTATCGAAATCGTGTATACCTACACGATGCAGAGCGAAGATGCCAGCACTATCGTGAACCAGGCCGATGTGACCTACACTGAAGATGGAGAGCCTATTACTATTGAGTCCAACCCTGTCGAAGTTGATAAGCCTGTTGAAGGTGAAGTCACCATCGTCAAGAGTGCAGATAAGACGATTGCACGGCCTGGCGAAGTCGTGACCTATACTGTTACGGTTCACAATGGTAAGACCGTCGATGCACAGAATGTTGTCGTCACTGACGCCAACAACTTTGCAGGAACCATCACCGGCGTGGATGGAAACGGATATCGTTTCGAAAACGGACAGTTTGTCATTGATGAGCTGAAATCTGGTGCAAGTGTGACACTGCATTACACTTATACCGTTGAGCCCGGCGATGTTCCGACCGAACTTTTGAAGAATATTGCGACAGCTCATGTGCCAGGCACGAATCCAGAAGACCCGAATAATCCGGGACAAGGTATTGACCCCGAAAAGCCGATTGACCCTGACCAGGATGTCCCGTCTAATGAAGTCGTTGTCGAGGTACCTGGCGATGAAACGACAACTGATATTCCCGAAAAGGGCGAATTGGTTGTCGTGAAAACCGTTGATAAGACGGAAGCCCAAGTTGGTGACGTATTGAACTACACCGTCACTGTCTCCAATACTGGTAATGGTGACCTGAATGACATTACGGTCTCCGACTACTTCGATGGCCACGGCACACTAGAATACATCCCGTCCATCGGTATTTTGCCGAATGGTGATGGAACGTATCACATCGCTAAGCTGCCTGCTGGCGCCACGATGGAACTGCATTTCCGCTACACTGTAGTAGAAGCAGATATTCCTCTGGTTCTGAATGCGGCTGTTGCTGAACCCAATATTCCTGTCGAACCCGAGAAGAGCGCGGACAAGAAGTTTGCTCCGGTCAATGACGTTATCACCTACACGATTACCGTGCGGAATAACGATACTGAGGCCAAGGAGAATCTGACTGTTACCGACACCAACAACTTCAAGGGTGAAATCACCCCGATTGAGGGTGAGGGCTACACCTACAATGGCGACCATACCTGGACGATTGACCGCATTGAGGCTGGTGGCGTTATCGAAATCCACTACACCTACACGGTGCAGAGTGACGACGAAACAACATTGGTCAACGATGCAAACGTCAATTATCTGGAAGATGGTGGCGAGGTCAATATTCCGACCAATACAGTAACTGTTGAGGTTCCGGAACCTGGCCATGTGACCATCCATAAGGAAGCCGATAAGAAAGAAGCCAAGCCGGGAGAAATTGTTACTTACAATGTGACGGTTCATAACGGCAAGGACTTCGATGTGCATGACGTTGTGGTGACCGATGCCAATAACTTTGCTGGTGAAATCACTGGCGTTGACGGCGCCGATTACCGGTTCGAGAATGGACAGTTCGTTATTGACACAATCGCGGCAGGTGCGGATGTCACTTTGACCTACACCTACACCGTAGAGATTGCCGATGTACCTACTCATA
>OCHO01000147.1_pt1 | contig 77205 bp, 71 predicted proteins | sample 1538441 | NCBI WGS metagenome assembly OCHO01 (sample SAMN04571691, study PRJEB22368) | human gut metagenome | biome: human gut; material: stool | host: Homo sapiens | place: Luxembourg | collected 2012-06-29
TGTTAAATCTTGTTCGCTCAGCACGCAATCGCTTGCGTCCTGTGTGAATTACTTTGTTTGGAATTGTTTACCGTGTTTTTCCAACACGAAAATAGGTTCCGTTACAAGTTTTTCGATATTGTTCAATTTTCAAGGTCCTGTGAGCGCCTCAGCCTTTCGGCTGACGACTTGATTATTTTATCACAGAAGTGATTTTTTGTCAAGCTCTTTTTTCGAAGCTGTCGAACTTTCTGAACTTGGAGCGTCTCGAAACCTCTCAAATCTCTTTGGTGTTTCTTGACGTCTATTGGTTCTTTTCTTCGGCTTCTCACCGAGGCTTCGGAAGTCATTCTTTTGCCTCAGCGCTTGGCGCTCAAGTATAATACCACATGCCCGCCCGTTTGGCAACCCCTTTTTTCAACTTTTTTGCCCTCTTTTTTCGCTTTGTCTCTTTTTGCTAGTTTTTTGTTTCCTTTTAACCCTCTCTTTGACAAGCTTGGATACAAGGTCTTCTCCGGGGCTTTTCCTGCTGTTCTGTCCCTATATAATGTAATAATATAAGAGCTCCGTATAGATGCCAGCGGATATTACGAGCCGGAATGCGGATACTATCCCTGCACTGCTTGTCAAGACCTTTGCGTTCAAATTTTGCCCCGAAAATCTCTCCGTATTTTTGGTCAAACTTCCGAAACACAAAATGTAGTGGTCTATCCATTGACATATCACTAAATAGTGATATGATAGAAGCACATTCAAACGAATTGATTCCACGGCATTTTGCGGGCGGCTCTGGCAAAAAGGGGACGCCCGTTTGAACTGCGGCAAAGAGTGCAACCCGATAAAAAGATGGAGGAAAGCCATGAAGATCATCAAGCGCAACGGCTCGGAGGTTCCTTTCGATATTACCAAGATCATCACCGCTGTTACCAAAGCCAGCGATTCCGTAAGCGGCAAGAGCCGCCTGACCCGCGAGCAGATCACCCAGATCGCTGCGGAGGTCACGGACCAGTGCCAGTCCCTGAACCGCGCGGTCAGCGTGGAAGAGATTCAGGATATGGTGGAGAACAAGTTGATGGACATGAAGGCCCACGACATTGCCCGCCACTACATCACCTATCGGTATGTCCAGAGCCTGAAGCGCCAGACCAACACCACCGATGAGCGCATCCTGAGCCTGATCGAGTGCCAGAACGAAGAGGTCAAGCAGGAGAACGCCAACAAGAACCCCACCGTGAACAGCGTTCAGCGCGACTACATGGCCGGCGAGATCTCCAAGGACCTGACCGCCCGTCTGCTGCTGGACCCGGAGATCGTCAAGGCCCATCAGGAGGGCCTGATCCACTTCCACGATTCCGATTACTTTGCCCAGCACATGCACAACTGCGATCTGGTCAATCTGGAAGATATGCTCCAGAACGGCACCGTCATCTCCGGCACCTATATTGAAAAGCCCCACAGCTTTTCCACCGCCTGCAACATTGCGACCCAGATCATCGCACAGGTGGCATCCAACCAGTACGGCGGCCAGAGCATCAGCCTGACTCACCTCGCCCCCTTCGTGGATGTCTCCCGCAAGAAGATCGCCGCCGAGGTCGAGACCGAGATGGAGGGCCTGAACGTCTCCGCCGAGCGGAAGAAGGCGATCGTCGAGCGCCGTCTGCGCAACGAGATCAACCGCGGCGTCCAGACCATCCAGTATCAGGTCGTCACCCTGATGACCACCAACGGTCAGGCTCCGTTCATCACCGTCTTCATGTATCTGGGAGAGGCCCGGAACGCGCAGGAGAAGGCCGACCTTGCCATCATCATCGAGGAGACCATCCGCCAGCGGTATCAGGGCGTCAAGAATGAGGCGGGCGTCTGGATCACCCCGGCCTTCCCGAAGCTGATCTATGTGCTGGAAGAGGACAACATCCGCCCCGGCACCCCGTATTACTACCTGACCGAACTGGCCGCCAAGTGCACCGCCAAGCGGATGGTGCCCGACTACATCTCCGAGAAGAAAATGCTGGAGATGAAGATCGACAAAAATGGCGAGGGCCATTGCTATACCTGCATGGGCTGCCGCAGCTTCCTGACCCCGTATGTGGACCCGGAGACCGGCAAGCCCAAGTATTACGGCCGCTTCAATCAGGGCGTCGTCACCATCAACTTGGTGGATGTGGCCCTGTCCTCCGGTGGCAACTTTGAGAAGTTCTGGAAGATCTTCGACGAGCGGCTGGCCCTCTGCCATCGTGCCCTTCAGGCACGCCACAAGCGGCTTCTGGGCACCCCCAGCGACGCTGCCCCGATCCTGTGGCAGTACGGCGCGCTGGCCCGTCTGAAGAAGGGCGAGAAGATCGACAAGCTGCTCTTCGGCGGCTACTCCACCATCAGCCTCGGCTACGCCGGCCTGTATGAGTGCGTGAAGTATATGACCGGCAAGAGCCACACCGACGCCGGTGCCAAGCCCTTTGCCCTGAGCGTGATGCAGCACATGAACGACAAGTGCAACGAGTGGAAGAAGGCCGAGAACATCGACTACTCCCTCTACGGCACCCCGCTGGAATCCACCACCTACAAGTTCGCCAAGTGCCTGCAGAAGCGCTTCGGCATCGTGCCCGGCATCACCGACAAGAACTATATCACCAACAGCTACCATGTCCATGTGTCCGAGCCCATCGATGCCTTCACCAAGCTGAAGTTCGAGAGCGAGTTCCAGAGGCTGTCGCCGGGCGGCGCCATCAGCTATGTGGAAGTGCCCAACATGCAGGACAATCTGGAAGCCGTCATAAGCGTGCTGCAGTTCATCTACGACAACATCATGTACGCCGAGTTGAACACGAAGTCCGACTACTGCCAGTGCTGCGGCTACGACGGCGAGATCAAGATCGTTGAGGATGACGGAAAGCTGGTGTGGGAGTGCCCCAAGTGCGGCAACCGCGACCAGAATAAGCTGAACGTCGCCCGCCGCACCTGCGGTTACATCGGCACTCAGTTCTGGAATCAGGGCCGCACGCAGGAGATCAAGGACCGCGTTTTACACCTCTAAGCCCTCTCAGGCGCTTCGCGCCAGCTCCCCCGGAGGGGGAGCCCCTTGGCAAACTACTGAAGTCTCATAAAATCAAAAAGCAAAGCAGCGCGCTTTGCTTACAAGTCTGATGTACCATGAATTACGCAACAATTAAGTATTATGACATCGCCAACGGCCCCGGCGTGCGGACGAGTGTGTTCGTCTCCGGGTGCCGCCACCACTGCCCCGGCTGCTTCAACGAGGTGGCATGGGATTTCGGCTACGGCAAGCCCTTCGACAAGGCCATCCGCAACGAGGTCTTCGCCTCCTGCCAGCCCGCCTACATCACCGGGCTGAGCCTTCTGGGCGGCGAGCCCATGGAGCCGGAAAACCAGCGGGAGCTTCTCCCCTTCGTCCGGAATTTCAAAGCCCTCTACCCGAACAAGACCGTTTGGTGCTACTCCGGCTATACGTGGGAGCAGCTCACCGGCAAGGACCCTTGTCCCGCCCGGTGCGAAGTCACCGACGAGCTGCTGGCCCTGCTGGACGTCCTCGTAGACGGCCGCTTCGTCGAGGCAAAGCACGATATCTCCCTGCGCTTCCGCGGCAGCTCCAATCAGCGTCTGCTGGATGTGCCCAAGTCTCTTGCCGCCGGGCAGCCGGTCTGGTGGGAGGATGAGAAGGTCTTCGCCACGCATACGATGTAACAACAAAGCGTTCTGTTTTCCACCGCCCGGCAGGGCAATGTGGAAAACAGAACGCTTTTCGTTTATCGTGACTCCACCGCGTCCTCGATGATGCGGAGGAAGTCCCGGCCATAGTGGGCGGCTTTCTTTTCGCCCACGCCGGTGATGTTCAGCAGCTCGTCGAGGCTGAGGGGCTTCTTCTGTGTCATCTCGCGGAGGGTGGCGTCGTTGAAGATCATATAGGCGGGCACCTTCTGCTTCGCGGCCAGCCGCTTGCGCAGGGCATACAGCCCGGCCAGCAGCTTTTCGTCGGCTTCGCTCAGCGGTTCGGCATCGGCTGCGCGGCGGCGGGCACCGGCCAGACGCTTGGCGCTGGCAGCGGCGCGCTCCTTGGCCTGTGCGGCTTGCTGCTGCATCTCCTCGGCGGCCTGTTCCGACATCCGGCAGTTGGAGCAGTTGCCGCATCTGGGGGCCGCAGTCTCGCCGAAGTAGTTGAGCAGAAAGCTCCGCAGACAGCGCGGCGTCGTGGAATAGAAGGTCATGTACTTGAGCCGTTCCTCGGCTTTGCGGGCCGCTTCGGCTTTGACGTCCGCCGGGAGGCCGTTGTCCGCTTCCATCTCCTTGTCGATAAAGAAGCGGATGGTCCGCACGTCGGTGCCGGAATAGAGCAGGGTGCAGCGAGCCGGTTCCCCGTCGCGGCCCGCGCGGCCCGCCTCCTGATAGTAACTTTCCAGATCCTTGGGCATATTGTAATGAATGACGAACCGGACGTTGGGCTTGTCGATGCCCATGCCAAAGGCGTTGGTGGCCACCATGATCTGCACCCGGTCGTAAAGGAAGTCGTCCTGATTTTTCCGCCGGGTCTCCGGGTCGAGCTTGGCGTGATACGCCGCCGCTCGGATGCCCCGGCTTTGGAGCAAACGGGTCGTCTCGTCCACCTGCTTGGTGGTGCTGCAATAGATGATGCCCGCGTTGTCCCGCTCTTTGAGCACCAGATCCAGCAGGACCCGCGGCTTTTCGCTGGGCAGGGCACGGCGGGTGCCGAAGTAGAGATTCGGGCGGTCGAAGCTGGTGATGACCTCATAGGGGTCGTGGAGATCCAGATGGCTGCGGATGTCGTCCCGGACATGGGCGGTGGCCGTGGCCGTGAAGGCTCCGATGACCGGGCGCTTGGGCAGGGTCTCCACGAACTCTTTGATGCGGAGGTAGCTGGGGCGGAAATCCTGCCCCCACTGGCTGATGCAGTGGGCCTCGTCCACTGTCACCATACTGATCTCCCGCTCCTGCGCAAACCGTTGGAAGCCCGGCATCTCCAACCGCTCCGGGGCCACATAGATGATCTTATACCAGCCCTCCCGCGCACGGCGGAGCATCAGGGCCTTCTGGTGATCGGTCAGGCTGTTGTTTAGGAACGCCGCCGCCACGCCGGCCTGTACCAGCGCCCCCACCTGATCTTTCATCAGGCTGACCAGCGGCGACACCACGATGGTGATGCCCGGCAGCAGCAGCGCAGGCACCTGATAGCAGATGGACTTGCCCGCACCGGTGGGCATCACGGCCAGAACGTCCTGCCCGGCCAGCAGCCGGGAGACGATCTGCTCCTGTCCGGGGCGGAAGCCGTCATAGCCGAACACTTTTTTTAAGATCGAATGCGGGTTTTCCATGAGTTCCTCCGTTATAATAGATGAGCACTGCCTTTGGAGCCTTACCAGTATACCACAAAAAACGCCGGTTTGCGCGCCGGAGGGCCTCCTTTTTGGCAAAACGAACGAAATGTCACAAGGATTTTTTTACAATCGATAGCTTTTCAGGCGCGAAAATGATATAATGAGACTACATATCTCCATCCCGGTTGTTTTTTGTGCCGGACCCAACGAAAAAGGAGCATTTTAAACCATGCAGAAATTGATCACATTTGCAGTCCCCTGCTATAATTCTGCCGCTTATATGCGTCACTGCATCGAGACCCTGCTCTCCGCCGGAGAACAGGCCGAGATCATCCTCGTGGACGACGGTTCCGTCAAGGACGAGACCCCCGCCATCTGCGACGAATATGCCGAGAAGTACCCCACCATCGTCAAGGCCATCCATCAGGAGAACGGCGGCCACGGCGAGGGCGTCAATCAGGGCATCCGGAACGCCACCGGCCTGTACTACAAGGTCGTGGACAGCGACGACTGGCTCGACACCGCCGCCCTCAAGACCGTGCTGGCCAAGCTGCAGACCCTCGCGGCCCGCGGCACCGCCCCCGACCTGATGATCTGCAACTACGTGTACGAGCATGTGGAGGACAACACCAGCCACACCGTCCGCTACACCAACGTCTTCCCGGAGAACCGGCTCTTCACTTGGATGCACGTGGGCCATTTCCGCCCGGACCAGAACCTGCTGATGCACTCGGTCATCTACCGCACGCAGGTGCTGCGGGACTGCGGCATGGTGCTGCCCAAGCACACCTTCTACGTGGACAACATCTTCGTCTACCAGCCGCTGCCCTACGTCAAGAGCATGTACTACATGAACCTTGACCTCTACCGCTACTTCATCGGCCGCTCCGACCAGAGCGTGAACGAGAGCGTCATGGTTAAGCGTGTAGACCAGCAGCTCCGCGTCACCAAGCACATGATCGATTGTCAGGACCTCGACGCCCTCAAGAACGAGAAGCGTCTGCGCAGCTACATGCTGCACTACCTGTCCATGATGATGGCCGTCAGCGATATCTTCCTGCTGCTGGACGGCAGCGCCGAGGCCAAGGCCAAGAAGGCCGACCTGTGGAGCTACCTCAAGGCCCACACCAGCCCTACCGTCTTCCACTCCATCCGCTACGGCTTCGGCGGCGTGACCAACCTCAACTTCCCCAAGGGGGATACCATCGTCATCGGCTGCTACCGCATCGCGCAGAAGCTCTTCAAATTCAATTAAAATAAAACTTGTTGTTTCTTTTGGAATAATGTTGCCGAACCGGGCAGCTGGGTCACATCCAGCTGCCCGGTTTTTATTTGGATACAAGCTCGTTCATCTGCCCGCCGTCACCTCCTATCTGGTGGCAGGTCTGCTGCTGGGGCCCTTCTTTCTGGGCAAGCTTGGCCTGAGCGGCTGGGGCATCGGCTTCGGGAGCATCGCGCAGGTCGAGGGCTACGGCATCATCACGCAGGTGGCGCTGGGCTTTATCTCCTTCGTCATCGGCAACGAATTCCGCCTGTCAGCCCTTGAGAGCATGGGCAAACAGGCCATCACAGTGGGCATCCTGCAAGCCGTGGTGACCACCGGCCTCGCGGATGTGGCACTGGTCATCCTGCACCTTCTCCGCCCGGACATCATCTCCATGGCCTCCGCCATCACGCTGGGCTCCATTGCAGCCGCTACGGCCCCCGCCGCCACCCTGATGGTCGTCAAACAGTACAAGGCCAACGGCCCGCTGACCCACCTGCTGCTGATGGTCGTTGCCATCGACGACGCCGTGGGTCTGGTGCTCTTCTCGGCTTCCTTCGGCGTGGCGAACGCGCTGGAGCAGAGTCGCATCGACCCCATCAGCGTCGTCGTCGAGCCGCTGGTGGAGATCGTCTTCTCACTGGGGCTGGGTGCGCTGGCCGGTTTCGTGCTCAACCAGTTGGAAGTCTATTTCCACTCCCACTCCAAGCGCATGAGCCTCTCCGTCGCCTTTGTCCTGCTGACGGTGGGCCTCTCGATGCTCTCCTTCCAGATTGGTCCGGTGCACTGCAGTTTCTCGCTGCTGCTGGTCTGCATGATGACGGGCACCATCTTCTGCAACATCTGCCCCACTTCCGATGAGCTGATGGATCGCCTCGACCGCTGGGTGTCGCCGGTGAACATCCTCTTCTTCGTCCTCAGCGGCGCAGAGCTGGACCTGAACATCCTGTCGAACCCGCTGGTGCTCCTCATCGGCGTGGTGTACATCACCTCCCGCTCGCTGGGCAAGATCAGCGGCTCCTACGTGAGCTGCCGCGCCACCCACTGCAGCGAGAAGATCCAGAAGTACCTTGGCATCACGCTGCTGCCGCAGGCCGGTGTGGCGCTGGGCATGGCAGCCGAAGCCGCCGAGCTTTCCGACGGCCACATGGTGCGGAACGTCGTGCTTTTCTCGGTGCTCGTGTATGAGCTGGTCGGCCCGACCCTGACCAAGTTCAGCCTGACCGCCGCCGGTGAGATCGAACCGGAAGGCCGTACCAGCGCCCGTACCGCCAACAAACCGGAGGCACCCGTCACCTTGGACTGATCTCAATAAACAAAAAGGGGCTGCTGCACATCGTTTCGCCGAATGTGCAGCAGCTCCTTTTGTTCTCAGTAGGTATCCGAGCAGCCCAGTAATAATTTCATGTAGGCGAAGGTCCGCTCCTGCCCAAGGTCGCGCACCATTTTCAGCAGCTTTTCCAGCAGGGCGCGGGTCTCCGGGTGGAGCATGTAATGATCTTTGCTGTGCTCGTAGTATTCCCACGGGGAGGCATCGGTGTATTTTTCGCCCAGATAGATCTGGCTGGCCGCCACCCGGTCGCAGATCATCTCGCAGACATACCGCAGCGGCATCTTCATGCCGGTCATGCCGGATTTATTGGAGCTGTAGTCGATCCAGTATTCGAGGTGGTGCTTGTTCCGGCCCTTGTGGTGGAGCCACGCCGAGGAGTAGCCCTTGGCGTCCCGCTCGGCCTCGTTGGGGCTGTGGTCGCCCTGATAGTAGATGCAGCCGGGGATGAACTCCGTGGGGCTGTATTTGCTCAGGTCGTGGGCCAAGCCCTGCTCGTACAGGCCGCATTCAAAGCAGTATTTCATCACCAGCAGCTTGTGGCGGGTGATGGTCTCAAAATGGCCTAGGATGTTCATGCTTCGCCTCCGCGAAAACGCACTGTCACCTTCCCCGCTTTCAGCCCGCGCAGATCGTCGCTCTCCGAAAAATCCTCCCGGTCGCGGGTCAGGTTGGGGTTGTAGTAGGGGTCGTCGAGGATGTTTTCCTTCCCGTGGATGGTATAGAGCCGCTGCTGTTCGGCGGCAAAGCGGGCCGCCTTGGCGGGATCCTTTTCGTCGCCGCCGCGGCTCTTGCTCTCGTAGTGGGTCAGCTCGGCGTAGGGGGTCCATGCGATGCGGTAGCCCGCATCCCGCACCCGCAGACAGAAGTCCACATCGTTGAACGCCACGGCGAACTGTTCATCCAGCCCGCCCACTTCGTCGTAGACGCTGGCCTTGACCAGCAGACAGGCCCCCGTCACCGCCGAGAAGTCCTGCACGGTGGCGATGCGGAACAGATAGCCGCTGCCGCCCTTCTGCTTGTACTTGTGGCTGTGGCCCGCGTAGCCGCCAAGGCCCGTGATGACGCCCGCATGCTGGAGCGTCTCGTCCGGGTAGTAGAGCATAGCCCCGCAGATGGCCGCACCGCCCTTGTGGGCGCACTGCCGCAGCAGCTCCGTCAGCCAGTCCCCGTTGCGGACTTCCACATCGTTGTTCAGGAGCAGCAGGTAATCCCCCGCTGCCGCTTTCCGGCCAAAGTTGTTGATGCCGGAGAAGTTGAAGCCCTTTTCCGGGTAGGTGACCACCTTCAGGCCGTCGTATCGCTGTTTCGCCTTCTCGTAGTAGGCGAAGGTGGCCGGGTCAGTGGAGTTGTTCTCGATGACGATGATCTCATAGTTGTCCCACGTCGTCTTTTTCCAGATGCTTTGCAGACACTTTTCAAGGTCATCGGTGTGGTCCTTGTTGGGGATGAGGATGCTCACCTTCGGGTCGCCCTCGATGTCCCACTTCACCCGGTAAGTGCTGGGGAAGAGGCCGTCCTCCACCGTACCGGTGCGGCCGGTGCGGGCCAAGTGGTCGGCCAGCGCCTTTTTGGCTGCTGCTGCCACATAGGGCTTGGCCTCGGTGCCGCCGGAAGTAGACCCCGCATGGACCCGCCAATAATAGAGCACCTGCGGCACATGGGCCGCGCCGCCCACCTGCTCGATGAGCCGGAGGAAGAGGTCGTGGTCCTGACTGCCATCGCACTCCGGCCGCTCGCCGCCCACGGCATCCCACAAGGCCTTTTGGAACACGGCCAAATGGCAGATGTAGTTGCAGCAGAGCAGGTAATCCGGCGCATAGTCCGGCTTGAAGTGCGCTACGATGGGCCGCTGGATGCTCTTGGAGAAGAGCGCTTCATCGCTGTAAAGGAAGCCATCCGGCTCCCCCCGCTCCCGCAATTGCAGGATGGCCTTGCCCATCGTGTACATCGCGTGGGGCGCCAGAATGTCGTCGTGGTCCGCAAGGGCCAGATAGTCCCCGGTGGCAAGGGAAGCGGCGGCATTGGTGTTCGCCGCAATGCCCTTATTTTCGATCTTTTTGTATACGATGCGTTGATTCTTCGTCTGATATTCCTCCACGATCCGTTTTACGGCATCGTGTTCCGCGTCGGACGCATCGGCAAGGCAGAGCTGGCCGTTGGGAGCCGTCTGATCCACAAAAGAATCCAGAAATTCCCGCAGGTATGGTTCCGGCGTATTGTACAGCGGGGTCAAGATTGAGATGGTGGGCAGCCCGCAGGAGTCCGCCGTCTGCCCGGCCAGTTCGGCCCTTTGGGCTTCCAGCACCTTTTTCGCGGGCAGATACCGGGCCTTTTTGCCGAAGCACCGGCGCTTGACGAAGCCGGCCCCCCGCGCCAGCATGGTGCCGAGGCCCTCATCTTTCGTCAGCTGGACAGCATAGCCCGCCAGCTCCTTGGCGCGTTTCAGTCGTACATTCATCTCATGCCTCGCCGCGCTGGGTCGCCTTGTAAGCGTCACAGACCGTCTTGGTGTCGCCGTTCATTTTCAGGTGGCCGTGGCTCAGCCATGCCACCTTGCTGCACATCCGCTCGATCTGCTCGATGGAGTGGGACACCAGAATGACCGTAGTGCCGCCCGCCATCAGCTCCTGCATCCGCTTTTCGCACTTCTGCTGGAAGAGGAAGTCGCCCACCGACAGCACCTCGTCCGCGATCAGGATGTCGGGCTTGGTGATGGTGGCAATGGCAAAGCCAATGCGGGCCACCATGCCGGAGGAGTAGTTCTTGAGCGGGACGTCGAGGAAGTTCTGCAGTTCGCTGAACTCCACGATCTCGTCAAATTTTTCGTCGAGGTACTTGGGCGAGAAGCCCAGCACCGTGCCGTTCAGGTAGATGTTCTCGCGGGCGGTCAGGTCCATATCGAAGCCCGCGCCCAGCTCGATGAGCGGAGCGATGGTGCCGTTGACGGTCACCTTGCCCTTGGAGGGCTTGTACACGCCCGCAATGGTCTTGAGCAGGGTAGACTTGCCCGAACCGTTCAGGCCCACAAGGCCGTAAAAATCGCCGGGCATGATGTCAAGGCTGACGTTTTTCAGAGCGTAGAACTCGTCGTATTGCAGACGGCCCTGCACCATGGCCAGCAGGTATTCTTTCAAGCTCTCGTGCTTTTCGGTGGAGAGGTTGAAGCACATGGAAACATTGTCCACTTTGATGATCGGTTCCATTTTGTCCCCTCCTTAAATGTGCAGCACGAAGCGATCCTGCGTTTTGCGGAACATCCAGACGCCCGCCACCATGGACAGCACCGCGCAGATGCCGCAGACCGCGAACATGTTGAAGTCCAGCGGGATGCCCCACATCAGGGTGCGGCGGAAACCGGTGATATACCAATACATCGGGTTCAGCTTGATGATCTGCTGCATGTTGAAGCCGCCGATGGAGAAGGTCATCTGGGTGGGGTCGTAGAAGATGGCGGAGAAGTAGAGCAGCGCCGTGGTGAAGACGCTCCAGATGTGCATGATATCCCGGAAGAAGACCGTTGCCGCCGCGAGGAAAAGCCCGACGCCGAGGCTGAAGAAGAAGAGGGTCACCAGCGGGTAAAGCGCCTCAAGGATCGTCAGGTGGAACGGTGCCCCGGTGAAGATCATCACCAACAGCAGGGCCACAAAGCTGAACACGCAGTTCACCATGGCGAAGCAGCACTTTTCCAGCGGGAAGATATACTTGGGGATATACACTTTTTTCAGCAGGGGCGCGGCGCTGAGCACGCTGGACATACTGGCTGAGGTGGCCTCGTTGAAGAAGTTGAACAGCAGCTGGCCGCACATCAGGAAGACCGGGAAGTTGTCGATGCCGCTGCCCCGCATATCCATCAGGCTGCTGAACACGGCCCAGTACACAAGGCACATCAGCAGCGGGTTCAGCACGCTCCACACCACGCCCAGCACGCTGCGGCGGTATTTGAGCTTGAAGTCACGGCTGACGAGGTTCCACAGCAGATAGCGGTAACGCCAAAAGCCGTTGAGCATTCCTTTCAGTTTTGCCACAGGCGATCACCACTTTTCAAAGAATTCGAACTTCTGGGCTGCAAAGGACTCATGCAGCTTGTCCTTGGCGCTGGTCTTGTGCTCGCAGCCGCAGTCCGGCCACTGAACGTTGACGGTGGGGTCATCGTAGGGGATGCCGCCCTCGCTGGTGGGGTCGTAGACGTCGGTGCACTTGTAGCAGAATTCCGCCACATCGCTCAGCACGAGGAAGCCGTGGGCAAAGCCTTCGGGGATATAGAACATCTTCTTGTTCTCCTCGGACAGGGTCACGCCCACCCACTTGCCGAAGGTGGCGCTGTGGGGGCGGCAGTCCACGGCGACGTCATACACTTCGCCCTTGGTCACGCGGACCAGCTTGCCCTGCGTGTGGTTCTTCTGGAAATGCAGACCGCGCAGCACGCCGCGGGTGGAGCGGCTCTGGTTGTCCTGCACGAACTCTTTGTCGATGCCGGCTTCTGCGAACTGATCCTTCTGATACGTCTCCATGAAATAGCCGCGGTCATCGCCGAACACCTGCGGCTCAATGACCACAACACCGGGGATCTCGGTCTGCGTAAAAGTAAATTTGCCCATATTTCGTTTCCTCTCTGTTTTCTTTTGAAAATTATTTTCGTTTTGTTGTATATGAAAAGTCCCGAAGGGCTTTTGCGCAGGGTAGATAGCTCGCCCTCTCAGTCACGCTTCGCGTGCCAGATTCCCCACTCTGTCGCTTCGCGACATCTCTCCCCGGCCGGGGAGAGTCTTTCCTCAAAGTGGGAGCCCTTGGCATATCGGGCAAGTCTGAGCGCATACCGGCAGCAGCCGGGCCTTGCGCTCTATCGTCAGTGCTTACTTCTCGGCTTGCGTTTTCTCTTAGCTCGGATGCGTATGATTGCAAACACCACCACCGCCGCCAGCACCGTGGCACCGAGGGAGATGGCGAGCAAGCCGCCCGCGGTTTTCTTGATATTGCGGGAGGCGGGGAGCTGAACGTTTGCGTTGGCCGCGACGACCTCTTCCAGCCCCTCGATGTTCGCCTTGACCCGGACGGAGGTGGATTCCTGCACATCGCCGCCCTGAATGGTATACACCGCGTAAGCCTCCGGGTCAACCCCCAAAATATAGCGTTCGGGCAGTTCAAGGCTCACCGACACATTGTCGGCGGTCAGGCCGTCGGCCAACAGCAGCCGCACACCGGGGTCGCTGACGGTCACAGTACCCATGGCGCTGCCGCCGCCCACCACCTCCATCTGGGCCGTCACCCCCTGCGCGGGGATGTCGGTGTAGCCGGTAAAGGTCGCAAAGGCGTGATCCAGCAGGGTGCGGACGTCGTTGTACTTGTCGGTCTTCAGGTTGCTCTGCATGGTCACGCAGATGAGCCGGACGCCGTTCTGCTCCGCCAGACAGACGTAGCTGTAGCGGGCAATGTTGGTGTAGCCGATCTTCGAGCCCAAAATGGCCGGGATATAGTACCGGCTGGACCCCACCCGCATCTTATCCTGCTGGTGGAAGTACCGGGTCACGGGCTGGATGTTGGTGGGGGCCATCGTGTACATCTCGTTCCGGGTGAAAAGGGTCTCAAAGCCCGGCTGGGTCAGCGCCCAGCGCAGAATCTGCGCCATATCGTAGCAGCTGGTGTAGTGGTCCTCGTCGCTGATGCCGTGGGGGTTCGCGAAGTGGGTGTGCTGCAAGCCCAGCTCCGCTACCTGTGCGTTCATCGCGGCTACACCGTCGGCGATGGTGCCGCCGCCGAAATATTCCGCCAGCAGGTTCGCGCCGTCGTTGGCGCTGGCCATCATGGTGGCGTACAGCGCATCCGTCAGGGGAACTTCCTCCCCTTCCTGCAATGCGATGTGGCTGGAATCAGTACCCGCCAGCGAGTAAACGTCCTCGTGGCTGACGGCCAGCTTCACGCCGTCCCACTGGCCCTGCGCCTTTTCACAGGCAAGGCCCAGCGTCATCACCTTGGTGATCGACGCCGGGTGCAGTTCCTCGTCCATATTCTGCTGTGCCAGCACCAGCCCGGTGTCCGCGTCAATGATGCAGTAAGCTTCGGTGGTCGTCAGGGCCGGGGCCGCCGCCGCGCCGGGCGCAAAGGCCGCCAACAGGCACAGCAGGGCCGCGCACAGCACGGTGATCTGTTTTTTCATCTGGTATACTCCGTTGTTCCTTTAATCTGTTTTAGTATACCACACTTTGCCCCGCCTGAAAAGAGAAATGCGCCCCTTCACGCCCCGATCCTCTCCCGCAGCAGGGGCTGGATCTGCCGCCCGGCCAGCGCCGCTTCCAGCGCAGCGGGCAGCAGGGCGAAATCCGCCTTCAGGCTCTGCGGCTTCGCGGCCGGGTCATCCTGCCCGTAGGGCACAAAATAGTAATGTTTGCGCTGGCGCAGCCGGGCGATGTTCTCCCCCGATGCCCCCAGCCCGTCGTTGGTGGAGACGGCGATCAAAACCGGGCACCCCACCCGCAGCAGACTCTTCGCCGCCAGCGTCACCGGCGTGTCGGAAAGGCCCACCGCCAGCCGAGCCAGTGTCGTTCCGGTGCAGGGCGCAATGACCAGCGCTTCAGCCAGCCCCTTCGGCCCCAGCGGCTCCACGGCTTGCAGGGTATCCAGCACCGAGTTCCCGGTCAGCTCCTCCAGCCGCGCCTTCCATTCCGCCGCCGCGCCGAACCGGGTGTCCAGCCGGGACGCTGCAAAGCTCATCACCGGCAGCAGCTCCCAGCCCTGCCGCACCAGCCGCCCGGCCTGTGCCGTGGCCGTGCCCAGCGTACAAAAGCTCCCGCAGACCGCAAACGCGATCCGCCCTCGCGGTGTGTTCATGCTCTCCCCTCCCGCTCCTGTATCATCGCGCAGACCGTCTGCGCCACAAACCCACCCGCCGTTTCCGGCGCACAGGCGGCGGGCAGACTCAGCGCATGGACCGCCGTATGGCCCAGCCGCTGCGCCGCCGCAAAGTCTGTTCCACCGGGCCGCGATGCCAGATCAACGATCAGGCTCCCCGGCCGCAGGGCTGCCAGCACCGGCTCGGTCAGCACCGGGGCGGGGACGGTGTTCACCACCGTATCAAATGCCGGGGCCGCTCCGGCCACCGCCGCCAGCGGAATGCTGCGCAGCCCCAGACTTTCGGCCAGCGCCCGCGGCCCGGCCCGCCGCGCGGCCACCGTCACCTGTGCGCCCAGCGCGGCCAGCCGCACCCCCAGTGCTTGCCCTACCGGCCCGAACCCGGCCAGCAGCACGCCGCTGCCCCAGAGCGTCTGGGACCGCCGCGCCAGCAAAATGCCGATGCACCCCTCCGCCGTGGGGATGGCGTTCCGCACGGTCAGCTCCTCCCGCGTGAAGTAATCCACCAGCTCTACCCCGGCCTCCCGCGCGATCTGCTGCGCCTCCGCCGACAGCTTCCCGCCCAGCGCCAGTGCCCCCGGCTTCGCCGCCCGCAGCAGCGCGGCAAGCGGCGTCCGCGCCTCGTCCAGCGGGAGCGGCAGCAGGATGTAATCCGCTCGTGCCACCTCTTCCGCGCCGCACACTTCGTACCCCGCCCGCGCCAGCGCCCGGCCCGCCGCCGTCTGCCGCGCGTCCCCGCCGATCACCGCAACCCGTTTCCGTTCCTCCATGCCCGCTCCCCCTCCCAAGGTTTACGACAGGCTATGCAGGGAGCCGCCAAGATGTGAAACCGCGCCAAACCAAAAAATCCCCGGAACGAAACCATGCGGCTCCTTCCGGGGAACGTCTCAATATCTTATTGCGTTCTGTCGATTTTTGTGTTATCCTGTAATTGCCATCTTGCGATGGCAGAAAGGCACTGCGCCCTAAACGCAGGCGGCAACTCCCTACCGGACGGTTTTGTTTTTCAAACACAACGCCGGGAGGGCGACTTTTGCAAGTTTTCCCTTCTCGGTCGTTTTTTACTTCCGAAAAGGGGGAATGTCACATGACATTATCTGAACTTTTGACTCTGCTGGCCCTTGGCATCAGTTTGCTGATGCTGATCGTCACAGTGATCTACGACACGATCGATATCGTGCTCCGCCTCAAAGAGCTTCAGACCAAAAATGAGCAAAAGAAATGACCGCCTCATAGCTTCCAACCTACGGCGGTCATCTTCTTTTGATATGCCGGTAAGGAGCTAGCCGTTTGCGGGCCAGCGCCTTTTCTATTTGTAGTATAACCTTCCTACGTCCAATTGTCAAGCGTTCGGCTTGTTTTGGGCGTTTCTTTTTTACGCAAAAAAGCCCCGGAGTGAGGCCGCAAGGCTCATTCCGGGGCTTCGTTGATTCAACGGGTCATTTGGTGCAGTTCAAAGGGTATATTCAGTGATGCAATGCCCAATTTGTTGTAGAAACCAATTACTTGGTTGCCTTCTTCTGCATATCAACCTTCATCACGACGATGGTATAGGTCTTACCATTGACAGTAACATCTTGGAAAGCCATCATACCAGTGCCCTTAGTCTCGTAGTCTCCAATTTCGGTAGAGGCATGAATAACCACATTCTTCGTAATATTCTGAGCAATCTCCCGTGCATTAATACCCTCGTTCAGAGTATTAAACAGCTTGCTGTCATATTTCACCTTGGTAGCATAGCTCACAAGGTACATATTAGTATCCTTGCGATCCTTGCCAGCCAGAGCATCAAGAATAGCATCCTTCTTGCCCTTCAGGATGGTATCAATGGTATCCTTCTCGCCAATCTTTTCTTCAACGATGCCGGCAACAGCCTTCGTCTTATCCTTCAGCTCAGAATCAGCAGCCTTGAAAGTGATCTCCACGTTCTTTTCACCGGTCTCATCTTCCACGACTTTTGCCAAAGGAGACTTGATTGCGTCGTTAATAACAGCAATAACCTCTTTCTCATTCAGAGAAGAACCACAGCCGGTCAGGACTGCCATTGCCATAACGCCAGCGAGCGCAACGGCCATGAGTTTCTTAAACATTTTCATAATCGTATCCTCCAAAATAGTTTTCACACTGCACCCATTCAGGCGTTTTCTGTTCGCCTGATTTGTTAAGCTCATATTACCATTTTGTCACAGTTTATTCAACACCCTTTTTGATTTTTGTTTCATTTGACAATTTCAGGTGGATTCTACTGGGCATTTTGCTGGAAATCAAAGGAAAATGGGCGGACAGAAAAAGCCCCTTGGCGGGGGGTACAGCCAAGGGGCGAATGCCTTTTGCAATGCCTCTGCTTTCCACTTTATCAAGCACATCACACATATTGCGTGGGCCTCCTTTCCTGTCATCGGTGCTGGTATTATATGCGTCTTCAAATCGGTGGTCATTCGTCATGATGCTCAACAACTGAAGCGTTTCCTGCACATGCGTCAGATCCTGTGAACTTGGCACATAATCGCCTTTCTCTCTTTTCTGCACAAAGTAGTCTGCAACCACCTTGAAATCGCTTTGGAACAGCTCTACCTGCTCACGGTTCAGATACGCGATCTGGAATCTGCGCCTAGAACTTGCTTTCCGTTGAATAACAGCACGTTTACGATATCAGAGAATACATCAAAGTAGATGTTCAGCATGGTATCACCTCGCAGATGTGAGTCACTTGTTATTATTGTACCTTCTTTCTGTTCACAAAACAAGACGCAAAAAAACCTCCGGCTTCTTATCACAGAAACCGGGGGGCTTTGTTCGCTTTATTGGTGCTTTCTCAAGCCCTCACGCAAAACCTTGCGGGGGCTCTTGATCGCAGCCGGGGGCGGGTGCCAAAATTGCAGAGCGTTCGGAGTAACGATGATACGTTATTTGTGAATTTCCAGTGTGTTTTACCCCATCTCCGCAATGATCTTCTCCAAATTTTCTTCCTGCAAATAGAATTCCGGCAGTTTGCCTTGTCATATAGAACGAATGGGCGGCGTTTGCAAGGAGCAGTCATACACAAAACGCCCCCGGCTTCCTGTCATGGAAACCGGGGGCGCTGCGGTTTTATGGGAAACGCCTCAGGCGCTGCAAAGCCTCAGTGCAGCAGAGAGCTGACCCATGCCCGGGCGGCCGTCTTGGCCTGGAGCTTATTGTACATTTTCAGAGTGGTGTTGTACACCTTCTGGCTCATGGCATTGCTGGCGTTGGTGGCGGCAGCCTGCTTGGCCTCAAGCGTGTCGGCGGCGGCAACGGCGGCCTTCATATCGGCGTAGTCGGCCATGATCTCCTGCTGGAGCGCGGCATAGCTGGCCTTGGCTGCTGTCCGATCCTTTGCGGTGACCTGATTGCCATTGCTGCCGTAGGTCAGCAGGTTGGAGAGGGCGTCACGCACGCCGTAGAAGGAGTCGGTCCAGTCGTCCGGGTAGGTATAGTAGCGGCCTTTGGCATCCTGATACCAGACGCCCTCGGTGGGCTGCTCGTCGGAACGGGTGACTTTATGGACCGAGACCTTGTAGACATCTGCGGTGTCGGTGGTCAGCATCGGATAGTAAGGGACGAAGGCGTTGTACACGTCGTCATCAAAAGCGGTCCACTCGGTAATGGCGGTGTTCAGATCGCCGGTGGCGCTCACCTGGAACAGATGAGTCTCCACATTGCCCGTCTTGCCGATGGGCTCGGTCTGAAAGAAGTGGATGGAATCCTCCACCGAGAACTTCTTGGTCAGCTGGATGTTGGAGTAGACCGGGACGATGGCACCGTTCTCGCCGACGTTGCTGATAGCAAAGTCGGTCTCGCTGTAGTTGTCCTTCGTAAAGGTGTCGGTGCCGTACAGGTAGTTCAGGCCGGCTGCCATGCGGTCCGATGCGATGTCGCCGTTATAGGAGGCATCCAGATCGATGACATTGGCAGCGGCGTCGCCCACAAAGGTACCGGCCTTCTGGGCTACGGAGATCAGGTTGGCGGAGGCCACCACGTTGTCGGTGTCATCCAGATCGATCTTGCCCATAGCGGCGATGTTGGGCTGCATGAAGACCACGCTGGAGGAGAGCTTCAGGGCAAGGTAGGTGTGGCCCGTCAGGTTCTCCACGAACCAGGTCTCGTTCTGGTCGGCAATGAACACGCCGGAGCCGCCGGCTGCACCGGCGTTGTCGTAGATGGAGGTCAGCAGGGCAACACCCTCGCGGGCCGTGGAAGCTTCGCTCAGCAGCACCGTGGTGATCTCGGCTTCTTCAATGCCGTTGTCCACATAGGGGTCTACGCTCAGCACGGCGTCGGTACCGTAGAGAGACTCGGTAGCAGAGACCATGACGCCCTTCTCGTTGGTGCCAGCCTCCTCATAGGGGGTGTGCTCGTGGGTGCTGTCGCAGTCCGGGCAGACACCCAGACCGTTGTCGTCCCGGCGGGCGGTGTAGCGGTAGCTGTCGTGGGTGAAGGTGTAGGTAAAGCCGTAGCAGCCCTCGTACACCTCGCCCGCGGTGTGCTTCCCGGCGGGGCTGATGTTGAACAGCTTGTTATAATCGTTGGTGCCCAGATCCTCGATCCGGCCAAACATGGTGGTGCCATCCTCGGTGAGGTCGCTGCCGACATAGAGTGCCGTGCAGGCGAAGGCGGAAGGAACCACGGCAAGCGTCATCGCACAGGCGATGAAAGCCGCAGCAATTTTCTTCTTCAAAGACATAATAGTATCGATCCCTCTCTTGTTGATTGTCGGCATTTCGTCGGCAGGTGTCATAATACACCCATTTTAATGAAAATGCAAGTATTTCCCCGAAATTTTAGCATATATTCATTTTTATATGGTATATATTCATATCGCGTCTTTCATCTGCCCCTCCGTGAGCGCAAAAAGCCGCCCCGGCTTCCTGTTACGGAAACCGGGGCGGTCATATACTTTATTGGTGCTTTCTCAAGCCCTCACGCAATTACTTGCGGGGGTTCTTGATCGCAGCCTGAGCCGCAGCGAGGCGGGCGATGGGCACACGGAAGGGAGAGCAGCTGACGTAGTCCAGACCAACGTTGTGGCAGAACTCGACGCTCGTGGGATCGCCGCCGTGCTCGCCGCAGATGCCCAGACCCAGATCGGGGCGGGTCTCGCGGCCATCGTGGGCAGCCATCTTGACCAGCTTGCCGACGCCGACCTGATCGAGGTGCTGGAACGGATCGCTCTCGTAGATCTTGTTCTCGTAGTATGCGCCGAGGAACTTGGCAGCATCGTCACGGCTGAAGCCAAAGGTCATCTGGGTCAAGTCGTTGGTGCCGAAGCTGAAGAACTCAGCCTCCTTGGCGATCTCACCGGCGGTCAGAGCGGCGCGCGGGATCTCGATCATGGTACCGACCTGATACTTCATCTCAACGCCGGCAGCAGCGATCAGCTCGTCCGCGACCTTGACGACAACGTCCTTGACGAACTTCAGCTCCTTGACCTCGCCGACCAGCGGGATCATGATGTGGGGAGTGATCATGTAGCCGGTCTCAGCAGAGACGTTCAGGGCTGCCTTGATGACAGCGCGGGTCTGCATCGCGGCGATCTCCGGGTAGGTGACAGCCAGACGGCAGCCACGGTGACCCATCATGGGGTTGAACTCGTGCAGGGAAGCAACGACGTTCTTCAGGTCATCGAAGGTCATGCCCATATCGGCAGCCAGCTCCTTGATGTCCTCGTCCTTGGTGGGCAGGAACTCGTGCAGAGGCGGGTCCAGATAACGGATGGTCATCGGGCGCTCACCCATGATGCGGTACATCGCCTCGAAGTCACCCTGCTGGAACGGCTCGACCTTGGCCAGAGCAGCCTCGCGCTCTTCCACGGTGCGTGCGCAGATCATCTCACGGACAGCCTTGATGCGGTCCTCAGCGAAGAACATGTGCTCGGTACGGCACAGGCCGATGCCCTCAGCACCCAGATCCACTGCCTGCTGTGCATCGCGCGGGTTATCCGCATTGGTCATGACCAGCAGCTGACGAGCTGCGTCAGCCCAGCCCATGAAGCGGTTGAAGTTCTTGTTGCCGGTAGCGGCGACGGTTGCGACCTGCTCGCCGTAGATGTTGCCGGTGGAGCCGTCGATGGAGATCCAATCGCCCTCGACGAACTTGTGGCCGTTGATCTCGAAGGTCTTAGCCTCTTCGTCGATCTTGACCTCGTTGTCGTTGCCGCAGCCGGAGACGCAGCAGGTGCCCATACCACGAGCAACAACGGCTGCGTGGCTGGTCATGCCGCCGCGGACGGTCAGGATGCCCTGAGAGACCTGCATGCCCACGATATCCTCGGGGCTGGTCTCCAGACGGACCAGAACGACCTTCTTCATCTTGCCGGACTTGACCATCTCCTCTGCCTCTTCAGCAGTAAAGACGATCTGGCCGCAGGCAGAACCGGGAGAAGCTGCCAGACCCTTGCCGACGACCTCGGCAGCCTTCAGGGCAGCGGCGTCGAACTGGGGATGCAGCAGGGTATCCAGCTGCTTGGGCTCCACGCGCAGGACAGCCTCCTGCTCGGTGATCATGCCCTCGTCCACCAGGTCGCATGCGATCTGCAGAGCAGCCTGAGCGGTACGCTTGCCGTTACGGGTCTGCAGCATATACAGGTGGCCGTCCTCGATGGTGAACTCCATATCCTGCATATCGCGGAAGTAGTTCTCCAGACGGGTAGCGATCTCGACAAACTGATCGTACACCTCAGGCATCTGATCCTTCAGGTGGCTGATGGGAGAAGGAGTGCGCACGCCGGCCACAACGTCCTCGCCCTGTGCATTGATCAGGTACTCGCCCATCAGCTTCTTAGCGCCGGTGGCGGGGTCACGGGTGAATGCAACGCCGGTGCCGGAACGGTCGCCGGAGTTGCCGAATGCCATCTGCTGCACGTTGACAGCGGTGCCCCACTCGTAGGGGATCTCGTTCATCTTACGATAAACGTTTGCACGGGGGTTGTCCCAGCTGCGGAAGACGGCCTTGACAGCCTCGATCAGCTGATCGCGGGGATCCTGCGGGAAGGGTTTGCCCTCGTTCTCTTCGTAGATCTTCTTGAAGACGCCGACCAGTTCCTTCAGGTCGTCAGCCGTCAGGTCCACGTCGTTCTTGACGCCCTTGGCTTCCTTCATCTTATCGATCTCGACTTCGAACAGGCTCTTCGGGACCATCATAACGACGTCCGCGAACATCTGGACGAAGCGGCGGTAGCAGTCATAAGCGAAACGGGCGTTGTTGGTCTTCTTTGCCAGACCCTCAACAGCCTCGTCGTTCAGGCCGAGGTTCAGGATGGTGTCCATCATGCCGGGCATGGACTGACGTGCGCCGGAACGGACGGAGACCAGCAGGGGGTTCTCGTTATCACCGAAGGTCTTGCCGGTGATCTTCTCCAAGCCCTTGAGGTGCTCGAAGATGTCAGCAGTGATCTCGTCATTGATCTGACGGCCGTCTGCATAGTACTGGGTGCAGGCCTCGGTGGTGATGGTGAAGCCCTGCGGCACCGGCATACCGGCTGCGGTCATTTCAGCCAGACCGGCGCCCTTGCCGCCCAGTGTATTCTTCATGGTGACCTTGTCGCCGCCGAAGGCGTTGTTGCCCTCGCTGAAGTAGTACAGATACTTTTTGCTCATGCGTTGTTTACCTCCCAATTGTGGCCCCCGGTGCTTTGCTCCGGCGGTCTCATCGTTTGCTCACAATTCTGATACGATGAACATTGTCATGTGAATGCTAAACCATTATACCAGAAAATCCACGTCTTGCCACCATGCAAAACACCGAATTTGTTTGATAATTTTTGTGCAATCCCTTGCATTTTACTCAGTTTTTGAGTAATATAGAATGGGAGAGATTTCGAGAGGTTTTTGGTTTCTGGAGCCGTTTTTCAGCTTGTTGGATACAACTTTCTATCCAATGCGCAGGATCGTGGACAATGTACCAGAAATTTGTCGGAGTTTCTCCTCATCATGGATACAACAAAAAGGTCATTTCGTCCCGAAGGAGGGATCAGTTTATGGAATCTGTTTCCAATAACGCGCTGGAGGCTGCCCGCGCAAAGCTGGCCGAAGCCGAGGCAAAGCGGGAAGAGCTCCTGCTGCGCCACATCGCAAACGGCGTAAACATCGCAAGCCGCACCGTGGAGATCGACGAGGGCGTGGTCATTGCGCCGGGTGCCACCATTCTGGCGGGCACCATCCTGCGCGGCAAGACCGTCATCGGCGCGGGCTGCGTCATCGGCCCCAACAGCCTCATCGAGGACAGCACCGTGGACGAGGGCACCACCGTCAACGCCAGCCAAGTTTACGGCAGCCACCTCGGCCCCCACAACAACATCGGCCCCTTCACCCATGTGCGGGTGAACACCGTCACCGACTACGGCGTGCATCTGGGCGCCTACGTCGAGACCAAGAACTCCAACTTTGCCCGCGGCAACACGGTGAGCCACCTGACCTACATCGGCGACAGCGATGTGGGCAAGTACTGCAACTTCGGCTGCGGCACCGTCACCTGCAACTACGACGGCAAGGATAAGTTCCGCACGCAGATCGGCGACTACTGCTTCATCGGCTGCAACACCAACTTGGTGGCCCCGGTCAAGGTAGGCGACGGTGCCTATACCGCTGCAGGCAGCACCATCACCAAGGATGTGCCCGCACAGGCGCTGGGCATCGCCCGCGACCGCCAGACCAACCTCGAAGGCTGGGCTGCCCCCAAGATGGAAGCCTACATCGCCAAAAAGAAGAGGCTGGAGGATGCGCAGGGCAAGTAAGCGTCCGTTCCCATTTTTACCGCCGCACCGCTGGGCTGTGTGGCGGTTTTTTCGCGTTTGACGATATTTCGATTCAAAATGTATATCTTTTTATCCGCGCGTATGATATACTAAGAACTTGCTTTCAAAGCATCATCAAAAAACAGGAAAAGGCAAATCACGATATGAATGCAACTGACATCTGGCTGATCGCCGGGCTGGGCAACCCGGAGCCCAAATACGACGGCACCCGCCACAACGCCGGGTTCGCCGCGCTGGACTCCCTCGCCGCCAAGTGGGGCATCGCGGTCAGCAAAACCAAATTTCAGGGCCTGTGGGGCCAAGGGGATGTGGACGGCCACAAGGTCGTGCTGCTCAAGCCCCTGACCTACATGAATCTTTCGGGCGACTCCATCGCCCCGCTGGCGGGCTTCTTCAAAATCCCCGCCGACCACGTCATCGTCCTGTGCGACGATATCACCCAGAACCCCGGCAAGCTCCGCATCCGGCCCTCCGGTTCGGCGGGCGGCCATAACGGCCTGAAGAGCATCATCGCCCGCCTCGGCGGCGAGAACTTCCCTCGCATCCGCATCGGCGTCGGAGCCAAGCCCCGCCCCGACTACGATCTGGCCGACTGGGTGCTGGGCAAGTTCCCGCCCGACGATGCCAAGGCCATGGCCGACCGGTATCCCGATTTGGAGGCCGCAGCGAAGCTCATCATGGATGGCAAGCTGGGGCTGGCACAGAGTAAGTATAATGGATGATTGCGCTGCGTTGCAGCGCAATCATCCTCAGCCCACTGCGAAAGGAGGTCCACGATGTACGAATCCCTGCTGAAAAACACGGCAGAGTACCAGAAAATTTCTGCGAGCCTTGCCGCGCCGGGTCCGGCAGCGCTGTTCGGGCTGCCTCCGGCGGGCCGGGCGCTGCTGTATGCGGCGCTGCAAAAAGACCTTGGGCGGGTGCTCTGCATCGTGACGCCCGGCGAGGCTGAGGCCACCCACTTTGCGGATGACCTCAAGGCGCTGGGGCTGACGGTAGCGGTCTTCCCGCCCCGCGACTTCATGCTCCGCCCGGTGGAGGGCGCGGGCCGCGAGTACGAGTACCGGCGGCTGTCGGTGCTGGGCGCACTGGCGGGCGGGCGGCTGAATGCCGTCTGCGTCCCGGCGGAGGCGCTTTTGCAGTACACCGTCCCCCGCGACGAGTTTTTGAAGAACACCCTCACCCTCAAGCCCGGCATGGTCTACAACCGGGAGGCGCTGGTGGAGCGGCTCTTCTCCGCCGGATACGTCCGCCGCAGTCAGGTGGACGGCCCCGGCCAGTTCAGCGTCCGCGGCGACATCGTGGACATTTACGCCCCCGATATGCGCCAGCCCGCCCGTATCGAATACTGGGACGACGAGATCGATTCGCTGGCCTCCTTCGACCTGCTGACCCAGCGGCGGGACGGCGCACTGGAAAAAATTTACCTTTCCCCCGCCCGCGAGGTGCTGTTCGGCAGCACGGCCGACACCGCCGAGGCCCTGCGCGCGGCGCAGAAGAAAGCCCGCGGCAAGCACCGCGCCGCACTGGAAAAGGCCATGGAAGCCGACCTGTCCCAGCTGGACTCCGGCCTGATGCCCGAAGCCATGGACAAATACTATGGTCTCCGCTACCCCGCCCCGGCCACCCTGCTGGACCATCTCGACAGCCCCCTCTTCGTGCTGGACGAAGTGGGCGGCATCCGGGACGCTCAGAAGGCCACCGAGTTCCGCCGCAGCGAAGAGCTGACCGGTCTGCTGGAAGAGGGCGTCCTCTGCCCCGGTCTGGACGTGCTATATCAGACCATGGACGACCTCGTCATCGCCGCCCAGAAGCAGAGCACCCTGCTGTGCGAAAACTTCCTGCGCGGCATGAACGAGTTCCAGTTGAAGGCCCTCATCAACGCCGAGGCCTTTGCCGCCCCCAACTGGGGCGGTGACATGGCGTCCCTCCGGGAGGACCTCGACCCCCTCATCGCGCAGGAGTATGCGGTCACCCTCTTCGCCGGCACGCCCAAGGGCGCAGCGGCCCTGACCCGCGACCTTGCGGACAAGGGCTACGCCGTCAGCATGAGCCGGGACGTCCGCCCCGCCAAGGGGCTGGTGCAGGTGCTGCCCGGCCACCTGACCGCCGGGTGCACCTTCCCCTTCGCCCGCATGGCGGTCATCTCCTCCCGGCGGCACGGGCTGGACGAAGCCTCCGCCGAAGCGAAGAAGCGGAAAAAGAATAAAAACGCCCTGTCCAGCCTGTCGGACATCAAGCCCGGCGACTATGTGGTGCACCAGAGCCACGGCATCGGCATGTATGCGGGCATCCAGCGTCTTGAGGTGCAGGGTGCCATCAAGGATTACCTGAAGATCCAGTATTCCGGCTCGGACGTGCTGTATGTTCCCGTCACCCAGTTGGACCTGCTCAGCCGCTACACCGCCCCCGGCGACGAGGAAAAGGTGAAGCTGGCAAAGCTGGGCGGAACCGAGTGGCAGCGCACCCGCGCCAAGGTCAAAAAGGCCACCGAGGAGATGGCGCAGGAGCTCATTGAGCTGTACGCCCGCCGCCGACAGGCCACAGGCTACGCCTTCCCGCCCGACGGCGACTGGCAGAGCGACTTCGAGGCCCGGTTCGAGTACGACGAGACCGACGACCAGCTCAACGCCACCTCCGAGATCAAAAAGGATATGGAGCGCGGCTATCCCATGGACCGTCTGCTCTGCGGCGACGTGGGCGTGGGTAAGACCGAAGTGGCCCTGCGGGCCGCGTTCAAGTGCGTCATGGGCGGCAAGCAGTGTGCCATCCTTGCGCCCACCACTCTGCTGGCGTGGCAGCATTACAACACCATCCTTTCCCGGATGGAAGCTTTTCCCGTCAAGGTCGGGATGCTCTCCCGCTTCCGCACCGCCAAGCAGCAGAAAGAGACCCTGCGGGGCTTGCAGGCGGGCAGCGTGGACATCGTGGTGGGTACCCACCGGCTGCTGTCGAAGGACGTCCGCTTTCACGACCTCGGCCTTGTCATCATCGACGAAGAGCAGCGCTTCGGCGTCAAGCACAAGGAAAAGCTGAAGGAAAACTTCATCGGCGTGGATATGCTGACCCTCTCGGCCACCCCCATCCCCCGCACCCTGAACATGGCCATGAGCGGCATCCGGGACCTGTCCACCATCGAGCAGCCGCCCATCGAGCGGCAGCCTGTGGAGACCTTCGTTTTGGAGTACAACGACATCATCCTCGCCGAAGCCATGAAAAAGGAGCTGGCCCGCGGCGGTCAGGTCTACTACCTGCACAACCGGGTGGACAATATTGAGTCCTGCGCCGCCCACGTCAGCCAGATGGTACCCGGTGCCCGCATCGGCATCGCCCACGGCAAGATGACCGAGGAGGAGCTGAACCCCGTCTGGCAGCACCTGCTGAACGGTGAGATCGACATCCTCGTCTGCACCACCCTCATCGAAACGGGCATTGACGTGCGCAACTGCAACACCCTTATCATCGAGGACGCCGACCGGATGGGTCTGGCTCAGCTCTACCAGATCCGGGGCCGGGTAGGCCGTTCGGGGCGGAAAGCCTACGCCTACTTCACCTTCCGGCGGGACAAGACCCTTTCCGACATTGCCCAGAAGCGGCTTTCCGCCATCCGGGAGTTTACGGCCTTCGGCTCCGGTTTCCGCATCGCCATGCGCGACCTTCAAATTCGCGGCGCGGGCAGTCTGCTGGGTCACAGCCAGCACGGCCACATGGAGGCCGTGGGCTATGACCTCTATGTCAAGATGCTGGGGCAGGCCATCGCGCGGGCCAAAGGCGAGCCCATCCAGCGGGACAAGAGCGAATGCCTTGTGGATCTGCGGGTGGACGCCTACATCCCCGAAAAATATATTGCCGACGGCCCCGGCCGGATCGAGGCCTACAAGCGGATCGCCGCCATCCAGACCCCCGAAGATGCCGCCGACGTGCTGGACGAGCTGATCGACCGCTACGGCGACCCGCCCCCCTCGGTCAGCGACCTTGTCAACGTCTCCCTTGTCCGCGTTCAGGCCACCGCCGTGGGCGTGTATGAGGTCACCCAGAAAAAGGACACCCTCGTGCTTCAGGTGGAGACACTGGACGTGCCCATGATCCGGGGGCTGCTCGTGGCCTTCAATGGCCGCGTCACCGCCGGGGCGGGCAGCAAGCCCTACCTCTCTGTCACTCTTCAGAAGGATGAAAAGCCGCTGGAACTGCTGCAAAGCATCCTGAAGGCAATGGGAGAGATCTTAAAAGATAAATAACTCCTTCCGTCATCGCATTCGCGATGCCACCTCCCTCCCGGAGGGAGGCTTTTGGCCCCCTCCCAGAGGGGGCTGTCGAGCGAACGCGAGACTGAGGGAGTTACAAAAAATAGGAGTATATTTATGAAGAAAAAACTTCCCGCACTTCTCTGTGCACTGGCCCTCATCCTCAGCCTTGCGGGCTGCGTCATCTCCACCCCGGACACGGTGGGCACCATCGGCGATGTGGAGATCACCTCCGGCCTGTATCTGCTGGCCCAGTACAACGCCTACCAGTCCGCCGCGAACCTCGCCTCCTCCGATCAGGACGCCGCCAACGTCAAGAGCTTTTTGAAGGAGATCATCACCACCGATCCCGACAGCGGCGAGACCGCCACCGTCAGCGACTACGTCGCCGACCAGACCCAGAAGAATCTGGATCTGTACGCCGCCGTGGAGTCCCGCTTCGACGAACTGGGCGGCCAGCTCACCGAGGCCGAGGAGTCTCAGGCCGACAGCTACGCTTCGCAGCTGATGGACCAGTACGCCGACACCTACAAGGCCAACGGCATCGGTCTGGAGACCCTCAAGCGCTTCGAGCGCATCCTGCTCAAGAGCAATGACCTACTGGAGCTCGTGTACGGCCAGAACGGCGAGACCCCCGTCTCCGACGCCGACCTGACCAGCCACCTCGAAACCAGCATGTACGAGCTGGCTTACTACACCGTCCCCCTCTACAACACCAGCACCTACGCCTTCGCCGACGATGACCAGAAAGCCGAGATGCTCTCGCTGGCACAGGCCGCCGTGGACAGCTACAATGCCACTGCCCCGGACGATGCCGCCGCCCAGTTCGCCGCCTTCAACGCCGCCGCGTCCAACGCGCTGAGCGGCATCTACGCCGTGCTGGATTCCACCGTCCCCGCTGACAGCACCACCTCCCTGCAGACCGAACTGCTGGGCAACAGCACCCTCGACTCCACCTTCACCACCGAGGGCTCTGCCGACGCCATCCGTGCCCTGCACTGCGGCGACGCCGTGGCCGTGCAGTATTCGTCCCTCTCCCTCATCATGGCGGTCCGCCTCGACCCGCTGGACGGCTCTTCGCTGGACGCCGTCCGCTCGCAGGTGCTGAGTGACCTGAAGAGCGACGAGCTGGCCGACGCCCTCGCCGACTACGGCGCTTCCATGGAGCATCACCTTGATGCTCCCGCGATGAACAAACTCCCCGTTTCCAAGATCGAACCGGCAAGCTCGTCCAATCGCTAAGATCCTCTTCTATCGCCCCCCACATGGTATCCTTTCAGAATCCAATCATCCCGATTTTGATTCTATCAAATAACAACGCCAAGGCCCCCGGAAGCAGGAACCTTCCGGGGGCCTTGGCGTTCTATACTATCATCAGGTCAGTCTCTCAAACTCCGCTTCCAGCGCCTCATTTGCGGCGCGGACGGCGGCGGGGTCGGGCTTGAGGGCCGCGCGGTCGTAGGTGAACAGGCCGTTCACCTCGTCCTCCACATCGCTCACTTGGGTGTACACCAGCGCGGACAGACCGTTTTTGAGCTGAGGGAGCACGGTGTCCCGCTGCAATTTCTGGTAGCGCTCCGTCAACTCGGCGCGGCTCTTGGCCGTGCCGTAGCCGTAGGTCCTGCGGGGCGGCTCATGGCCGGGCATGGGCCACGCGATGCCGCCGTATTCGCTCAGGGCCGCCACCCGCTTGCCGGGCCGGACCCGGAGGGGGTAGAAGTAGTTGTGGCGGGAGTCCACATCCCCGCCGCCTTGGTCGTACCAGCCGCTCGCCTCGTCCACAAGGCGGCTGGGGTCGAGGGCGCGCAGGGCCTCCACAGCCTTGGCCGCGTCGAACTGGCCCCACCCCTCGTTGAAGGGCACCCAGCAGCCGATGCAGGGATGCCCCCGCAGAGCCTCCACGGTAGCTTCCAGCTCCCGGCGGTATGTTTCCCGGCTGGCCTCGCTCCGGCGGCTCAGAAGGCCCCGCAGGGCCGCGCCGTCGGGCAGGTGCCGCAGCAGGGGCTGGAATACGTTGGTCAGGTAGGTCACGAACCAGAGCTTGTAGGGCTCGCCGCCGTTCACCATGTCCTGCCAGACGATGAGGCCCAGCTTATCGCAATGGTAGTACCAGCGCTGGGGTTCGATCTTCGCGTGCTTGCGCAGGAGGTTGAAGCCCAGCTCCTTCACGGTCTGCAATTCGTGGACCACCGCCGCGTCGGAGGGCGGGGTGTAGAGACCTTCCGGCCAGTAGCCTTGGTCCAGCAAGCCGTTCAGCAGAATAGGCTCCCCGTTCAGGCAGAAGCGCAGGATGCCCTTCTTGTCCGGCTCACAGCTCCATTTCCGCAGCGCGAAATAGCTGTGCACCGTGTCGAAGCTCTCTTCGCCGCCCTGCGTCGTGCCCACGGTCAGGTCGTAGAGGAAGGGGCTGGCCGGGCTCCACGGGAAGAAGTGCTCCTCCGGGATGGTCAGGGTCACCTCGCCGTCTTGGCCGGCCTCGTCGCTGCCCCAGTCCTCGGCGATGGTCACGCCGCCCGCCCGCACCACGGCCCAGAGGTTCGCCGCGCCGCCGGGCTGGGCCGTGTGGGCCTTGACCGTCACGGTGCGGGCATCGTAGTCCGGGGTGACGGTCAGGGTCTCGATGTAGTTGTCCGGCACCCGCTCCAGCCAGACGGTCTGCCAGATGCCGCTCTGGGCCGGGTAGAACATCCCGCCGGGCTTGAGCGTCTGCTTGCCCCGCGCTTGGTGCCCGGTGCCGGTGGGGTCCTGCACAGCCACCCACAGGCGGTTGTGGTCGGCGTTCAGCGCGTCGGTGATGTCGAACGTAAAGGGCCAGTAGCCGCCCCGGTGGCCGCCCACCAGATGCCCGTTGACCTGCACCGCGCAGGCGTGATCCACGGCCCCGAAGTGGAGCAGCACCCGGCCGCCCTCCCCTGCGGGCGGGGCAAAGCTGCGGTGGTAGTGGAGCCACTCGCCGGGCCGGAGCGTCCGCCCCACGCCGGAGGCTTTCGCCTCCGGGGAGTAGGGAACCAAAATGTCGCCGTCCCACTGGGGCGGGAGCTTGGCCGATTTTGTGATGGCGTACTGCCACACACCGTTCAGGCTCTCGAAGCTGTCCCGCCGCAGCGCGGGGCGGGGGTATTCCGGCAGCGGGTGCTGGGGTCTCGATGATTTCGGCGCTTGGGGCATTTGGGATCACCGCCTTTTGCAGTTTGTTGTATTTGGCCCCATTCTAGCACAGAAGCGCGGCCTTGTATAGAAGCTTTCCGCATATCGCGGGCCCGCCCCGCATACAATGCTTCCAGAACCAAACAAGGGTGGGAGGCATGGGCATGTTTGTGGTCACACTGAACAAAGCAAGTTTGAAGAAATTCGGCATCGGGGCCATGTGCTGTGCGCTGGTGGCATTCAGCGCCCTGCTGGGGCGGTACATCAGCACCCGCACAGTCAGCGTTTCGGCCAGCGTGAACAAGATCGAGAGCGCACAGGATATCCAGACGTGGTTCACGGGCTACGGGCTGGATGTGGACGGCGCGTCCATCACGGCGGATAAGGTCAAGATCCCCCGCAAGTGGGACGACAGCTTCTCGGCCTTCAACGGCGTGGTGCAGCAGAGCGGGCTCGACCTTGCCCGCTACAAAGGAAAAACCGTCGAAAAGTGGACGGCTCTTATCCCCGCCGCCAGCAAGGGCGATCTGAGCCAGTATGGCGTGCTGCTGGTCTACCGGAAAAAGGCCATCGGGGCGTATTTGTTGGAGAAGCCCTCCGGCACCGTCACCGGCATCAAAGACGCCCAGAGCGCAGCGCTCAGCGAGGAGACCCCCGCCGAGGAAGTCTCCGGCGAGGATTACAGCGGCGATTGGGGCGAGCGGCATGACGAGGAGCTGGGCGCTTCCGACCAAGCGCAGCAGACCTCCGGCGAGGACTACAGCGGCGACTGGGGCGAGCGCCACGACGAAGAGCTTTCCGCCGCCGATCAGGCCCAGCAGACCTCCGGTGAAGATTACAGCTATACCGATCTTCCCCTCGACGCAGAGGGGTATCCCGTCGAATAAACTCTGTTGAAAATTTTCCACAAAAAATTCTGTTGAACTATACCAAAAAAACCGTATAAAAATCAGCGAAATGAAATGGTGAAAAATGAACGATCCGGGTTTATAATAGAGGCAGGATATCCCGCAGCAAGATCGGCTGCGTCCGGCGCGGCCAACGGCCCCGGATTTTTAAGATGATGATAAGGGATACCGGTAAGGAGAAATGAGCATGAAGGAATTCCAGTACACCGTCAAAGATGCCTGTGGCATCCACGCACGCCCCGCCGGGCTTCTGGTCAAGGTCGTCAAGGGCTTTTCCAGCACCGCGACCCTTGAGAAGAACGGCAAGACCTGCGACCTGCGCAAGCTGATGGCCCTGATGGGCATGGGCGTCAAGCAGGGCGAGACCGTCACCATCAAGGTCGAGGGTGAGGACGAGGACGCCGCAGCAGAAGCGATCCAGAAGTTCCTGAGCGAGAACGTCTGAGCACCAGCGAACCAAAGCCCTTGCGGGAACTCCCTGCGGGGGCTTTTTCGCACAATGGAACATTTTGATGAGAAGGAGAAATGAACGATGCAGGTAGGCACCGGCAAAAGCATCCTGAATGGGATCGCGATCGGCAAACTGAAACTTTACAAGAAAAAAGATACGGTGATCTCCACGGCAGACGCGGCCGACCCCGCTGCCGAGGAGGCCCGCTTTGAAGCGGCCCGCGCCAAGGCCATCGACCAGCAGACCGCCCTGTACGAAAAGGCACTGGACGAGGCGGGCGAGGACATCGCCGAGGTGTTCAACATCCATGCCATGATGCTGGACGACGACGACTTCGTGGACACCATCAAGGAGATCATCAACGGCCAGCACAAGTGCGCAGAGTACGCCGTCAAGACTGCGGGCGACAATCAGGCCGCCGTCTTCGCGGCCATGGATGACCCCTATCTTCAGGCCCGCAGCGCAGACGTCATCGACATTGCACAGGCCATGCTGGACATTTTGCAGGGGGTGGACAACGCCTCTTTGCAGGGCACCGAGCCCAGCATCCTTGTGGCCGAAGACCTCGCCCCCTCCGAGACGGTCCGGATGGATAAGAGTCTGCTGCTGGGCTTCATCACCCGCGAGGGCAGCTCCAACAGCCACACCGCCATTCTGGCCCGCAGCATGAACATCCCCGCCCTGATCCAGTGCAAGGAGATCCAAGACGACTGGGACGGCAAGATGGCCGTGGTGGACGGCTACAACGCCTGTGTGTACGTAGACCCTACCCCCGACCTTTTGGAGAGCCTGACCAAGCGCCAGCAGGAGGATCAGAAGAAACAGGCCCTGCTCAGCGAGCTGAAGGGCAAGCCCAACACCACGCTGGACGGCAAAACCATCAACGTCTTCGCCAACATCGGCGGCATGGGCGACGTGGGTGCGGTCCAGCAGAATGACGCGGGCGGCGTCGGCCTGTTCCGCACCGAATTCGTCTACCTCAACTGCAAGGACTTCCCCACCGAGGACTACCAGTTCGAGGCGTACAAGCAGGTCCTTGAGAGCCTTGCCCCGAAGAAGGTCGTCGTCCGCACCTGCGACATCGGCGCCGACAAGACCGTGGACTATATGAAGCTGGACCACGAGGACAACCCCGCCCTCGGTTACCGCGCTATCCGCATCTGCCTGACCCGCCGGGACTTCTTCAAGACCCAGCTCCGGGCCCTGCTCCGGGCCTCGGCCTACGGCAACATGAGCATCATGTTCCCCATGATCACCAGTCTGCGCGAGCTGCAGGACGCCAAGGCCATCCTCGAAGAGTGCAAGCAGGAGCTGACTGCCGAGGGCAAGAAGTTCAGCGACAACATCGAGGTCGGCACCATGATCGAGACCCCCGCCGCCGTCCTCATCGCCGATGATCTGGCCACCGAGTGTGACTTCTTCTCCATCGGCACCAATGACCTGACCCAGTACACCTGCGCGCTGGACCGCCAGAACGCCAAGTTGGAGCCCTTCTTCGATCCGCACCATCCGGCTGTGCTCAAAGCCATCCAGATGACCATCGAGGCGGGCCACCGCCACGGCATCTGGGTCGGCATCTGCGGCGAGCTGGGCGCGGACACCGCCCTGACCGAGACCTTCCTGCGGATGGGCGTGGACGAGCTGTCCATGAACGCCAAGAGCATCCTGCCCGTGCGCAAGATCATCCGCAGCGTAAACCTCAGCAAGCCCTCCGCCAAGAACGTCTGAGCGTTCCGGCGGCCCTTGTAAAACCCCATAAAATCGCAGCCCCCAACCGGCCCAGATGCCGCCTTGGGGGCTATTTTGCGTCTGCGGAACAAGACGAAATTTCATATAACAGCGCTGTAACAAGCCGCGCTTTCATCGCAAAACGCTTCACAATGCTAAAGTAAAATGTTATACTAGTTCCAAGTCATTCCTCCGACAAAATTCATCTATATCAGGAGAAATCGGTATGACCCAGCTTTTGATCCGCCTGTTCATCAAGCATCCCTCCGACACCAAGGACCCGGCGGTCCGCACCGCTTACGGCAACTTGGCCAGCCTTGTGGGGATGGCTTGCAATATCCTGCTCTGCGTCGGCAAGCTGACGGTGGGCACCCTGTTCGGCTCCATCGCCATCATGGCCGATGCGCTGAACAACCTCTCGGATGCTTCGTCCAACGTCGTCAGCCTCATCGGCTTCCGGCTGGCCTCCAAGGCCCCGGATGCGGAGCACCCCTACGGCCACGCCCGCTACGAGTACCTCGCCGGGCTGGTGGTCAGCGTGACCATCCTTGCCATCGGCCTTTCGCTGGGCAAGGAGTCCATCGGCAAAGTCCTGCACCCAACGCCGGTCGTTTTCAGCTGGCTCAGCCTTGGGGTGCTGGCCGTTTCCATCGCCGTCAAGCTCTGGATGAGCCGCCTCAACCGCACGGTGGGCCAGCGCATCGCTTCCGAAACGCTGCTGGCCACCGCCGCCGACAGCCGCAACGACGTGCTGACCACCGGTGCTGTCCTGCTCTCCACCATCCTCTGCCGCGTTACGGGCTGGAACGTCATCGACGGCATCATGGGCGTGGCAGTGGCTGCGTTCATCCTCTGGTCGGGCTGGGGCCTCGTCATGGATACCCTCAGCCCCCTGCTGGGCGAAACGCCCTCGCCGGAGCTGGTGGCGCACATCGAGCAGACCGTCATGTCCTACCCCGGCGTACTGGGCGTGCATGACCTGATGGTCCACGACTACGGCCCCGGCCACCAGTTCGCTTCGCTCCACGTCGAGTTCCCCGCCGAGGCCGACCCGCTGGCCGCCCACGACGTCATCGACAACATCGAGCGGGATTTTCTGAAAAAAGACAATTTGCAGGTCACCATCCACTATGACCCCATCGTGACCTCGGACGCCGCCGTGGGGGTGCTGCGCACCCGGCTGACGGAGCACCTCCGCCAGTTGGACCCCCAGCTTTCCATCCACGATCTGCGCATCGTCCCCGGCGGCAGCCACACCAACGTCCTGTTCGACCTCACTTTCCCGGCGGGCTACACCGGCGACACCGACGCTGCCATGGCCGAGATGTGCCGCTTCGTCACCGAACAGGATCCCAAATACAGCTGCATCATCAAACTGGAGCAGAGCTATTCCGTCGCTCCGCAAAAATAAGATCGTTCACAGGGGGAAGTATTTATGCTGAACGAAACCTACCGCGGAATGCTGAACCACAAGAGCGTCATCCGCGAGACCTTCATGTACGGCAAACAGCGCGCCGCCGAGATCGGCTATGAAAACGTCTTTGATTACTCGCTGGGCAACCCCAGCGTACCCTGCCCGCCGCAGTTCACGCTGGCGATGCAGAACCTGCTGGACACCGAGGAACCGGTGGACCTCCACGGCTACTGCCCCAGTCAGGGCGACCCCGGCTTCCGCACCGCCGTGGCAAAGCATCTGGCCAAGACCTTTGCTCTGCCCTACCAGCAGAAGCACATCTTCCCCACCACGGGTGCCGCCGGTGCCATCGCCCACGCCATCCGCGCCGTGACCCAGCCCGGCGACGAGGTGCTGACCTTTGCGCCCTACTTCCCGGAGTACGGCCCCTACGTCGAGGGCACCGGGGCCCGCCTCAAGGTAGTGCCGCCGCAGGCCCCGGCGTTCCAGCCGAACCTCGACGCCTTTGAGCAGATGCTGACCGAAAAGGTCACCTGCATGCTCATCAACACCCCCAACAACCCCACCGGCGTCGTTTACTCCGCCGAGACCCTGACCCGGCTGGCCGAGCTGCTGGCCGAGAAGAGCCGCGCCTACGGCCACACCATCTTCCTCGTCAGCGACGAGCCCTACCGTGATATCGCCTTTGACGGGAAAGCCGTCCCCTACCCCGCCGCGTTCTACCCCCACACCCTGACCTGCTTTTCCTTCTCGAAGAGCCTCAGTCTGCCGGGCGAACGTCTGGGCTATGTGGCGGTCCGCCCCGGCTGCGAAGGCGAGGACATTCTCGTGGATATGATGGCCCAGATCTCCCGCTTCACCGGCCACAACTGCCCGCCCAGCATCATCCAGCGGGCCGTGAGCCGCTGTCTGAACGTCACCAGCGACCTGTCCGTCTACGAGACGAACATGAACCTGCTGTACGACAAGCTCAAGGCTCTCGGCTTTGAGGTCGAGCGCCCCGGCGGCACCTTCTACATCTTCCCGAAAGCGCTGGAAGAGGACGCCAACGCCTTCTGTATGCGGGCACGGCAGTATGACCTGCTCCTCGTCCCCAGCGACACCTTCGGCGTCAAGGGCTATGTACGTCTGGCCTACTGCATCGACACCGAAAAGGTCGAGCGCAGCCTCCCGGCTCTGGAAAAGCTGGCTGCTTCCTACCGCAAATAAAGCCGAACCTCCGGTGCGCATCTGGCAGTGCCGCCGGAGTCTTTGCTAGATTTTTTGATTTTTGTAAGAGAGGAAAGGGAAACCATCATGGAAAAGATCAAAATGACCACCCCCCTTGTGGAGATGGACGGCGACGAGATGACCCGTGTGCTCTGGAAGCTCATCAAGGACGAGCTTCTCCTGCCTTACGTCGATCTGAAGACCGAGTACTACGACCTCGGTCTGCCCAACCGCGATGCCACCCGCGACCAAGTGACCATCGACGCCGCCGAGGCCAACAAGAAGTACGGCGTGGCCGTCAAGTGCGCCACCATCACCCCCAACGCGCAGCGGATGGACGAGTACAAGCTCCACGAGATGTGGAAGAGCCCCAACGGCACCATCCGCGCTGCGCTGGATGGCACCGTGTTCCGCGCCCCCATCATGATCGACAGCATCAAGCCCGCCGTCAAGTTCTGGAAAAAGCCCATCACCATTGCCCGCCACGCCTACGGCGACGTGTACAAGGCCACCGAGTTCCGCATCCCCGGCCCCGGCAAGGCGGAGCTGCGCTTCACCGGCGCGGACGGCTCCCAGCAGACCGCCACGGTCTACGACTTCGAGTGCGGCGGCGTGCTCCAAGGCTCCTACAACAAGGACACTTCCATCCGCAGCTTTGCCCGCAGCTGCTTCAACTACGCACTGGATAAAAAGCAGAACCTCTGGTTCGGCGCCAAGGACACCATCTCCAAGAAATACGACCACACCTTTAAGGACATCTTCCAAGAGGTGTATGACACCGAGTACAAGGCCAAGTTCGAGGCCGCCGGCATCGAATACTTCTACAGCCTCATCGACGACATCGTGGCCCGTGTCATCCGCAGCGAGGGCGGCTTCGTCTGGGCCTGCAAGAACTACGATGGCGACGTGATGAGCGACATGGTCTCCACGGCCTTCGGCTCCCTCGCCATGATGACCAGCGTCCTCGTCAGCCCGGACGGCAAGTACGAGTTCGAGGCCGCCCACGGCACCGTGACCCGCCACTACTACAAGTACCTCAAGGGCGAATCCACCTCCACCAACCCCATGGCCACCATCTTCGCATGGAGCGGTGCGCTGAAAAAGCGCGGTGAGCTGGACGCCCTGCCCGACCTCGTCCGCTTCGGTGAGGCGCTGGAAGCTGCCAGCCTCCAGACCCTGAACGACGGCATCATGACCAAGGACCTCTGCGGCCTCGCCGAGGGCATCACCCCCACCCCCGTGGACAGCATCGGCTTCATCAAAGCCATCCGCGAGCGGTTGGAAAAAATGTTGTGAGCCTCTATTTTATCGGATAACAAGAAAGGCGTCTGCCAGCACGGCAGACGCCTTTCTTGTTTTAGCTAATGCCAAGTTCTTTCATCAGTCGATTACGATACTCTTTGTCTGCGGAAGCTCGTTTTGCATCCTCAATGCGATTTTGATCGAACAGCTTCTTCATGAGCAAAGCCAGCGTATCTTCGCCTTCGATTTTACCTTCAGCCTTGCCTTTTGCAATGCCGCGGTTTTCCACTTTATCAAGTACATCACACATATTGCGTGGGCCTCCTTTCTGGCCATCGGTATTGGTATTATACGCTTCTTCAAACCGGTTATCATTCGTCATGATACTCAGCAGTTGAAGCGTTTCCTGCACATGGGTCAGATCCTGTGAACTCGGAATGTAATCGCCGTTCTCCCGCTTCTGCACGAAGTAGTCTGCCACGACCTTAAAATCGCTCTGAAAAAGCGCCACCTGCTCATGAGTCAGATAGGCGATCTGGAACAGGTTGATCTTATAGTCGTTGACATACGGCTCAAACTCTTTTGGAATATTCAGCCGCTCTTTTAGCGAGAGTGGACCACTCCACGGTTTATCATGGCCGAAGTAGAGCACCAGCGTTACAACAGGATAGAGATTTTCGCTGTCGTTGAGCAGTTGCGCCCGATATTCTGCGCCATCGTAACCCATGACACGGAGCGGCATATTGGGATCAGAAGCGGTCTGGTTTTCAAAACCGATACAGGCCACACGGATATTTCCGTTCTTCCAGCGTTTCGCAACATCTCGTTCGATTTCACGAATCCTGCCATCTGCCTTGTAGTAGGAGCGTGGAGCCTGATCTTCCAGTTCGTCGGCCGACAGAACCTGTTTGCCGTTGAATAGAAGCACGTTCACAATGTCTGAAAAGACATCGTTATAGGATTCCAGAATTTTTTCAGTCGCATCCTTTTGTGCCACGACCTCACCGCCCTTCCCTGCTCTTATGGTAGCATACAGATGTGAAATTTACAAGCCGCTCTTTTACGCCTTTTTCGGTTTCGTCCAGCCATCCACGGCATTGACCAGCGCCTTGCCGCGCTGGCCGAAAATTTTCGGCAGGAGGAGGCGGGCCATAGCCCAGACACCGGCAAAATTGTACAGGATGATGGCGGCGGTGATGAGGCCGGTCCACAGGCCGTAGAGGGGCACACCTGCCAGCAGGACGAAGACTTCACACATCAGTGCCCCAAGGTTGACCGCCACCCGCGCGGGATGGATGGACATGCCGATCATCTTGTGGGCGTCCAGCGCACGAAGGGTGAACACCAGCCCAAGGCCGAGGAAGGATGCGAAGGTCGCACCGATGGGGCCCCACCACTTGATGAAGAAATAGTTCATGATGCAGTTGCTCACCGCGCCGGAGAGCATCGTCCAAAGGCTGTGGCTGGACTTCTTGTTGACGACGTAGACGCTGTTCAGGAACTGGTTGAAGCAGCTGCAGGTGGACGCCAGCGTCAGGAAGGGCACAAAGTGCCACGCATAGTAGTAATTCGATTTCATGATGTGCATGACCGGGCGGCAGAGCCAGATGATGCCCGCCGCACAGCAGAACAGCACGCTGGAATAGGTGCAGAAGATCTTGGTGAAGAACTTGGCGCGGCCGTCCTCCTCCGTTACGGCGGAAAGCTGCCATGCGTCGTAGAAGATCAGGCCCAGCGTGGTCAAAATGGTGGGCAGGAAGTAGCCGGTGGAGAGCAAGCCGCTCCACGCCTCGCCATTGTTGCCGTCGAGGCCGTTGCACATTTCCCGCACGAAGAACAGGTCGGACGCATTGATGACCCAGAAGCTGATCTGAGCCGGGATCATGGGCAGCGAGAAGCGGAGCATCTGCTTCCACAGGTCGCGGTTGATGCCCTTGAACTCCACAAAGTTCCAGAGCTTGCCGGTGAAGCTGAGGAAGAGCACGCTGACGAAGTCGCCGCTGATGATAGCCAGCAGGTAGCCGTTGGCGCCCCACTTGAAGCCCAGCAGATACAGCACATAAAATGCCATGGTCGCCACGGTGCAGAGCACGCCGTCCACGGCCACCAGCTTATTCCACTGGCGGCTGCGCACGAACTGGGTGCAGAGGGTGCGCAGACAGCTCATCAGAACATAGATGTAGATGAGCATCCCGTACTGCGCCATATCGGGCAGGAACTGCGCCACCGGCCAGCAGAGCACCAAGATGCCGAAGCCGCCGAGGATGGTCAGCAGGCCGTTGGTGAACACCTGTTTTTCACTGTTGCCCTTGTCCAGACCAAAGCGGATGATGGCATTGGACATTCCCATCGACACAAAGGGGATGAGCAGGTTTGCGTACTGGCTCAGGATCTTGGACAGGCCAAGGTCGGCGATCTCGGCCATGGCATAGGTCAGAAACGGCTGGACCAGCAGCGTCAGCAGCTTTGACGAAAAGCTTGAGATCGCAAAGATGATGGTATTTCCGGCCAGCTTTGAATATTTGTCGCCGGTGTTTTTTTCATTCGACACGGTTTTTCAACTCCTGTACTATCCGCCCTTGCCCGCAGGGCGCTTCTTTTATACGTTCCCGATCTGTCAAAATCTCCCACTCTAGAGGAGCTGGCGCGAAGCGCCTGAGAGGGCTATTTTAATAACATCCGCCGCGCTTTCCAGTCCGGCAGAATGTGCTCCACCTGCGCCCAGAAGGCCATGCTGTGATTGGGCACAAGAAAATGGCAGTACTCATGTACTACCACATAGATCTGCGCCGCAGCGGGCATATTGTAAAGCTGGAGCGCAAAGGTGATCTGCCGCTTTGCGGGCACGCAGACCCCCCAGCGGCTCGTCATATCCCGCACCTTGATGGTAGGCTTCTGCCCGCCCAGCACGGCAGCAAAGGCCGGGTAGACCTCGTCGCTCATCCGGGTGAAATGGGCCAGCGCCTCCGCTTTTTCGGGCAGGGGCTGACGGTACATCTTGGCTTGCCGGGCAGTAAGCTCGGCCTTCGAGCGCTCGATCCACTCCCGCCGCTCCAAAACCAAGCGGTCAGCGTCCGCCCAGCTGCACCCCAGCGGGATGCTGACGGCCACGGTGCCGTCCAGCCGGACGCGGATGTTCAGGTTCTTCACCCTCCGGCGGGCGGCCTCGTAGTTGATGCCGCCCGCGGTGCGCAGGGTCACTTCCGGTTTCCGGCCCGGCATTTTCGCCACTCCTCCACCGGCAGCTGGGCCAGCACCACAGCCGCGAAGATCAGCACGCAGCCGAAGCCCTCCCGCACAGAGAGGCGCTGGTGCAGGATCAGCCAGCCGCCGAGGGCGCTGAACACACTTTCCAGACACATAATGAGGCTGGCAATGGCGGGGTTCAGCTCCTTCTGGCCCAGAATCTGTAACGTATAGGCCACGCCGCTGGACAGCACGCCGCAGTAGATCAGCGGCAGCCAGTTGGCCCCGAACTCGGCCAGCGCAGGTGTCTCAAAGAGGAACGCCGCTGCGGTGCTCTCCACGGCCACGACGAAAAATTGCAGCAGACTCAGCCGCACGCCGTCCACGAGGGGCGAAAAATGATCCACCGCCATGATCTGAAAACTGAACAGCACGGCGCAGCTCAGCAGGATCCAGTCGCTCGACTCAATGCCGCCAAAGCCGTTCTTCATGCAGAGCAGGTATAGCCCGCCCACCGAGATGACCATACTCAGCCAGAGCTGCACATTCCCCCGCCGGCCCAGAAAAAGCCCGAACACCGGCACCAGAACAACGTACATCGCCGTCAGGAAGCCCGCCTTTGCGGTGGAGGGGTTGATGGTGATGCCGATCTGCTGGGCCGCGCTGGCCGCAAACAGAAGGGTGCCGCAGATCAGGCCCGCGATCAAAAGCGTTTTGCGCTCGGCGTTGGTGGCGGGCCCGCTGAAGGGAACGCCCTGCTTGCGGTGCACGGCGTCGAACGCCCGCACCGTGGGCAGCAGCACGATCACGGCCAGCCAGCTCCGCCCGGCCAGAAACGAATAGGCTCCCATGCCGGAACCCGCGCTCTGGGCCACGAAGGCCGTGCCCCAGATAAAGGCGCAGAGCATCAGCATCAGAGAATGTTTGGTTTGGGTATTCATCAGCCGATCCCCTCCACCTTGAGCAGACCATAGAGGTAATACTTGCTGGAATCATAGGAGATGGTCAGTCGGTAGCTGGCATTGGGGTCGAGGTTGCCGATGTCGCAGTGGTAGTTCTGGCCGTCGGTGACGAAGTAGAAGGTGGTGTTGTCCACATACTCTGCGCCGCCATCGACCTTTTTCCACAGCGAGATCTTGAACTTCTGGACACCCTCGGCGGTACCGCAGCCGTAGACTGAGATCATCCCGTTCGGGGCGGTGAAGTAGTCGGTCTGGCGGCTCCATACCCCGTTGAACACGATGTTCAGCGAGCCGTTGGCCATCGCCGTGGCATACTTGGCCGAGGTGTCGGCGATGCCATCGATCATCAGCGGGTCACTGCTGAGGACGGCCCACTGGGTCGTGTCCTCCTCCTGCACCTCGTCCGATGAGCCGGTCAATTTGTGTGCAATGGACGTCAATGTGCTCTTGCAGCCGGCCAGCACCAACAGTGCCAGAACTGCCGCCAGCGCAAAAGCAACGATCCGTTTTGTTTTTTTCATGGTTTATGCTCCTCAAAAATTGCAGAAAGGTGCACTTTTCGCAAGCGCTATACGGATATAGTATACCGCATTTTTTTCCTGCATACAAGGGCATTTGGTGCGCTCCATCGGCAGATGGAACGCATCCGGCAATTTTCACAAAATCGCAGGAAAAAGATTGGACACGAAAATGCGGAAAACGGTTGACAAACTCACCGAAACCCGGTGCAATAAAAGCGACACATTTTGACGCATTTTCCAGCAAGGAGGCAGTATGAGACGATGGAACGACCGGATTTTCGCAAGCGCCTCGGCCGGATAGCCGTTCTGTTCTGTCTTGCGGTGCTGCTGGCCGGGTGCAGCGGCAGCGAAAGCGCGATGCCGCCGCCCATCCTGCCGCCGGCAGATACGGTAACGGACGATTCCCCGAAGCAGGACCCCGCCCCGGAACCGGAACCAGAGCCCGAACCAGAGCCGGAGCCGGAACCCGAACCGGAGATCATCGGGGATGCGCTGGCGCTGGTTTATGAGGTCTGGAATCTCCGCAGCGTTTCGGTCCAGTGCCAAGGGAAGCCGGGCACTCTGACCGTGATCCAGACCCACGCTGAGAACCAGACGGCTCACAAGGCGCAGCTGAAGCACACGCTGGCAGAGCTTGGCTCGGTCACGCCCAGCAATGCAAAGGACGGCATGGACGCAAACCGGCTGTTTGCGGGTGAAGCCGAAGACGCGCTGGGTGCATGGGTCGAAACAGACAAGAATGAACGCATCTGGAGGCCGATCGTGGCGGCAGTCGATGCCGCGTCCGTGGAGATCAGGCCGGGCGAGGAAAAAATGGTTTACTGGTATGTTTTCCTCCCGGAGGAAAACGGCGCATGGACTCAAATGCACTGGGGCAGTCGGGAAGAACAACGCGGCCGATTCAGCCCAATTCCACATAAAACCGCCTGAAAAAGCGTTTGTTCTGCCCCGTGGCAGCGCGAGACCGGGAATACTGGTGGCTTTCCCAAGAAAAGGAAGAAGTTTTTGTCGAAACCGACCGCAATCATTGACGAAGCGGGATGGATTTTGTATACTGGGCGTACGACGCTGGTACAATTTTCCTGTGGCGGATCAACGCCGGGCATTGTGGCCCGGAAAAAGATGGAAAATGAGGAACCCCTGCGTCGTAAATAAAGGTGAAGAATATCAAAGGAGAAGCACATCATATGAAAAGTACCGGAATCGTACGCGGCATCGACAACCTTGGGCGTATCGTCCTGCCAAAGGAGCTTCGGACCAGCATGAAGCTGGAAACGGATTCGAAGCTCGAAATCTTCGTGGAGGGTGATCAGATCATCCTCAAAAAGTACCGCGCCGCGGGGAGCTGCGACTTCTGCGGCGAAGTGGACCCCAATGCCGTGCAGTTTGCGGGTTACTGCATCTGCTCGGAGTGCCGCAAAAAGATCGGAGCCCTGTAACAAAAGGAGAGACTCTATGAGCCAGATGATCGACCTGACACTGCCCTCTACGGTGCCGGGGCGGACGCTTCATGCGTTCCGCTGCGTGCCGGAGGGGGAAGTGCGCGCTATTTTGCAGCTTTCACACGGGATGGTGGAATTCATTGACCGCTACAAACCGCTGGCCGAATCGCTGGCCCAGCGGGGCATCCTTGTGACCGGAAACGATCATCTGGGCCACGGCGGTTCCATCCGCACCAAGGCCGACTACGGCTATTTCGCCGAGCCGGACGGCAACCGCGCCGTGCTGGAGGACCTTCACTCCGTGACCAAGCTGACAAAGCAGCTCTACCCCGGCGTGCCGTATTTCCTGCTGGGGCACAGCATGGGCTCGTTCTATGCCCGGCAGTATCTCTGCGAGTGGGGCGAGGAGCTGGACGGTGCCATCATCATGGGCACCGGCTTCCAGCCCAAGGCGCTGGTCACCTTCGCGCGGGCCGTCTGCCGGGTGCTGGCCGTCTTTTTCGGCTGGCAGCACCGCAGCAAGCTGGTGGCGAAGCTCTCCTTCCTCGGCTACAATAAGGGGCTGGAGGGCCGCACCACCCACGATTGGCTCAACCGCGACCACGCCGAGGTGGACAAGTACCTCGCCGACGAGCGATGCACCTTCACCTTCACCCTCAACGCCTACTACAGCATGTTCAGCAGCATCCTCCGCCTGTACGACCCAGCCTTCCTTGACCGGATGCCGAAGGACCTGCCGGTGCTCTTCCTCGCCGGGGACGCGGACCCCGTGGGCGAGCGGAGCGCGGGCGTCAAGCGGGCCGTGGAAAGCATGAAGAACGCCGGGATGCGGAACGTCCGGGTCAAGTTCTACCCCGGCGCCCGCCATGAGCTTCTGGTGGAGACGAATAAGCTGGAAGTCTTTGCGGACATCGGCGATTTCGTGGAACAGCAGCTCTGAAAAACAAAGCAAAAACTGCAAAGGCACCCTGACCGGAACACGCCCGGCAGGGTGCCTTTTTATGTAAAATCTTTTAGGAATGGCGCAACCGGTTGAGTGCCGCTTCCATGATCTCATCGCGGCCTTCGCGGATTCTCTCAGCAGTGTAGTGCACCGCAACATCAGGCTGAATGCCGGTGCACTGCGTCTGAGCACCGTCCATTTCATAAATACCGAAGGAAGTGAACTGCAATTGAAGTTCGCCGGGGAGGCGCAGAAAGGCAACATTGCCGTCGGCACCGGTCGAAGCTTCCCCTATGACCGTCACATTGTCCGCCTGTTTGAGAATGGTGATCAGATATTCACTTCGGCTGACGGAATTTTTATCCATAAGGATCACAACCGGTTTTTCATAGGGATAATAACTCTGCGAGTAGGTCAAAAGGCTGGAGTCGTAACCACAGGAGATGGGGTTCTTCGTAAAAGTTCCGGGAGTGGCGGCGTTTGGTTTTGCCACAACAATGGCGGGCTGGTAACTGGTCGGGATATAGAAATAGAGCCCCATGACCCCGGAATACTGCCGCAGATCGATGATGAGTGCGTCCGTGTTCCGCAGCTCTTCCATGGCGTTGCAAAGCTCTGTTTCCGATTCGAGGACGCCGGGGTTGAGCACACCGATATTGCCACCAACGACTTGAAAAGCATCCAAGCCGTTCAAAACACTTTTCGTGTGGGAGACGGAATGCTCCGAGCCGGTCACGGAAAAGGAGCACTCCTCACCTCCGCGCTGAACGACGACCTCCATCGTTTCTGTCTCAGAATTCACAATAGCCCGCCACGCATTTGTCAGAAGCATGTCCTCTCTGGGCAGAGAATAATAAGGCTTCTTTTCGGCAGCTAACTCGTCGATGGTTTCCCCGTCGATGGAAACCAGAACATCGCCTTTTTCCAAGGGACAGTTGTCCGCCGTGCCGGTCACGACCAACTGACCACCCACATCGGAAACAGGAACGGGAAGATAGTATTCGCCGGGGTTAGAGCGGTACGAAAGCTTTGTGCCCTCCACCGTACTGCTCCACCAGACATGTGCATCCTGAAGTTCTCCCGTGACGGACGCAAGGGCAGCTTCGTAGCTTTCCCGGTCGGTGCCATCCAACATCGTTGGAATGGCTTCCAGAAGGGCGGCATCCCAATCGCAGTCGAGCAAATGCAGGTAAGGGGCATAGTAGTCCAGCGCATTCCAAAGCCGGAACAGCCCCAGCAGCCGGAAGTCCGGGTCGGTGTAGTCCGACCCGTGTTCAGGTTCGTTGGAAAAATCCGGAACCCCCAGCGAATCAAAGAAGACGGGCGCATGGGTCCGGTCAAGGTTTGTGGGAAGCATTGTCGGCAGTTTGGCGAGGTCACCTACCAGTGCTTCTCCCAGATAATCTGCATCTGCCGTCCATGAAAGGTCCGCTTCCGAAACGCTCGCATTGCTGCCGGAAGCTGCTTTGGGAATGCGGGCTTTGTAGTCGATCTCACCGAGGCTCGTGAACCATTCGTGAAGCAGAGCATTCACGTCGTCGCTCGTCTCACAAGCGGATACTTTGGACAGAAGGCTCAGAAGTTCAGCATCCCAATCGGAGGTGCCCAGCAAAAAAGCCGGGTGGTAATATTTTGCATATCCCCACACCTTGCAGAGTTTGGCGAGGTTCTGTGTTTGCTGGGAAGCGGAATTCTGGCGGTAGACCGTCGTTTGGTCGATCGACCCAGCCGCTTTCGACTGCGGCGCATCCGCAGAACACCCCGCCAGCGAGATGCAAAACACGACGGCGAGGAGAAGTGCAATTTTTCGAAGATGAAGCATGACGGAACCTCTCCTCAGACGATCAAGATTTTTTCCAACTGTATCTGCATCGTGTCGTTGTTATAGAGGACGCCGAAATTTCCGCTGCGGCGGGCCGACTGATGTTTCCTATCCTCTGCTGCGGACCCCCTCTATCTGTCCGCAGCAGAACAACAAAGTAAAAAAGCCCAGAGCGATACTGCTCCAGGCTCCTTTGTCTGTATGTACACATCATATTATAATGTCCGGGGCGGATATTGTCAAGGGAAGTGAACAGGTTTCATCTCTAGGTGCCCACCGATTCATCTTGTTTGGTGTTTTGCATCCACCGCACCAGCGCTTCGGCGTCCTGTTTGCCTTTGGCGTACATTTTTTCAAGGCCGGCGCGGTTCTTGGTCAGGGTGGACATTCCCTCGGTGCTGTCCGGGGCGATGATGCAGACAAGGCCCTGTCGCTCCAGCTCCCGCGCCCGCTGGACAGCCGTGTTGTACCGCCATACCCGGCGGCGCAGCCCCTCGGCTGCAGCGGGGTAATGCGACTGCAGCAGGTGTGCCAGATGCTTGTCCCGGGCATCGCTACTCACCTGCCCGATGGGCTTGGTCAGGATGAGAGCCACCCGGTCGCAGCCGTGGGCAAAGGCCCATTCCAGCGGGACGGGGTCGGCCAAGCCGCCATCAAAATAGGGCACGCCGTCGATGACGCAGGGCTGGTCGATGACCGGGATGCAGCAGGACGCCATGAGGATGCGGTAGTCGTCCGGGCGGAGGTCTGCCTTGGTGAAATACTGCGCCTCGCCGTTCTGTGCATTAGCGGCCACCACGCAGAGCTCTGCCGGGCTGCGGGCAAGCGCCGCGTAATCCAGCGGATTCTCGCCGCCTGCATTGCTGAGGGTGCCGTAGACATAGTCCAGATCGAGATAGGAGTGCTTGCGGATGAGGTTGTGCACGCTCATGTACTCCCTGCGGAAGGAGTATTCATCGTAAAAGGGCTTGTTCCGCCCATGCTGGCCTGCCAGATAGGACGCCATATTGGCGCTGCCCGCCGAAACGCCGATGCAGAGATCGAAGCGGAGGTTCTCCTCCAAGCAGCGGTCCAGCACGCCAGCGCCGTAAATGCCCCGCAGGCCGCCACCCACATCGATGACACCGTATTTCATGGTCTGTTCCTCCATCGTTTCATTCCATTTCCCTCCCAGTATAACGGGACGGCGGGAAATACTCATTGAGCAAACGGCGGGATCTGATGCAATTTGCGGCAGAAAGCAGGATCTGCCGCAATGGTGGCCGCAGAAGCCGGACACGCACAGCCCAGTACGACCCTCGCAATCTATACGCAGGTCTACGACAGACGACGTGATGAGATTCGGAAACAGATGAGCAAGGAACTGTACGAATGAGCAAAAAAGAAGCACGAAGGCCGGAACCTTCGTGCTATTTTGGTGGGTCAGGCAGGACTTGAACCCGCGACCAAGCGGTTATGAGCCGCCAGCTCTGACCAACTGAGCTACTGACCCGCAGAGCGCCGCCGCATCCGGGCGGAGTGCTACAGAGTAGTATAACAAAAAAGACGGGAAATGAAAAGCGATTTTTGCAAAATTATTTGGTGCGGTGGGCATCCAGCTTCTGCATCAGGAAGCGGTCCAGCATTTCCTGCGGGAAGAGCGGCTCCTTGTAACCGAAGGCCTCCCGGATGAAGATGAGGGTGACGACGGTCTGGCGGCCGGGGTCAAGCCGGAGGGTGTACAGAGTATCCAGCGGCTGCTGGGTGGGCTGGTGGAGCGTCAGGTGGAGCAGGAAGCCGCCGTCGTTCTCGCGGCGGCACTCGTACACGAACTCGTCGGTGTCCTTATGTTCGTCGAGGCGGTCAAAGCACTCGTCCAGCGGCAGGTCGGTGCGGAACTCGCTCAGGCCGGTGGGGCCGTACTGGCTGCGGCGGGTGTTCTCCCGCCGGGTGAGCAGCAGGACGATGGCCCCCAGCGCCACCGCCAGCAGAATGATGGAAAAGACAGCGTTCATGTCGCCCTCCTGAGTTTTTGATGAGAGTTTTCCTTATTGTAACACAACACGCGGGAAATTGTGTTATAATATTTGAAAAATTCCAAATTTTACGGCGGCCCGTGCCGGTCTCACGGGCGGGAGGTTCCTCATGAAATTGAAATTCACCCACAAGACATGGTACTTTTTCCTGCTGTGCGCGGCGGCGGCTTCGATGCTGAACGGCTTTGCGGTGCTGGGCGGGATGGACTTCTCCTTCTTGGAGATGGTCGCATTCTGCATCACGGGCATCACCGTCCTGTTTCTGGCGGCGGAAAAGGGCAGCCCGGCCAAGGAGAAGCGGAATTATTTCTGCGTCTTCGTGGTGCTGATGCTCAGCTATGTGGTCAACGGCTGGGCGGCGTACATCTGCTCGGCGCTGGTCTGGCCCGCCCTGCTGGGGCTGGAATACCAGAAGGGCAAGCCCATCCAGCGGCAGCTGCAGCTCGTGGGCGCGGCGGAAGTGCTCCACCTGATGTTCGTACTGCTGACGGTCTACGGCGGCATGACGAATCTGAGCTTCTGGGCCAACCTGCTCTGGGTGCTGCTGGCCTGTGCCCGCGGCTGGGCCGCGCTGAGCCTGTATAAGATGCAGGAGGACGCATGACCCAGCGGCGGAGAGCTCCACGCCGCCGGAAAAAGATCCGGCGGCGAGTGTTTCTGGCAGGGCTCGGCGGGGCCGCACTTGCCGCCGGAGCGTATATTGTGCACCATTCTATCCAAAATGGAACCGAGTCGAAGTCTCCGACCGCCCCGGAAGCGGCACCGGAACCGAACCCGGCCCTGCCCTCCGGCGAGTGGCGGGCCGTCTGGGTGAGCTATCTGGAATGGGCGCGGATGGACTTTTCCTCCGAGGAGGCCTTCCGCACCGCCGCTGCGGCGCTGCTGGACAACAGCGCCGCGCTGGGGCTGAACACGGTCATCGCACAGGTGCGGCCCTTCGGGGATGCGCTGTACGAGAGCAGCCTCTTCCCGTGGAGCCATCTCTGCGCCGGGACGCAGGGGCAGGGCCCCGGCTTTGACCCACTGGATGTGCTGGTGACTGAGGCCCACGGGCGGGGGCTTTCGCTGGAAGCGTGGGTGAACCCCTACCGGCTGAAGAGTTCCGCCGCCATGCCGCCCAGCATTGCGGACACGAACCTGATGAACACCCACCCGGAGTGGTGCTGCACCGTGGGAGACGGGGTCTACCTGAACCCCGCCGTCCCGGAAGCAGCGGCCTATGTGGTGCAGGGCGTGGCCGAACTGGTGGAAAAGTACGCCGTGGACGGCATCCACTTCGACGACTATTTTTACCCCACCACGGACGCTTCCCTTGACGCGGCCCAGTTCGCGGCCAGCGGAGAGGCCGACCTCGCCGGTTGGCGGCGGGCGAACGTGACGGCCCTTGTCAAAGGGGCCCGCGACGCCGTGAAGGCTGCTGACCCGACCCTGCGCTTCGGCATCAGCCCGCAGGGCAACCCGGACAACGACCTTGCCACCCAGTACAGCGATGTTTACGGCTGGCTGGCGGCCTCCGGCGAAGAGGCCGTAGTGGACTACCTCTGCCCCCAAATTTACTGGGGCTACGGCTACCAATTGCAGTCGGGCAGCACCCGCTTTGCCTTTGAGAACATCGTGCCGGAGTGGCTGGGCATGGCCCGCGCGGCGAATGTGGCGCTTTATTTCGGCCTTGGAGCCTACCGGGTCGGCGTGGGCGACGGCGGTGCCAACGAGGACAGCACGAGCCAGTGGGCCACCGGCAGCGCCTTGGCCCGGCAGGTGGCCGACCTGCGCCGCTGGGGTGCACAGGGCTGGGCACTCTACCGGTACGATTCCCTCTTCGGCCCGGCGCAGAACGACCTTGCCGCCGCCGAGCGGGCAGCGCTGGCGGAGGGGAACGGCTGATGGGTCGATCCTGTCTTTCCCTTTTCGTTGACAAAACTGCGCTGAACAGTTAAACTAAAGGGTAGCGATTCGCAAATTGATTTGTCGATATAGATAAGGAGCGTTTTTATGCCGAGCAACAAAGTCCGCACCCGTTTTGCCCCCTCGCCCACCGGCTATATGCACGTTGGCAACCTGCGCACCGCGCTGTACACCTACCTGATGGCCAAGCACGAGGATGGCACCTTCATCCTCCGCATCGAGGATACCGATCAGGGCCGCTATGTGGAAGGCGCTGTGGACGTCATCTATAACACCCTGCGCGAAGCGGGCCTGAACTGGGACGAAGGCCCGGACATCGGCGGCCCGGTGGGCCCCTATGTCCAGAGCGAGCGGATGGGCATGTTCAAGCAGTATGCCGAGCAGCTCGTCGCCGAGGGCAAAGCCTACTACTGCTTCTGCACCGAGGAGCGGCTGGAAGCCCTCCACGCCGAGCAGCGCGCCCGCGGCGAGATGACCCACTACGACGGCTGCTGCCGCGACCTGCCCGAAGAGGAGGTCAAGAAGCGTCTGGCCGCCGGGGAGCCTTATGTCATCCGCCAGAAGATCCCCCGTACCGGCATCACCGGCTTCGATGATGTGGTCTACGGCCACATCGAGGTCGAGAACAGCGAGATGGACGACCAGATCCTCATCAAGACCGACGGCATGCCCACCTACAACTTTGCCAACGTCGTGGACGATCACCTGATGGGCATCACCCACGTCATCCGCGGCAGCGAGTATCTGTCCTCCACCCCCAAGTACAATCTGCTGTATCAGGCCTTCGGCTGGGAGATCCCCACCTACATCCACTGCCCGCCGGTCATGAAGGATGCCCAGAACAAGCTGTCCAAGCGCAACGGCGATGCCAGCTATCAGGATCTGCGCGCCAAGGGCTACCTGAGCGCCGCCATCCTGAACTATATCTGCCTGCTGGGCTGGAGCCCCAAGGGCGAGTACGCCGAGCAGGAGATCTTCTCCCTCGACGAGCTGCGGAAGGTCTGGAGTCCGGACGGCATCTCCAAATCCCCCGCCATCTTTGACCCCCTCAAGCTGCGGGCCATCAACGCGGAGTACATCCGCCGCCTGAGCCCGGAGGACTTCCTCGACGCCGCCGAGCCGTGGATCGATCAGGCCGTGCACGCCCCCATCGACAAGAAGCTCCTCTGCGCGAACCTCCAGCCCCGGTGCGAAGTGCTGGGCGAGATCCCGGAGCAGCTGGACTTCTTCGACGCCATGCCGGAGTACGATGTGAGCCTGTACACCAACAAAAAGCAGAAAACCACCCCCGAATCCGCTAAGGAGGCGCTGGAGGCCCTGCTGCCCGTGCTGAGCGACGAGGCGCTGGACTTCACGAACCGCGACGCCGTCTTCGACGCCTGCAAGGCTAAGGCCGAGGAGATGGGCAAGAAGAACGGCTGGCTGCTCTACCCGCTGGGCATCGCCCTCTCCGGCAAGCAGCGCACCCCCGGCGGCGGCACCGACCTCGCCTGCATGATGGGCCGCGAGACCACCCTCGCCCGCGTGAAGGCCGCCATCGAAAAGCTGAACGGGTAAGTTTTTGTTGCTTTCCCATTTTTAAGAAAACAATACCGGGAGGGATTTTTCATGATGTATCCGTTTATGACATTGGACGACAACACCGAGATTGTTCATTCGGAAATGCTTCCGGACCAGCGCGTAAAGGTCTACTTTGAAAAACCGGACGCGAAGGATTGTTTTCATTCTGCTGTCTGCTATCTGCCCGACTATACATGGACGGATATCAGCGGCTTCACCCCCGAAGAGATCGGGCGCTACCAGAAATTCCTTGAGACCACGGCACATCTTATTTTGCAGTTCTCCAAAGAAGGAGGCGTAGAGAATGCCGCAGGTTTTTAAGATCGGCTCCTACTGGGTCTATTTCTGGGCCAACGAAAACGACCCGCTAGAACCCATTCATGTGCATGTATCGCAGGGAGCCCCCAGCAGCAATGCCACGAAGATCTGGATCACACGGGCCGGAAAATGTTATCTATGCCACAACGATTCAGGCATTCCGCCGCGTGTGCTGCGGAACATCATGGCGATCATTGAAGCCCGAAGCGAAGAAGTCATTGCCAAATGGAAGAACTTCTTCGGTGAGGTGCGGTATTTCTGCTGATTTAGCAAACTTCCCCGCACGCCCCCAAAAACCGCCCTGCGGCCGCGCTACAGTATATGCAAGCGGCGCGGGAAACAGAACAACGACAAAAGATCCCCGCCGGAAAGCGGGGATTTTTCATGCTCAAAGTTCTGAAAACGGATGTTTCTCGCCCCTTTGCGGCGGCGCTGATGCCGCGGGCCGCCGTCCGCCCAGCGCTGCGGCAGGGGTCGGCATTTCTGGCCGGGTTCCTCGGCGGGTGGGCCGTGCTGTACGGCGCGCTGATGCCCTTCGGCTTGGGGCTGACGCTGGGGTTCGCGGAGGACTGCTTCGCCGCCGGGGCGGCAGGGGCCCTGCTGGGCCTCCTGCTCCACGGGTTCGGGGCGCTGTCGCTGGACAGTCTCTGTCTGCTCTGTGCGGTGGGGGCCGCCGTGGCTGCGCGGTGGCTCTGGCCGGGCCGGTTCCGCCCTGCCGCGCTGGCGGGCTGCGGGGCGCTGGGGCTGGGAGCCGTCTGCTTTGCCTTCGGCCCCACGGGCGGCGGGGTCGATCTCCTGCTGACCTGCGGAGCGGATGCTCTGCTGGCGGCGGCGCTGGGCTTCGCGCTGCGGCGGTTCCCGCCCGAAACGCCCGGCGTCGGGATGCTGCTGGTCGCGGCCGGGGCATCGGCAGCGCTGGGCAGCGTTTCGCTGGGGCTGCTCTGCCTTGGCGTGGCGGTCTGTGCCGCTGTCGAGCTTGCCCTCTGCTGCCGGGGCCAGCCCACCGCCGCCCTCGCGTACTGCGCTGTGACCGGGGCCGCCCTCTGTGCCGCAGACCCTTCCCTCGGCCCGGCAGCGGCCGGGCTTTCCTGCGCCAGTGCCGCCGGAGCCCTGCTGGCACCGGGCCGACGCATCGAAGCCTTCGCCGCCTACGCGGGCGGGTGCGTGGCCGGGGTGCTCTGCGTTCAGCCGCCCGGAAATGCCTTTTCCCTACTGCTCAGTGCCGGGGCCGGGCTGGCAGCGGCGGCACTTCTGCCGAAGGACTGGCTGGCCCCTGTGCCCGCCGCAGAGGCTGCTGCCCCGGAGGAGCGGCCCCGCTTTTCGGCGGCGGCTACCCGGCTGGAAGCGGTGGCGGAAAGCCTGTCCTCGCTGGCGGAGACGGTCAACGAGGTCTACGACGCCCTGCCCCACCGGTGCGAAAGCTTCCGCTGGGTCATCGACAACACCCACGACAGCCTTTGTTTCAACTGTGGGCGGCGGGAATGCTGCTGGAAACAGGAATACGCCGCCACGCTGGACGGGATGAACGCACTGCGTCCCATTCTGGAACAGAACGGACATCTGGAAACCAGCGACCTGCCCGGTGCGCTGTCCCGCTGCATCCACCCGGCGGCTCTCTGCGCGGCGGCGAACAAGTCCTTCGCGCTTTACCGCAGCCGGAAGGAGGCCCGCGTCCACGCCGAAGCCATGCGCACCGCCTTAACGGAGCAGTACAGCGCCGTGGCCGATGCGCTGGGGGTGCTCAGCGAGCAGCTTGGCCGCCCCGGCAATCCGGAGCCCTACAAATCCGGGCGGGTGGCGGACTTCTTTTCGAGCCTCGGCACCCCGCCGCTGGAATGCGCCGTCTCGCTGGACGACCTTGGCCGGACGCGGGCGGCGGTCACCCTGCCCCGCACCCGCTTTGCTGCCGCCGAGCTTTCGGCCTTGGCGCAGGAGGTCGGGCGGCTCTGCCGCCGCACCTTTGAGCCGCCGCAGGTCCTCTCCTGCAAGGGAATGACCACCCTGCTCTTCTCCGAAAAGCCTGCGCTGCGGGCCGTCTTCGGCTTTGCGGCCAGCGCCGCGCGGGGGACGATCTCCGGCGACGCAGTTCAGCAGTTCTGCAGCCCGGCGGCGGCTCAGATGATTCTCTGTGACGGGATGGGCACCGGCCGCCCCGCCGCTGTGGACGGCAACCTTGCCGCCGAATTGACGGCCCGGCTGCTGAAGGCCGGGTTCACAGCGGAACTGGCGGCGCGGCTGGTCAATGTGGCGCTGGCCCTCAAGAGCGACGAGGAGAGCGGCGCGACGCTGGACCTCATCAGCGTGGACCTCTACACCGGCACCGCCCGGCTGTTCAAGGCCGGGGCCGCACCGGGCTTTCTCGTCCACGGCGGGCGGGCGCGGCCCGTGGGGGACGCCAGCCTCCCCATCGGCATTCTGGGCGGGGTAAACGGCCAGAGCCGGGTGGTGCACCTCGCCGCCGGGGATTATGCGGTGCTCGTGTCGGATGGCCTCCTCGTGGACGGCACAGGCTGGGTGCTCAAGCAGCTGGAACTCTCCGCTGCCGCTGCCGACCCGCCCGAACAACTGGCCAAAACGCTGGTAGAAACTGCCCGCACCCGCGCCGAAGCAACGGGCCGCCCCGACGATATCACCGCCGCCGTCCTGCGGCTGGAAAGCTGTGGGCGTTGATTTGTTCATAAACGGGGCTTATAATAATAGCATCTGCTCTGTACAACCTCTCCGTCATTGCTTCGCAATGCCACCTCCCCTTGTAGGGGAGGCCTTGGCAGTCCTCGCAAAGTTCCCGGTTTCGCCAGAGGCTCCCCTACTAGGAAAGACTCCCCCGGCCGGGGGAGGTGGCGTGTAAACGCCAGAAGGGGACGACTGTCGAGCGGCAGCGAGACTGAGAGGTTGTACAAAGAAAAACTTCATCTTTGGAGGATATTTTCTATGTTAAACCTCACCGTCGCGCAGGACGGCAGCGGCGACTACGCTTCCATTTCCGAAGCTGTGCTGGCCGTGCCGTATGAGCTGGAAGCCGAGATCACCATCGGCCCCGGCGTTTACCGGGAAAAATTGGTCTGTGAAAAGCGCCGCATCACCCTGCGGGGAGCCGGAGCCGACGCCACCCGCCTTGTCTGGGGCGACGGCGGCAGACTGCCCCACCCGGATGGCCGCTCCACCCACACCTTCCGCAGCTACACCGCCTTTTTCAGCGGGGAACAGCTCACCGTGGAGGATCTGACCATTGAAAACGACGCCGGGCCGGGCAGTGCCGTGGGTCAGGCCGTGGCCGCCTATGTGGACAGTGCACGGGCCGTCTTCCGCCGGGTGAAGCTGCTGGGCAATCAGGACACCCTGTTCTGCGCCCCGCTGCCCGAAAAAGAGCGGGAAAAGGACGGTTTCCTCGGCCCCCGCACCTTTGCGCCCCGCCGCGCCACCGCCCAGTATTACCAGAACTGCGAGATCGCGGGTGACATCGATTTCATCTTCGGCGGGGCGGACGCGCTGTTTGAGCAGTGCACTCTGCGCACGGTGGACAACCACATCCCCCACAGCTACATCACCGCCCCCTCCGGCCCGGCCGACGGCCTCGGCTTCGTCTTCTGGGACTGCGATTTCGTCTCGGACTGCCCGGCGGGCACCATCTACTTAGGCCGTCCGTGGCGGCCCACCGGCAAGACCGCCGTGCTGGACTGCCGGCTGGGGGCCCATATTTCGCCGGAGGGCTTCGTCGGCTGGAACGACCGTACCGATACCGATTTAGCTCAGTTCGTGGAGGCGGGCAGCTCCGGTGAGGGGGCCGCACCCCGCCCCGCGTGGGTCCACGCTCCTTCCGCTGCGGATGCCGCCGCCCTGCTGGCCCGCGCCCGCAAGCGCTGCCGTCCGGAGCTTTAACAAAAAGGGAACGTCAACATGAAAAAACTCCCCAATGCTGTCAAATGGCTCCTCATCGTGGTGGTGCTGGCCCTCATGGGCTGGATGCTGGTCGCGGTCAATGACCGCGCCTCCCGCGTCAAGATGCCGGAGCCCGACAACAGCCTCGGCGTTTACCGCTCTGCCGACGCTTGAATTTGATCCAATAAAAAAGAGACTGCTGCAAACTTCTCTTCCCGGCGAAGCCGTGACGAAGGGAGTGTGCAGCAGTCTTTTCGTTTATCTGCTTGTCATGAGGAACCAGAACGTCGTGCCTTTGCCTACAGTGCTCTGGACACCGAAGCGGAAGCCGTGCTGCTGGAAAATGGCCTTGGTGATGGACAGGCCGAGGCCGGTGCCCTGCCTGCCCGCGTCGGAGCGGGAGCGGTAATACCGGTCAAAGATATAGGGCAGGTCATCCGCCGCGATGCCGGGGCCGTGGTCTTCCACCTCGACCCGGACGCCCTCGGCGCATTTTTCCGCCCGCAGCACGAAGACGCCGTCGGCCCCGATGTGGTGCATGGCGTTGCCCAGCAGGTTGTGCAAGGCCCGCTGCATCATGTTGGGGTCAGCGTAAACGGGCAGTTCCTCCTCCGGCAGTTCCAGCCGGAGCTGCCAGCCGTTCTGGGTGCAGATGGCATCGTACCGCTCGCTGACCTCGTCGCAGAGCTGGGCCATATCGAAGTGGACCTTCTCGCACTTTTCCGCGCCGCTGGTCACCTTGCTCAGCTCCATGACGCTGGAGACAAGGGCCGTCAGCCGGTCGGCCTCGTCCACGATGATGTTCATCTGTTCGTCGCGGTGGGCCTTGTCGTCGCCGGTAATGTCCCGCACCGTTTCCGCGTAGCCCTTGATGAGGGTCAGCGGAGTGCGCAGGTCGTGGGAGACGTTGGCCAGCAGGTCCCGCTGCATCTGGGAGGCACGCTGGACCTCTTTCGCCATATGGTTGAAGTCCTCGGCAAGGTCGCCCAGCTCGTCGTTCCGCCGCGTTTCCACATGGACGGCGTAGTTGCCCTGCGCCACCTGCCGCGCCGCGCCGGAAAGCTGGCGCAGCGGCTTTGTGAACCACTCACTGAACAGCCACGCCGCGCTCATGGAGAACGCGAAGATCAGCGCCGCCGCCAGCGGCAGCACCGTGCTCAGCACCGTGCCCGCCTCGGAAACGTGCATCAGGGTGGTGCTGACGAGGACGGTATAGGCCCCGTCCGACGTCATCCGCCCCACAACGAGCTGATTATAGGCCGAGGGCTTGGCCGCCGGGAGCACGCGGGCAAAATCCCCGTTCTCGCGGCAGTACTGGCGCACCTGACGGGCCGTCGAATAGAACGCGTCGTCGTCCAGCGTATCCGGGAAGGATTTCTGATGCAGACTGCAATAGGACAGGTTCTCGTATTTTTTGATGGTTCGGAGGGTGGCGTCCGAGATATCGACGCAGAAGCTGCTCAGCTCCCCGCCGGAATAGATCTCGCTGCCCAGCTGGTTGAAGAACTCCTCGTTCGTGACCTTGATGCCGCCGAACGCCCAGTAGGAAAGGGTCGTGCCCGACGCAATGGCTTCGTCCATCTTGGTCACGATGAGGTCGGCTTCCTCGGTCAGTTGTTTCTGGATGTGCTTGGTGTACAGCGGCTCCAGCAGCTGCGTGCTCAGGAACCAGAACATCCCCAGCAGCAAAAGGCAGATCAGGCACAGAAACCACATCAACTGCCCCCGGATGCCGATGGAGCGCCGTTTTTTTTCCTGTTGCCGCATCAACTGCGTTCCTCCGTTTTACCGCGCCGCGTCCGGGTCGAACTTATAGCCGATGCCCCACACCGTTGCGATGTAGCCCCGGCACTTGCCCAGATGGCCGCGCAGCATCTTGACGTGGGTATCCACGGTGCGGTCCTCGCCGAAATAATCGTAGTTCCATACTTTTTGCAAAATTTTCTCGCGGCTGAGGGCGATGCCCTTGTTGGACGCCAGAAAGACCAGCAGGTCGAACTCCTTAGGCGTCAGGCTGACTTCCTCGCCGCTCACCCGGACGGTGTGGCTGGCCGTGTCGATGGTCAATTCGCCAAAGGTCATGGTTCCGTCGGCGCTTTCGCTCCGGGGCATGGTGCGGTTGAGCACCGCCTTGACGCGGGCCACCAGCTCCCGCGGGGAAAACGGCTTGACCACATAATCGTCGGCGCCGCCTTCAAGGCCCGCCAGCTTATCGTATTCCTCGCCGCGGGCCGTCAGGATGATGACCGGCGTGTTGATGTGGCGGGTGCGCATCTCCCGCAGACAGGTCATGCCGTCCATGAACGGCATCATCAGATCGAGGATCACCAGATCATATCCGCCGCCGCTCAGCAGAGAAAGTGCCGCCGAGCCGTCGCCCGCTTCCTCGCAGACATAGCCCGCATACTGCAGGTGCTCCCGGATCAGCTCCCGGATCCGGGGTTCATCATCAACGATCAGAATTTTTGCCATCAGTGGCTCCCTCCTCACGGAATAATTCCTGATTTTCTGAGGTTATCATACAGCGAAGTTTGGAAATTTTTGTGAAGTTTGGGTGAAGGGTTTGGAAAAACCCCTTCTTTTAGTATACCACATTCCGGCGGTGCAATCCAGAAGGGCGCGGCTTGCGCTTTTGCGCACAAGTGTGCTATACTGAAACGATACGAAACCACACACATTTTAAGGAAAAAGGGACCATACTTCCATGCGGATCGGACTTGTTGAATTGCTGCTCATCCTGCTCATCGCCGCCCTGTCCATCGGCCCCAGCGCCGCCCTCTGGGTGGAGCGCTGGATGCGCCGCGCCCAGCGCTCCACGGCAGCCGCCGCCCGCCGCCGGGCCGCGCAGGAGGCCCAGCGCGCCGCCGAGCGGGAGGAAGTGCTCCAGCGCTTCCAGAAGCTGAGCATCGTCTTTGTATTCTGCGCCGCCGCTGCCCTCGTCTGGGGCTTGGTGCTGCGGCCCATTGACGTCACCGTTACGCCCTACACGGCCCCGGAGGTCCAGCCGATGCCGGACGCCGGACCCACCGCCGAAAGCGGCGACGTCCTTTCCGTCACCGGCTGGCGGGATATTTCCTGCATCCGGGAGCGGGACGGCTGGCTCTACTTCGCCGCACAGGCCGACACCCGCGCCGGCGGGGCCGCGCTGCTGCGGATGCGGGAGGACGGCAGCGGCCTTTCTTCCATCCTGACGGCGGACGGCGAGATCACCGGCTTCGATTTTGACCCGGACGGCGACATCTGGTACACCGTGGTCACCGCCAGCGGCGGGGCCCTCTGCCGCGCCGGGTACGACGGCTGGGGTGCCGCCTCCGAACAGATCGTGACCCAGATCGACGGTACCGCCCTCTCTTGCCCCACCGCCGTGGCTGTGGGGGCTGACGGGAGCGTCTACTTCACCGATGCCGCCGCCGTCTCGCCGAAGCACGGCGTGGAGAGCGCCCTGCGCACGGAGCTGGTCGCTCACACCGGCACCGGCAGCGTCTACGTCTACGACCCCGCCGCCCGCACGGTGCAGACCGTGCTGACCGGGGCAGCCGGAGCGTCCGGCCTTGCGCTGGATGAAAACGGCACCCTCTACGTCTCCGACCTCGGCACCCGCTGCGTCTGGAGCGTGGAGGCCTCGGCCCGCGGCCTGACCGCCGGGGGCAGGAACTGCGGGACGGCCCTGACCGGTCTGCCCGGATACCCCGGTGCGCTGGCGCTGGACGAGGACGGCACCCTGTATATCAGCTATCGCTGGGCTCGCGCCGACTGGCTGGAAAACCACGCGGACAGTACCCTGCTGCGGGGAGCCGCCCTCCGGCTGAGCCAGACGATGCAGCAGAATTTGTTCTCCCTGCCCGCCGGGAGTATCCGGGCCGAAGCTGCCGCCCCCGGCGGCGGGCGGCTGACCATTTCCGGCAAAAAAGCGGGCAGCACCACCGCGCTCTGCCCCGTGGGCAGCCGGGTGTATCTGGCTATTTCCGGGAAAACAGAATTGAATTGGGTAAGGATATGAGGTGATCTGACTATGACCGAAGCATTCAAACAGCAAATCGAAGAAGAGGCTCGTCAGGCGGTGACTGAGCTGCTGGCACAGGCCAAGCTCCGCAAGGGCGATGTCTTTGTGGTGGGCTGCTCGTCCAGCGAAATCGTCGGCGGGCACATCGGCAAGGACAGCAGCTTGGAAGCCGCCCAAGCCGTCTACGCGGGCATCGCGCCCGTGCTGGCCCAGCAGGGCATCTGGCTGGCGGCCCAGTGCTGCGAGCACCTGAACCGCGCCATCATCATCGAGCGGGAAGCCGCCGAGAAATACGGCTGGGAGGAAGTCTGCGTCGTGCCCCGCCCCCATGCGGGCGGCAGCTGGGCCACGACCTGCTGGAAGCAGTTCCGCGACCCCATCGCCGTGGAGGAGATCCGCGCCCATGCGGGCATCGATATCGGCGGCACCCTCATCGGGATGCACCTGCGCCGGGTGGCCGTGCCGGTCCGGCTGAGCCTTTCCAAAATCGGCGAAGCAAACATTCTCTGCGCCCGCACCCGCCCGAAGCTGATCGGCGGCGAGCGCGCCCGCTATACCGAGGAGGACTGAGTTTTTATGGCTGAAAAGACACTGGAAGAGATGCGGGAGGCCGTTGACGCCATCCGCGAGAAGATGGCGGCCGCCGCCCGCGAAGCCGGGCGCGCCCCCGCTGAAGTACAGCTCTGCGCCGCCTGCAAGACCCGCACGGCGGAGACCGTGGCCGCCAGCGCGGCCCTGCCCATCGATGTGTTCGGCGAGAACCACGTGCAGGAGCTCTGCGCCAACTATGACGCCGGGGCCTACTGCGGCAAGCCGAGCCATTTCATCGGGCATTTGCAGACCAACAAGATCAAAAAGGTGCTGGGCCGCGCCAGCCTGATCCAGAGCGTTGACAGCGAGCACCTGCTGGCCGCCATCGAGAGGGAAGCCGCCAAGGCGGGCCTTGTGCAGAACATTCTGCTGGAAGTGAATATCGGCGGCGAGGAGTCGAAGTCCGGCGTTTCGCCGGATCAGCTCTGGCCCCTGCTGGACGCTGCTGCTGCGCAGGAGCACCTCCGCGTCTGCGGCCTGATGGCCATCCCCCCCGTCAACGACGATGACGCCCAGAACCGCGCCTATCTCGCCGCCGTGCACAAGCTCTTCGTCCAAGCCGGGGAGCGCGGCTACGCCAACGTGAAGATGGAGACCCTCTCCATGGGCATGAGCGGCGACTACGAGAACGCCATCCGCGAGGGTGCCACCCTCGTCCGCATCGGCACCGCCATTTACGGGGAGCGGGATTATTCAAAGAAGTAAACCTCTCCGAAGGTGACTGAGGGAGTAAAAGAGGAGAAACCATGTCAAACGATCAAACCAAACCCATTCAAGATCCCAGTGCCCACCACACCAGCAGCCGCGCACTGATCCGGCGGTTCCTGCCGTATCTGGCCAAGTACAAGGGCGTGCTGTTCTTTGACCTGTTCTGCGCCGCGCTGACGACGCTCTGCGACATCATCCTGCCCAAGATCATGAGCACCATCACCAACTCCGCCATGGGGGTGGGCATCACCCTGACGGCGGGCATCGTGCTCAAGCTGGCCGGGCTCTATTTCGTGCTCCGCATCATCGACGGTGCCGCCCAGTATTTCATGTCCGGCATCGGTCACATCATGGGCGTCCACATCGAGACGGACATGCGCCGCGACGCCTTTGACCACCTGCTTCTGCTGGACCACACCTACTACAACAACACCAAGGTCGGCACCATCATGGGCCGCATCACCAACGACCTGTTCGACGTGACCGAATTCGCCCACCACTGCCCGGAGGAATTCTTCATCGCCTTCATCAAGATCTTGGCGTCCTTCCTGATTCTTTGCCGTTCCAGCTTCCCGCTGACGCTGGCGGTCTTCGCCTGTGTGCCGCTGATGGGCATCGTCTCGGTCAAGCTGAACCACAAGCTCCGCGCCCGGTTCCGCCAGCAGCGCGTCCAGATCGGCGAACTGAACGCCACCATCGAGGACAGCCTGCTGGGTCAGGGCGTGGTGAAGGCCTTTGCCGCCGAGGAGCAGGAGCGGGCAAAGTTTTTGCAGGGCAACAAGGACTTTGAGCAGATCAAGACCCTCGGCTACTACGCCATGGCCGCCTTCAACACCTCCACCCGCCTGTTCGACGGCCTGATGTACCTCGTCGTCATTCTTGCGGGCGGCCTGTCGCTGGTGTACGGTAAGATCAGCGCGGGCGACCTCGTAGCCTACGTGCTCTACGTCTCCACCCTGATCGCCACCATCCGCCGCATCGTCGAGTTCGCCGAGCAGTTCCAGCGTGGCATGACCGGCATCGAGCGCTTCGCTGAGATCATGGACACCCCCGTGCCCATCCACGACGCCCCCGACGCAAAGCCCCTGCAGCCCGGCCCCGGTGCCATCCGGTTCGACGACGTCAGCTTCGAGTACCCCGATGACCACAACAAGGTCCTGCACCACGTCAGCCTTGACATCAAGGCCGGCGAGCGTCTGGCGCTGGTGGGTCCCTCCGGCGGCGGCAAGACCACCCTGTGCAATCTGATCCCCCGCTTCTACGATGTGACAAACGGCCACATCTACATCGACGGGCAGGACATCCAGCACGTCACCCTCAAGAGTCTGCGGCAGGACATCGGCATCGTCCAGCAGGACGTCTACCTCTTCAGCGGCTCGGTGGCGGAGAACATCGCCTACGGCAAGCCCGGTGCCACCCGCGAGGAGATCGTTGAAGCGGCCCGTCTGGCGGGCGCGGAGCGGTTCATTCTGGCCCTGAAGGACGGCTTCGACACCTACGTGGGCGAGCGCGGCGTCAAGCTCTCCGGCGGCCAGAAGCAGCGCATCGCCATTGCCCGCGTCTTCCTCAAGAACCCGCCCATCCTCATCCTTGACGAGGCCACCAGCGCCCTCGACAACGAGAGCGAGATCTTGGTGGGCCGCAGCCTTGAGAAGCTGGCCCACGGCCGCACCACCCTGACCATCGCCCACCGCCTGACCACCATCAAGAATTACGACCGCATCCTCGTCCTCGGTGCCGAAGGCATCGAGGAATCCGGCACCCACGACGAGCTGCTGGCAAAACAGGGCGTCTACTACCGCCTGTGGAACCAGCTTCCGGGCAAGGATACGCTGTAAAACTTAAAATCAACGCATGAAAAAAGCGAAGCGGCTGAATTTTCAACCGCTTCGCTTTTTCTTGTGGAAAATGAAGCCTTACTCTCCCACGATCAGGCGCACTGCACCATAGATACCGGCGTCATTGCCGAGGCTCGCGGACTTGATGGGCGTCTCGCGGCAGGAGCGGAAGGCATACTCCTTGAAGTGCTTGACCAGCGGGTCAAAGAGGACATCCCCTGCGCGGGCCACGCCGCCGCCCACGAGGAACATTTCGGGATCGGTGGTCGAAGCGATGTTGGCCAGCGCCATGCCGAGGGTGTTGGACATCTCTTCCACCTCGCGGGCCGCCAGAGCATCGCCGCTGCGGGCCGCATCAAAGACATCCTTGGCCTCGAACTCTTTGCCGCGCAGAACGCAGTCTACCTCCGGGTTCTCTTCCAGCAGCTTCTTCATGCAGCGGACAACGCCGGTGGCGCTGGAATACTGCTCCAGACAGCCGCGCTTGCCGCAGCCGCAGACCGCCGTCTCGTGCGGATTGACCGTGATGTGGCCGATCTCGCCGCCCGCACCGTGGGTGCCATCAACGACCTTGCCGTTGACGATGACGCCGCCGCCGACGCCGGTGCCCAGCGTGACCATGACCGCACTGCGGCAGCCCTTCGCCGTGCCCATCCAGATCTCGCCCAGCGCCGCCACATTGGCGTCGTTGCCGACGAGGACCCGCAGGCCGTCCAGCAGACCGGACAGCTGGGCCGAAACATTCCGCTCGCCCCAGCCGCCGAGGTTGGCGCAGACGATGGGCACCACGCTGGAGTTCAGCACGGGGCCGGGCACACCGATGCCCACGCCCTCGACCTGCTCGGCGGGGATCTCCTTTTCGGCCATCTTGCCCCGGATGGCATTGGCCAGATTTTCAAGGATGTGCTCACCGGCGTTGGAGGTATCGGTGGGCACCTCCCACTTTTCCAGCAGCGCGCCGGAGGTGGTGAACAAGCCGACCTTCGCGGTGGTGCCGCCGAGATCAATGCCGAATGCGTATTCTTTCATGATTCATTTACCCCTTTTTTCGCAGCGGTCTCCCGCTGATTTTTACCTTGTGAACAGTATAGCATATTGCCGGAGTGTTTGCAATCTGCCCGTTCTTCCACGTAAAAAAGCGCCCCGCCGCAAAGGCAGAGCGCGTTTTTAGTTTCCTAAAAAGCCGGAATTCACTCCGCGTCGGAGTCCTCTTCCTCTTCGTCGTCCTCGTCATCCTCGTCCGTCTTGGGCTTGTAGAAAATGCCGCTCAGGAAGATGCTGACGAAGTACAGCAGACACATAGGCACTGCCACGAAGCACTGGGACACGATGTCCGGCGGGGTGATGATGGCTGCGATCAGGAAGATCAGGACGATGGCAACGCCGCGGCCCTTCTTCATGATCTCCGGGTTTGCGATGCCCATCTTGGCCAGAATGATGGTGACCAGCGGCATCTCAAAGACGCAGCCGAAGATGATGAACATCGTCAGGCAGAGGTTGATGTAGCTCTCGATGCTGATGGATGCCGTGATGTAGTCGGTGCCTTCCAGCGTAACGAGGAAGTTCAGCATAAAGGGCAGGGTGACCTTGTAGGCAAACAGCACACCAACACAGAACAGCGCCAGACCAAACACCAGCACGAGCCGGAAGAAAAAGCTCTCGCTCCGCTTCAGGCCGGGCTTTGCAAAGGCGTAGATCTGATACAGCGCCACCGGGATGGTTACGATGACGGCTGCGATCAGCGAGACGCGGAAGTACTGCATCAGTTTTTCCTGCGGGGCAAGGAACACGAAGGTATAGTTCGCGTTCATTGCCATCGCCGTCAGCAGGTCGATCAGCTTATCGGAGATCGCCAGAAATCCGATCACGCCCACCACAAACACCGCTGCGCAGATGATCAGCCGGTTCCGCAGCTCTTTCAGGTGGCCGGTCAGCGTCATGCTGCCGTCCTCTGACATGACTTCGGCTTTCTTTTTGCGCTTTACGTTTGTAGCCACGAATTACTCCTCGTCCTTCTTCTCGGCCTCGTCCTCAGACTTGGCCTCGGTCTTCTTGGTCTCGCCGTCATCCTCGACGTCGTCCATGCCTTCCTTGAAGTTCTTCATGGTCTTGCCGAACATCTTGCCCAGCTTCGGCAGGTTCTTGGGTCCAAAGATGACCAGAACGATGATCAGAACGATGATAAGCTCCTGAGGTCCGATTCTCATAATAATAATCTCCTTTTTACCTTGCCGCGCCGCTTTGGCGGGCTGATTTACAATGTATCGTACAACCGCGGGCGCGGGTGCATCCAAAAATTAGACGTTGGCTTCCTTGGCGGGGGCAGCCTCCTTGGGTTCCTCCGCAGGGGCAGCTTCGGCAGCGGGGGCGGGTGCCTCAGCCTTTTCGGCGGGCTGCTCCTCGGCCTTCACCGGTTCGGCAGCGGGCTCCGCCTTTTCAGCAGCGGGTTCCTCGGCCTTCGCGGGCTCTTCGGGCAGCTCCTCTACGGCATCCTCCAGCTCAGCGACCTCCTCGGCCTCTTCGGCCTTCTTGGCCTCTTCCTTGCTGGTCTTGCCAATGTTGGTGAAGCTCTTGGTCACGTCCTTCATGCTGTCGTCGATATCCTTTTTGATATCGGTCAGCGGGGCGACGGCCTCCTTGATGGGAGCCTGAATCTCATTCAGCGGCTCGACCACGTTCTTCTGGATCTCCTCCGAAGCGGCACCGGTGTACTTTTTCAGCTCCCGGAGCATCTTGCCGAACTTGCGTGCGTATTCGGGCAGCTTGTCCGGCCCGATGACCACGAACGCAACGATCACGACAAGGATCAGTTCAGTAAAACCAATTTTCATAGCGTTCCAATTCCTTTCCTCCAACACGGGCATTCCTTTTTTTCAGTTCCCATGCTGTGCTGTTCTGGGGTGCGGCGCAGCGTGCGCCTTTCATTGCCCTATGTATACCGAAAGTCAATGAACTATATATGAATTTATTTTGAACAGTTTATGAATAAGAGGGTTTTCGGCCTGTTTTTGATAACGCATGGGACACTCGCGAAGGCATATTACAATCCGGATACGCTTTGAACGGTACCGTTTTGCATTACCGGACGGGATTGGTCAGCGAACCGATGCCGTCGATCTCGCACCGGACTACATCGCCGGGTACGAGGAACTGCGGCGGGTCCATCCCCATGCCGACGCCCGCCGGGGTGCCGGTGGCGATGATGGTGCCCGCTTTCAGGGTCATCCCCTGCGAAAGTTCGGCAATGACATGGTCGATATCAAAAATTTGCAGCGTCGTGTTGGAGTCCTGCCGCTTCTCGCCGTTGACGAAGCTGCGGAGGCCGAGCTTGGGCGGATAGTCGGCGAACTCGTCCGCCGTGACGATGCAGGGCCCGATGGGGGTGAAGCCGTCAAGGCTCTTGCCGAAGTACCACTGCTTGTGGGCGGTCTGGACGTCGCGGGCCGACACATCGTTCAGGATGGTGTAGCCGAAAACATAGTCCTGCGTCTGCCCTGCGGGCACATCCTTGGCGTCCTTTCCCAGCACCACCGCCAGCTCACACTCGTAGTCCAGCTTTTTCACAAGGTCGGTGTGGGCCTCGATGGCCCCGCCGTCCGGCACGGCGCGTGTGACCCGCTTGGAGAAGTAGATGGCGTCCTGATGCTGGGTCGCAAAGGCATCGGCGGAATACTTTTCCGCCTCATCCGAGTGGGCCATGTAGTTGATGCCGAGGCAGATGACGTCCTGCGCTGGGGCCGGGATGGGGCTTTCCGGCGTGACGGCCTCAATGGGCAGGGCCGGGATGCCCGCAACGGCCAGCGACAGCCCCGCCCGCACCTGCGGCGTCAGAAAGGGGATGGCGTCGGACAGGGTCTCATAGCTCAGCCCCAGCCAGCTCAGCGGCCAGACCTGCCGCCCGTCCTCCGATAAGATCGCCGGATCTTCCACGCCGTCCGGCAAACGGCACGTGATAAAACGCATAGGGAGTCCTCCTCTTAGTGCCGATACGCGATGGCGTTCTGGATACGGTCGGCTTCGGCGGGGCCGGCAAGCTGGCGGACGAGTTCCAGTGCAAAGGGGATAGCGCCGCCGAGGCCGTAGCTGGTGGTGATGTTCCCATCCACGACGACCTCTTCATCGTGGACCACCGCACCGGCAAGCTGGTCTTGGAAGCCCGCATGGGCGGTGGCGTTTTTGCCTTCCAGCAGCCCCAGCGAGGCAAGGATGCTGGGGGCGGCGCAGATGGCGGCCACCTTCTTGCCCGCCTTGGCGAAGGCGGCGCAGGTGTCGGTGACGGTCTTGTTGGCGGCAAGGTTCGGGGTGCCGGGGATGCCGCCGGGCAGCACGACCAGATCCACATCGGAACAATCCACCTCTTCGGCCAGCGCATCGGCGGTCAGATGAATTTTATGGCTGCTGACCAGCTCTTTGCGGCCCATGGCCGACGCCACGATGACCTCGACCTTGGCGCGGCGAAGAAGATCGACGACAAGAAGGGCCTCGCACTCCTCGGTGCCGTCAGCGAAAAAGACAACTGCTTTGCTCATACTGCGATACTCCTTTTTCAAAGCGATAAAAAGCACCGCAGGGCGGGTGCTTCCCGGCCCCGCGGTGCGCGGTCTTGCGGTTATTCCTCGGTGGCGGCGTCTGCCTTTTCCTCCAGCAGACGGCGGAGCACGCTGTCATCCTTGCTGATGACCCGGCTCACCCGGCTGATGATGGCGCTGGACGCTCCGATGTTGCCCATGATGCTGGTGTAGCTCTGCTTGCTGACGAGCTTTTCCGCGATGTTGTAGCGCTGCTCCATGGCGCTCAGTTCGGCGTAGCTGCACACATCCTGTAAAAAGCGGTAGCACTCTTCCGGCGTTTTCAGCTCCAGCAGTGCGGAATACAAGCCGGACTCTCCGGTGGGATGATCTTTTGCCATAGCGTTTTTCCTCCCTCATGATTTGGGGTTGGTCTGGCCCACAAGGGGGCACTTCAGTACACTACTTTAGTGTAGTACAAACGCAGGAAAATTGCAATGGGGAATTTCAGAGCATTTTCTCCATTTCGGTCAGCTGCATGGAGATGCCCGCCGCCACATTCTCCACCGGCTTCAGGATGCGGTAGCCCCGCGCCTTGAAGAATTGCTGCACGGGCAGACACTTGGTGTGCACCTCACAGCAGACGCGGCCCCGGCCCTCGCCGCGGGCCAGCCGCTCGCAGGACATGACGATGTCCCGGCCGATGGCCTTGCCCCGGTACTCCGGCTTGAGGTAGAGGTGCAGCAGGTGCAGCACGGTGTTTTCCATCTTCCATGCAAAGTAGCCGATGAGCTTATCGCCCAGAAAAACGAGGAAGTAGTTCACATCGTTGTCGATGTCCTCCTCGATGGCCTCCGCGCTTTGCAGCGCCTCCACCAGCGTGTTCAGCTGCTTTGCCGGGTAATAGCGCTTGTAGACCTCGTGCCAGAGCTCGCTGGCAAGGTCGGCGGTCATGTGAATGTATTTGGCCTTTGCGACCAGCTTGTAATCCGGTTTCATAGTTCTCCTTCGGTTTCGGGTTTTGTGCCGCTGCGGCGGCGTTTTTCTTATTGTATCATACCCCGCCCAAAAGTGCAAAACAAAAAGGCGGCTGCGCCTTTCAAAAGCGCAGCCGCCTGATTGCCGTTTGCATTGGAACGAGTGTGTTTTACAGCGCGGTCTTGATGCTGTGATGAGTGGAGCTGTAACGAACAACTGCTTCCATCAGGGCGAGAGGCCACAGAATGACCTTGCCCAGAATCTCGGCCGGCTTGACACATACCGTGTCCATGCTGTTGATGCCAAGCAGAACCAAACAAGCGATACCGCAGCCCAGAATGTAATAGTACATAATCAAACCTCCTATATTTTTCTACGGGTCATAGCCCGAAGTTCAAGTGTCAGCGGGGCGTCTTTCCGCTCTCCGCACTCATACTATACCGCAGTTTTTATATAAAGTCAATAGCCGAAATCATGAAACAAACGAAAGCATCTGTTGAAGTTTCTTTTACTCATCGAAATAAAGTGTTGAAGTCCGCTTTGCTTTATAAACGTGAAGTCATTGCCCTGAATTGGCCGCAGCGCGGAAACACTTTGTTCATATTTCGGGTCAAAACGCCCCAGAAACCGGCGTTTTGTTTTCTTTGCAAGTACAGGAAATGCTGCACAAAAGTCCTGTTTGAAGTTTGTGCAGAACGCCGTGCAATAACAGCTGTTCCTTCCTCGTTTACAAGTTAAGGAAAGTCGTGTCGGAATTTTTGTTTTCGAAAGCCGGAGGGCCCCATCATGAAAGAAAAACTCTGCAAAAAAATCTTGGGTTTTCTACTCGCCTCCCTGCTCCTGCTGACCGTTTCGCCGCCTGCCTTCGCGGATATGGGGCCGAAACCGTCGGTCACGCTCAGGCTCTACATCTACAACGACCAGAATTACGCCGTGACCCTGCTGGGCAATACAGAATCCACCGGCCCATGGAGCGCCCCCAGCGCATACGGGGACTGGATGGGTTCCCGCGAGGTGTGGGAAGCCTTTCAGGCTTACGATGCGCCGGAGGGGTACTACTTCCTCGGCTACTTCGAGGAATACTTCGGCGACACCGAACAGACCTTCACATGGGGGTACTACCCGCCCCAGAAATTCTATGTGCTCCTTTATAATATGGACACCGGGGTCTTTTCCATTAGCAAAGAGCCGGTCCAGCGGTATGCGTTCGACAGCGAATGGCAGGTGCTGTTCGACCCGAAGGACGGCTGGATGCACGTCTACACCAACCGGACCGACAGCGACCAGATTTCCCTGTTCACCTCCCGGTTACTCATCACGCTGATGCTGGAACTGGGGTTGGGTGCCGCCGTCTTCGGGCTGCGGAAAAAAGCCCAGCAGAACCTCATCGGCGGGGTCAATCTGGCCACCCAGCTTGCGCTGAATCTTGTGCTCCACTACGGGCTGTTTTATCTGGGCCCTTGGGCGGGCTTTGCGCTCTACGCCGGGATGGAAGTTCTCGTCTTTGCCGTGGAAGCCTCCGCCTACTGCCGCTGGCTGCCATGGCCGGAGGGCAAAACGCCCCACCCCGTGCTCTACGCCCTGACGGCCAACCTGCTCTCGTTCGGCGTCGGCTGGGCGCTGAACGAGCACCTGACGAACGCCCAGATCCGGTGGCTCAGCCTTGCGGCCCTGTTCCTGTGGTACACGGTGCCCAAGTTGGCGGGAAAAGCGTGTCTTTCTAAGCAAAACGCACAAGAAATCGACAAAAAATTGTGATTTTCAATTCTTGTTGCCTGAGAGGAAATGCGCTATAATAGAATCATTCAATCGGCGGATACCGGAAAGGAGAAACAAGCGCTATGGCAAAAACATCGCAGGTCGTTTTAATGGAAAATGAATTTTACCTGATCAAGGCCCCGAACGGGAAGGTGTTGGAGGTAAAGAACTTCAATACCGAGAACGGCGCTGCGATCCAGCTTTGGGATTACGCGGGCCATCCGTGGCAGCAGTGGCAGTTCGTGGACGCGGGCGAAGGCCGCTGGCGCATCCAGAACCGCTTTACCGGCAAGTTCATCGACCTCGCCCTCAGCGGCGTGGTAGAGGGCACGTGGCTGCACCAGTGGAGCCGCAGCAGCGGGCTGAGCCAGTGCTGGGCGCTGGAACCCACCCGCAACGGCCGCACCCGCATTCGGAACGTGCTGGCCGACAAGTACATCGACCTTGTGGCCATGAACACCTCGAATGGCGCACAGGCTCAGATCTGGAACTACGTTTCCGGCGGCAATCAGGAGTGGAACCTCGTCCGGGTGGACGCTTCCGCCGCGCAGACCAACGCCCGCGCCGATGAAGCCCACGACCCGGAGCCGACGCCCTCCCAGCGCAAGCACCAGAACGATCTGGTCCGGAAGCTGAACAACGCGGGCAAAGGCCGCGCTGCACGCAAATAACCAAACAACACAAAAGGCGTCCCGCGGGGCAGACTGCGGGACGCCTTTTTGAATGAAAAATAGAGGAGAACTCCCATGAACGCAGAATTCCCCATGCTGAACACGACGCTGTGCTATCTGGAGCAGGGCGGCAAGTGGCTGATGCTCCACCGCGTGACCAAGAAAAACGACATGAACCACGACAAGTGGATCGGCGTGGGCGGCAAGTTCGAGCCTTTCGAAAGCCCGGAAGACTGCCTTCTGCGGGAGGTGCGGGAGGAAACGGGCCTGACCCTGACGAACTACCGCCTCCGGGGCATCGTGACCTTTTTGCTGGGCAGCCTGACCGAGTATATGTTCCTCTACACCGCCGACGGCTGGACCGGCGAGCTGGTGAAGGACGCCGCCCGGAACGAAGGGGTGCTGGAATGGGTGCCGAAGAGCGAAGTCGAGGCCCTGCCCGTCTGGGAAGGCGATAAAATTTTCTTCCGCTTATTAAAAGAGGACCGCCCGTTCTTCTCCCTCAAGCTGAACTATGAGGGGGATGATCTAACGGAAGCGGTCCTTGATGGGGAACTCCTTCCGTCATCGCTTCGCGATGCCACCTCCCTCAAAGAGGGAGGCTAATAGGCTCCCTCTCCGAGGGAGCTGGCGCGGCAACGCCGCGACTGAGGGAGTCTTAATTCAGCTTCAGGTCGCCTTCTTTGATCCAGCCCAGCTTGCGCTCGATCTCGCAGAAGAGGACACTGAGCACGGCGGGCAGGACGAAGCAGAGCAGCAGCATGGCAGCCCAGTCCATCGGGGTGATGGCGGCCTTGGTGCCCGCGGCGATGTCGTTGACCCAGCCAGTGTAGACGCCGATCTGGCCCACCAGACCGCAGGTGCCCATGCCGGAGGAGACCGCCGCGCCGTTCATCTCAAAGTGGAACAGGCAGGTGGCCAGCGGGCCGGTGATGGCCGAGGCCAGCGTGGGGGCGATCCAGATGCGGGGGTTCTTGATGATGTTGCCCATCTGGAGCATACTGGTGCCCAGCCCCTGACTGACCAGACCGCCCACGCCGTTTTCCTGATAGCTCATAACGGCGAAGCCGACCATCTGGGCGCAGCAGCCCGCGACCGCCGCGCCGCCCGCAAGGCCGGTCAAGCCCAGTGCCGCGCAGATGGCCGCCGAAGAGATGGGCAGGGTCAGCGCCACGCCCACGATGACCGACACGAGGATGCCCATGACCAGCGGGGCCTGTTCGGTAGCCCACATGATCAGGGTGCCCACCTGACTTGCTGCCGCACCGATGGGGGCCGCGATGAGCATGGAGAGGCCGACGCCGACAAAAATAGTCACCAGAGGGGTCACAAGAATATCCACCTTGGTCTCCTTGCTCACGGCCTTGCCCAGCTCCGCTGCCACGATGGCAATGATGAGGACGGCCAGCGGGCCGCCCGCTCCGCCCAAGGCGTTGGCCGAGTAGCCCACCGTGATAAGGCTGAACAGCACCAGCGGCGGGCAGTGGAGCGCCCAGCCGATGGCGCACGCCATAGCCGGGCCGCTCATGGCTGTGGCATAGCCGCCCAGATCCACCAGCATCTCAAGCCCGGTCTGCTGGCCCAGCGTCTTAATGATGGTGCCGATCAGCAAGCTGGCAAACAGGCCCTGTGCCATTGCGCCCAGCGCCTCGATCAGGTAGCGCTGGGGGGTAATGACGATATCTTTTCGTTTCAAAAACTCCTTGAAGTTCGACATAGAAATTTCCGCCTTTCTTCCCGGCATCTCACTGCAACGGGACTGCATGTCCATCATCATACCATACACCTGTCAAGACAGCAAGTGAAATTCTCGTTTTTTGTGAAAAGAACCAAATTTTTTAGCGGCAGACGCAATTTTTGCGCCGGATGAACCGTATCTTTCATGGAGCGATTTTTCTCTTTTCCGTTCGTGCTTTTCCCGACGCACCGCTGCAAAGAAGATTGACGGGGACCGGGGGTTGGGTGTATACTGGAAGAGTGAAACTAGGATTACAGATCCGTTCCGATTCAACCGGGTTCGTTTTTGCCGCGGGGCGGCCGCTGCCCGATGATTTTTGGAGGAAAAGCTAACGGTATGAAACATAAATTTTCATCTGTTTCGAATGATACATCCGCAAAGCGGTCCCACCGCGGCGTGGGACAGGCTGTGGCGGCTCTCGTCATGGCCTTGGCGCTGACCATCGGCGGCGCGGGCACCACCATCCTGCTGGCTTCCCAGCCTGCGGGCCTGACCGTTGCGCCCGTCACCGTCGATTGGGAGGAGAGCAGTTCCCTCAAGCACAACAACACCAAAAAGCACACGTCCGAGCCCGCTGCGTCCAGTACAGCAGAGGAACCGGCTGCGGCAGAGGACGAAGCTGCCGAGCAAGAACAGCCCGCCGCTTCCGTCTCCGCCCCTGCCGCCAGCGTGACGACCGCAGAGCCCGCTGCGTCCAGTGCAGCAGCCGCTCCAGCGGCCCCCTCCGAACCGGCTGCTGAGCCGGGACCCGCTGCCCCTGAAACCGAACCGGAAGAAGACGACCCCATGGCCGGTTCGGCAGAGGAGGTGGACCACGAAAACGCCGCCTTCCCTCACTTCGTGCAGGAAACGGAAGAGCTGGCCGCAGAGGACCCGCTGCGCGCCCCGGAAGAGACCGCAGATGACGTCTCGGCAGAAGTCGCCGAGACTCCTGCCGCCTCCGAAAACGGCGGGGATCTTTCCGCCGCTGCGATCACCGACACGAACGGCACCATCTTGCTGACACCGGAAGAGATCCGCGCCGCGCTGGACGCCGGTACGCTGGACGAGAGCAGCGTAGACACCCAGTGCCTTGACAGTGAGAACGGCTTCCTGAAATGGCTGTGGGAGTTCCTCTTCGGCAAAAAGGACGACACCCCCGCCCCCCCTGCGCCTGTCTACTCCGGCTGGCGTGTGGAAAACGGCAACACCTATTATTACAGCCAGACCACCAACCAGCGGGTGACCGGCATCCAGTCCATTGACAACAAGCTCTATTACTTCGATGCCAACGGCGTCAAGCGGGACGCCACCTTCGGCATCGACGTCTCCAAATATCAGGCCAGCGTGGACTTTGAAAAGGTCAAAGAGGCCGGGGTCCAGTTCGTCATCATCCGCCTCGGTTACCGTGGCTACGGCTCCGGCACGCTGGTGCAGGACCCCAAGTTCGAGGAGCACTTCACCAACGCGCGGAACGCCGGTCTGCGGGTGGGCGTCTACTGCTTCACACAGGCCGTCAATGAGGACGAGGCCCGCGAGGAAGCTCAGGCGTGCGTCTACGTCCTGAACGGCCGCCAGCTCGACTACCCCATCTACTATGACACCGAGGCCACCGGCACCGGTTCCGGCCGCGCCGACGGTCTGGGCGTGGAGGACCGCACCAAGTGTGCCGTTGCCTTCTGCGAGGAGGTCAAGGCCCTCGGCTACCAGCCCGGCGTCTACGCTTCGACCACATGGTTCCGCAAGCGCCTCGACTTGAGCCAGCTGACCAAGTACAACATCTGGAACGCCCACTACAACGTTGCCAGCAGCCCCATCGCCTGCAACATGTGGCAGGGCAGCTGCACCGCCCGCATCCCCGGCTACGGCGGCCAGATCGATGTGAACATCAGCTACATGGGCTGATCCTTTCCCGACAGCAAAAAAATCCCGGAAACCGTTTGGTTTCCGGGATTTTCGTTTGCCCTGAGATCAGGCGAACATATCCTTCAGCTTCTTAAAGAAGCCCTTGCGCTTTTCGTAGTTTTCCTCTTTCAGGGTGCCCTCGAATTTCTTCAGGGCGTCACGCTGGGCCTTGTTCAGCTTCTTGGGGATCTCGACCTCGCACTTGACGTACATATCGCCCCGGCCCCGGCCGTTCAGGTACTGGATCCCCTTGCCGCGCAGCCGGAAGGTGGTGCCGCTCTGGGTGCCTTCGGGGACGGTGTACTCCACCTTGCCGTCAATGGACGGCACGGTGACGCTGTCGCCGAGGACGGCCTGACTGTAGGTAATGGGCACCGTGACCCAGACATCGTAACCATCCCGCTGGAAGACCTCGCTGGGCCGGACAGTGACCATCACGATGACATCGCCGGAAGGGCCGCCGTTGGTGCCGGCGTCGCCCATGCCGCGGAGCGCAAAGCTCTGATCGTCGTCAATGCCCATGGGGATGGACACCTCCAGCGTCTTCTTGGTGGCCGTTTTGCCGGAGCCGTGGCAGACCTTGCAGGGGTTCTTGACCAGCTTGCCCTTGCCGCCGCAGCGGGAGCAGGGCTGCTGGGTCTGCATCACACCGAAGGGGGTGCGCTGCTGGCGGATGACGTAGCCGCGGCCGCCGCAGTCGGGGCAGGTCTCCGGGCTGGAGCCCGCCGCGCAGCCGGAGCCGTGGCACTCGGTGCACTCCTGCTGACGGGTGATGGTGATGTTCTTCTTGCAGCCGTGCACGGCCTCGTCAAAGCTCAGGGTGATCCGCACGCGGATGTCCTGCCCCTTGCGGGGGGCGTTGGGGTTTGCCTGACGGGACGAGCCGCCAAAACCGCCGAACCCGCCGCCGAAGATATCGCCGAAGATGTCGCCCAGATCGACACCATCGGCACCGCCGAAGCCGCCGAAGCCGCCCGCGCCGCCGCCGTTCTGGGCCGCGTAGCTGGGGTCAACACCCGCGAAGCCGTACTGGTCGTACATCTGGCGCTTCTTCGGGTCCGAAAGCACCTCGTTGGCCTCATTGACTTCCTTGAATTTTTCCTCGGCATCCTTGTCGCCGGGGTTGTAGTCCGGGTGGTACTTCATTGCCAGCTTGCGGTAGGCTTTTTTGATCTCCGCATCGGTAGCGCTTTTGGATACCCCCAGCACCTCGTAGTAATCACGCTTTTCCTGTGCCATATCCCTCTAACCTCGTAAACCCACAAAGGCCGCTCCGGCAAAACCGGAGCGGCTTTTGCTTATTCCTCAGCCCACATCCGCCGGTTTGGCCGGACGTGTGCCGCTTGTATCAAACATTAGACTTCCTTGAAGTCGGCATCCACGACGCCGTCATCCCCCGGCTTCTGCTGGTTGTTGTTCGCACCGGCATCGGGGCCCGGCTGTGCGCCGGCGGCCTGCTGAGCGGCTGCGGCTGCCTGATACATCTTCTCGAAGACGTGGCTCAGAGCATCCTGCTTTGCCTTGATGTCGTCGATGGAGCCGGACTGCACTGCAGTCTTCAGCTCAGCCAGCTTGGCCTCGGCCTCGCTCTTGACGTCGGCGGGCATCTTGTCGCCGTTCTCCTTCAGCATCTTCTCCGTCTGGAAGACCATCTGGTCGGCGCCGTTGCGGATATCGACCTCTTCGCGCTTCTTCTTGTCGTCGGCAGCGAACTGCTCAGCTTCCTTGACGGCCTTATCGATATCGTCCTTGGACATATTGGTGGAAGCAGTGATGGTGATGTTCTGCTCCTTGCCGGTGCCCAGATCCTTTGCGCTGACCTTCACGATGCCGTTTGCATCGATATCAAAGGTGACTTCGATCTGAGGCACACCACGGGGAGCCGGAGCGATGCCATCCAGATGGAAGACGCCGAGGCTCTTGTTGTCGCGTGCGAACTCACGCTCGCCCTGCAGGACATTGATCTCGACCGAGGGCTGATTGTCCGCTGCGGTGGAGAAGACCTGACTCTTGTGGGTGGGGATGGTGGTGTTGCGCTCGATGATCTTGGTGCACACGCCGCCCAGAGTCTCAATGCCGAGGCTCAGCGGGG